>WNFR01005469.1_pt1 | contig 18273 bp, 14 predicted proteins | sample 5400221 | NCBI WGS metagenome assembly WNFR01 (sample SAMN13153357, study PRJNA577476) | soil metagenome | isolation source: 40 cm soil under Madrone tree | place: USA:California | collected 2016-06-14
CGAATCCATGTGCTTGAACAGAATTTCCAGCAGCTTCCTGAGCTGGCTCTTGCTTGCGAAGCTTTGGCCGCGCAGGATTCTGTCGATTTGGTCCCTGATGGCGGTGGGATCCATACGTTCAGCGATGCGGCAATGGAGATGGCAAGAATGGTAACACGTAGTTGCAAGGGATTTGAACAGCACCTATATGCGGATGCCGTGCGCCTGTCCGAGGGACGTGGGATTTCACCCGGACCAAAGGACTAGGTTGTTTGCCTGACTAACCCTTTTGAAACCATTGGTTTAGAATGTTTAGGGTGGTGTAAAGATTCTGTGTCATTAGTGGAGACAGCCGCTAGGGCTCTTTTTGGAACCCCTGGCTGGCACCAATGGCAAACCCCGGTCCTGGAGTCAAAACTTCGCCCACTTGGGTACGCAATTTAGGCACTCTGCGAGCCCCGCCACCCAAGGAAATTCTGATTGGGTTAGGGGTCTGCGCCGCCTACATCGTTGCAGGGAAATTAAGCCTTCGCCTCGCTTCTGTCCATCCCAGCGCCACACCCGTGTGGCCCCCGACGGGAATCGCGATCGCCACGCTGGTGGCCCTCGGTCTGCGCTTCTGGCCGTTCATTTTCGCAGGGGCTTTTCTTGTCAACCTCACCACCGCGGGCTCGGTCTTCACTTCTATCGGCATTGCCACGGGCAATACTTTGGAAGCCGTCATAGCCTCCTTTCTGGTCATCCGGTATGCCAACGGGCGCCAGGCGTTCGAATGGACCAGGGACATTCTGCGTTTCGCATTCTTTGGCGGGATTCTGAGCACAGCCGTGGCGGCGACGTTTGGGGTGACAAGTCTTACGCTCGGAGGGTTTGCTACGTGGAGCCAGTATGGGCTGATCTGGCGGACGTGGTGGTTTGGCGATGCCGCGGGAGCCCTCATCTTCACCCCGTTCCTGCTTCTGTGGACTTCGAAGGCCCGGTGGCACTGGTCAGGGAGACAGCTTCTCGAATTGTCGGTCTTATTTTCCGGCACACTCTTAACGGCGGGTATCATTTTCGGCCCGATCTTTCACGCGCAAATTAGGAACGACCCTTGGACGTTTTTGTGCGTGCCCTTCCTGGTTTGGGCAGCTTTCCGCTATGGTCCCCGCGAAGCCTCAGCCGTCATCTGCCTTCTATGCATGGTGGAGGTCGTCGGTACGGTACACGGTTACGGTCCGTTTGTTCGTGGAACGGCAAACGATTCTTTGCTCCTGCTGCAATCGTTCATCAGTCTCAAGGCCCTGATGATCCTCCTCTTCGCCGCAGAGGTTTCCGAGCGGCGGCGCCAGGAAGAGCACGCGCGCGCTCTGGCCGTAAGCGACCCGCTTACCGGGCTGGCGAACTATCGCTTGCTGCTCGACCGCCTGGATTCGGAAATCAAGCGCTATCAGCGCGACGGGCACCCTTTCTCGGTTCTTCTGCTCGATCTGGATGGATTAAAGAAGATTAACGATGAAAACGGCCACCTGGTGGGTAGCCTCGCTCTCTGCCGCATGGCAGAGGTGCTGCTCCTGAGCTGTCGCGCGATCGACACCGCAGCCCGCTATGGGGGAGATGAGTTCGCCCTGGTGCTGCCGGGGACCTCGTCCGACCATGCCCGGCGGGTAGCACAGCGCATTGCAGAGCGCCTCAGGGAAGATCACGAAGTTCCTAAGCTATCCGCCAGCATAGGTATCGCGGAGTATCCTCGCGACGGCGCCACGATAGAACACGTCCTGAGCGCGGCGGACCGGGCCCTTTACGATCAGAAGCACCAGGTTACGAGTCGTTCCACGGGCGCAAAATCCTCGTAGTTGACAATTTCAGTTTGTTTAGCCACGGCATTGGCGGATTGAACTAGAAACCACAGCGTGCAAAATAAAAAAGAAAAATGCGCCGAACAAAACCAAGCTTGCTAGCCGACGGCCTTCTTAGCGAGCGCGCTGTCGTAGCTTTCGCCGTAAATGGCCGGCACCTTCGCGCCCATACAGCGCAGGTAAGAAGCGAGCTGGCCGCGGTGATGAATGGTGTGATGCAGGCCGAAGATGGCAAACTTGACCGCGGGCCACTGGAACATCCCGCGAAAATCCACGATCTTCACCAACTGCTCGCCACTCACCTTTCCGAGGGCTTCGAAGTTTTTCGCGTAACGCTCCTCGTACCAGGAAGCAATTTCAGCAGGTGTCTTGACGTTTTCCGGAATCATTGCCGGGTTGGTGTCGAACACGCCGTTGATTATCGTTTCGACGAAGCGGTTGTCCGCCGCGGCAATGTGCCGGGTCAGTTCAACGGCGCTTCTGGACGCAGGGTCCGGCTTGTAATCCAGCTTATTCGGGGGAACCGCTTCGAGGATTTTCTTCGTCGTGCGGCTCTCTGTTTTCAGGTTTCCCATGTAAACGTCGTGCAGTAGGAATGTCGCTTGTTCCGCTGTCATGGTTTCCGCCATTGTCTTCCTCCTAGATGTTTTTCGCGTTCTCTGTGGGCGCCGAGCGAGCCGTGCGTCTGCCCGGCTTTCAATTCCAGGTTGGATGCGCCAACCGGCGCTCTGTTATACAGAAGATGCGCTCCAATCTACACCGTTCGAAAGAGAAAATGCCATGTAATATCCACGGCGGCGTGGAGCAGGGCGGAAGCAAAAATCGAGCCGGTCTTGCGCCAGGTCCAGCCGTAGAAAAAACCGGCGATGGAGGCCAGGATTACATAACGCCAGTTGGGGAAGCCCATGTTGGTGATGTGCGAAAAGCCGAAGAGAATGGAGGCGATCCACCAGCCGGCAAGATCGCTCTTAGATGCACGCGAAAGCAAGTTTTGGAGCAGGCCGCGGAAGAGAAACTCTTCGGGCCAAGCGGTGAAGCAGAGAATGCCGAGCGAAACGAGGGGCAAAGACTTGAGTTGCGACCATTGCGGGTCGAATTGAATGAAGTGTATTGCCTGGCCCAGTGGAATGCCGATGCAAGCGAAAACGATGAAACTTGCGGCGATGAAAAAGCCCCAATGGTGGCCCCACCCGATGGAGTAGGCGACGCCATTGACGCGACGCAGAAGCAGGAAACAAGCAAGTGCGATGTTGACGCAGAGGAGGACAGTGAAAATGTAGGAAAGACGGCCGCCCGGGTACGGCCAGAGCCAGTGTGATAGGGACCATCCCCAGGGATTCGGAAGCGGCTTCACAGCCAACCAAATGAAAAGAATCGTTGCAAAATCCTGCCATGCGCCGGGTGTCTTGCGCGCAGCGGAAGCAGCGAGGGCGAGCGGAAGTAAAACCAGTGCGGCGACGGCCACAGCCCGCGTGAACGCAAAAGCATTTGTCCCCAGGGCGTAAATCAGGTAGGCAAGAAACACCGCGGTGCCAAGCAAGTAGCCGCTGCTGGCGCCGAAGCGCGAAGCGAGGCGATCCGCCACGCCGCGCGCAGCAAGAAGCAGCATCACGAGGAAAAAAAACGCGAAAGTGGTGAGCGTGGCAGCAAAGGCGCGGCCGCCGTAGCCTTGCCAGGCGGAGTACAACGCTCCGGTGAGAGTCAGCACGGCGCATAGGCCGAGCATGGCGAGCGGGCCGAGTTGGCGGGTAGCGGGCAAGCGAGAATTGTAACGCAGGCCGATGGTCTGCCAAATTGAGGTTACGTCCCAGGTGGCGCGGTACCGGTCCAGACGTGTTGAACGATTTGCCAGCTGCCGTCCGGCTGGCGTCTATAGATGATGATGTAGCTGCCTTTGGAGGTGATTTTAGCGCCGGTGGCGATGACGGTTATTGTTTCCTGGAACTCGCCGCTGTCGTAGGCGAGATCGCCGGATGTTTCAAGGCTCTGGCTGTGGAGGGTGAGGTCGCTATTGAAGGAGGCCATTATAGTTTGGAAGAGCGTGCGGAGGGCGGCGGAGCCGGTGATGCGTTCGCCCGTGGGTTGGAGGAAGACGGCGTCAGGGGCATAGAACCTCAGGATGGGTTCGAGCTGTTTGGTGCGAAGGTCTTGGACCCAGGCTTCGCGAATTTTGGCCAGGGTTACGAGGGTCGAGGCATGGGGAGCGGCGACAGCGGTGTGGAAAAAAGCCGGTACGAGGATAGTGGTGACAGCCAGGAGCGCTATGGCGGTGCGCGTGGAGAGGAACTGCGAGGATTTGGTTGTAGGAGTATGGGGGACGTTCATGGCGGCTCCTATTGTTCGAAATCTGCTTTTCGAATTCAGTTACGAGTCGTGGTCCGGCGCAGCAATTGCGGATGAATCGAATGGAGCCCTACTCGTAGCGCAACGTCTGAATTGGATCCACGCGGGTCGCCCGGCGCGCAGGCAGATAGCAGGCTGCCAGCGCTACTGCAAACAGCAAAGAGGTAACGCCCGCAAACGTCGGGAGGTCCGTCGCCGTCACCCCAAAAAGCAGGCTGGCCATCAATCGCGTCAGTGCGAACGCAGTCAAAAGCCCGGCAACAATTCCGATCGCCACCATACCAGCCCCCTGTTTCATGACCAGTCCGAGGACGTCCCCGCCTTGTGCGCCAAGTACCATGCGCAAACCAAATTCCTTTGTCCGCCGCGCCACCGAATAAGAGACCACGCCATAGATTCCCACGGTCGCGATGGCTAGGGCGACGCCGGAAAAGAGGGACAGCAGCAGCGTCAGGAACCGTGGCCGCGCTTGCGCGCGACTAAGCACGTCCTCCATCAGCCGGACGTCCGCCAATGGCAGCGACGGATCGATCTGGTTCAGCTGTTCACGGACAACGCCCGCGAGGGAGCGCGGGTCACCCGCTTGCGTCCTCATGACTACATACATGTCCGAATTGCCTGCGCCTGCCGGTTGCCGATAGGGAAGATACAATTCAGTTCCCGCCGGCCGATCGAGACCAGCATTCTTTACGTCGTCCACGACCCCGACGATGGTGCTCCAATCTTTTCTCCCGCCTGGGCGAATTCGCCTGCCGATAGGATTCTGGCGCGGCCAGAACGTCATCGCCATCGAATTGTTGATAATGACGACATCGGGCGCGCCCGGAACGTCACGTCCGTCGAACAACCGCCCATCCATCAGCCGAATGCCCATAGTGGTGAAGTAGTCTTTGCTCACGGCTTGGTAAAAATCCACATTCGGGATGGGGCCGTCCTGCGTTTGGACAAAGCCCTCGATATCCGTGTCGTTCATATTCGGAGGGCGCAGCGGGGCTAATCCGGAGACTAGCGCGGCGGATTGCACGCCCGGAAGATTCGTCAATCGTTCATCGAGCCGGGTCCAGAAACCGGTGATCTTTGCGTTGTCCGTGTACGTTCCGCTCGGGAGCGAGACGCGCATGGTAATGACGTTCTCAGCGTTTAGGCCGGTATGGACCTCCTGTAGTTTCCAGAAGGCGCGCAGCATCAGCCCGCAGCCAATCAACAGGACGAGAGCCATCGCCAGTTCGAAGGCGACCAAAATGCGCCGGAAGACTTGCGCTCCGGCCGCAGCCGTGGTGCTACCCGCCGTATCTTTCAGCGATTCGGAGACCCCTCGCACAAGCAGCGGCGCGAGCGGCGCTAGTCCAAAAAGCACTCCCGTAATTAAACTTATTCCCAGAGTGAAGAGCAGAACGCGCCAGTCCATGGAAATTTCATCCGCGCGCGGGATGCCGCCTGCGTTGGTGAGCTGAACCAAGCGCACGCCTCCATAGGAAAGCGCCACGCCCAGAAGGACGCCGCAGAACGCTAGCAGAATTCCTTCAGTTACGAATTGCCGAGCGAGCCGCACCAGTCCAGCGCCGAGAGCGCCACGAATGGCAATCTCCCGCCGGCGAGCTTCGGCGCGCGCGAGCAGCAGATTTGCCACATTCACGCTCGCGATTAGGAGAACGAAAGCCACGGCGCCGAGCAGCATCAAGAGTGCGGGCCGAACGCTGGAAACAACTTCTGCCTGCAAAGGAAAGCTGACGATGGTGTGAGTTTTTGGATGGAAGCCATGCATCTTAGGCACTTTTTTCTCTCCGTAACTCTCGACCAGAGAAGCAAGTTCTCCCTGTGCTTGCCCCGCGGTAACGCCGGGCTTCATCCGGCCTAACAAGTAATAATTGTGTCCACCGCGATTGCCCGGATTCGCGGGATCCAGTCGTAGCGCGGTCCAGATTTGTGCTGGCTCTTGTTCGCCCGGCGGAAACTGGAAGCCCTTCGGCATTACGCCGATGATGGTGCATTTCAGGCCGTCGAGGTAAGTTTCGCGGCCGACGACGTTGGGATCACCCGCAAAAACGCTTTGCCAGGTGCCGTAGGAAATGTCAGCCACCACCGGCGCTCCGGGCAGATCGTCCGATTGCGATATCAGTCGTCCAGCAACCGGGGCCACTGCAAGTGTTTCCAACAATCCACCGCTCAAGTACGCGGCCGTGACGCGCACGGGTTGCGTCTTGCCGGCGAGATTTGCACCTCCAGTGATCCACGCATCCAGCGATGCCCAGGAATGCGTATCTCGCCGCAGGTCGAAGAATTCCGGGCCAGAGGTCCAGAATCGGTGCAGGCCTCCGTTTGGAAACGTCGGAAATTCCGTGTAGACGCGGATAAGCTGCTCGGGATGAGAGAACGGCAGCGGCTGAAGGAGCACGGCATTGACCACCGTGAATATCCCGGTGGTGGCTCCGATGCCGAGCATCAGACACAGCACGGCTGCGGTGGTAAAACCCAGATTCTTGCGCATCATGCGGGCCGCGAACTGAAAGTCTTGCCACAGCGTTTCCATCGGATACCTCCACTCGGCAAAAGCACATTCGAGGCTGCTACATGCTCCCGGCTGCTGAGATAGTAGACGTTTCAATCGCTCTTTAGTACCCCTTGCTTCGCGACTTCGCCCGCGAAAAACTGAGGCTGCAAAGTAGCTCGACCGGACCAAGAGCTTGAGCGTCAAAGGAGAAGGCATGGGCAATCTCATGTTCTCCTTTGCGGAAAGGTTTCGACCGTCTATGATTCGCAATCACGCTTGGCGGCATCCGATGCTCGCGCAGGCCGGCGAGACACAACCAGAATGAAACGACTTGCTTACATCGACTGGATGAGAGGGCTGGCGTGCGTGCTGATGTTTCAGACGCATTGCTACGATTCGTGGATGAGCCCGGAGGCCAAGAAGTCGTCTTCGCTGATTGCCTGGTCGCGGCTAGGCGGGACGCTTCCCGCGCCGTTGTTTATTTTTTTGGCGGGCGTGTCGTTCGCGCTGGTGACAGAGAAACTGCGAGAGAAGGGCATCGAGCGCGGCGCGATCGCGAAACAAACGATTCTGCGCGGGGCGGAGATTTTTGGGATGGGCTTGCTGTTTCGCGTGCAGGAATTTGCCCTTGGTTATCCATGGTCACCGTGGACGGATTTGCTGCGCGTCGACGTGCTAAACATCCTCGGGCTTTCCATGATGCTCATGGGCGTGCTGTGTTGGGCGACCGGAGACGGCACCGTCGCGGCTACGGGAATTCGCACGCTGGTGACGGGAATTTTTGCAGCGGTGATTGTGGCAATGGCGACACCGCCGCTTTGGACGACGCACCAGCCGAAGTTTCTTCCTTGGCCCATCGAGTCTTATATCAACGGCGTGCACGTCTTCAAGGAGCCGCAGCCGTGGCTCTTTCCGTTGTTTCCCTGGTCGGCATTCGCTTTCGCAGGTCTCGCCGTGGGCTTTTTCCTGCTTTCAGATTTTGCCAAGCGCAGAGAAGGGCTGGCGTTTGCACTTCTGGGCGGTACGGGAATCGCTGCTTGCTACTTGTCTGTTTTGTTCGACTCGTCGCGCGTGAGGCTGTACGTGGTTTACGATTATTGGCACAGCAATCCGGATTTTCTGTTGATGCGCTGCGGCATTTTGCTGATGATTCTCTTTCTGGTTTATGCGTGGTGCCGGTGGGGACTCGCACAGAAAAGTTTCAGCCCGATCATCCAGCTTGGGAATACTTCGCTGCTGGTGTATTGGGCGCACATCGAATTTGTTTACGGAAGATTTTCCATTTTGCCAAAAGGGCAATGCAGCGCGCTGAAAGCCACTGGAGGGCTGATTACGATTTTTCTGGCGATGCTGGCGCTGTCTTTGTTGCGGACAAACTGGAAAAAGTGGCGGGTCAGGGCTTCACAGTAGAGTCTGACGGCAATTGCTGCGACCTGGGAATTTTGATGATGACTTCGCCGGGTTTGGCAAGGCCAAGCTCATCACGGGCGATTTTTTCAATTTTGTGCGGATCGGTCTTTAGCTCTCGCACTTCCTGCTCGAGCTGCAAATTTTCCTTATTCAGCTGATCGAGGTCAACGTTTACTTTTTTGATTTCCTGTTGCGTGCGGCGCATGGCCAGAAAACCGTGCGTGCCGAAAATATCGTGCACCACAAGAACCAGCATGAGCAGGCCGAGCAGCGCAGGCCCGTAGTGGCGCAGGAACGGCTGAATCTTTTCGTTGGCGTCCTTCTTCTTCAATTTTGCAGTACCCATTGTGATGCTTCGCGCGTCAACTTCGCAGAAGCAGCGGCGCTTTCGGCTTCGACATAGAGGCGAAGCAGCGGCTCGGTGCCGGAAAGGCGCAACAGCATCCACGAACCATCTTCGAATACGAATTTTGCGCCATCCGTGCGGTCGATAGATATAACTTTCCGTCCGGCGAGTGTCGAAGCGTCCACGGCCACGCGTTTGACGGCGTTTGCCTTTTGTTCGTCGGAAAGATGAAGATTCTCGCGGACAGGCCAGAATTCGCGGCCAAGTTTCTTGTACATGGCGCGAACTTGCTCACCGATGCTGGCGCCGCGGGCGGCAATCATTTCCGCCACCAGGAGGCAGGCGAGAATGCCATCTTTCTCCGGGATATGGCCGCGAATGGTGAGCCCGGCGCTTTCTTCTCCGCCCAACGCAATTTTGTCTTCGCGAATGAGCTGACCGATGTACTTGAAGCCCACGGGCGTCTGGTGGACGGTTTGGCCGTGCGACTTGGCGACCGCATCGATCATTTGCGTAGTCGCGACGCTGCGGGCCGCGGGCATTTTCCAATGGCGCGTTTCCACCAGATAGTCGTAGACGAGCGCGAGAATCAGGTTGGGCTGGATCCACATGCCGTCGCGATCGACAATTCCGAAGCGGTCGGCGTCGCCATCGGTGGCCAAGCCGGCGGTTGCTTTCGAGTCGACTGCGGCCTTGCGCAGCGGTGCGAGATTTTCTTCGGACACGTCGGGACCCGTGCCGTCGAAGAGGCAATCGCGTTCGGTGCGCATGGCTTGCACGCTGACGCCGTGATCGGTGAGGGTGCGGTCGAGATAGCCGGCGCCACAGCCGTGCAACGCGTCGACGACCAGCGACAGCTTGGCTTTGCGCAATGTATCGAAGTGGACGAGTTCTTCGAGACGCTTCAAATAGTTTTCGCGCAAATTGACTTTTTCGACGAGCGTGGAGTTTGATGCGCCGTGAGGGAGGGGCGGAACGCCACCGTTCACGGCGAGGTGTGCGGCGCGCGCTTCGATATCCCTGGTAACTTCGGGCAAAGCGGGGCCTGCGTCGGCGGAGGAAAATTTCAAACCGTGATATTGCGCGGGATTGTGGCTGGCAGTGAAGTTGATAGCGCCATCGAGTTTGCGACGCATGATTTCGAAGGCCACTGCGGGTGTGGGCGTGAATGTTTCGCAAAGCAGCGTTCGAATGCCTTGCTGCTGCAGAATGTCCACGGCGAGCTGAGAGAATTCTTCAGAGTAGAAGCGCGTGTCGTAGCCCACTAGAATCGTAGGCTCTTTCGTCTTTGCTTTCGCGTGCTCCGCAATGGCGGTGACCGCCAGGCGCACACTGGCAAAGGTGAAATCGTCGGCGATCAGGCCGCGCCATCCTGAAGTGCCAAACTTGATGGGGGAGGCCACGCCTAGACTGGTGCTCGTGCTCATCGGGCCGTATTCTAGAACAAGAAGAGTCAAAAGTTGAAAGTTAAAAGTTGAAAAGCAAAAGTTAGCTTCGGAGCTTACCGGTCTGGCGGGAGAGTCGGGTTGGCGTCAGGCTCGCGGCCTGAGGGAGGGAGAATGGTGAAGAGGGACGGGCGGAATCGAGTCGTGCTGGTGATGTGTGGAACGCTGACGGAAGGCCGGCGGATTTCGCGTCGTGTAGTTTCAAGAAGACTTGCGGCATGCGTGAATATTGTTTTGAGCCCGGCCGAATCGTTTTACACCTGGAAAGGCAAACTCGAAAAAGCACGGGAGTATCTGTTGGTGATGAAGACAGCGGCGAAGTGCCTCCCTGATTTAGAAAAAGAAGTGAAACGTCTCCATAGTTATGATGTGCCGGAGTTTGTCGCCCTGCCGATTAGCGAAGGCTCAGCGGAGTATCTTTCGTGGTTGGGCAATAGCGTTACTAAGCCTCGTAAAAAAACGCAAATAGGGTCAGTTATTCGTAGCGCAAAGCAACTAGCGGGTCCACGCGTGTTGCACGGCGCGCAGGCACGTAGCACGCCAGCAAAGTGACGGCTCCAAGAAGAACAATGACGCCTGCAAAGGAGATCGGGTCATGGGCGCTGATGCCATAGAGGAGATGTCCCAAAGTCCGCGAGAGCGCCAAGGCCGCGACCAAACCAAGCACGGCTCCGATCAGGAAAAGTCTTAAGCCCTGTGATAACACCATCCGCAATACATCGCGTCGATGGGCGCCCAAAGCCACGCGAATACCAATCTCCTGGGTGCGTTGCGTCACCGCAAACGAGAGCACGGCGTAGATCCCGAGTGTTGCCAGGACCAAGGCGAGCCCCGCAAGCGCGCCAAGCAGCGAAGCTTGGATTTTTCGCGACGCCAGGTTCTCATTCACCAAATCTTCCAGCGGTCGCGCCCCCACAACAGGCTGCTCCTTATCGACGGCCCAAATTTCTTGCCGGACAATCTCGGCCAGACGCATTGGATCACCCTCTGTCTGCACCGTTAACCAATCCGGAGAAAAGAATTCCTGCTGCTGATAAGGGAGGTACATCTCGGGCCTCGCGGGCAGGTCGAGCCCAGCCTGATGAACGTCGCCAACAATTCCGACGATTGTAATCCACGGTGAATTCTCCTGATAAGCGCCCCGCTTGAATCGCCTGCCAACAGGGTTTTCGCCGGGCCAGAAGTTCCGCGACATGGTCTGATTTATGAGGGCAACCATGGGAGTTGTTGTGCCGTCTCGTCCGTCGAACAATCGGCCCTCGATGAGCTTCATGCCAACGGCGCGCATGTAATTCGAGCTGACGATGCGCGCGTTGGGAATGAGCAACTGTCCGCGCGCAGGCTCGGGATGTCCCTCGACCGTGATTCCTGTCGCTCCACCGGGATTCGTCAGCGGTACCCAAGTGGTGTACCCGGCAACGACCACGCCGGGAAGGCTACCCACGCGCGACAAGACCTGCGTAAAAAAAGAAGTACGCCGCGCGAAATCGCTGTACTTCGGACGCGGCAGTGGCGTGCGCATCACCAGGACATGATCGGGACGGAAACCGGGATCCAGTTGCACTAAATTCTGGAAGCTTCGGATCATCAGTGTTGCACCCGTGAGGAGGACGATTGCCAAGGCCACCTCGGAAACCACGAGCGTGTCGCGCAGGTGCCGGCCTCCTGATCCAACGCCGCTTTGGCCGCCTCCCTGCTTTAACGACCCGACCAGGTTTAGCTGCGAGATTCGCAACGCAGGAATAATGCCGAAGAGAACTCCTGTGGTTACCGACACGGCAAACGTGAAGAGCAGGACACGTTGATCCACTCCTGTCCCACTCAACGGTGCAATACCTTGCGGGATCAAACGGGACAAAAACTGCGTTCCCTCCAGGGATAGCAGCAGGCCTGCCGCCCCAGCGAGCAGCGCCAATAGCATGCTTTCAGTCAACAATTGCGCCACGATGCGGCCGCGGCTTGCCCCGAGCGCCAGCCGCATGGCCAGTTCGCGCCTTCGCCCCGTGGCCCGCGCGAGCAGCAGGTTCGCGACGTTGGCGCATGCAATCAGCAGCACGAAACATACCGCGCCCAGCAAAACAAGAATTGCGGGGCGCAGGTCCCCGGCGAGTTCTTCTCGCAAGGGCACAGCAAAGGCCCCAACCTTCGCGTTCGTGTCCGGATGCTCTTCCGCGAGTTTCTGCGCGATGGCCGCGAGATTCACGTTCGCCGTTGGAAGCGCAACGCCCGGCTTCAAGCGCGCTACCACTTCTAAAAAGTGACTGCCGTGGTTGGCCAGGTCCTCTTTCGTGAACCGCGCTGGGATCCACAACTGTGCTTCGCGGTCAGGGAATTGAAATCCGCGTGGCATCACGCCAAGCACGTTGTACTTCCCGTTATTCAGCCAAACTTCTCTGCCGATGATCTCCGGATCTCCCGCAAATCTGTGTAGCCAAAGATTATGACTGAGGATCGCAACGCCGGCTGCTCCAGGAACGTCGTCTTCCGCCCGAAAGTCGCGGCCGAGAGCGGGAGACGCACCAAGCACGGAGAATAGATTCGTAGTCACCCTGCGGCCCAAGATCTCCTCGGGGCCGCCTTCGCCGGTGAGGTTGAAGGACGCGCCAAAAGATGCCGCCGCCACGTCCTCGAACACTTGGTTCCGGGATTTCCAGTCCGCGAAATTCCCCGGCGCCGGTGTGTCGTGGGGGAACCCGTAGGACGTGGCGTCTTCCCAGATCATCACCAGACGGTTCGCGGCACGATACGGGAGCGGGCGCAGAAGCACGGCATCGGCAATGCTGAAAATCGCCGTATTCGCAGCGATTCCCGTGGCGAGGATGGTTATAGTAAAAAAAGCAAACCCAGGATTTTTAGCGAGCATGCGCAAGGCATGCCGCGCATCTTGGCACAGGGTTTCGACAAAGTTTACGCGCCGTTCATCACGGCACTGCTCTTTGAACTGTTCGACACCTCCGAAGGCTCGCGTCGCGGTGTGCCGCGCTTCTTCGGGTGTCATTCCAGCCGAAATGTTTTCGAGGATCTGATTTTCGAGATGGAAGCGCAATTCCTGATCGAGCTCTCGTTCGACGGCGTTCCGGCGGAACAGACTTCGGATGCGTTGAGTGATTGTTCGCGTCCACTTCATCGCATATTCCTCCTATATTGATCAGGCCCTAAGAAGTGAGGCGGCCGTGATCACACGTCATTCGTAGCGCAGAGAAACCATCGGGTCGACGCCGATGGCGCGGCGCGCGGGGAGATAGCCCGCACCGAGCGCCACGAGCAGCAGTAGTGCTGTGCATCCCGCCAGAATGGTGAAATCCAGGCTCACGACGCCGAAAAGCAGGCTGGCCATCGCGCGGCTGATGGCCACAGCGCAGGGTACAGCGATCAAGAGCCCGATGCCCGTGAGCTTCAAGGCTTGTCGGAGAATCAATTTCATCAAGTCGCACGGGTTGGCGCCCAGGGCCAGGCGGATGCCGATTTCGTGCGTGCGTTGCGCGACGCTCTCCGAGAGCACGCCGTAAACACCAATCGAAGAGAGCGTCAGGGCCACCAGTCCGAAGATTCCCATCAGAATGCCCATGATGCGGACGATGGCGATGGAGTCCGCAATTTCTTCATCAAGAGTGTTGACACCTCGCAGAGCGATGGCCGGATCGGCATGGCGCACCACGTCCCGCACGGCGGAGACATAGTTATACGGATTTGTAGCTGTGCGCAGAAGCAAAGTCATCGAACGCTGAGGCGCCTGCGCGAACGCTTTGTAAATTACGGGGCGCGTGGCGGGATTCCACCAGTTCTGGCGAACGTCGCCGACCACACCCTCAACGGTGAGCCAAGGCTCAATGGAGTCCTGCGCGCCGAGCTTGATGCGGTGGCCGAGTGCGTCGCCTTTGGGCCAGAAGCGCAAGGCCATACTGTGGCTGATAACCACAACACCCGCCGCATCGAGATTGTCCACCTCCGAGAGTGCGCGGCCGGAGACAGAAGAAATTTTCAATGTTTCGAGAAAATCAGGGCTTGCGATTTGCAAATCAGCGGAAGGCATCTCACTGGTTTTGAGAGCAACTTGGCCTTCGATGGAGAAAAGGGTCGTTTCGTTATCCACGTTGCTAGCAGGAGGATTGGTGATGAGTGACGCGCGCTGCACGCCCGGCACCGATGCCGCGCCGCGAAGAAGCTGCTGATAGAAACTCGCGATCTTCACGTTGTCCGCATAAGTTTTTTGCGGGAGGGAAATCTCGATTTTCAAGACATTGGCTGGTTCAAATCCCTGATAGATATTCGCGAGGCGGACAAATCCCTGGATCGTCAGGCCCGCGCAGACCAGCAGTATCAGCGCAAACATCACCTGTACGACCACTAGCGTGCTGCGCACACGGCGCTTCGCGCGAGTCACGGTGCCAGGGCCTGCTTCCTTCAGAGTCTTACTAGGCGCAATGCGACTCGTGTGGAGCAGCGTGGCGAGGCCGAGAATGAGGCCCACGCCGAGTGCAGCCATGATGGCAAAGGCCAACACGTTGCCGTCAACGCGCATGCCATCCCAGCCGGGTACCCACTTGGTCCATCCCACGGGAATGCTGGTGCGCAGCGCCCGCACGCTGGCGAACGACGCCGCGACAGCGATTGCTCCCGCAGCGGACGAAAACAAGAACGTTTCCGAAAGGAAGAGTTGCCCCAGGCGCCCGCGCCCCGCGCCGAGGGCCGCGCGCAAAGCAATTTCTCTCTGCCGGCCGATCATGCGCGCGAAAACAAGATTCGCGAGGTTCGCGCAAGCGAGTAGCAGAACGAACCCTGCCGCCGCTTGGAGCAGAAGAAAAAGCGGGAGCGTGAACGTGTAGAGTTCCTTCCGCAACTGGAGCAACGTCGTCGAGCGGCCCGCATTGGTCTTTGGATATTCTTGTTCGAGCCGGCGAGAAAAATTGGCCAACGCAGCGCTGGCCCGCGTGACGGAGACTCCCGGTTTGAGCCGCGCAAGTGCGTTGAGCGAGAGTTGTGCGCGATCGGCCATTTCAACCTGCGTGAGCGCCAGGGGAACCCACAATTCCACGGGCACTGGGTAATCGAAATCTTTGGGCATGATTCCAACGATGGTGTAAACGCGGCTGTTCAATGAAATCGTCTTGCCCAATAACTGCGGATCGCCGGCGAAACGACGCTGCCAGGTTCCGTAGCTCAAGATGACGACTTGGTTGGCGCCGGGTTGTTCTTCCGCAGCGCTAAACAGCCTGCCCGCCGCCGGAGTGATGGCGAGGACGTCAAAGAAGTTCGCGGAGACTCTGCAACCCAGGACCGGCTGGACATCTCCTTCCACACCCAGTCCGAAGGATTGGTAGTTATAAGTCGTCAGCCCCTCGAATACACCATTTGTCGAGCGAAGATCCTCCGCGTCTGCCGGCGCGATGTATCTTGCGTCGTAGCCTTCGCGAATACCGCGGTCTTCCCAAACGCGAACCAGCGAATCAAGATTGCGGAAGTTGTAGGGACGGAGGAGCAAGGCATTTACCATACTGAAGATGGCCGTATTGGCGCCGATGCCCAGGGCCAGAGTCAGCACGCACACAATGGTGAAGCCTGGGCTTCTCCCAAGCGATCGCAAACCGTATCGCAGATCGGCGAGCAGGGATTCCATGCGGTTGACGCCGCGAGCTTCACGGCACTCTTCCTTGAATTGCTCCACTCCGCCAAATTCGAGTAGCGCTGCGCGGCGAGCTTCCCCAGCAGACATACCTCTAGATACGTGCTGCGCGATCTCGTGCTCCAGATGAAAGCGCAATTCCTGATCGGTTTCGCGCTCAACAGAGTCTTTGCGGAACAGATTGCGGAGACGATGAAGAACACTTTGCAGCCAGCGCATGATCAACCTCCGGATTTCACGCCGTCTTCAAGACCAACCCGATCGCCGCGGAGAGCCGCTCCCAGTTTGCTTGTTCGCTCTGCAGGTATTTTTTCCCGGACTTTGTCAGCGAATAAAATTTCGCGCGCCGGTTATTCTCGGACTCGCCCCACTCGGCTTCAATCCAGCCCTGCTGTTCCAAACGGTGCAGAGCAGGGTAGAGCGCACCTTGGTTCACCTGTAGCACGTCATTGGAAACTTGGCGGATACGTTGCGCAATGGCCCAGCCGTGCATAGGACCAAGAGCGATGCTCTTCAGGATGAGTAGATCCAGGGTGCCTTGGACCAGATCGGTGGGCTTGCTCATAACGCTCCTATCAGTTACTGAGGGGAGAGTGTAACGCCGCTCCTGTCAATAAGCAAGGGGAGAGGTGCTGGACCCAGGAGCTTGCCGTTCAACTACTCGTCGAGCAGTTCGGAGTCGTATTTTGCAAACGCAGCGAGAAGCGTGGCCGGAGTCCGCTCTTTCAGGGCGTGGATTTCCTGAATCAAATGATAGATGTTGGCGGTCATCACCAGCAAATAGCGGACCGGGTGCGGGCCAGGATTCCAGTAGGTGTGAGGCGTTCCGCGTGGCACGAAAACAGCCGCACCTGCGCTTGCCTCGACTACTTCTTTCCCAACGCGAACGTGCAGAGTGCCCTCCAGCACGTACCACGCTTCATCGTCGCTCCGGTGAAGATGTGGCGGAGCGATGAGACGCGGTGGGCCTGGGGGACCGCCAGGGTCACGCCACTCGGCGATGACAAATGCATCGTTGATCGAGCCAATGACTCGACCGGTCAAGGCAGGAGCGATGCGCGGCGAACTCATAAGCGTGTCAACTCAAATAAAAACCAACTGCAGCTACACGTAAAGCAGTGCTTGGTCGAGATCGGCAATGATGTCCTCGACGTCTTCGATGCCGACCGACAGCCGCACCAGCCCCTCGGTGATGCCGACGCGGTCCTGAACTTCCTTGGGCATGGAAGCATGGGTCATCATCGCGGGGAGCGAAATCAAAGTTTCGACGCCGCCGAGACTCTCCGCCAGCGAGCAAAGCTTGACGTGGTTCAGTAAGCGCCGCGCGGCATCCAGCGAACCGACATCGAAGGAAAGCATCGCGCCCGGTCCTTTTTGCTGGCGACGGGCCACCTGGTGGTGTGGATGAGACGGCAGGCCGGGGTAGAAAACTTTCTTGATTTTTGGATGGGCGTCGAGATGGCGCGCCACGGTGATGCCGTTGGCGTTGTGCTGGAGCATGCGAACCGCCAGCGTCTTGATGCCGCGCGAAACGAGGAAGCAATCCATGGGAGACAGGCCTGTGCCCGCGGAGCGCTGGATAAAATAGATTTTCTCGGCATCTTCTGGACGTGTAAGCACTACCGCTCCGCCAGTGGAATCGCTGTGGCCATTCAGGTATTTCGTCATGGAATGAACAACGATGTGCGCGCCCAACTCGATGGGCCGCTGCAAATAGGGGCTCAGAAATGTATTGTCGACGGCCACTGTAAGGTTGCGCTCGTTGGCTAGCTTGGAAATCGCAGCAATATCAGTGACGCTCATGGTGGGGTTCGCGGGGGTCTCGATGTAGAGCATTTTTGTATTGGGACGCAGGGCATTGCGTACGAAATCCGGCATGGCGGTGTCCACAAAGCTGAATTCCAGGCCAAAATGGACGAGGAGTTGCGTCGAAAGGCGGAAAACACCTCCGTAAACCGCTTCGGACAAAACCACATGGTCGCCCGGGCGCAGCAGCCGGAAGACCGCGTCGATTCCCGCCATCCCCGACGAAAAAACATAAGCGCTGTGGCCCCCTTCCAGTTTAGCAACCGTGCGTTCCAGGGCTTTGCGGTTCGGGTGATTCGTTCGCGCGTAGTCGTAGCCTTTATTCTTGCCCAGCTCTTCGTTGACGTACGTTGACGTTTGATAGATCGGCGCGACGATGGACCCTGTGGCGGGATCGGGCTCTTGCCCGACGTGAATGGCGTTGGTGGCAAAACCCATTGTACTCTCCTTGCGATTCCTATTAGGACCGTGATGCAGTCAGTTTGACGTCCGGCGCTGACCGTTCGCGGTGAATTTCACTCTTGGATTACCCGATCTTGCCTGCCGAGCAGTTTCTTGAGAACTTACAGGAGCCATACGGATTGAGTCAAATAGCCAGTGCCTGGGGTTTCCACGCGTTCCGTAGACCATGGAGTTCATCGATTTATGAGATTCTCCACAAAGTTTCTTGTGTGCATATGCTTCGCTGCATGTTCAGTGGGCGCCCACGGAGCCGCCGCGCAGAACTCACCGGCGTCCAAGCCGCAGACTCCGCCTCCTGCCAGCGAAGTGCAATCGCGAATCACCATTGAAGTGACCGGCGGAGAGAAAAGCGTTCCCGTCGAGAACGCCAGCGTGTACGTGAAATTCATCGAAGAACACTCGATAAAGAAGGATAAGAAAGTGGAAATGAATGTAAAGACCAGCCGCGACGGCATCGCGCACGTTCCGAACGCCCCAATGGGCAGAGCCTTGGTCCAAGTTATCGCCGAAGGTTGGAAGACGTATGGACG
>WNFR01006280.1_pt1 | contig 18269 bp, 17 predicted proteins | sample 5400221 | NCBI WGS metagenome assembly WNFR01 (sample SAMN13153357, study PRJNA577476) | soil metagenome | isolation source: 40 cm soil under Madrone tree | place: USA:California | collected 2016-06-14
GTCACCTGCCGTCGCGTCGGCAACCGACGCGGTTGCCCTACAGCAATTTCAGCCGGGTGAGATCCTGCGAATCGACGATGCCCACCGGGACGTTATTGTCATCGATTACAACCAGATCGTCGATGCGATGGCGTTCAAGCAAGTTTAGAACTTCCACCGCTAGTTTGTCTTTATGCACCGTAACTGGGTTCAGCGTCATTAAGTCCGCCACCAATCGTTCGCCAATTCTGGAATCAGATTGAAAATGCCGCACGAAATCGCCGTGTGTGAAGATACCCAGGAGTTGGTTATCGTCGCCGGTCACAACGGCAGCACCCGCTCGGACGCCCGTCATGGCCTTGAGCACGTCGCGGATGGGCGTATCGGTCGAGACAATCGCCATAGCTTCGCGCGGCCGCATGACTTGATGAACGCGCATTAGCATGCTGCGACCGATCATTCCGCCGGGATGAAATTTAGCGAAATCTTCCTTGTTAAAGCCGCGCGCTTCCAAAAGTACCATGGCCAATGCGTCGCCCAGCGCCAGCATCACCGTTGTGCTTGAGGTGGGCGCCATGTTCAATGGACAAGCTTCCTGCTCGACGTTCACGTCGAGACAAAGATGCGCGTTTTGGCCCAACGTCGACTTTGGAGCGCCGCACATCGCGATGATCCTGACTTGGAACCGCGCGACGGCCGGCAGAATTCGGAGCAATTCTTCCGTCTCGCCGCTCGCACTCAAAGCGAGCACCACATCGCCGTCGGCGATCATGCCCAGATCGCCATGCAGCGCGTTTGAGGAATCCAGCACCACGGCCGGCGAACCGGTGCTGGTGAGCGTGGCGGCGATCTTTGCGCCGATGTGTCCGGATTTGCCCACGCCCATAACCACAACTTTTCCCCTCGCGTCTACCGCTTCCTTGATCAATTCGACCGCGCGCGAGAAATTTTCGTCCAGCCGCTCACGGAGCCGCTGGAGTTCAAAAATTTCTATGTCCAGGACACGTGCGGCCTTTTCAAGAGAGTCCATCGAATGTAATAATGTCGGCAGGTGTGGTGACGGGCAAGGATTTGCACGCCTCCAATGAAAGGAAAAAACATGAAAATATTCATCATCGCAATCCTGGCCGCGCTGGTTACGACCGTTTCGGCGCAGGAATTCAGAGCTCCGATCGGCCGGCAAAAACCCGTGCGCGCGATGGAGACTCCGCCGCCTGTTTCGCCGAAGGTTGAGGGCGTACTTCCAAAAGCATTTGGCCCCGGTCGTAACCCGCTTCAGATGCTAAATCCGTGGGCGCCTCCTCGCTACGGGAATTGGGTGGAGAACACATCATTCGATCCCAATCACCCTGGAAAATGGCAGGGTATTAAGCTTTTCGAGATCGTCTTTTGATTTTCTTGGGCATTGCACGCGCCCCGCTTTTGCGAGGAGAGGCCCTTTGCCGCAGCGAACGCCTCGTGAACACAAATCGGTGGTGGCGCCGTAGCGCTTTATTGATCGCTCACTACTGTTCGCGGCGCAGAGTTCTTCAGCTGAAGTTGGGCGCTCACTCTTTGGATTTGCGCGGCCTGCTCTTTGAGCTGGGCCGTGAAAATCTCCATTTGTTTCCGTTGCTTCTCTATTTGTTTCTGTTGCTGCGCGACCGTTGCTTCCAACTTCTCAACTTTGCGATTGAGCATGGCTTGGGGCTGGCCGCTCGGGAGATTGCCGGTGCCCGGTAGTGCTGTGGTGCCCAATTTTCCATCCTGGTCGACGAATACAAATTGGGAGGTGCCAGCATCGACTCCAGCTCCGATAATGTTGCTGATGTAGGTGCTGTTGTCCACCTCGCCGTTAGTGGTCGAGATACCAGACTGGAACGCGCCGATTACATTAATGTTATTGCCGGCGACAATGCCGTTCCCGGCAAGATCACCGAGGGCCGTGTTCAGTACACCGGTTGTGACGCTGAAGAGCGCATTGTCGCCAACAGCGGTGTTTTGGCCGCCGGTTGCACCACCGAGTGCGTTAAAACCAACGGCGACTGAAAAGCCGCCGGTGGTGCTAGCGCCGGCGTTGAAACCAACGGCCACATTTTCTATGCCGCTGACGTTAGCTGCAAGCGCAAAAGCGCCGACAGCAACGTTGTCCGAGCCGTCGTCATTAAAGACAAGCGCATCAGTTCCAACGGCCACGTTGTCTGTGCCGATGGTGTTGAGCAAGAGCGCTGCCGCTCCCACTGCGGTATTAGAATCCCCATTGTTAAGGACCAGCGCTCCTCCGCCCACGCCGGTGTTGAAGCTGCCGGTGCTATCCAAAAAGAGCGAACGCCAACCAAGCGCTGTATTTCCAGCGCCGGTGGTGTTGCTAATGAGAGCATCATCACCTTGAAACGTGTTGAAGAGGCTGGAGTTGCAACCGTCTTGACAAGCGGCTTCCGCTGCCGGTAGAAACGCAAAGCAGGCGACGAACAGCGCGACAAGAACTAGAGCGCGAGGCGAAGATGCGTGGTTCATCGGAGTTCTGACCTTTGGGTTAGTAGATGGCATTGTTTTGAGGATCGTCGTTTTCATGGAGGAATTTTTGCGCTACACGCGATTCTTGAGAATACGCAGAATTGCGTACGAATCCTCTTGCACGCTGCTGACGTTTTCTGTTAAGCGTCGCCAACAAATGCATTCCACGTCCAGTTACGATCCGGTGAGCGTTGAGGCTTTCGTTTCGCTAAACCTGACTCCTCGCGAAGCGGAAGTTCTCTTCTGGATTTCTCGGGGCAAAAGCAACCACGATATCGGCATCATTCTCGGCGCAAAAACCGGTACCATCTGCAAGCATGTCGAGCACATTTTCAGCAAGCTCAATGTGGAAAACCGCACGTCCGCGGCAGTAGTGGCGCTCGAAGCTCGCCGTTCTGTCGCAGGTCCATCTCAACGCAAATCTGTCGGGCGCTGGGCGGCAGTTGCTGGCGTGATCGCTACACAACTGGCGGACTTATGGTCGAGCGTTTCGGAGATTTGCGACGCGCTCTCACTGGCTGCCTGATGCGGCGGGCTCTCGCGGCCAGGGCGCCGTAGCTCCCTGCAGGTGCGCAAAGAATTTCGCGAGCTGCGAGCGTGCTGCTTCAAAAGAGAGCCGCTCTCGAGCGTGTACCTGTGATTCGCGCATAATCGCCTCGCGAAGGTCGGGATATTTTAATAAATCAGCTGCGATCGAAGCTATCTCATTAATGCTCCGTCCTTCGCCGCAAGTTTTCGGAAATGTGATTCTTTCGATCGTGCCGTCTCCTCCGACGCATGGAATCCGGCAGAGAAGCGCATCACCTGCGACCTGGCCCGGGACGTGACTGCGGTCGAGTTGCAATACGATTTTGTGCTGCGCGATAGCGCGCAGGTAATCCGGGTAAGACTTCCATTTCTCAATTAGCCGGAGTTTTCCTTCGGGAAATTTAAGTTCGCTCAATAATCGGCGCCCTCTGTAACCATCCAGGTTAGTGACAGTGACCGGTGCGTCTGTGGCCTCGCAGAGCTGTCGAGCGACTATGAGCGCCGCCAAATGATTCCGTGACGGCACGTCCCATTCGCGTGTGCCTACAAAGATTCCAGATTGTTCCGGTATGGGCACAGAAAAGTTCCAGCGTTGGTCCTCAATCGGATAGGGAGTTGGGACGAACGCTACAGTCGAAGGATTGCGCTTGGTGTGGATGCGCTGGTAGATTTCCGCGGCCTCAGGAGTCGTGGCGATGCATCCATCGGCTTCGCCGACGATTTTCATGAAACGCGCTAGTTTTCGCGGGTCGCGCAACTGCTGTCCAATTTGGTGAAGCCCAGTTTCCTTCAACGAGACCGCGACGGCGCGACCTTGCCTTTTTAGATTATCGAATGCGCGTTCCGAAGCGCGAAAATCGCTGCGCAAGAGAAGAAGGACCGGTGTCTGCTCGGCAATGGCGCGCCGCGGATCGCGATGAAATGCGCCCAATGTGCACGCAGCGAAAGCGTGAAAATTGATCGGCGGATGCCCACTCTCGCCCGGAGCGGGCACACGATGAAGTTGCTGTTGGGGATCACGCCCTTCGGGGTTGAGAACCGTCAGGCGAAAATTCTCTGCGGGAGTTGCCGTCATTGTTTTGCCTGCGAATCACGCGAATTGACGCGAATAGTAGCACATGCGTCCCGCTTGTGACCCTTAAACGCGCAAGCCAGAGGCTCGCGCCACTATTCGTGGATGTCTCCCGGCGACTGCGCTGCCGATCTCAAGAGCGTGCGTTGCTCGTCTTCTCGGTCTAGCGGTTTCACCGGGATGGCACGACGGATCTCGGCGGGTTGGTCCTCCTGTGGTTGCACTGGAATCGCTTTCCGAATCGGTGCGACCGGAATCGCCTTTCGAATCTCTGGAGCGGATTCCGAACCTGGCGGATTTGCGTTTGTCACGTTACTCGTGGACTTCACCTCGCTCCCGCTGGTGGCGCTGTCAGTCTTCTGAATTTGAGCTGTTTCTGTTGGTTGCTGCGGCAATGGCTCTGGTTTCAGTGTTGGTTTGACGGAATTGTAGGGGTCCATTTCAGCTATCAGCGTGGGACTTTTTATAGCAACCGGTGTGACTTCGGTCAGGTTTACAGCCAGCTCAGCCCGGGGCAGATCGCTGGAACCAAATTCACGAGCGAGACGGGCGCGCGGTTCACCGTGAATATTGCATGGTTCGGTGGGCACTTGCGCCGCCGTTGCAATCTCCATGTAAGTCGTCCGCTTTTGGACTGTATCCCCAGTCGGTGTTTTGACTGCGTCGTAACATTTGTCCGTAGCTAGCAGCCCTGATCTCGAACAAATCTCGATCTGCTGTAGGCTCGACGGTTGTTTAACCTCACGCGGCGGATAGCTTTCGGCGGCGGCATTCATGATGTCGACCCAGATTGGTAACGCCAGTTCCCGCCCGAACGCGCCGCGATAGATTTTCTGCGGCTTATCGAACCCGACCCACACTGCGCAAGTGAAATTGGAATCGTATCCCGCAAAGAGCGCATCGGTGAAGTCGTAGGCGGTCCCCGTCTTTCCAGCAGCCGGAAATTTCTTTAGCCCAAACTGCGTGTAAGCGGCTTTTCCCGTTCCCGATTGAAGCGCATCGACGAGACAGGAATGCACTTCGTACGCGGTCTCGGGCTTGATTACGATTTTGCGGATGCTCTGCTGCTTGCCGTCCCATACGAGTGTTCCGTCTTTTTCCTCGATCCGCTCCAGAATGTGCGGTGTGCTCGATCGCCAGCCGCCGTTGGGGAAGATCGTGTATCCCAGGCCGAGTTCGGCCAGCGTTACCTCGCTGCTGCCGAGAAATGTCGCTGGATAGGGGCGAAGCGGAGAACGAATACCCGCCGAGGAGCTAAGCTGCAACACCGCATCGATACCCGCATCCATCCCGACGCGGACCGTTGCGCCATTCTTCGATTTCACCAGCGCCTGCCTGGCGGTCATTGGACCTTCGTAACGGTTATCGGCATTCTCGGGTCCCCATTCGCCGAGAATTCCCGTTGTACCCCCGATCATCACTGCGCGATTATCCAGCGGCGAATCTTCGACCACCGAACCCGGATACATTCCTCGTTCAAAAGCCGCCGCATAAACAAACGGCAACATTGCCGTGCCGACGGGGCGCCGCGCTTGTAGCGCTCGATCGTATTGGTTGTGCTCGAAATCGCGTCCACCTACCAAGGCGAGTATATCGCCAGTGGCGTTATCCAGACCGATGACCGCTCCTTGCAGATACTCGGGCGCAAGTTGTTCGGACATTGTGCCGTTCGCCTTTGCCTTTCGAAACCCCGCGGCGTAATCGGCGTAGGTTTGATGATTGTAATCGGGATGGTGCTCCACTTCTTGCAAATGCGTCTTTAGAGAATCTTCGGCCATCCTTTGGACATTCACATCGATGGTAGTGTGAATACGATAGCCTTCATTGATTGCGCGGTCCCATCCCACTGCAGCGATCACCTGCTGACGAATGTAATCAACTGCGTAGGTCTGCCCTTGAGCATTTTGCCGGCTCCCGACCACGATCTGCTGTGCGCGGGCTGCGGCGCATTGTTTGCGGCTGATAAATCCCAGATCGCGCATGCGGTCGAGCGCGTAATCGCGTGTCTCCCGTGAATTGCCGCGATCGTTCCACGGCGACAAGCGGTTTGGACTCTTAATCAGACCCGCAAGCGTGGCGCACTCCGCCAGCGACATGTCACGCGCAGACTTGCCGAAGTATCCGCGCGCAGCCGCTTCGGCGCCGTACATTCCGCCACCGAAATAAATCCGGTTCAGGTACAGCTCCATGATTTTCTGCTTGCTGAAATTATCTTCAATGCGTTTGGCCAGGAAAATCTCCAGCAGCTTCCGGCGATATGTTCTTTCTTTGAGAGAGAAACTGTTGCGCGCCAGTTGTTGTGTGATGGTGCTGCCGCCTTGGCGCACATGACCTGCGGTCAGATTTTTCAACGCGGCGCGAATGATCCCGAGTGAATCGTAGCCGTGGTGTTCGTAAAATTTTGCGTCCTCGACGGCAACGACGGCGTTGACGAGGTCTGGAGGTAACTTCTCGTAGGGCACTGTTTCGCGATTCTCGACGTAGATTTGGCCAAAGATCTTTCCATTGCGGTCCAGAATTACACTGGCCGATTCCATTTGCTCGAGCTGGTTCAAGTCGAGCGCGTTCGCCTGCGATTTGAGATCGAAGAGGATGCTGGAAACAAAAACTGTCAGGAACAACGCCAGCACGCCGAGAATGGCGACCGGAACATAAAACCACGGTCTGAAATACCATGGTGGTCTAAACCGGTATCCTGGCGGCGGTCGAAGATATGTGGTGCTCGGCGGTCTCAATGGCTAAACGGGCCCGGCAGCAACTTAGGAGGAAAACACCCCACGCTCAACGTCGAATGGCCAACGTCGAATGAAGCGCGCGCGATGCGTATCTCTGTGTTTCGTGATTGGACGTTGAGCGCTGGGCGTTGGACGTTCTGCAATTGAATACGCCGCTCGTTAAATCGATCCGCGACACGATTCGTGCACAAGGCCCGCAGTCATTTGCCTGGTTTATGCAACAGGCGCTCTATCATCCGCAACACGGATATTACTCCTCGGGCCGCTGCACGATTGGCCGAGCAGGCGATTACTTCACTAACGTAAGTATCGGTCCTGTGTTCGGTCACCTGTTGGCCGCGCAGTTTCTCGAAGTGTGGAAACAACTCAACAACCTCGACGGTTTCACCATCGTCGAACAGGGCGCACACGACGGGCAGTTCGCGCGCGACGTTCTCGAATTCGTGCAAGAACGCGCGCCAGCGTTCTTCGCAGCTTTGCGTTATCAAATAGTGGAGCCGTTTCCGTGTTTGCAAGAGCGGCAGCGTCAGACGCTCGAGGCATTTCACCACAAGGTTGAGTGGGAGGAGGCGCTGCAAACGTTTATGGGCGTCCATTTTTCCAATGAACTGTTGGACGCCATGCCGGTGCGATTAATCACTCACTGGAGAGAAAGACTCGTAGATCTCGATGGGGACAAGTTCGTGTTTGTCGAGCGCCCGGTTCAGGAAGCGATTTTCAACCAAGCCGCAATCGGTTGGATCGACCAAATCGCGGCAAACTTGCAGCGTGGCTATGTGATTACTATCGATTACGGCTATTCGGACGAGGGAGCCGGGAACCGCGTTCAGATCCGCTCCCGTCACCGCAATCTCGATTCTCCTTTTGAACAAATCGGAGAAGCCGACATCACCATGCGCGTCGATTGGAACGGCATTGCCCGGCGCGCGGAAGCAAACGGATTGCATGTCGCCGGCTTTACCGATCAACATCATTTCCTTAGCGGAATCATATCCGGACTTGACTGTGGCGATTGCGACCACTTCCTCATGCCTCTTTCGCCGCAGGCCAAGCGCGAATTACAAACGTTGCTCCATCCCGAGATGCTCGGCCGCGCGTTTCAGGTGCTCGCACTTACGAAAAACGTTGGTCCCGAGGCGCGGCAGTTGGCAGGCTTCAAATTCGCACGAGAGCCACGCACCGTGCTAAACCTCGACGATTCCCTCCAGTAATAGATCGCTACGCATCTCGCCAACAGCACGTTGCAGGCGTCCCGGTCCGCCTGCCGGCGCGATTCTTTTTTGCGAAGAAGGAACATAGTTTGCCATGGCCCAAGAATTCAAGCCGGTGCGTTTCTTTGTGTTAATGGGACTGGTAGCGTTCTTCCTGTGTAGCGTCGCGGTGTTCTGCACTCAGCGCGCTGGTCACGGCACAACAGCGGAAGAACGGGCTGCTTATGAGAGCGGTGAAAAGGCCGGGAAGGAAGCGACGCGCGACGCAACGTTGCCGACGGAAGCTGAGTTGAACATGATGGCTCAAAAGTGTTTGGAGCAGCAGGGGCCGGGGCAGCAGCTTCGAAATCCTTCGCGAGCAGGCGGGCTACAGGCTTGTAAGCAGGCTTTCGAAAAGGGGTACACGGACGGGTTCAAGAAAACGCATCCTGAGGAGTGAACCCGCCGCCTTTACCGGCTCGGAAAACGTTTCTTGGATTCTTTATTGGATCGTTCTTATCCTAATCATCCTCGTTGCGCTCTTTTTCATGCACATCAAAGGCAGCAGCCGTTTATTGCGCTTGGCCGCGACCGTCGGTGTCATCTGGCTGCTCATCATGCTATCTCTCACGCTCAGCGATTACTTTACCCGTGGTTGGGTGCCATTGAATCACTGAGGGATCTGCTGACCCTTGTCGGGTTGAATTAGTCAGACTCGACTTTCGAACGTCCAATCCGCATTATTCGTGCGATGCCTTTCAGGATGTTGTCCGTTCTCTCAAAGTGGCCGGTTATTCGCCAAATCCGCGAACGAAAAGATGGGACAGGTTTGGAGGCGATGTCAGAGAAGACGCGCGCGATGCACGCCAGGATCGATGATGCGCAGGTCGCACGCTCAATTTGTCCTTACTGTGGCGTGGGGTGCGGACAACTCATTTATCACAAGGACGGCAAGCTGGTTTCCATCGAAGGCGATCCGGAATCGCCAATCAGTCAGGGGAACCTCTGCCCGAAGGGGGCCGCGTCATATCAATTGCTCACGCACGCACGGCGTGAAACGAAGATGAAGTACCGCGCACCGCGTGCTCGCGAGTGGCAGGAGATTCCACTGGAGCGCGCGATGGACATGGTCGCCGACCGCGTCTGGGAATCGCGGAAGCGTACATTCGTGCACGAACAAGACGCCGCGATTGTCAATCACACCACGGCGATATGTCATCTCGGGGGCGCGACACTCGATAACGAAGAAAATTATCTTATCAAAAAGCTTTTCACCGGAGGCTTGGGAATGGTCTGTGTGTCCAACCAGGCCCGGATATGACATAGCAGCACGGTGCCCGGTCTGGGCACCTCCTTCGGCCGGGGCGGAGCTACAACCGCACAACAAGATTTAGCCAATGCCGATTGCATTTTAATCGAAGGTTCCTCAATGGCCGAAGCGCACCCGGTCGGTTTTCGTTGGGTAATGAAAGCGAAGGAGCAGGGTGCCACGATCATCCATGTCGATCCGCGTTTCTCGCGCACAAGCGCGCTCGCCGACATCTGGGTGCCGATCCGCGCCGGGACTGACATTGTGTTTCTCGGCGGACTCATCAATCACTTGATCCAGTACGAGCTGTTTTTTCGCGAGTATGTCGTTCATTACACAAATGCTTCCTGCATTTTGTCCGACGAATACCGCGACCCTGAAGATAGTGGCGACGGGTATTTTTCCGGTTGGAACCCCGAGAAGCGCGCCTATGAGGGCGATAGCTGGCTTTACAAGGGCGGTGACCTTAGCCGGCCACAGCGTGACCTCACGTTGCAGGATCCGCAATGTGTCTTTCAGAAATTAAAACGGCATTTCTCCCGTTACACGCCGGAGATGGCAGAGAAAGTTTGCGGTATTCCGCCCGATCTTTTTCACAAAGTCGCGCATGCGCTCGCCGCCGCATCCGGCCCAGAAAGGACCGCTGCGGTTTGCTACGCGGTGGGGTGGACGCAGCATTCGAAAGGTGTGCAGATCATTCGCGCGGCGTCGATTTTGCAATTGCTGCTGGGAAATATCGGTCGCCCCGGTGGTGGCATACTCGCGTTGCGCGGCCACGCTTCTATTCAGGGTTCCACTGATATTCCAACGCTCTACGACATTCTTCCCGGGTATCTGACGATGCCGCGCAAGGGCGACGAAACGCTTCAGCAATATCTTGATCACTACACAAAAAAAACCGGCCTTTGGTCGAACTACCCGAAGTATCTCGTGAGCACGCTTAAGGCGTACTACGGGCAGCGCGCGACAACGGAAAACGATTTTGGTTATGGCTTCCTTCCGAAACTCACCGGCAACCATTCCTTCTTCGAATATCTCTACGACATGCTCGATGGAAAAATGGAGGGCATGTTTTTGATGGGACAGAACCCGGCCGTCGGCGCGCCGAATTCGCGACTGCAGCGAAAAGCGCTATCGAAATTGAAATGGCTAGTCGTGCGCGAGATGGTCGAAACCGAATCTGCAAATTTCTGGTGCGAATCACCTGAGGTTGAGCGCGGTGAGTTGAAACCAGAGGAGATCGAGACTGAAGTGTTTTTCTTCCCGGCGGCCGGTCACGCGGAAAAGGAAGGCGCATTCACTAATACTCAGCGACTCTTGCAATGGCGGGAAAAGGCTGTTGACCCGCCAGGCGATTGTCGATCCGATGCATGGTTTATGCATCAATTGGCCTTGCGTCTGATTGCGAAGGCGAACGCATCGGACGACCCACTCGATGAGGCGCTCCGAGCTCTGGATTGGTGGTATCCAGAAGACAAACTGGGCGATCCGCAAATGGAAGCCGTACTCGCCGAGATCAACGGCTGGTACACGGAGCCTGTAGCCGCGGGCGCCGACCGCGGCAGGAGCCAGGGAGTCCTCTTTGGCGGGGTTGATCGCGATGGAAAACCTCATCATGGACCGCAGGTGAACGGTTTCGCCGAATTGAAATCTGACGGATCCACCGCCTCAGGCGCTTGGATTTACTCTGGTGTGTTTGGTCGCGATGGCGTCAACAAGGCAAACGCAAGGAAATCCAGAGATTATCTAGGTCACGGCTGGGGCTTCGCGTGGCCGAGCGATCGCCGGATTATTTACAATCGCGCCAGTGCGAGACCCGATGGGCATCCTTGGAGCGAACGAAAAAAACTGGTCTGGTGGGACTCCGAAAAATGGACTGGCATCGATGTCGCCGGATTTGTGCAAGGGAAATCTCCGGACTACGAGCCCGAGGTAGGCGCCGAAGGTCTCGATGCGATTCCAGGTGATGCACCTTTTATCCTGCACGAGGACGGGTTGGGTTGGATCTACGTGCCAAAAGGTTTGAAGGACGGCCCCTTGCCGACACATTACGAGCCGCTCGAGTCTCCCGTCTCAAACGAGCTTTATTCGCGCGAGACTAATCCGCCTGAGCATTGGTTCCCGCGTCGCGAGAATCAATTCGCCCCGCCCGGCGATTCCAGATTTCCATTCGTGCTGACCACATATCGCCTGACCGAACATCATACGGCCGGCGGCATGTCGCGCTTTCTCAGTCATCTCGCGGAATTACAGCCGGAGATGTTCGCAGAAATTTCGCCCCAGCTTGCGCGTGAGCTTAAGATCCGCAACGGGGATCATGTTTGTATTATTACGTTGCGTGCAGCGATTGAAGCGCGTGCACTCGTTAGTCGCCGCATTAGACCATTGCAGCTCAATGGCAGAATACTGCACCAGGTCGCATTGCCCTATCATTATGGAACAGCCGGTCTCGTGCGCGGCGGAAGCGCCAACGATCTTCTGACGATTTCTGGCGAACCGAACGTGACGATCATGGAAGCGAAAGCATGCACGTGCAACATCGTGCCGGGCCGACTGCCGCGCGGCCATGCGTTCGCCGAATTTCTCAACAAATATGCAGCGCAGGATGGCATAACAAATTTGCATCCGGAAGAACCTCCGCCCGGAGTGGGCGGAAGCGGCGGGGGCCACGCGCACGAAGGCAAAACATGGATGTGACAGATAGTAGCGCAAGCGTCCCGCTTGCGATCAAACGAACGTGCAAGCCAGAGGCTCGCGCTACCTTATGATTGGCGAAGGAACACAGAGCACAAACCAACGTCGGCACAACTACGTGCAGGAAAATGTCGAAGTCGGTTTCGGCATCTAGGAGCTTCCACCTGGCGGCACGTTTTGTTTCTTGAACAGGACCGACAGAAGGGAAGTCAGATTGTCAGTTCTCACTCGTTAGGCAGCGGCGATGGAGAAGATCCGTTTCGCTGGGTGTTTCTTTCCGATGTTTGCAAGCATTGCGAAGAGGCTGGTTGCCTCGAGGCGTGTCCCACCGGCGCGATTGTTCGCACCGAAGTCGGCTCGGTGCTTGTGCAAAACGATGTTTGCAACGGCTGCGGGTATTGCGTCGTATCCTGTCCTTTTGGCGTTATCGATCGTCGTCCGCAACCGTTGCCCGACGCCGGCGGCGCCTTCAAGTGCACTTTCTGTTATGATCGCCAGAAGAGCGGGCTCCCACCGGCGTGCGCAAAGGTTTGTCCAACCGAATCGATCGTCTTCGGGCGGCTCGATGATTTGCGCGCGCGTGCGACACAACGTGTGCAGCAACTGCGAGAACACGGGTACGCCGATGCGCAACTTTACGATCCCATCGACACTTCTGTGCGCGGCACCCACGCGTTCTTCCTCATCCTGGGTGAACCTGAGGCATATGGTCTTCCGCCAAAGCCGCAGGTGCCAACAATTCATTTGAAGTCCGCATGGACGGCTGCATTTGCCACGGCCATCGGCGCACTGATCGCGACGCTATGCGCATTTGCATTTTTATGACTGAAAAATCAAACGCGTCTGGGAGCGCGAGCATTCTCATCGCCGCCAGCATGTTGCCGGCGCTTTCTTGTGCGCGCGGAGTTTTGTCAATTCCAATTTCGTGCAAGCGCACCACACTGGAGCTGTTCGACAACGTACCGGACAGGGCGCGCAGCATCCCCGCGCTCGGCGTCGCGTATGACAAACGAGAAACGAATCGACGAATTACGTGAAGAAGCCTGGGCGAAGGGAGTTGTCACCGGAGACGGTGTCGACGTCGCGGGCGGGCCAATTCCACAAAGACCCGGTTACTACGGTCAACCAGTTGTTAGGCCGCCGGTGTGGACTTGGGAAATTCCAATTTATTTTTTCGTTGGCGGACTTGCTGGGATGTCCGCGTTAATCGCGCTCGGTGCGGCGCTGTTTCATCATCCTGATGTCGCGCGCACTGCAATATGGATCGCTGCCATCGGCGCGGTGTTGTCGCCGGTTCTGTTGATTTTGGATCTGGGCCGTCCGCGTCTTTTCACTCACATGCTGCGTGTATTTAAACCGCAATCGCCCATGTCAATGGGTGCCTGGATCCTGGCCGCGTTCGGAATGTGCGTTGTGCCAGGCTTGATCGCGCTCGAACTTCATACCTCCCACATGTTCACTGGCGCAACCGACCAGATTCTCCGGATTGCCGCAGGAATTTTGATTTTTGGATCGGCAATTTTTGGAGTGTTGCTCGCCACCTATACGGGTGTGCTAATCGGCGCGACGTCGATACCGGCCTGGTTTTTGCATCACCTGCTGCTGCCGATTCATTTTGGAGCGGCGGGATTGGGTTCGGCCGCTGCGCTGCTGGAATTGCTCGGTCACCGAATCGCGCCGCTCAACGGGATTGGATTGTTTGTGGCCGCCGTCGAATCAGCACTTCTTATTTGGCTGTCACTCGACAAACACGGAGCAGCCGATCGCGCAATCCACGAACATCGTTCCGGTTGGCTGATTCGAATCGGCGAAGTTTTGATGGGTCCGTTCCCGCTTGTGCTGCGATTTTTCGGGGTGATCCCATTAGCAGCGATTTTCTTTCTGCTTGGCGCCTTGATCAGCAGGTTCGGCTGGATTGCTGTCGGAAGAGTTTCTGGCTGCGATCCTGAAGCGGTTTTTGCGTCACAGAAGTAAACGACATCCTCGTTTTATTCTTATTGATCAAGGATCACGCGCTCGATATGCGAGTAAATGTTGAACGAAGGCGGACGTAAGAAACCGATCAATGTCTGATTGCTGTCGCGTGCGAACTCGACCGCAAGACTCGAAGGCGCTGAAACTGCGGCGACGATTGGAATGCCGGCGGCGAGTGCTTTCTGGATGATCTCGAATGAGGCGCGGCCACTGACGAGAAGAACATGGCTGTCCAACGGCACGAGCCCATCGAGAAACGCGCGCCCAATTGCTTTGTCCACCGCGTTGTGGCGTCCGATATCCTCACGGGCAATTTTCAATTCGCCGTTCACGTCGAAAATTCCGGCAGCATGAATTCCGCCCGTGTGCGCGAAATCACTCTGCGCGTCGCGTAATTTTTCCGAAAGCGAAAGCAGCGTTTCGATATCGATCCGGAGAGCTGTCGCTCTTACGGCGGGGAAATTCTGCCGGATCGCCTCAATGCTTGTCTTGCCGCAAAGACCGCAACTGCTGGAAATTGTTCCGAATCGCTTCGTTGAATTCAGTTTCATTTTCACTTCGCTTGCTAGCCTGACAATGACTCTGTTGTCGGTGGCTGCTGAAAGCGTTGTGATCTGATCGCGACTGTGCACGATTGACTCTGAAAGTAAAAATCCGGCTGCGATTTCGTCATCTTGACCAGGCGTGCGCATTGTAATCGCCAGGGTTTTGCGACCGATTCGAATTTCGAGCGGTTGCTCGATTGTCACCTCGTCCGACGAGTATTCCAGCTCGCCGTCGCGTCTTCGGCGGATGATCTTTTGCGCATCAATGCTGCTTTCTTTCATGTGAAGCGACCTGCCTCGATGTTATCATGAACGCAGTGGAAATCTGCCACCTTTACATTTCGATGGGACACAATTTTGTCGGGCATCATGGACTCGAGCCGGATACGCATCCAGTGAGTGAGGTGGCTGAGATCGAATGCGTGGCCGGGCGTGGTATTCGTGGAGACCGATACTTTGATTTCAAGGTCGACTACAAAGGTCAGATTACTTTCTTCTCGCTGGACGTTTTTGGTGAACTTTGCAGCGCGATGCAACTTCAGGGCTGCTCACCTGCTCTCGCTCGGCGGAACGTGATCACGCGTGGTGTCGATCTGAACAAACTCATCGGAATGGAATTCGATATTCAGGGCGTCTGCTTTTTCGGAATGGAGGAATGCCGGCCCTGCTACTGGATGGACCGCGCATTCACAGCCGGCACACACGAATTTCTTAAGGGCCGTGGTGGTTTGCGCGCAAAGATTCTTTGCGATGGCATCTTGCGCTCGACCGCCCGGAGAATCGAAATGCAGTTGAGCGAGCGCGCGATCGCCTCTCCCTTCGCAAGGGAGAGGGCAGGGTGAGGGTTTCGTTGCAGAGTTTATCGCGAGCGAATAACCCCTCACCGCAATTCTCTCCCCTCCAGGAAGGAGAGAGGCGGAACAGTTGCCGCAGGCTCACTGCTGTTTTGCTAGCCGGTGGCGAATCGCACCGGATGGGCAGAGATAAAGCGAGCATTCTCATTCGCGGTAAACCACTCTGGGAACATCAACTCGAAAAATTGCGAAAGGTGCAGCCGGAACAGCTTTTTGTTTCGGCGCGCATCGATCCGTCGTGGCGACCTGGCGACGTTCGCTTCGTTGCCGATACTGCGCCATCCCGCGGCCCATTTAGCGGTCTGGTCGCATCGATCGAACGAATGACCACGAGTCATCTACTGGCGCTCGCGGTCGATATGCCTTGGATGAGCAAAACGTACCTCGAGTTTCTTTGCGCTCAGATTGAGCCGGGTTGCGGCGTTGTGCCGAAAATCGGTGACCGCGCTGAACCGCTGACGGCAATTTATCCACAAGAGGCGAACGGTGATTTTCGCAACGCGTTGACCGGCGCTGATTTTTCACTGCAACCGTTGGTCCGTCGCTTGGTCGACACCGAAAAGCTACGGGAAATATCTGTTACTGAGGAGGAGCAGAAATTGTTTTGGAATGTGAACGAGCTTTCGGATCTTACGGCGCTTTAGCCCGACGGCCCTTGGGATTCGTTTACTTACGCAATTTCCATTTGATGGCCGGCCACACGCCGGTGGCTACAGCATTGTTTCACTCCAATGGAAAACCGTTCTTGCAAATTCGGCGCAACTGCGCAATTTGCCGACTGCGATTTGCACTTCTCTATGAGATTGTCCCTCTTGCGTAGCGCTGCTTTATTTTTTCTTCTTCCAGCGGGTGCTTTCTGCGCCACGAACGTAGTGAACATGTCCCATTACGACATGATGCGGCCCGATTTCACCACAATGAAACGTCAAGGCATCGTGGGTGTAATTCACGAAGCGACGTATCCGTCGTTCGTTCGCGACCCAAAGTATCTGGACAGGCAAATGGGGGCGCTGCAAGCGGGGCTGCTGTGGGGAGCATATCACTATGCTAACGGAAGCGATCCAGTTCGGCAGGCTGATCATTTCCTCAGTGTTGTCTCCAGTTCCTGGGCGCAAGCCAATCCCGCGGTGCGACCGAGCGCAGGTGTCCTGCTGGTACTCGATTTCGAGAAAAACGGTCACTATCCCGGAGGAACGATGCGGGCCGATCAAGCCGTTGCGTTTGTTGAGCGCATTCGCTCACGCACCGGTGTATATCCCGGTATTTATTCGGGCGAATACCATCTCGCGCAGGTTTTGAACAGCGCGCGAGTAACTCCTGCGCAGAGAAAAACTCTCACCAATTGCTGGCTATGGGTCGCAAATTACTCCAAGGAACCGGGTGCAACTGCGCCGTGGAGTTACTGGGCTCTCTGGCAATACTGCGGTGACGGTAAATGCCGCCTGCCGCGTTCTGCTTACCCAATAGGTATTGCCAATATTAGAAAAGCAGAACTCAACGTTTTTCGAGGCAGCCGGAGCGACTTGGAAGACTTCTGGCAGCGACGCGCCTGGAACCCCTCGGGGGGAGCGCCTCGCCGGGAATCAGAACGAACGGTGACGGCCGAGCTGTAATAAACGCATGGTCGTCGCGGGAAACTGCCGCCTGTCATTTCTCAATGCCGCGCTTCGTGGTGAGATAAACCGCGAAGCTGCCTAACCAGTGACCGCCCTCGTAGTGCTCGCCGGTGACTGCGGCCAGTCCAGCGCGACGATGCGCTTCCGCCGCGCTTGCCAACGCAGCACGGCGAGGGTCATCAACGGGCAGCACGGAGAGAATGCCCTGCAGCATCCACGCCCGACTCAAGTTCAAGCCATCGAGGTGAGCCAGCTTTGGATCGCTCGGATCCGGTGAGACAACAATAGGCAACCAATCCGCCGTCGCTGTGCTGGGAATTTGTGGCAGAAACTGCGTGAGCCATTTCCCGAATTCAGCTTGCGGTAAGACGCGACGCATGACGTCGGCTTCGCCGAGGCACGGCGAAAGAAAATCTTCACCGGACGGTTCGTATGCGAGCGGGCAGTTCGCATCCGCGAGAAAAAATTTCCGCGCTGAATCCGTGGCGAGTTTAGCCAGCGTTTGATCATTTTTGCCTCGCGCATAATCCAGAATCAGTCCAAGCGCGAAGGCGGTTTGATCGTGCTCGCCGACGCGCACCGGATGTGAAAGTTTCGGGAGCCACGTTCTCAATCGCTCGACCGCGGCATCCTCGAGCGGTTTCAAATTCCCTAACATCTCACGCGCCTGTGGATCGTCCCATTCGCGCAGTTCAGCGCAGAGTTGCAACAGCCACGCCAATCCGTATGGACGTTCGAAACTCGCCCGGCCTTCTCCCCGCAGATATGCCGCTTCAGTTTTCAAGTTTTCAGCCGTGAGACTTTTTTTCAAAGCATCACGTGCCGGTTTTGCGAAAGATGCATCCGGGAACGTGCGCAACAATCGCACCAGCAGCCAGTGCCCGTGCACTGAGGAATGCCAATCGTAACAGCCGCAAAACGCGGGCGTAAGGTTTCGTGGCGGTGCAACATCAGCGTCGCTGTTCAGAACGTGACTGATCTTGTTCGGATATTCCTTGTGCACGCATGCCAGCGCCAGTTTTGCGAAACGCTCTGCAGCAGAAGCATCAAATTCGTGCGCGGACGGATTGGGCCCGCCTCTTTTCTGATGACCCGCATCTTCAGCCGCAATGCCGAGCAGGGGCGCCGCGGCAAGTGCGCAAACAAAATTCTTCAAACGTGAAGGATGAAATCTGAAGCGCATCGGGCGGAACAATGACGCTTGGCTTTGATTAGGTAAAGACGGAAGGATTTTCAACGGCGGCATCGCCGTTGAGTTCGGCCGGCGCAACCGCTAA
>WNFR01007924.1_pt1 | contig 18267 bp, 13 predicted proteins | sample 5400221 | NCBI WGS metagenome assembly WNFR01 (sample SAMN13153357, study PRJNA577476) | soil metagenome | isolation source: 40 cm soil under Madrone tree | place: USA:California | collected 2016-06-14
CGGGCGAGCTCAAGCCCGACCACCCGCTACCGGTCACCGCCGAAGGATATTTGAGAACATGGCCAATACGACTTCCGCCAAGAAGGCGACGCGCAAGATTGCCCGCCGCACCGTCATCAACAAGTCGCGCCGCACCCAGATGCGCGGGGCGGTCCGCATTGTCGAAGAGGCGATCAAGAGCGGCGACCGCGATGCGGCGCTGAAGGCAATGGCTCGCGCGGAGCCGGAACTGATGCAGGCAGCGCAGCGCAACATCATTCACAAGAACAGTGCGAGCCGAAAGGTCTCGCGGCTCACGCACCAGATCGCAAAACTTGCGAAGTGAACTGATCAAAAAAGAAATTCGTCAAAGATGCCCGGCACTGCCGGGCATCTTTCCTTTTTCGTAGTCGCATGGTTCCACCCGTTGCGGCGTCAGAAGTTCTGGCACGCCGGTAATTCTGCTTGCAGCTATTTTGCCTTAGGCAACAAGACGACCTTAGGTAGTCCACGATGGCGAGGCCGATATTGATGCCGGTTATTGATCGCGCACGCTTTTGAAATAGCAACCGCGACAGCGAGCGCGTTCAACAGCGCTTCAGGGTTACCCTCGTCCGACGAGCAAAAAAAAACGCGCGCGCGTAGTCACTTATCGGCATAGCGGCGATCAGTTGTTCGAAAATTCGTTTCCGCCCTGCTCAATCATAAACAAATTATGAATTTATTTTAGGCGATTGTCAGAAATGTCACAGCCGTCGTGGACTTCGAATCTGTGCGCAGTTTCAAAACCTTGCCACTCTTGGCGAAACGCGCCGCCTGATTTCGCGGGCGCGAAGCGGTTTTTGCCGCCACCCCCGGGGAATCATTTTCGTTGCGGGAAACAGGGCATGATGTATCTCTAGGAGTGTTCGCGACGCCCACGGCTCTTGAGATCAGCGCGGTTTAAGGAACGGGGCGGGCGTGCAAATCGGCGGCGGTGTGCACGTTGGCGACGCTCTCCAAGCGATTGTCGGATCGAAACTCATAGCAATATGAGGACGGTGGTTCTGTGTCGAAATTTCTCAAGCGGGACATTGTGTCTCGCTCGCTTCGAACAAGAGAGATACGCACCGGCCAGCCGAGAATCGCCCCGAGGGCGAAGCGAGCGGGCGGGTTACAAAGACGGGCTGAGGAGCGCGGCGGAACGACTGGGCGATTTTGAGTTCCAGGCGTCGCCGACTGAAATTGAAACATACGAGGAATGACAACTTGCCGTGCGCAATCGCGGCGAGAGGGGGAGGTTGCATGCTTTGCGAAATCATCTCGGTAATCGATCAAATATTTTTTTCAAATGATGCCGTATTAAACGCCGCCTGTGCGCGGCCGCCGACGCGAACTCCGGACCGACCGTCGAGTACACGCTGACCTCGCGGACGCTTCCCTACCAGCCCGATTGATTGCCTAACGGCATTTCGCCGAGCGGCCGGTCTGTGGCTGGAGATGAAGCCTCGCTTGAGGTCACGCCGCGCGGAAAACCCGCACGGCGATTTCACAAGCAATATTACTCCTTCGGAAAAGTCGTCAGGCAATGACAAATACGGAACAGGATCGCTGGTCACGCGTGAAGGGTCGGCTGCGCTCGAGCGTGGGAGAAGACGTCTATACAAGCTGGTTTGCACGAATGGATCTGGAAGGCGTGCAAGAGGAAAGCGTCCACCTCTCGGTTCCGACGCGGTTTCTCAAGAGCTGGATCCAGGCGCATTACGCCGAGCGGGTTCTCACCTGCTGGCAGGCCGAGATGCCGGAAGTGCACCGCATCGACCTCACCGTGCGCACCGCGATGCGTTGCGCGGCGCCGGCGAAAGAAGCCCTCGCGCCGCTCGATCACCGCCGGGCCGAGCGGTCCGATGGCCGTCCCGCGCCTGAGTTGCGCGCCACCGCGATCGCGCCGGTGTCCGCCAGCCATGACGCGCTCGGCGGTTCGCCGCTCGATCCGCGCCTGACATTCGGAAGTTTCGTCATCGGCCGCTCCAACACGCTGGCCCACGCCGCGGCGCGTCAGGTCGCCGAGGGGCGGCGCGGCGACAGCGTGATGTTCAATCCGCTCTACATCCACGCCGGCGTCGGACTTGGCAAAACCCATCTGCTGCAGGCGGTGACGTGGGCCGGCAATTCGGGCAGCGAACGCAAGGTGCTTTATCTCACCGCCGAGAAGTTCATGTACGGCTTCGTCGCGGCGCTGAAAACGCAGACCGCGCTGGCGTTCAAGGAAGCGCTGCGCGGCATCGACGTGCTCGTGATCGACGATCTGCAATTCCTGCAGGGCAAATCGACGCAGGCCGAGTTCTGTCACACCCTGAATGCGCTGATCGACGCCGGCCGCCAGGTGGTGATCGCTGCGGATCGTCCGCCGTCCGACCTCGAGAGCCTCGACGACCGCGTGCGCTCGCGTCTCGCCGGCGGCCTGGTGGTCGAGATGGGATCGCTCGGCGAGGAATTGCGGCTCGGAATCCTCAAATCGCGCGTCGCAGCGGCGCGCGCGCATCATGCGAGCTTCGACGTGCCGGCGCCGGTGCTGGATTATCTCGCCCGAACCATCACCCACAACGGCCGCGACCTCGAAGGCGCCATCAATCGGCTGCTGGCGCACAGCAAACTTAACGCGCAGCCGGTGACCCTTGAAATGGCCGAGCGCGAAGTGCGCGACCTGATCCGTCCGCAGGAACCCAAGCGCATCAAGATCGAGGACATTCAGCGAGTGGTAGCCCGGCAATACAATGTCAGCCGTTCCGACCTACTGTCCTCGCGCCGTACCGCAAATGTAGTTCGCCCGCGCCAGGTCGCCATGTATCTGGCGAAGACGCTGACGCTGCGCTCGCTGCCGGAGATCGGCCGCCGGTTCGGGGGACGCGACCACACCACGGTCCTGCACGCCGTGCGCAAGATCGAGGCCCTGGTCAGCAAGGATGTTGCGCTTTCCGAAGAGGTCGAATCGCTGAAGCGTCAATTGCAGGAGTGAGCTTTTTCTGACCCTCCCCCCTTGCGGGGAGGGTCTGGGAGGGCTGCCTTTGGCATTGCATTGAATTTGTGTACCCCCAACCCCTAAAAGCGAGCTTCGCTCGTCGCGACCCCGCAACGGGGAGAGGAGCAGACGACGCCGTGATCTCTCGGTTTGCTCCCCGCAAAACGTGGGGAACGACCCCGCGCATCTCTTGCGCTTGCCGGCCATCCGCGCCACCTTGCGGTCCCCCCGCGGGTTTGATCAAATCCAGCTTTGATCAGGCTTTTCGGGTTTCAATGCCGCGGCGCGCCTTTGGGCCGCCCGGCTTTTCCATCTTAGGATCAGGCGGGTATTGCAATGAAGGTCACCGTCGAACGCGCGCAACTCCTGAAGTCGCTGGGCCACGTCCATCGCGTGGTCGAGCGCCGCAACACCATTCCGATCCTCGGCAACGTGCTGGTCCGCGCCGAAAATTCGCGGCTGTCGCTCAAGGCCACCGACCTTGATCTTGAGGTGACGGAGACGCTTCCGGCGGAAACCGCAACCGGCGGTTCGACCACGGTGCCGGCGCATATGTTTTACGACATCGTGCGCAAATTGCCCGACGGCGCCCAGATCGTGCTGGAAGGCGACGGCGACCGCTCAATGCTGGCGATCCGCGCCGGCCGGTCGCGCTTCACGCTGCAGACCCTGCCCGAAAACGATTTTCCCGATCTTGCTGCCGGCGACATGACGCATTCGTTCACGCTAGCCCCGTCCGATATGAAACGGCTGATCGACCGCACCCAGTTCGCGATCTCGACCGAGGAGACCCGTTACTATCTCAACGGCATCTATCTGCACTCAGCCGGCAGCGCCAAGACCCCAACCTTGCGCGCGGTCGCAACCGACGGGCATCGTCTGGCGCAAATCGACCTGCCTTTGCCCAAAGGCGCATCCGGCATGCCCGGCGTGATCGTGCCGCGCAAGACGGTCGGCGAAGTGCAACGGTTGATCGAGAACAACGAGGCCGAGGTTCTGATTGAACTGTCGCAGGGCAAGATCCGCTTCACCATCGGCGATGTGGTGCTGACCTCAAAACTGATCGACGGCACGTTTCCGGACTACGGCCGGGTCATCCCGCAAAACAATGACAAGGAGCTCATTGTCGACAAGAAGGATTTCGAGGCTGCGGTCGACCGCGTCTCGACGATCTCGAGCGAGCGCGGCCGCGCGGTGAAACTGGCATTGTCCGCGGGCAAGCTGGTGCTGTCGGTAACCAACCCGGATTCCGGCAGCGCGACTGAAGAGCTTGAAGTCGAATACGCCTCCGACGCGCTCGATATCGGATTCAACTCGCGCTATCTCCTGGATATCGCGGCTCAGATCGAGGGCGAGGTTGCGGTCCTGAGGCTTGCCGACCCCGGTTCGCCGACGCTGGTGCAGGACAAGGATTCCAAAGGCGCGCTCTACGTGCTGATGCCGATGCGGGTGTAGGCAATTCCAGTCGACGGGATCACCCTCTCCCGTGGGACGGCAACGGGAGCCTAGCCAACAAACACGGCCGTCATCCCCGCGAAAGCGGGTATCCAGTAATCGCTGTCGCGCCTGAAGTCTTGACCGGCGCGGCGTACTGGATCATCCGCTTTCGCGGATGATGACGTCAGAAGTTGCGGCAGATCATTTCGACGACTTTGCAAAGTCTCACCTAATCATGACCGCCTCCCGCATCCATCGCCTGACCCTGACGCACTTCCGCAACTATCGCGCTGCGAGCCTTCAGACGCGCGGGGACGTGGTGGTGCTGGTCGGCCCAAACGGGGCCGGAAAGACCAATTGCATCGAGGCGATTTCGTTTTTGTCGCCTGGCCGCGGCTTGCGCCGCGCGACACTCGACGATGTCGCCGATAATCAGGGCGATGGTTCGTGGGCGGTGTCCGCTGAGGTCGAAGGCGCGCTCGGGCTGGCAACACTGGGCACCGGCATTGACGCGCCCGGCCACGAGGCGCCCGCCCCAGGCCGGCGCTGCCGGATCGACCGCGAGCCGGTGAACTCGGCCACGGCGTTCGGCGATCATTTGCGCATGGTATGGCTGACGCCTTCGATGGACGGACTCTTCCTGGGCGCGGCATCTGAGCGGCGGCGGTTTTTTGACCGCCTGGTGCTGGCGATCGACAGCGAGCATTCTAGCCGGGTGTCGGCGCTCGACCGCAGCCTGCGCTCGCGCAACCGGCTGCTGGAGGTGCGCAACTACGACGACCATTGGTGTGACGCGATCGAACGCGAAACCGCGGAACTCGCCGTCGCGGTGGCGGCGATGCGCGGCCAGACCGTGACAAAACTCGGCGCGATGCTGCGCGCGCGCGGTGAAGCCTCGGTTTTTCCATCTGCCGACATCATGCTCGACGGCTGGATGGAAAACGCGCTGCTTAACGAGCCCGCCACCGCGGTGGAGGATCGTTACCGGGAGATCTTGCGTGCCAGCCGCGCGCGCGACGCCGCGGCAGGCCGTACGCTCGACGGCCCGCACCTCACCGATCTGCAGGTGATCTACGCGCCGAAGAACATGCCGGCCCGCGACGCCTCCACCGGCGAGCAAAAGGCCCTGTTGATCGGGCTTGTGCTGGCGCACGCCAGTCTGGTCGCGGAGATGACCGGTATTACGCCGCTATTGCTGCTCGACGAGGTGGTTGCGCATCTCGATCCCTCCAGGCGCACGGCGTTGTTTGATGAACTGGCAAAGCTCGGCGCGCAGGTCTGGATGACCGGCGCCGACCCGGCGGCATTCACCGAGATCGGCGCAACAGGCGAAATTTTCGACGTCGATTCCGGCCAGATCTCCCGCCGGACCTGAGGGCACGGAGGAGTTTGGTTTGAACCCAAACCTCCGCCCGCGCGCCCGCCTGCGTGCGAGAAGCCTCGGACCGCTGATCTCCCAGCTAGTCGTTCGAGGAACGTGCGGTTTGCCCGCGAAGCACCTTATCAATGATGGACTGGACCAAAAACACCGATCCTTTTTCAGTCAGGTGCACCTGATCGCTCGCCGAAATATCACCGGCTTTATCGCCGATGCGCGTCAGACAGCCGTCGGCGTTGCACATGACGTCCCACACGGAAATGAATTCGGCGGCCGAAGGCGCGAGCTTCTCACGTAGGATTGCACCGGACCCATCGGTTTCCGCACGACGGGATCGCTCCGGAATCAGACTATGATGCAGGATGAAATAGCGCAGCACTTCGTTTGGCAGCCCGCGTTTCCACCACGGCACCGAACCCAGGACAACGATGCGAGCGGTGGTCTGCTTCTTCAGCGCGGCGACCGTCTCGGCTACGCCATCGAGATATCTATCCCAGGTACCATGCAGCAGCACGATATCGGGCCTGATCTGGCGGGCGAGTGCCAACACCTTGTCGTTAATGGCGCGGCAGTTGGGTACACCGGCCACGTCGGTGTTAAGCGCCGGCACGCACGAACTGGAGGTGAACTGAGCGATGCCGAAGGCGCGGGTTTCCTGGGCCTTGCGCAAGCCAGGTAGCAATGCCCCTGCGGTCGAATCCCCCCAGACCAATATCAGCGGTCGCCCCCGATCGACGCAGCTATCGGCGAACGACATTTCATGGCTGAGATCGAGCAGGCATTCATGGAACCGCCATTTTGAGGACTGCGTCGGCACATCGGCCATATCGCGAATTTCCGGCGGCAGCCGAAAATCGAACCCGCGCCCCTCTACGATAACGCCGCCTGCAAGGGCGATTAGCACCATGCTGGCGCATAGACTGGCGATCTTGAGCAGACTCGGACGACTGAATCGAAACCGGGTTTCGACAAATCGATATGTAAGCCAGGCCAGTGCAAAGCTCAGCCCGATGATAAGTTCGCGCTCTAGCAGCGTCAGCGGTGCGAACTTGATGATCGCGAAAAACACAAATAGCGGCCAGTGCCACAAATATAACGGGTAACTGATCAATCCGATCCAGACCAGCGGCCGGCTCGCCAGCACAATGCGGCAAAACCATGCTGCGGGCGCAGACAGCAGCAGCGCGGCGCCGGCGACGGGCAAAATCGCCCACCAGCCCGGAAATGCGATTTTGGTATCGAGCACGCCAGCGGCTATCGCAATCAACAATATGCCGAGGGAGGCGCGCAGGGTGCTGGCGGTGCTGTTTTGACTGACCTGGTTCCAGCTGCAGGCCAATACCGCGCCCGCCAGCAATTCCCACGCCCGCGTAAAAGGCAGATAGAAGGTCGCCACGGGGTCTGAAGCGATCAACGCCACGTTCAGCGCGAAGGAGGCCACGCCGATCATTGACGCCGCAACCAGAATGCTCAGGCGCATGCGGGCGACCAGCATCAGGATCAACGGCCAGAACAGATAAAACTGTTCCTCGATGCCCAGAGACCAAAGATGCAGCAATGGCTTCTTGGCGGATTCGATATCGAAATAGCCGGACTGCAGCAGCAGAGCGATATTCGAGAAAAACGCCGCACTGGCGAAAACATCGGCACTTAGCTGCGCATAGGCCGCCGGCAACATCCACAGCCAGCCCAGCACCAGGGTGGCGCAAAGCACGACGATCAAGGCCGGGAAAATCCGTCTGATCCGCCTGTTATAGAAGGCCAGCAGACTGAAGCGCTGCTGATCCAGTTCGCGCACGATGATGCCGGTGATCAGAAAGCCCGATATCACGAAGAAAATATCGACGCCGATGAAGCCGCCCGGCATTGCCTCCGGGAAGGCATGAAAGTTCACGACCAGCATCACGGCGATGGCCCGCAGGCCTGCACAGACCTCGCGACGCCAGGAATTGCGCCGCAGGCGAAGGTGCCGAACTGCTGCCATGGCTTCTCTAGCAGTTCTTCTCTAGCAGTTCTTCGGCGCTCTGCCATTTTCGGCCGAATCCGGCCGCCTTACCCGACGACCGGAGCGAAAATCCGGACTTTCACGGGCAAAAAATCGGCCGCCGAATCGTGCTTTTGCAGGGGCTGCAAACCGGCTTTCGGACACCTTGAAAAACACGCAAAAAACTCTATTTATTCAATAGCTTGTTGATAGATACTTTGCGCTAGGCGCATGGCGCCTTTCATGGCACAAACAAACAAATCAGCGCCTGATTTTGCGCCGCTGATTCGGGACATCCTCGAAGGCCTCACATGACAGAACCTGCCCGGCGACCGATCGCCGACACTGAGCATTCCATTCCTATCGAGTACGGCGCGGAATCGATCCGGGTTTTGAAGGGCCTCGATGCCGTGCGCAAGCGGCCGGGCATGTATATCGGCGACACCGATGACGGCTCCGGTCTGCATCACATGGTCTACGAGGTCGTCGACAACGCCATCGATGAAGCGCTGGCCGGTCACGCCACCGCGGTTGAGGTCGTGCTTAACGCCGACGGTTCGGTCACTGTGCGCGACGACGGCCGCGGCATTCCGGTCGACATTCACAAGGGCGAGGGCATTTCCGCGGCCGAGGTCATCATGACCCAGTTGCATGCGGGGGGGAAATTCGACCAGAATTCCTACAAGGTGTCCGGCGGACTGCACGGCGTCGGTGTCTCCGTGGTCAACGCGCTGTCGAGCAAGCTGCAACTGCGGGTCTGGCGCGACGGCAAGGAGCATTTCATCGAATTCGCCCATGGCGACGCGGTGGCGCCGCTCAAGGTGGTTGGGGAGGCCAATGGCAACCGCGGCACCGAGGTGACGTTCCTGGCCTCCACCGAAACCTTCACCAATGTCGAATACGACTTCGCGACGCTTGAACATCGCCTGCGCGAACTCGCGTTCCTGAATTCCGGTGTCAATATCGTGCTGTCTGACATGCGCCACGCGGTCGAGAAGCGCGAGGAGATGCGCTACGACGGCGGCGTCGAGGAGTTCGTGAAATATCTCGACCGCAACAAAAAGCCGATGGTGCCATCGCCCATCGTGATCAATGCCGAGATGAACGGCATCGGCGTCGAGGCGGCGCTGTGGTGGAACGACAGCTACCATGAGAATGTGCTGTGCTTCACCAACAACATTCCGCAGCGCGACGGCGGCACCCATCTCGCGGGCTTCCGCGGCGCGCTGACGCGCCAGGTCAACGGCTACGCCGATGCCATCGCCAAGCGCGAAAAGATCGCGCTGACCGGCGACGACTGCCGCGAGGGCCTGACCGCGGTGCTATCGGTGAAAGTGCCGGATCCGAAATTCTCCTCGCAGACCAAAGACAAGCTGGTGTCCTCGGAAGTGCGCCCGGTGGTCGAGAATGTCCTGAACGAGGCCTTGGCGGCATGGTTCGAGGAACATCCCACGGAAGCCAAGGTCATTGTCGGCAAGGTGGTGGAGGCCGCAGCCGCCCGCGAGGCCGCGCGAAAGGCGCGCGAGCTGACGCGGCGCAAGGGCGCGCTCGATTACACCTCGCTGCCCGGCAAGCTCGCCGACTGCCAGGAAAAAGACCCCGGCAAGTCAGAACTGTTCATCGTCGAGGGCGATTCCGCCGGCGGCAGCGCCAAGCAGGGCCGCAACCGCGAATTCCAGGCCGTGCTGCCGCTGCGAGGCAAGATCCTCAATGTTGAGCGCGCGCGCTTCGACAAGATGCTGAGCTCGGAGCAGATCGGCACCCTGATCACGGCATTGGGCACCGGCATTGGCCGCGACGATTTCGACCTCTCCAAACTGCGCTATCACAAGATCATTCTGATGACCGACGCCGACGTCGACGGCGCGCATATCCGCACCCTGCTGCTGACGTTCTTTTTCCGCCAGATGCCGTCGCTGATCGACGGCGGCTACCTCTATATAGCCCAGCCGCCGCTCTACAAGGTGACGCGCGGCAAGTCCGAGCAATACCTGAAGGACGAGCGCGCGCTGGAAGACTATTTGATCCAAACCGGCCTCGACGACTGCGTCTTCAAGATGGCGTCCGGCGAGGACCGCAAAGGCCGCGACCTGCAGGCGCTGGTGGAGGACGCCCGCGTCATCCGCGGCACCCTGCACAATCTGCACAGCCGCTATAACCGCAAGGTGATCGAGCAGGCGGCGATCGCGGGGGTATTGAGCCCGAAAATCACCGGCGATGTCGCGACCGCCGACGCTGCCGCGAGTTATATCGCCCGAAGACTCGACGCGCTGGCCGATGAGGTCGAGCGCGGCTGGATCGGGCGCTTCACCGAAGGCGAAGGTTTCTTCTTTGAGCGCACCGTGCGCGGCGTCAAGGACGTTGCCATCATCGACGACGCGCTGCTCGGCTCCGCCGACGCCCGCAAGCTCGACGAATACGCAGTCAAGCTGCAGGAAGCCTATCCGAAGCCGGGCATGCTGCGCCGGAAAGACACCGAAACCCCGATCCACGGACCGGTCGGCCTGTTCGAGGCGGTGACCGACGCCGGGCGCAAGGGCGTGTCGCTGCAGCGCTACAAAGGCCTCGGCGAAATGAACCCGGGCCAGCTCTGGGAAACCACCCTCGACACCAACGAGCGCTCGCTGCTGCAGGTGAGGATCAAGGAAGTCGACGAGGCCGACGACATCTTCACCAAGCTGATGGGCGACGTGGTCGAGCCGCGCCGCGAATTCATTCAGGACAATTCGCTCAGCGCGAATGTCGATGTGTGAGGCGCGTGGTTGACTGGCAGAATGCCAGTCTGCTCGGTATCGACGTCGGCATTGGTGTGTCTACTGACGGTAGCGTGCGCATTGGTCGGCAAGGCTGAATAAGTTGGTGATGCGCTCGGCGGTTGGATTTGTCTGCCACCTCAGAAATTGCGGGCACCGTGGGCGAGACTTGCGATGATGCAACGCAAGCCAACGCTGCAGAAGCGCACGGCCACCCTTTCGTCGCGCGGCAATGCTAGTGTCGCCCCATGACTTCCCTTGACAAGCTCGAGCGCGGACCGATCGAGGCCGTCGCGCCGGGCAAGCACCTTGCCATTGAACTGACCGAAACGCTCAAGCTGGCTGTGCCCATCGCGCTCACGCAGCTCGGGCAGATCGCGATGATGACCACCGACCTTGCGCTGATCGGACGCCTCGGGGACGAAGCCGTCGCCGCGGCGGCTCTGGCGCATACGGTCTTCTTTATCACGTTCACCTTCGGAATGGGGCTGGTGTCCGCGGTGGCACCGCTTGCCGCGCAGGCGTTCGGCGCCCGCAATCCGCGCCTGGTGCGGCGCGCGCTTCGCGTCGGGCTATGGACCGCGCTGCTGATTTCCTTGCCGATGATGATGCTTCCGCTCTACGGCGAACAAATCCTGTTGATGCTCGGTCAGGCTTCCGCGGTCGCGCGCCTCGCGCAACAATATCTAAAGGGGCTCGCGTGGGGCATCACGCCGGCGCTGTGGTTCCTGGCGATCCGCGGCTTCATGAGCGCGGTCAACCGGCCGGAGCCCGGCCTGTGGATCACGCTTGCCGCCATCCCGGCCAATGCCGTGTTGGTCTATCTCTTGATCCATGGCGTATTAGGATTCCCGCGGCTGGAGCTGTTCGGCGCCGGCCTCGCCACCACGACGATCAATTTCGGCATGTTTCTGGCGGGCCTCTGGTTTGCGCATAGCCGGCGGCCGTTCAGGAAATATCAGGTACTCGGAAACATCTGGCGCATCGACTGGGTGCTGATGCGGCAACTGATCGTTATCGGCGCTCCGATCTCGGTCGCATTCCTGCTGGAGTATGGTCTGTTCGCTGCGGCGGCGCTTCTGATGGGCCTGATCAGCACGACGGCGCTGGCAGCACATCAGATCGCTCTGCAGGTAACCGCCATCCTGTTCATGGTGCCGTTCGGCATCGGTATGGCAGCCACCGTCCGGGTCGGGCATGCCGTCGGCCGCAACAACGCAGCAGCGGTCAAGCGTGCGGGCTTCGTCGCAACGCTGCTCGGGATTGTCGTGGTATCCACCTTGACGCTGGCCGTGATCCTTGGCCGATTTGCGATCGCGCGATTCTTCTTCGGCGAGGCTGTAGAAAGTGGAGGCGTCGCCATCGAACTCACCGCGACCCTTTTGATGGTCGGTGCAACCTTCTTTGTCGCCGACGGCATCCAGACGATCGCGGCCGGCGCGCTTCGTGGAATGAATGACACGCGCCTACCGTTGCTGTGCGCGGCGATCAGTTACTGGCTCATCGGATTCACCGCCGCATACGGGCTCGCCTTCTGGACCAAGTTCGGTGCAGTCGGCGTCTGGATCGGGCTGTCCTGCGGGACCGCGGTTTATGCCATTCTCCTGATCTTGCGTTTCCGGCTGCTGGCTGGTCGGCTGGCATTCGCAACGACCGCAGAAGACGGGCGATGAAAGTCCACGAAGTGCATCCTACCGTTGACAGCGGCATACTGCTGGCCGGCGCGCAGTTTATCGATGCCTACAGCATCATGATCGGCAATGCCGCGCTCGATGCGCGGCGTGCGGCCAAGAAAATGCTGGCGCGCGGCCCGCGATCGATCGCTGGTGCTGACCCACAATCTGGCCCGTGCTTTCCTCCGGTTAGACCTCTGCGCGGGATACCGCCACCGGCGGCGTTTCGGACCACCCACTGACGCAGCGCTCCAGGTCCTTCAGATTCTGCCGCATTTGCTCCAGTGCAAATCCCAGCGCGAAAAATCGCTCCGCCACATCGCCGGGCAGGCCGCGCGTCAGGCCTTCGCTGCGCATCGCCGCGACTTCGGCGGCATAGCCCTGCAAGGCAGCCTGGACCGGCCAGATCGCCGGCGCACCAACTCCGGTTCGCAAAGCGTCGGCAATGGAACGCAAATAGGCGACGATTGCCTCGCTGACCTTGGCCAATGGCGCCGCAAGCCGCATTTGCAGCTCAAACGGCAGCGGTACCACGCTCGCCCGCCCGATCATCACCACGTCGTGGCGCAGCCGCAATATGGTCCGCAGCAGCGGACCGGTGTCGGGGCCCGACGACAGGTGCGCAGCGCGCTCGCGCTCCGCCTCCGCGCCGGTCGCATTCAAGCCGACCAAAGCTGTGCCGATGCCATCCTGAATCAGATGCAGGGCGTCGTTGTCGCGCCCGCGGGTCAGGCCCGCCAGCAATTCGGAGAGCGCCGCCGCGATCAATTCGAGCAACCGCGAGGCGCTGACGCGGATCTGACCGTGCGCCCGCGACGGCAGCACGAAGAAAGACGCCAAAAGTCCGGTAACCGCGCCGACCATGACCTCGAGAACGCGATCGATCGCGGAATCCAGCGGATTGGCATGGCTTATCGACGGGACCAGCAGCACGATCACTGCGGTGACGGTGGCTGCGTTCAGGCTGGGATTGATGGCCGCAATGAAAGCCAGCGGCGCGACCGCCAGCACCAGCAACGCCAGCAGCGCGCCTTCTCCGGAATGTGGAATCAGCACCGCGATGGCGCCGCCATAGAGCGCGCCACCGATGGTTCCGAACATATAGTCGCGGGTCGCCTTTAGCGACTTGCCGACGCTCATCTGGGTAACAATGAGCGAGGTCAGTACGGCCCATAATGGCAACATCAGATGTAACGCCAGCGCGGCCGCCAGCGCGCCGAAGGCCGCAACGGTGACCCTGACGGCCAGCGCCAGCTGCGCCCTTCGGGACCGTATCGCCGGGGACAGACGTTTCAGGAAAGCGACCATGCGCCCCGTTCCGGAATGTTACAGACGAAGCCACTTATAGACGACATTGGGAATGGCTGCTGCCCGCCGCCGGCTTGAAACCCGGAATCAGCCCGCCTACCCTGTGCAATAACAGCGAGGAAACGCGATGGCCCATGAAACCGCAACGCTCGCCGCCTATGTCGCGGATCTGAAATTCGAAGATATCCCGCGGGAAGTGCTGGAGCGCGCCAAGGTTCTGACGCTGGATTTTCTCGGCAGCGCCATTCGGGCGCGACGCGACGCGGAATCCACGCCCTCGCTGCTCAAGATGCTGGAAGCGCTCTCGCTCGACGGCTGTGGCGAATCGACCGTGTTCGGCGACAGCAAGACCTGGACGCCGGCGGTAGCGGCTCTGCTCAATGGCGCGCTCGGCCACTCCCTTGATTTCGACGATACGCATGCGGATTCATCGCTGCACCCGAGTGCGCCGGTGGTGCCGGCCGCGTTCGCGATCGGCGAGCTGGTCGGCGCCTCCGGCCGCGACGTGCTCACCGCTGTTGTTGCGGGCTATGAAGTGTGTTGCCGGCTCGGTAACGCGCTCGATCCCACCTCGCATTATGCGCGCGGTTTTCATCCCACCGCGACGGCGGGAACCTATGGCGCCGCGGCTGCGGCGGCGAAACTGTTCGGGCTGTCGAAACAACAGATCGTCGCGGCGTTCGGCGTCTCCGGCAGCCAGGCCGCGGGCTCGCTGCAATTTTTGGTCAACGGCGCCTGGAACAAGCGCTACCAGGTCGGCGCCGCCGCGATGAATGGCGTGATCGCGGCCACATTGGCGCGCAACGATTTCGTCGGCGCGACCGAATCGGTCGAGGGCAAGCACGGCCTCCTGGTCGGCTACAGCGATAACGCGCACCCGGACAAAGCCATCGCCGGGCTCGGCGATATCTACGAGACCATGAAGATCGGCGTAAAACCCTATCCGAGCTGCCGCTACACCCACGCCGCGCTCGATGCGCTGATCGCGATGCGCCGGGAGCACAATCTGACGCTGGAGCAGATCAAGCGCGTCGAGATCGGCCTGCATCGCAACGGCATTACGCTGACCGGCGACGCCGCCACCAAGCGGCATCCGACCTCTATCGTCGGCGGGCAGTTCTCGATGTTCTTCACCGGCGCCGTGGCGCTCGATCAGGGCCGCTTCGGCTGGGACGATTACGGACGGCTTGGCGACGCCGCTGTCGACGCGCTGGCGGACAAATTCGACGTGATGCAGGACAATCGCCTCGAAATCGGACGCAGCCACCCCTTCGGCGCGCGCGTCAGCATTGTAACTGACGACGGCGTGCACGAGCGGCTCCATGCCGATCCTTCCGGCGAGCCAAGTTCGTTCCCGGACGCGCAGGCGATGGCGCAGAAATTCCTGACGCTCGCCCGCCCGGTGCTGAATGGCCGTGCCGATCAGCTCGCCGACGCGATCCTGTCGCTTGAGCGAGTTGACCGCGTCACGACCGCGACGCAGTTCGGACGCCAGTAGCGCGCGGTGATTTTATCCCTTGATCTGCGCCGTCCATGCATCGCGGCGCGTCACCCACACATCAGCGACATGGCCAAACAGGTCGATCTCGCGTTGCTTTTCGGCGCCGAGCCGCCGTGCCACCCCTTGTGATGCGACGTTTTCGCGGTCGATGCAGTGCAGGATCTGGTCGAGCTCGAAGGTCGCGAAGGCCCAGTCGATCGACGCACGCGCCGCCTCCACAGCGTAGCCCTTGCCGCGAAATTCGCTGGCAATGCCCCAGCCGACCTCAAAGCCCGGCCAACCCGCTGGAAACCACGGCCCGACGCGACCGGCGAATTTTCCGGTCTGTTTTTCCTCGACCACGAACATGCCGGCGCCGTGCAGCGCCCAATGCCCGGCCATGACCGCCGCATTACGCCATCCGGTAAGGTCGCTGGTAATGGGTTTTCCATCGACGGTGATGAATCGCGCGGTACCGGGATCGGCGAGCATCGCGGTATTCGGCGCGACGTCCGCGCCGCACCATTGCCGCAGCTTCAACCGCTCCGTCTCGATCACGGGGCCATTCGATTGGGCGAGTGTGAGGCCTGGCTTGAGGGGAGCGATCATCGGTTTCCTTCCTCTCAATTTTTAGAAGTATAATGGCGCTTACCGCCGTCATTGCGAGGAGCGCAAGCGACGAAGCAATCCAGACTGGCTTGCGGCCGCCGCCGGGCGGTATGGGTTCCGGCGTTCGCCCGGACGACGCTGAGATTGTGACGTTTCCGCGCTTGGACGACACCGGATAATTGCTGCTATGATCGCCGCAAAAATCATGGAGACCTCATGAGCTGGCTTCCCACCAACGATCCCGTGCTCGGCGATCCCAAATCCTGCGACGCGCTGGAACTGGTCATCGTGCCGCGTACCCGCGACCTCGGCGACGGATTCGAAGTGCGCCGGGCGCTGCCGCACGGCAAGCGCCAGATGGTCGGCCCCTTCATCTTCTTCGATCATTTCGGGCCGGTGCAGTTCGTGGCCGGAAAGGGCCTGGACGTGCGCCCGCATCCGCATATCGGGCTAGCCACCGTCACCTATCTGTTCGACGGCAGCGTCATGCACCGCGACAGCGAGGGCAATATCCAGGAAATCCAGCCCGGCGCGATGAACCTGATGACCGCCGGGCGCGGCATCGCCCATTCCGAGCGCACCCCGGACGTGCAGCGAAAGAGCGGGCAGAAGATGCTGGGCCTGCAGAGCTGGATCGCGCTTCCGGCCGGCTCCGAGGAAATCGCGCCGTCGTTCCAGCATTACGCCGCCGCTGATCTGCCTGTTGTAGGCGACCGCGGCTTCACCGCGCGCGTCATCGCCGGCAGCGCGTTCGGCGTGAAATCGCCGGTTGCGATGGTGTCGCCGTGGTTCTACACCGAGGTCACAGCGGAGCAAGGGATCAGCGTGCCGCTCGACCCCGACCACGAAGAGCGCGCCATCTACCTGATCGATGGCGAAGTCGAGATATCCGGCGATCGCTATGAGGGGCCGCGGCTGCTGATTTTTCGGCCCGGCGATCGTATCACGGTAAAGGCGGTGAAGCCGGTGCGGATGATGTTTCTCGGCGGCGATGCGCTGGAAGGCCCGCGCCATATCTGGTGGAATTTCGTCTCCTCCAGCAAGGAACGGATCGAGCAGGCCAAGCAGGACTGGAAGAGCGGCCGCTTCGCGCACGTCCCCAACGAACACGAGTTCATTCCGCTGCCGGAGTGAGCTATCCCCCCTCTTCTCCTGCCGCTCGCGTGTGCGCCAGATGGCGCACCGCCTTTGAAAGTTTGACCGATGAACACGATGCTCGCCAGCGACCTGCCCCTTCCCCGGATCGGGCGCGGCAAGGTCCGCGATATCTACGCCGTCGGCGACGACCGCGTATTGCTGCTGACAACGGACCGCATCAGCGCATTCGACGTGGTCATGGCCGAGACGATCCCGATGAAGGGCGCGGTGCTGACCCAGATCAGCGCCTGGTGGTTCGATCGGCTCGAGGGCGCGGTACCGCATCACATGATCAGCGCCGACGCCGATACCATCATCAGCGAAGTGCCGGCGCTGCAAGGCCATCGTGCCGCCATCGCCGGCCGCGCGATGCTGTGCCGGCGCACCACGGTGTTTCCAATCGAATGCGTGATCCGCGGCTATCTGTCGGGCTCGGCGTGGAAGGAATACGCGCAACATGGCACGCTGGCGGGCGAGAAGCTGCGGCCCGGCCTTCTCGAAAGCGGCAAGCTTGAGCCCGCCATCTTCAGCCCGGCGACCAAGGCCGAGACCGGCCACGACGAGAACATCACGATCGCGCGCATGGGGGAAATTCTCGGCGAGGAAGTCGCGGACACGCTGGAAAGCATGACCCGCGCGGTCTATGCGCTCGGCGAGAAAATCAGCCGCGACCAGGGCATCATCATCGCCGACACCAAATTCGAATTCGGCAGGGATCGCGATGGACGTATCATCCTGATCGACGAGGTGATGACCCCCGACAGTTCGCGGTTCTGGGCGGCGGGTGTCTATAAACCCGGCCAGCCGCAGCCGAGCTTCGACAAGCAGCCGCTGCGCGACTATCTCGACGCGGAGCGCCACGCCGGCCGCTGGAATGGCGATGCCCCGCCGCCTCCCCTGCCCGCCGAGGTTGTCGACGCCACCAGCAAACGCTATCTCGAAGCCTACCGCCGTGTTACCGGGGCTGATCTCTGGATTGCGTAACATCGCGGGTTCCGATCGCGGCTCCGCGCCGTCACAAAAATACTGTTGTCCTGATGCGCCGCAGTCGTCTACCACAGACAACAGGTGGTGGGGACGAACTTACGCGTGGTCAGTCTGTCTGTCAGTCTCGGTCCGAAAGTGCGGCGAGCGCTTAATGACGTTCTGGGCGGCGGCGCCGCCAGCGTTCTGACGGTTACCTTCGGGTTGTCCTACTCGCTGTTGATCTTCGCCGGTCCTTTGGCGCCATACCTGTCCTACGGCGTTGGCATCACCTTCATTTCCTCGGCCGTTCTCGCCACCGTTATCGCGCTGGGAAGTTCGTTGCCGTTCGCGGTCGCGGGTCCGGAGAGTTCCACCGCAGCGATGACCGCAATATTGGCGTCATCGCTGGTCGAACGGATGGCGGTGGCCGATACAACGGCGCCACCGATCGCTCCGGTTCTCATCACGTTTGGCCTTGCCAGCATCGCTACCGGCATCGTGCTCTGCGGTTTCGGGGTGACGCGGATGGGGCGCGCGATCCGCTATGTGCCTTACCCCGTGG
>WNFR01002742.1_pt1 | contig 18263 bp, 22 predicted proteins | sample 5400221 | NCBI WGS metagenome assembly WNFR01 (sample SAMN13153357, study PRJNA577476) | soil metagenome | isolation source: 40 cm soil under Madrone tree | place: USA:California | collected 2016-06-14
CAATGGTGTCTGGCGACAAACGAATTAGAGATTCTCAGGTACGTTATAATCTGTAATGGTTACCTTGAGGCTTATGTTGTTGCGCTCGCGGATGTTTCGAGTAAGCTCAATGACAGTCTGCATCCGCTTCACCTGACGTTCAATGGTAGGGTCGAAGTATTCCTCTTTGACATCAGGGAACAGCAAGAAATGGACCGATCTTGTGTCACCTGCGCTCGGGTCCTCGGGAATAAACGCCCGCAAGGACTGGTAGATATTCTCGGTGAGGAAGGGGGTATAGGACGACTCCACCAAATATCAGGTAATGCACAAAAATGGGGCAAAAACTGATATCTCACCATCGTTCGACAGAGCGTGAATAGGGTTTCAAATAAAGTGTTCAATGCCACGGCGGTATCTTCCAAGCCGTCCTCTCCTTTGAGCCGTCTGCGGTTGAAACGGATGTACCAATTCGTGAGCTCGTCAATCAAGTCAAGAAGTCGTGGTATGATGGTGTATAGGCGGTACGCTGCCATCTCCTCCTTGACAAGTTTGATGAGCGATTGGCATCGTGCCAAGATCCAGCGATCCATGACATTTCCTGACAAAGAAGCATGGACATTATACTGGAACTCGTGGCCTGTAGCCTTCTTGAGCAGCGCGACCTGGCCGAGGAAAAAGCGGAAAGAGTTGACCCAAGGTAGAAGGACCCGCGAAATGACCTCTCGCACGCCTTCTTCCCGGAAGCGGAGATTGTCACCCCGGACAATAGGTGAGTTGACGAGGAACATCCTGTTGATACCGGTTTTACTTCCATTACGCGAACAAAGTCAAAGGTAGCACAGAACAAACCTCGTAGCATCAGCCCCATATCGATCAAGAATCAAGGTAGGGTCGGGGTAGTTCTTTAAGCTTTTGCTCATTTTCTTGCCATCGCTGAACATAGTGAGCGAAGGTGATTGTTCTCCGAATAGAACCACTCACGCGGCAAGTACAAGGCCAGTAACGATAAGATTCTGCCACGGTGCCTGGCCGAACAAATGTGTGGAGAGTACAAGTAACGTGTAAAACCAACCCCGGGTCTGGTCGATACCTTCCGAGATAAAATTTGCTGGGAATGTGCTCTCAAAGAGTTCCTTATTCTCAAACGGGTAATGGAGTTGAGCGTAAGGCATGCTGTGAGAGCGCGCTGAGACCCGGTCACATTTGGGAGCTTGCAGACATTGCGCACCTTCCAGACTCGAACCAACAATCAAAGACTTCTGGGATCCTCTTCAAGTTACCTTTTCCTCGTCTTGACGGGATGGTGATGTGGTCAATTTTGTCTGAGTGCAAGTCAGTGACCCCTTTTACCCCCGACAGTTCCTCAAGTTCCTGAACAGAGCCAATAGCGATGACCTGCACACAGCATCAATTCTACTCATTTAGGTGGGGGTAAAAATAGTACTTCTTCAAAGTCGTCAGAAACCCACAGTGGGATGGGGGTACCCCAATAGCGGTTCCGCGATATAGACCAGTCGCGTGCGTTTGCCAGCCAGTTCCCGAAACGGTTGTCACCAACGTTCTGTGGCACCCTGAAAATGAGAAATAATTTAGGATCATTAAGAGATAGGGCACTCAGAAGCCACGCACCATCGCGTCTCCCTGTTATTATTCACAAGGTCGTCGACGATGTGTGACACCTTCACGTTCCATACCGGAAATGTGCGATAAATGATAGGAGTATTTGACCTATAGAGCATCGCAGTCAGGAGAGAGAGAATCGACGATGACGGTAGTCGTTCCGACCTCCAACAGAACGGGTATTGATGTTTTTCTTGATCTTGTTTCACAAGTCGTCCCTTTGCTTTAAGTACTTTCATAATTTCCTTGTCTGCGTCCTGGTGAAATAAGCCACAGTGTGAGTGTGCACGCGTCCCAGGTTGTCGCGTGACATCTTGACCTTCACGTTCTGCCCAACAAAATCTGGCACTTCATTTGTGAATCTACCAGCATCGTCGATAGGACATGGTGGCATCTCGTCGGCGTTGATGACTTCGTAGGCAAGTGCAATGCGATGGTCGTCTTCACCGAAGCCTGGTGCCTGATGGACGATACCCGTACCGTCCTTGTCAGTCACGTAAGTATCCACGAGCACGCGGAAGGCGCGATCCTCATACTAAGGGAAGGCTCAAGGTCATTAGAATGCGATGACTGCACACGATCAAGATTAGTTCTGCACCTTCTCCGTGAAATACTCAAACATGGGCGTATATCTCCAGCCTCTCATATCCTCGCCTCGAAACTGACCGACTTTCTTGAACTTGACCTTTTTAGGATCTTTATATAAAGCCACCAAGCGTGTTTCAAGAAGGATGTAATTAACGCCGCGTTCCTCGTCGTATATCTTGATATAATTCAGGTCAGGATGGACACAGAGTGCAAGATTAGATGGAAGTGTCCACGGTGTAGTCGTCCAGGCCAAAAGAGACGTCTTTGGATCGTCGATGAGAGGAAACGCAACTGTCACTGATGCAAAGACGTTGAGAAATCAGATAAAGAATTTGTATCGAAATGACGGCACACACCCGCGGGATCATTGACCTCCTTGTAATTCTGTCCGGCCTCAAAGTTGGACAGCGGTGTGAGCAGCCCTGTAGAATAGGGCATCACCTTGAGACCACGGTAGACAAGGCCCTTGTCGAATAGCTGTTTAAACGCCCACCAGACGCTCTCCATAAAGCTGAGATTGAGCGTCTTGTAGTCGTCATCAAAGTCGATCCAGCGACCCATGCGCTCGACGGTCGCACGCCACTCAGACGAGTAGCGCATGACGATCGCCCGGCACTCAGCATTGTACTTGTCGATGCCCATGTTAAGTACGTCTGAGCGCGTTTTGATGCCAAGCTTCTTATCTATCTCGTGCTCTACGGGGACGCCGTGGGTGTCCCAGCCAAAACGGCGCGGTACATGAAAGCCTGAGACGTGAGCGTGGCGCGTGACGATGTCCTGACATTATATCATGAGCTTCCGATGAACGGATTACATCTAAAAGAGGAGATCAAGCACCTTGATGGTGCCGGCGAGTAGATGACCATAATGCGGAAGGCCGGTGGCGAACGGAGGACCATCGTAGAAGGAGTAAACAGGACGACCGCTCGATATCTTAAGACTGGTTTTGAACGCGTCGATCTCGCGCCAAAATTTCAATACTTTCACTTCCTCTTCGGGAAAGTTAAACACGGTCGAAACTACGGTTGGGTGGTGTAATCGATGTAAATGAGGAGAACGAAAACGAGACTTACTGTCGTGTGGTGGAAACATGGGAAGAGAGGAGGGAGAGGGAGATAACGCCACCCGGACTCGTATCTATCATCATCCCGAAAGGTGGACCCGAAGACCCGAAAGACGGGGTGTCCGGTGTCCTGCTCTGCACATGAACCAAAGCCCATGCAAACCACGAGTTCCCGGACAGGGTATGAAGACACTTTCTTTGACAACCGCTTTTATGTATTCGCACATAGACCATCCATTTGAAGTGGCACATGCCACTTGCTACCGCCTCTTCAATCGTCAACGTAAAGTAAGTGTAAGGATGCGTCGTGTTGTACTATAGTCTCGCCTCATTGTATACAGCGCCCAGCCGCCTACCGAGATAATCCACCGATCCTTGTCTGTCAACTGTGCTCACCTTCACGTTTCCATACACGACGCCCGCCTTGTATCATCGCTACGCGCCCACCTCCACATGCACCGGTCGGATCGGACTGACACTTCCAGTGCGACTTGACTCGAATAAACAACTAGAAAACGGCCGAAAAGTCAGTGACCTACAGAAATTAATTTATGGTAGAAAGGATGAAAAGAAAAATACATACACTATATTCTGGCATGGTTTTGACGTTCTGAAGTTTGAGAATGCGTGTGATGGCGAAGGGGGATTTTCGACAGGAATAATGCAGAGACTCGGCTTATGTCTTCACATGATCGTGTCTTCGTGTAATCAATCATTCGCTTCTTATGACGATGTTGTAATCCTATTTGTGGAGTGGAAGGGGACGTACACGTACGTTGAATTGAAAAACAAGTCCTGTGTGTGCGTAAACAAAGGCAAGCTCAAAGGGAAGGAGGTAGGAGTGTGCGTGTTTTTGCTGGCCCGCCTTCCAAATCCAGACTTGCAGCGGAGTCGTAGACTGACACAGGAACAGCCACGTTGACATGATGCCGATGCTGGGGTAGCAGGCGTCTCCGCGAGGAGGTGGCCATACCTGGGGCGTTCGACAGCCGGGTGCTTGGACTCTACCTTTGCAGGGGGAACAGAGGAGATGAAGACGGAGGAAAAGAAAAGTTGCTCGGAACAAGCCGAGACTGGTAATACCCAAAATGTGCACGTGCTGTACCCGCCCATAACTATCTGAGCCATTATACAGAACCCACACAGACAGAACGCACAGCTGTTTCACATGGTCAATTGCATGTGACTGTTGTCGAGTCAAGGTCTGTCCACAACCTTTATACAAACTCGGAACTCGAGGTTTCAAGAACTGATCAGAATACTGAATGAAGTTCATTTGTTTGCGTTTATATTCAGGGCACTCGTTGGCGAAGGATTGAGTCGTGTTTCACCTGCCACGACCATGGCTTGTTGTGGTGACCCGTGTTGGTGGCACGTACTTCGTGCACATTATACTGAACCATGTGTCGACTTGGAGCGCTTATCCTGACCAATTGCAGTGATCAGTTATCGCAACATACCTCGTGGAGCAAGACTAACGAACTATGGACTGGGGTCCATCTTCGTGAAAATTCTGACAAGTGCACGTTGGTGCCACCCCGGAAAGGTGTCGTCGTCTGCCTGATCTGTGTGCCTGTACCTCGTGGTTCGTTGGCTTTCTTGCGCTGGTGTCTTCGCAAATACTGATCGGAAGTGAAACGATTTTAGACCAAGATTGGAGGGAAGGGCGGCATAGGACGGCTACTGCTCTAGATCGATTAATGCTTCTGACCCGTAGAGGTGCGACAATGGATGGTCAATTAAACCTGACAGAACAATACGGTTGTCGTCTGATGTGCCCCGTCCCCGGGCTTCATTCCATCGTTCCTTTGAATTAACTAACCTGCTGAACAGGTCCTTCTTTGGCAATATTGTCGGGTGATCTCGGATTTTTGCCCCGTACCTGCACACGGGTAATGGACGCTTCTCTTCATTCTGATATTCCTTGGTTCAGTACCAAGGCGAAGGTGCCAAGCTCCAGCCGAAATCATGAGCCTGAGGAGGCGAGCTTGATGGACGCCCGTGAATCGAGATCGAAGGGAAGCCAGGAATGATGTCATGGCTAAGCCAGTAGACACGGAGCACGGAGCACAGTGACTCGGACGACCTTAAAATGTAAATACAGTACATAGCATTGTACGTTATCGTCAAGCGTAGCGCAAGCAAACACGCCCTCCTGGCTGAGCGGCGAGCGGCGATTGTAGAAATCAGCCTCATTTTAACCAGTCAGTCAGCTTCCGAATCCTGCCGCGTATGTGGCGTTGGTTCCGCCCAGGCTCACCATCGTTGGAAACCAGGGCGGGTGAAATTGCTGCACAGACGATACCAAATCAGAGAAAACGTCTTCTTCTCCCGCACTATTTTCATGCATGCGTTACGGGTATGCAAAGGGCCTAGAACACGAACCAAATAGAGGAGTGGAACGAGTTTGGATTGGAAGATGTACCACGGAGATTTGGATGGGTGCAGTTTCGAAATCTGTGACAAGACAACCGTACAGTTGCGACGATCACCAAACCAAGACGTGTTAAGAATATAGCAGCGTTGTATCTAGTGGTCGTTTGTTGTGTGACACGAAAAGACTTGGTCTGAGTTCCAGTCTTGGAATAGTGTCGCGAATACACGGAATGCAGAAGCGAAGCAGAAGAAAGTTCTGATTAGCGAGCAGGTCCCCCGATCACTCCTTTGGTGCACCACCAACGATCTGCCCCCAGTCACTCTTGTTCTTGCGTTTTCTCAATGGCAAGTGCAAGCACAAGCACGCAGGCACCGGCGCAGGCCGGCAAGAGTAGTAGCCAGCCACTCATCGCCCAGGGTAACTGGACCAGGAATCTCGTTCAACTCGCAAAAACAGCAGAACTTAAGTAAGGTTTTGGTTCCTCTGTACAGTTCCACGAACGACTGGCAAAAAGCGCGATTCACATCCGCACCCACCGGACCTTGTTGTTGCTCGCCGCTCGCCGCTCGAGCTTGAGCGTGCGCTACCAACCGGCCGGGGGTTATTTTTGGTCACACTCGCCACGACTCTACAATATTCGTGTTTGGGCGGAAGTTAACAGTCATCGATTTTGTGGTATAGGAAATATGCCCTTACACTGCAACTGCAAACTGCCCATATACTCTCGGCGCATGCCACGGTAGAGCAGAAGATGAGATCGATACAGGATCTCAAGGAGCAAAAAAACAAGTAAGGTCGGGATCATTTGTTTGCGATCTCCGAAAACTCACGTATCCCATCCGCCATGTACTTGGTTCTATCGTCACACTTTATCTACTACAGGCTTGACAGCGAGCGGGCGAGACTACTTAACTGCCTGAGAGAGGTGCGTTTCATCTTTAATGCTGCTCTCCGCATTTGGGAATATGGCGCCTGGCAGGCCCTGCAAACATTGTGAGACTAACGACACATGTTCCGTTTATCAGGTGAACGAAGATCGTGACAAGGTATGAACATGCGGCGCTCCGCAGGACTACTTGCCTATTGGTACGATTAGTGACCCCATTGCTAACGATTCCTTTGCGGGTAGACCGACATGATGGAGGCTCAACTGAATAACGAGTAGGTTTTCCCACCATTGAGTGGCCGAACGGCTCAGCACAGTCGTATCATTTACCCGACCACGGCAGGTGCACCGAGCTTCGTACACGCATACAACAAATCACGGAGGGAGAGTATGCAACGGCAAAGCGTGACGTTGATGCGCTTCGTGGGGAGCTAGGGCAGCCTCCACTTCCGAGTCTGCAAGCTACACTGGAAGAGAAGTCACAACAGTACGTATGCCACGCTCACGCCAGGGCTCTATTGTGGGCGCCTCCATCAGCTAACGACGAACTCCTGTCAATGGGCACGATAGATATCTACAAGAACGCCGCCTTGGTGGTGAACTGCACAGCAAGCGCACAGCTGATGAGACGGTGCCGGAGGGAGCGCCAGCGACGAGCACGAAGCGCCCGCGTGGCCGGCCCAAAGGGAGCAAAAACCGCGGGGGTAGGGGATTGTCCACTGGCGGACAAGCGCCAGAGGCTGTCCCGGCGTAAATATGTGGGGGAACCCATATGGCAACGACACGAAGACGCCCGTTGGGACCGCATGTCGCATCATGGACACTGTATGAGCGAATAAACCTGTCATGATTCGGTGGAGAGCCGATTTTGGAAGAAGCGAACACATTGTTCGCCACACATTGTTCGCCACGCCTCACGTTCTGTTGTACACTATTCGGTTTTACTATTAGGATACGGATACGTCGAGTCATATTATAAGCGAGTCATATTATCAAGCGTTTTCCGATAATCAATAATCAAAAGGAGGCTCTGTCATCAAATCTGGTTGTGAGTGTGACGCTGACGAATGAACTGTTCCTAGAGTTCCATATTGGGATGATAAATAAATAAATAAATAAAGTTGGGGGTACAGGGGTGTTCTACTTTCTGCTTACCTCGGTGTTCTACTACCTCCTCCAAGTAAGAGGGGCGGAATACACGTGGGTGAGAGTAGAGTGGATCGGGGTCGTGTCATGTAGATGAGACGCGCGGAGTTTCGGAAAGAGTAATACGGGCTCGACCGGATCGGAGGCATGGGAGCCGATCTAGATGAAAGGATCTGTGGCAAAGCCGGCAAGAAGGACGACTCAGCACGGGCGACTAAGAAATTCACCCTTTGACACGCTATATAATAGCATCCCCAACCATGTCTCGTCCTCCTCACCATTCCCGACCCGCCATCTCATCCCCGCCACAACATGTCCTATTCGCTACTTCACAAGGCTAGCCTCCTTCCCGCTGCTTCTCACCCACCAGCCCTTCTCGACCTCGTCGACCAAAAGGTCTCTCGCCCCATTATCGGTAAGTACCCCTTCCCTTTATTACGTTAATCCGGTTTCCCTAAAACACCATACCCCAGAATACCTTATCGACTCTGTCGTAGAGACGGTAGACTTTGCTTTGGGGCGTCCCGCACACGCTTCTCGCGGTCGTGCTCTCTCAAGACGCTCAGAGGCTTCCGCCTTCATCACCATGGTCAACAACGTTATCACTCGCGCCGAGGTTGAAATGCCTGTCATCTTGGCTGCCCTTGTCTACCTCAATAGGGCTAAGCCTCACCTACACATCGCCCTCGAAGAGTGGGCGAATGAACGTGTGTTCCTTGGCGCTCTCATCGTTGCTAGCAAAGTGAGCAGCATCTTTACATCCTCCTCCATCCGCCCTGACTCATGTCCGCAGTATCTGAATGACTCCTCGCTCAAGAACGTGCACTGGGCTGTGTGCACTGGTGTGTTTGGCAAGCGCGACGTTGGTCGGATCGAACGCGAGTTTCTCGACGTTCTCGACTTCGAGTTAAGCATCAACGAAGACGACATTATGGCGCATCACGATTCCATCATGTCCCTTGTCTCCCCCACCCACCGGCATTCATACGGAATTTCCAGCAGCCCACCGCTTCCCCAGCTGGGTTACTCCTTTGGCTCGCCATCGTCTACCGCAGCATCTCTCTCTCCACCCACTCCTACCGACGAGAGTATGATGGCTGTGGACCCTCGCCCAAAGGCTGAGCATCATCGCTCTCATCCAGTACACCACGAGGCGAACCCAGTTGTCCCTGTGCCGGCACACGTATCTCAGCCACGACATGAGAAAAGGCAATCGCACAGCTCTTCCACTTTCCGAATTTTCCGATCCCTACCTTTCCCACGACCGTTTTCCCACTTGACGTCGTCATCGTCATCGACATCATCATCATCATCTTCATCGACATCTTCATCGTCAGGTGGTGAGTCATCACAAGCATCGCAACAGAGCTCTGCACAGCAGGGGCGGTGTCAGTTACTTGCGCCATTCGCCGCACAACCCTCGGCACGAGTTTACGCTTAGATTTCGTATTTCATTTTCCCCCTGATTGTTATCTTTTACTCTTTTCGTCTCACGCATGTTATTGTTTCCCACACTCACCCATTCAATTTCTCGCTTCCTGTTGTTCAATTCATCTCGTCTAGTCCAGCTATTGCTATGACCTGTAACACACTCATACGAATTTCGCCTACGTAGTATATACATTATATCATATCAAATTCGGAGAAACGTAATAATCAGCAGAGTCATCCAGTCATCCATCGGCTGCGGCTGAGCTGCTGATGCTGATGATTGATGTGATGACGACTTGGCACTGGCACGGAACAGCCGAGTTGCCGGTCCGAGTCAACCCGATTGCTCAGTCAGCCTGTATGACAAACAAATATAACAATTGCTTTACTCACTCTGCATTTCATTCCAATGAGCATTATTCGTCCCTTCAGAGCTGACGATCTTTTCAAGTTTAACAACATGTTGCGTGCAATTTCATTCCTTCTACGCCTAAATTCTTATACTTCATATCCACCAGAAATCTCGACATTTGGACCGAGACAGTGCGCATCAGAAAAACCCGCTCTCTCCTCCGTTCCTTCCACTCTCACCCGCCACCATACAGTATGGCCTAGGCTTCTATTTCAATTATCTTTCCCGTTGGCCCGATATGTGTTGCACCGCCCAACACCCCACCGGTCAACTCATGGGATATGGCACGTATCTACCAACTATCCGTATCTCAGCGAGAACGAAAACGGAGGTTCACTGAACCCACCTCTTATTCCGCAGTTCTAGGTAAAGCAGAGGGTTCCCCGCACGACTTCCACGGTCATGTCACCGCTTTGTCTGTTGCCCCAGAATACCGTCGCCTCTCGCTGGCCCGTGTCCTCATGAACTTCCTCGAGACCGTGTCCGATGACGTATGCGCCGGCCTTTTCGTCGACTTGTATGTCCGCTGTACAAACACGATTGCCTTGGAGCTCTACGAGGGCCTCGGGTACAGCGTCTATCGACGCGTACGTGAATACTACGGAAGCCTCGGTCTCGGTCCAGGTGGCAAGGACGAGGAAGACGCTTTCGGTTCGTGCTTATCTTTACCCGTATCCCCTTACCCCTCCAATTCACTTACATTCCCTTGCCCCATGTGCATATCTATAGACATGCGCAAGCCCCTGTCAAAAGACCCGTATCGGCGCAGCGTACGACCAAATGGGCGTGACATGATCGTTAGCGCACATGATGTCTCCTAGGTTTAGCGACATGCGTCTGCCTCCGCCTCAGTCTCTACGCACTCTATACCCTTATCAGAGTTCCCGTATTGTCGAACACGCCTGCTCCGCTTCATCGGACCGAATCCACTATATTGAGAGCAACGGGGGCTCATCAGGCACTTGCACCAACTGTGCTAACTCTTCGTCATAGAACTTCGTCAGAGTTTCTTTGTCCGCGCAAAATGCCTGGAGTTTGATGCGCAGCTCTTCTGCACCGGCTGCGGGACGTGGTGCCTTACCGATGCCGACAGGATTAGCTCCCACGCGACCTGAGCCCATCAGGCGGTTTGTGAGAAATAGGAACCCCTGCGTCCCTCCGAGCACCTGAACGAACGCGACGCCTGACCGGTGCACAAACTGCGAGTACGTAAATGGTGCCCTGCGGTACGAGTACACCGCGTCGACGTGTGCGGGATACGAATTTATGGCCTCGATGTCGAGCACGAACCCAAAACGCCGCAGCAGTGAGTACTCAAAGTGGTGCGCAGCCTCGCCCTGCCGGTGTTCGGGCACCCGTTTCTCGATATCCGCTACGATCGGGGGTTGCACCGCGAGTAGCACGGGAAAGCACGATTGGAATGGGTTGCGATCTGCGATGTCGCTGATCTGCGAGACGTATGCCTCGACCAGCGTCAACCCATAACGCTCGATGGTACGAGTCCACACGCGCAACATGTCCTCGATGCACCGTGCCGCGGTCCCGATCCAATGTAATTCGAAATGAAAGATGGTTGCAGGGTTGTGGATCAGATCGTGATGCAGTATCACAGTTTCTGCTTGGTCGCTTTTCTGCTCATGGGCTCAACATTCAGCAGGTCATTGCGAACTTGACGACTTCACCTTGTTAGGGTCCATGTCGATGACCATACTCTGGCTCAAGATAATGCGCTTATTGGGCTTTTTGGTGATGGCTCTTTGGGTGCTAGATGGATAATGGCCTGATCGCGGGGGTTCATCTGCCGTCTGGGCAGACGGTTTGGATCGAAACCAGCCCCCCCTTGGGGTGCTTGCAATCGCGTACTCTCCTTTGAGCCGGTAAAAGTAGTGCCTGTTTAAACGATGATGAGCGTTGCGTGGCAATTCCCAACCCAAGTATGAAGTGACGTGCGTCGTGTGGTGGTTTGTAGCACTTACCCGTCAAAGAATCCATGGCGGCCTGTACAATGCTCAAGTAAACCCTGCTCTTGCAGCTTAGTCCCCCATTCCGTCGCCTGATCTCGCGTCGACACGTCCCGGAACTCTCGAACAAGCCAATTCACAAATTCATACCCAAGAAACGAGTCTGGGTACTTATCACGTTGCCATCGGTGCTCTTTGATCGGTATGCCGTCCTCGTCGCGCATGACCTTTGCAATCGCTGCCGGGCTCATGTCTGCAATGTCACGCTCGCTCTTCATTTTTTTCCGCAGTGGTCCTGCTGCGTGTATCTCGTTGAGGCGTGCCATGAGGTGGTCGTCAAGTACCATCGCCGCTGGTCCCACATCTGTCACAAGCAGGCGAACAGATGGCGCCGGCCCAAGCGCACGCTCCTCCGGTGGCTGCCAACGCATGCGAGAGAACATCTCGGTAAGCTTTTCAATGCCGAGTATCCGGATCTCCTCTTCGTTGAGCTTATCGCTCATACCTCCACCGATGTTGCCCGTATACGACGGAGGCTCTAGCGTAGGGATGACGACGAAACGTGTGCGCCAATACCGTAACGATTCGTTGACCTGTTGTTCGTATCCGGCAACCAGCATGTCCAATCTACATCGCGTCCAGCCGGGTGCAGTCAGAAAAGACTGTCGAGCAAGTGCATGTGAACAGACTCACCTATTCCATCCATAATTTTCCAGGCCACGATACGCAAAGGACAGACTCAGTTCTGTATACCCGGCGCCGAGTTTCGGCCAGACCAGACATTTATAACGCAGAGGATGCGTAGGCGGCATACGACGTACATATCGCCGTACCTGAATCGCCTCGCCGGTGTACGCAATGCGGTGGATCTCATTACTCATACTAAGGTAGACTGGGTCAGCTTGCGCGCGCAGAGCTTCAGCGGCTCCACTCGGTCGCGGAGTTATGTCTTCGTCAGACACGTACGACTTGGACCGTCGCAGACTTCGTGGATCAGGTTCTGGGTCATAGGCTGACGAGTTGGCGGGGCGCAGGATGATTTGGAATCCTTGCGCAAGTCGCAGTGCAATCATTCCGCGCATGACGACAAGCGCCCATGCACGGCGGACCTCATCCGGATTGTGCGACTGCACAGCGGGCGGACGCACAAGGAACGAGCGTGTCTCGGGTGGATCTACGACAAAGTCGTACGAGAAGACATCGTATGATGTTTCGAGCTCGGAAGTGCTCGGAAACTCTTCTGTCGTTAGCGGAAGACAGCCTGGAGTCACCATGGACCGCCATTTGATGTCGTGCTTGAAGACAGGGTGAGGGAACATGTGCAGCCAGCGTCGGGCAAGAGACAAGTCGTTATATGAGACTGGGATTTGTGGGCCAGACGGGGTCAGCCGGACGCATGGCGATGACGAGGTCATGAGCAATGCGCTGCTCCCAATCACGATGCTACGTCTTTTCTCAAAGAAACCGTCGTCGCGTGGAGGCGTGTTCATCGGTGACAGGGGGTATTTAGTGAGGGGGCTATGTGTTATGGGACCCGTGTCTTCGAGTACTTTGGAACGCCTCGAGCCCGGGATGCCTTTGATGGGCATGGGACGAGGCGACGACGAGATATCTGTATTCGCCATGGGCGGGCCAACAGTGCGAGGCTGGGGCTGAGACGCAGGAGACTTCTTCTCTGTTTCAGAAGAGGTGGTGGGCAATAGTGCCGTACTTTTCCGGTGTAACGTACCCTGTATAGGCGTTGATTCGCCCGACACAGAGACAGTAGAGGTCACCGCCTGACTGGGCCCGCTACGGAAGGGATTGAATAGCCACGGAGTAAACTTTGAGCGTAACAAAGAAGTAGAACCTTTTTGAGAACCCGGATTGCCTTGAGTGGACGAAGTTGATGCATCGGAGCGATTAGAACGTACAGAGCGGATAGAGGCCTGAGAGGGAGATGTACTCATATCACTGGTGGAGGTTGCAGAAAGCGAAGCCACCAAAAGCCCCTTCTCACTCTTGGGCATTGGCACTGTCTCCCTTTCAGAAGGATACGGACTTTCCTCTATGGGGTGGATGTTGCTGGGAGGATGAGACGTACGGTGTTGGGGGACAGCACGTTTATCTGCGATTCTAATGGAGGAAGGAACGGAAGTTGCACCCCCAATGGATACACCCGAGGTACGGTTGCTACTGACGGGCTTCACTTCGTGATCTTTGAACTCAAAGATATCCGTGTCAAACTTGTCTGCCTCGCGTTTGGCCGCCACGAATGCCTCAAAATTGTCGTCACGGTTATGATCGAGAAGAGATGCATATTGTTCAGGAAGATAAGGAACTTCGATGCTTGATAGCACATCATGGTCAAGCAAGCCAAGCATTTGAATCTCGTGCATCTTTGCACGAGCGACGAATCTATGGAGAACACCGTCAGATCGTCGGAGTCTCGACTTGAATGGCAGTCTCTACCTATCCTCACGCAAAGGGAGATCCATCTGTTTGTCCCAGAAGCTTATGCCAATCCAGAAGGGTTCCCACCAGAAAGTTCTCTTCTCACGGCCAATACAGTCTGCAGGACCATCATCGCCACCCCAGAGAGGATCTAATGCACGAGAGCCATAGCGACCAAGTTTTTCAAGCCTGAAAAGCTCTGGCTCAACACCACGAAAATAAAATATAGGGCTACGATGTAGTGGTGGTTTTGCCAAGGATACAAGATCTATACCGAATCCTTGGTCCAACATTCGGGTGCTGGTCAGTCGCAATAACTGCTTAGAAACACGATAGTAACCAGTCCCAGGAGTAATGACGATAGTAGAAGACCCCGTTAGAGATAGAGAACGGTCGATGTAATGAGTCTCGGTTGGGTTCAGAGCCATGTTCAGCGCCTCCAAAAGAGGGCCATCATGAGCGAAAGAAAGTTGCCCCACCAAGCGTACTTCGCCCTGCGTACCTGTTGGGGCGAGCACGTTCGTCCGCGTTCGGTGATAATGGTGTGTCAGGAGGATGTCCCGTTGAAAGGCCCAAAAAGAGTCCTTCAGACTAACGAGTGTGGACTGCCAGTCGTATAAAACCTCCATGTCTGTGATGACTTTGTAGAAATCCTTATGCCACCTGCCATCTTCGTCTTGAAGCAAAGGCCCTTCCGCATAGTCGACCTCGGTGCGATCATAAAATACGCGTGATATCAGTACGATCGTGACCGTATGATTGGTGCCTGCCTCCTTCCATCTGGTGAAAAGCTCAGGGAGAAAGGAGTGGACTATCTTTTCATTGTAACGTTCCCCATCCCCGGAAAACTCCCAGAGCTCGCGACAGACTTGAATAAAGATCATGACTTTTGTGGACAGAGAGCGGTAAATAGCCTTTGTAGAGGCTGTTACGACGCCGCTGGAAACCTGAAAGGGATACGTTGGATTGGCGGGAAATGCGTAAATGAAAACTAGGGATATCGCACTTTTTGCTCTCCAATGTATATCGAGTCGACTTTAGCTGCTACAGAACCAATGAAGGTAACCTCCTGGCCAAGGTGGACACAATGGCCAGACAGTTGCTCGCTTAGTCTCCACATATCATTCCTTCCGAGATACTGGTCTTGGAAAATGAGCTCTATGTAGTCGACTTGACATTCAGCCTTATCAACCTGACCCGGGTAAGTGAATGGCTCGGGAAAACATTGGTGTATAGGCTGGACTTTACTTTCGTCACGGTGACTTCGGTGTTGTTTCGTATTGAGAAGGCCTCAGCGACGGGCTTTGGAATTGAAATCTGTGGTTGCGTTATACAATCAGGCGCGTTTGCTCAAGCCAAACCCCAGACACGAACCTGCAACTGGGGTCGGGTAGAGGGGTCCTCACTGGGAACAAGGAAAAGGAAGCGGGATTTATCATGAAGTTGAGGGAGGGTCACAGATAGCAAGTCGCCTGCTGCGACGCCGGGGAGATGGGTATGATTGAGAATGACGTTATTAGAATAATCTCCTGCGCCATGTACCCAAGCGGTGAGGACATTAGACGCTCCGACTTCGAGCGGTTGTTGAGGGAAATGGTTTTTGAAGGCGGAGAGGGTCGTGTTGGAACGACGACGACCGTAAAGTGATTCAGACCGAGAGATGGACATGGAAACAGAGTTGGACGGTGTGGATGAGCATTACTGGACTATGTCGGTAACGGTAATTTCTCGCTATGAACTGCACATCTTGAACATGTCCCATGCCACTCGACCGCTCCCTTCAATCCATCAACAACCACCCGATCCAATGGCCTCTGGTTCGTCAACACCCGCCGTGTCTGATGAATGTCAACCCTCGTTGGAGGAACATTCTCTTGAATATACTGTAGCATCCCTTCCAATGATACACTCAACTACGACTGTCAAGTTCGCACCACTTCCCGAGATAGAACCTCGAAAACGCAAGTCAAACTATCCTCTTGGTATTGCTGCGAGGTCACAGATGCTCCAACAACGGAGAGGAAATGCCCGATTGCAAGGGATCTACCGACATCCACCCTTATGGTCAGATCTTGATGAGAGTGCCGTGCTACATGTCCCAGAAGAAGCGCAGGAGGGAGATGCTCTCCAAGTTCTCGGAAGATTGATTGCTGACAAGAGCAAATCATTATGGAGACGAGTATCATCAAAGAATTCCTCGAACGAGCACGCCGCATCGGGTGACCTCAAGGAACTGACTACTACCCACGAAGAAGAGCATGTAGGTTTTCCCTTAGGGTCGCCCACACGCGAAGAACTACCAAAGGCCATTAAACCCACCTAACCGAACACTCGAGTCTTCAAATATGTGGTGAAACGACCAAAAATTCATTCTGAAGATTCCTCATGGGGGTAGATTGGGCAAGGTTGGACGATATGCACATCATGGTGCGTTTCACAATGATGGTTGACACGAGGCTCAGGATGCAAGCAGGACATGGTCGTCGGATTTATACCCTCCCATTTATTCATCTTTTGCACCCTGGAGGTGTTTATGTGGCTACATATATCTAAGTTCTAGGCTACAGTAAATCACAGGCAAGTACGCCAAAACGACATTCGGCGGCTCCCAGTGGACGCGCACAGCTTCTGTCCCTGACCTGAATCTGCCAAAAGGAACCCGTGGGCGTAGCGCCAAGGCCAGAACATGCATGAGGCTGTGGACTAGCCAAGCTAAGCTGGGCGCTGCACCTGAACTGTCATGAGGCTTTAACAAACATGACTGTCACCCCGCCACCCTTTCGTTCTCGCTCCTTTCTTCCTAGTCTACTCTTCATTTTTCCTCACCTTTTCCCTTCTTCCTTACCTTATCATTTTATCCTTTTCTATTTTCGCGTTTCTCGTTTCTTTACCCCACGCGGACACGTACGACATCTGACGCCCACCTCACTGGCCGAATCAAGTTTTCATGGCCACATGTACTCCTACACCCACTCTGACATTGTTTACGACTGTGACCTCGACAACTGTCATCACTACGTTTTCTCTTAGCGTGCAGACGCTACCAGACACGACCTCTACTTTTACGACGACTTCATGTCAATCCACCGATAACGGGACCTGTGCCTCCTCAACTGTAATTACTGGAACAACGGTAATATCGGGTGAGTGATCGAGCAGTATCGGGACGGCCTTCAACAAGAGACTTTATCCTAGCTTTTTCTTTTCCATGCGCCCGTGTTCTCTGTCTCAAAGACTAATCATGTTGACGGTTACATAGGCGGGGTCTCAACGATATCAGTTCCTGTCGTCATTACGAGCATTATCACCGAGTCCGACCCGATTTCGACCCTCTTCGCCAGTTGTTCACCCTCACCTTCTGTTCCCATTTCCACTACCACTAGCCAAACGTCCCAGTCCACCTCGCAGAGCTCTTCCCGGCCATCGTCCGTTTCGTTGTTCACTCCGACTACCATCTTAGTGACAAGCACTCCACCACCCACCGTGATCACGGAGGAGACATCATCGACGCTCGACAATGGCGCTGTCACGGTGATCACACTCACTTCGACCTCAACCCCTCCACCGACCATCGTACTCCTTTCGACTTTTATTGCGGCGACTTCACACCCACCGGCCTCGCATAGTCAAGGATCGAAGTCATCGAGCGCTCTCGCCCCCATTGTAGGCGGCGCGGTCGGAGGTTTTTTCGTCCTGATAGCTTTGGTCTTTGCAATCTGGTTCATTTTGTGCGTTCTTGTCACCTGCCTTCAGAGTAAGCTCTTATCGAGATCTTTATTTAGACGAAGGTGTCACAGATCGCCTGAGGACGACGGCGACGACGGGGGCGACGACATCGTGTTTCCCTACCCTGTTACTAGAGACCGAAACCGGGCCCAGCATCTGGACTTGACCCACGAACCCAGGCCATACGTATATGGCCTCGTGGGGCACTCATCTCGTGATGCCGCCGGGACTGCTTCCCGAATTTCCTCTAGCCACTCTCGTGCCAGCGATGGAAGACCTGATTCAGCAACTGCCCTAATCGGTCCATCCTCAGGATTGAACTCGATGACAATGGCAACCGGGGCTGGGGTCGTACTTACTTCGATTTCCGAAACACAGTCAGCCGAAGTTGGGCGTCAGACTTCACACAGCTCAATCAGTTATTTACCTCCAGGAGCTCTCCCAACCACTTATTTGACCAGCAGTGGCGAGTCGGGCCCCGCTGCCAGCTCCAGTCGGTATCCGGTTCCGTTGGTTAACCCTCCTAATAGTTCCGGCAAGGCACCTCTGGTTATATCTGAGGAGGGAGGACAAGCGCGAGCTGAGAAAAAGACCACACCTGATCCCGTTGCGGGGGTCTCGATGGTTCTCCTTACGGA
>WNFR01004011.1_pt1 | contig 18261 bp, 18 predicted proteins | sample 5400221 | NCBI WGS metagenome assembly WNFR01 (sample SAMN13153357, study PRJNA577476) | soil metagenome | isolation source: 40 cm soil under Madrone tree | place: USA:California | collected 2016-06-14
CCGCGCGGCGTGCCGCAGGTCGAGGTCACGTTCGACATCGACGCGAACGGCATCGTGCACGTCGGCGCCAAGGACCTCGGCACCGGCAAGGAGCAGTCGATCCAGATCACCGCCTCGAGCGGCCTCTCCGAGGAGGAGATCAAGCGCATGGTGAAGGAGGCGGAGTTGCACGCCGCCGAGGACAAGAAGAAACGCGAGGAGGTGGAGGTTCGGATCCAGCTCGATCAGGTGGTGTATCGCGCCGAGAAGTCGATCAGCGACGCGCCGGCCGATTTCGATCCGGCGGCGAAGGCGCAGCTCCAATCCGCGATCGACGACGCCAAGCAGGCGCTCGAGAGCGGCGACCCCGAGCGCATGCGGAGCGCCCGAACGTCGCTCGAGCAGGCCGCGCACAAGTTCGCCGAGGCCATCTACGCCAAGGCGTCGGCGCAGCAGCAGCAAGCCGGTGGACAGGCCGGTGGCGGCGGCGCGGCCGGCAGCGATCACGGCGACGGCGCCCAGGCCGACCAGCCCCGTCGCGACGACGCCGTCGACGCCGACTTCGAAGAGGTCAAGGAATAGAGTCGACCCGTCGAGACTGGGTCAAGTTGCGAGCCAGACGAGGCGCGAGGGAAGTGAGCAGCGCAGGCGTAGCGGGAGCTACGCCGAGCAGCGGAGCGACCGAGCAACGAAGTATGGCGACGCAAATTGACCCGGTCTCGCGTGGAACGCGTGTGGTGAGTCGGCTATAAGTGCCGATGCGTATGGCTTCGAGCACGCGTGATTTCTACGAGGTCCTCGGCGTCGAGCGCGGCTGCAGCGACGACGAGCTGAAGCGCGCTTACCGAAAAATGGCGCTGAAGTACCATCCCGATCGCAATCCCGGCGACAAGCAATCCGAGGAGCGATTCAAAGAGGCGTCGGCGGCATATCAGGTGCTGTCCGATGCCGACCGCCGCGCGCAGTATGACCGTTTCGGCCACGCCGCCTTCGACGGCGGTGGCGGCGGCTTCGATTTCAATGCCGGATTCGAGGACATCTTCAGCGGCATCTTCAGCGACTTCTTCGGCCAACCGCGGAGCGGCCGCGCGCAGAGCCGCGCGCGCCGCGGCGAGGACTTGCGCTACAACCTCGACCTCACGTTCGAGGAGGCGGCGTTCGGCGTCGAGAAGTCGATCTCGCTGCCGCGCATGGCAACGTGCGAGACCTGCCACGGCAAAGGCGCGAAGCCCGGGACGTCGCCGAAGCAATGCTCTGCCTGCCGCGGCTCGGGGCAGGTACGTTTTCAGCAGGGCTTCTTCAGTATCGCGAAGGTGTGCGGCCAGTGTAACGGCCGCGGCAGCACGATCGCCGATCCGTGTTCGAAGTGCGGCGGCCAAGGCAGCGTTCGTCGCACGCAGAGCTTGAGCGTGAAGATCCCGCCCGGGGTCGACACCAGCTCACGACTGAAGCTGCGCGGCGAAGGGCAAGCAGGCGCTGGCGGCGGTCCGTCCGGCGACCTCTACGTCGTCATTCGCGTCCAGGAGCATCCGCTCTTTCGGCGTGAGGAGAACGACGTCATCTGCGACATGCCGATCAGCTTCCCGCAAGCGGCGCTCGGCACTGATCTCGACGTGCCGACACTCGAAGGCAAGATGCGGATGCGCATTCCACCGGGCACGCAATCCGGGGCCGTCTTCAAGCTCAAAGGAAAGGGCGTCGCCGACCTCCATGGCTACGGACGCGGCGACCACCTGGTGCACGTGCTGATCGAGACGCCGCGCAAGCTCACCGCCCGCCAGCGCGAGCTGCTCGAGGAGTTCGCGCGCATGTCCGGCGAAGAGGTGCACCCGATGAGCAAGGGTTTCCTCGAAAAGGTCAAGGAGATGTTCGGCTAGGGAGCTGCCGCGCTCCCGGCGCGGAGGTTCCCTCGGCGGCCGCTCTCACATGACCGACAGTCTCCGTGATCGCGGCGAGCGCGCCCTGCTCGAGGCGATCCGCCGTCTGGTTCCCCGTGGCCCCGGCGTCCAGATCGGCGTCGGCGACGACGCCGCCGTGCTTGCACCGATCCGCGCGCCGCTCCTCGTCACGACCGACGCGATGATCGAGGGTGTGCATTTCCGGCTGCGCTGGCTCTCGCCGCGCGCGCTCGGCCGGCGCGCGTTCGAGGTGAGCGCGAGCGATGTCGCCGCCATGGGCGGTGGCGTCGTCGCCGCCGTGCTCGCGCTCGCCGCGCCGCCGTCGCTGCCGGTCTCGAGCCTACGGGCGATCGTCGCGGGCGTGCGCGACGGCGCGCGGCTCGCCGGCGGTGCCCTCGTCGGCGGCAACTTGGCGTCGGCGCGCGCGCTGTCGCTCACGGTCACCGTCCTTGGCGCGGCGCCGCATGGCCGTCCAGTGACACGCGCCGGCGCGCGCGCCGGCGATCGGCTCTTCGTCACCGGCGCGCTCGGCGCCGCCGCCTTCGGGTTGCGATCGCTCCTCTCGACTCGTAGCATCGCGCCTGCGGCGCTGGCGCGCTGGAAGCGCCCGCGGGCGCGTCTCCGCGCCGGCGCGGCGCTCGCCCGGCGCGGGGTCGCGGCAGCGATGATCGATCTGAGCGACGGGCTGTTGATCGATACTGACCGGCTCTGTGCCGCCTCCGGCGTCGCGGCGCGCATCGACGCCGATCGCGTGCCACTCGCGCAGGCGCTCCGCGGCCTCGCGCCGAAGCAGGCGCGTGACCTCGCGTTCGGCGGCGGTGAGGACTATGAGCTTCTGTTCGCCGTCCGTCCGCGCTGCCTTCCCGTCCTCCGCACGATGCGCGCCGCGCTCGGGTGCCGGGTCACGGAGATCGGCGAGATCGTCGGCGGACGCGGCATTACCGTCGTCGCTCAGGGACGCGCGCTCGCGCCGACGACGACGCTCGGCCACGAGCATTTCGCGAACCGACGGCGTCACGTGAGCCACCGATGATTCCGGCGCCGGTCGAGGTCGTGCTCATCGCCGCGCTCGGCGCGGCGCTCGTCGCGTGGACGGTGCTCGCCGGCGCGGAGGCGACGCTCGCCGAGGCGCGCGCGATCACGCGCGCCCCCGACGGCGCCCGGCGTCTCGGGCGACTCTTGGCGTCTCGGGCGACTCTTCTATGAGCTACACCGCCATCCCCGTCAGCTGCTCGTCTCTCTGGCGCTCGGCCGCGAGCTCGCGCTTGCGACGGCGGCGGTGCTCGCAGGCGCGCTCGCCTATCAGCGTTTCGGTCTGGTCGGCGGCTGCGCCGCGCTCGTCGGCGTCGTCATCACGCTCCTGATTCTGCGCGGCTTTGCCGCCGGCGCCGCGTCGCGGCGGGTCGCCGCCGGCGAGGGGACGCTCGGCTCCGTCGCGGCATGGATTCTCGTTCCGCTCGCGAGCGTCGCGGCGGTCGAGAAGCGCATCGGCACGCGTCTCGCGCACGCCTTTCTCGACGAAGCTCCCGGCGGCGACAACATCTTCGCCCCGGAGGAGCTCGTGGCGCTCGAGGAAGGCCAGGAAGAGATCGCGGCCTCGGAGCGCGCGCTCGTCGACAAGGCGGTGCGCATCGACGAGCGCACGGTGCGCCACGTGCTCACCCCGCGCCGCGACATCGTCTCGGTGCCCGTCGACATGGCGCCCGACGAGCTCTTGCGCGTCATCCGCGAGTCCGGCCGCTCGCGCATTCCGGTCTATCGCGGCGAGCCCGATGACGTCGTCGGCATCCTCTACGTGCGCGATCTGATCGGCGAGCCGCTCGCGCCGCGGAGCATCGAGGGCCGCTCGCGTCAGCCGTACGTCGTGTCGGCGGAGAAGCCGGTCGTCGAGCTCTTTCGCGAGTTCCGCACCCGCAAGGTGCACTTCGCGCTCGTGCTCGACGAGTACGGCAGCGTAACCGGACTCGTCACCATGGAAGACCTGCTCGAGGAGCTGGTCGGCGAGATCCGTGACGAGTTCGACGAGGACGAGGCGCCCGCGATCCAGCGCCGCGGTCCGCGCACGTTCGTCGTGAGCGGCCGCGTCGCCGTGCACGACTTCAACACGCGGCTCAAGCTGCGCATCCCTGAATCGGGAGCGGAGGCGACGATCGCCGGGGTCGTGATGGATCGCCTCGGTCGCGTGCCCGACGCGGGGGAGACGATTGCGCTCGACGGCTGTACCCTCACGGTGGAAGCGCTCGACGGCACCGCGATCGAGCGCCTGCGGGTCGACCTATGGCCTTCACCTTCCTCGCCATAGCGGCGGCGGCGATCGCGCTGCGCGCGGTCGCTGCCGCCGGCTCGGCGACGCTCTTTGCGTCGGTCGCGCCGCGTACTGCGGCGAGCCTCGAGGCGGCGGCGACGGCAGCCGGCGTTCTCGCCGCAGGCGCAACGGGGCTCGCCTTCTTGGAGTCGAGCGGCGGCATGCGCGTCGTTGCGGTGCCGGTGCTCGGCTTGGTGCCGGTGTCGCTGCTGCTCGGCGACCTCCTGCCGCGCTCGCTCGCGCAGGCGCGGCGTCACCTGCTGCCGGCGCGCGTACGCAGCGTCGTCCAGCGGGTGCTCGCCGTCCTCGGCGCGCCGCTGCGCGGGATCGAGAGTATCGCGGCGCGCGCCGGCGGGGCGGCGCGCGGCCACACCGTCGCCGCCGTCGGCCAAGTGCTTTCGGATCTGCTGCGACACGAGCAGGCCGAAGGCGAGGCGCAGCTCTCGTCGCCGCAGGTGATCCGCCGCATCGTCGAGTTCCGCGACACGCGCGTGCGCGATGTCATGGTGCCGCAGATCCACATCTACGGTCTCCGCGACGACGCGCCGATCGACGAGGCGATCGCGCTCGTCCGCCGCGAGAAGCTCTCGCGCATTCCCGTGTTCCACGAGCGCATGTACAACATCATCGGCATCGTTCACGCGTTCGATCTGCTCGGCGCGACGTCGACGCTCGAGCCCGTGGCGCGCATCATGCGGCCGCCGCTGTACGTGCCCGAGACCAAGCTCGCGCACCGCCAGCTCCGGCTCATGCAGCGCCGCGGCCAGAACATGGCGGTCGTCGTCGACGAGCACGGCGGGACGGTCGGCATCGTCACGGTCGAGGACCTGCTCGAGGAGATCGTCGGTGAGATCGAGGACGAGTACGATCAGCGCGAGGTCCTGCACGAGGTGGTGGCGGACGGCACGGTGCGGGTGCAGGGCGGCATGCAGGTCGGACGGCTGAACGAGCTCTTTCCCTGGCAGCTTCCGGACGGCGACTACGACACGATCGCGGGTCTGGTGATCACGCACCTTGGCCGCATCGCGCGCGTCGGCGAGCGCGTCCGGCTGGCGAGCGTCACGGTCGAGGTGACGCGCGCCGACGCCCGCGCGGTCCGCGAGGTGATTGTGCGTCCAAATGCCGCAGAGTAGCGTTCCGACGATGCACGTTCGGGGGCGCACCGTCACGGGGTCCTTCTGATGGATCGCCGCGCGCTCGCGGAGCTCCTCGCCCGTGTGCGCGCGGGCGACCTCACGATCGACGTCGCCCTCGAGGCGCTCCGCGATTTCCCGTTCGCGGATCTCGCGTTCGCCAAACCCGATCTGCACCGCGCGCTGCGGACTGGACAAGCGGAGGTGATCTTCGGCATCGGCAAGACGGCCGCCGAGATCGCGGCGATCGCCGATCGTCTCGCGGCTCATGGGCAGAACGTCCTGGTGACGCGGCTCGACGCCGCGCACGCCGCCGAGCTGCTGCAGATCGCGCCCGGCTTCGCGTATCACGCCGATGCCCGCGTCGCGGTGCAGCAGGTGCGCGACGTGCCGATCACTGGCAAGGGCACGATCCTCGTCGTCACCGCCGGCACCTCCGACGGTCCGGTCGCCGAAGAGGCCGCATGGACCGCGGCGCTCGCCGGCAACACGGTCGAGCGTCTCTACGACGTCGGCGTCGCCGGCATCCATCGCCTCTTCGATCGCCGTGACCGTCTCGGCGCTGCGCGCGTGCTGATCGTCGTCGCCGGCATGGAGGGCGCCTTACCGAGCGTCGTCGGTGGGCTCGTCGACAAGCCCGTCATCGCGGTGCCGACGAGCGTCGGTTACGGCGCCAGCTTCGGCGGTGTCGCCGCGCTGCTCGCGATGCTGAACTCTTGTGCCGCCGGCCTTACGGTCGTGAACATCGACAACGGGTTCGGGGCGGGCGTTGCCGCGAGTCGCATGAACCATCTCTGACCCGCGCGGAGCGCGAACGCCGCGCTCGCCGGCGACCGCCCGAATGGCCCGTCCGTGCTCGACGTCGCGCGGACCACATGGTAATGGTCCGCGTTTCATTGCGGGGCCGCTGGGGCCGTAGGGCAATCACGAATTGGAGTGTGCTGAAGCGTCCGGCGACGCGGGACGGCCCGTCCCACCTCATCTACGCCGGGCGGCCAACCACTCGAAAATCATGAGACGTCGCGACTTCCCGCCGCTGGCGAGAAGGCGCAGCGGCTCGTTTTTGGAGAGGGTGCACGCATGAGATTCGTCCGCAGTCTCGTCACATCGGCGATGACCCTGACGTTGGTCCTCGCCGCTGCCGTCGCGCGCGCGAGCGAGGCGGAGCTAGTGCTGCCGAACTTGGCGTCGGAGCGCTTCCTCGGCATCGATGGGTGGACTTTGCTGTTCGGCCTCGGCGTCGTGATCTGCGCGCTCGGCCTCATGTTCGGGCTCGTGCAGTACGTACAGCTGAAGAACCTGCCCGTACACCGGGCGATGCGTGAGATCTCGGAGCTGATCTACGCGACCTGCCGCACCTACCTCGAGACCCAAGGCCGCTTCATCCTCATCCTCGAGGGATTCATCGGCGCGATCATGATCGTCTACTTCAAGTTCCTGATCGTCGACGCCGAGGGGCACCATTTCAGCTGGCTCAAGGTCGGCATCATCATCCTCTTCAGCCTGATCGGCATCGCCGGCAGCTACGGCGTCGCGTGGTTCGGCATCCGCGTCAACACGTTCGCGAACTCGCGCGCCGCCTTTGCGAGCCTGCGCGGCAAGCCGTTCCCGACCTACGAGATCCCGCTCAAGGCCGGCATGAGCATCGGCATGCTCCTCATCTCGACCGAGCTGGCGCTGATGCTCGTCATCCTGCTCTTCATGCCCGCCGACTACGCCGGGCCGTGCTTCATCGGCTTCGCGATCGGCGAATCGCTCGGCGCCTCGGCGCTGCGGATCGCCGGCGGCATCTTCACCAAGATCGCCGACATCGGCTCGGATCTGATGAAGATCGTCTTCAACATCAAGGAGGACGACGCGCGCAACCCGGGCGTCATCGCCGACTGCACCGGCGACAACGCCGGCGACTCGGTCGGCCCGAGCGCCGACGGCTTCGAAACCTACGGCGTCACCGGCGTCGCGTTGATCTCCTTCATCCTGCTCGCGGTGCCGCACGGGCACGACGACGTGAAGGTGAAGCTGCTGGTGTGGATCTTCGTCATGCGTCTCATGATGGTGGTCGCCAGCGCGGGCTCGTATCTGGTGAACGCCGCCGTCGCGCGCGGCCGCTATGCCGACGCCGAGAAGATGAACTTCGAGGCGCCGCTCACGTTCCTCGTGTGGCTGACGTCGATCGTCTCGGTCGTGCTCACGTACGTCGTCTCGTATCTCCTCATCCCCGGCCTCGGTGACGGGACGCTGTGGTGGAAGCTCTCGACGATCATCACCTGCGGGACGCTCGCGGGTGCGATCATCCCCGAGGTGGTGAAGGTCTTCACCTCGACCGAGTCGCGGCACGTGCGCGAGGTCGTGATTGCGTCGCGCGAGGGCGGGGCGTCGCTGAACGTCCTCGCCGGTCTCATCGCCGGCAACTTCAGCGCCTACTGGATGGGGGTCGCGATCGTGTCCCTCATGGGGATCGCCTACGGCGTCAGCACCCAGGGGGTCGAGCAGCTCTTCATCGTCGTGAACGGCGTCACCCCGGCGGCGGTGTTCGCGTTCGGCCTCGTCGCGTTCGGCTTCCTCGGCATGGGGCCGGTGACGATCGCCGTCGACTCGTACGGTCCGGTCACCGACAACGCGCAGTCGGTCTACGAGCTGTCGCTCATCGAGAACGTCCCGAACGTGAAGCAGGAGGTGAAGCGCGACTTCGGCTTCGACCTGAACTTCGAGAAGGCGAAGCACTACCTCGAGGAGAACGACGGCGCCGGCAACACCTTCAAGGCGACGGCGAAACCGGTCTTGATCGGCACCGCCGTCGTCGGCGCGACGACGATGATCTTCGCGATCATCATGCTGCTCACCGACGGACTCACGAAGAACATGGGCAAGCTCTCGCTCATGCACGCGCCTTTTCTCTTGGGCCTGATCTCGGGCGGCTCGGTGATCTATTGGTTCACCGGTGCGTCGATGCAGGCGGTCTCGACCGGCGCCTACCGCGCTGTCGAGTTCATCAAGAAGAACATCCGCCTCGAAGGGGTCGAGAAGGCGTCGGTCGAGGACAGCAAGAAAGTCGTCGCGATCTGCACGCAGTACGCGCAGAAGGGCATGTTCAACCTCTTCCTCACGATCTTCTTCTCGACCCTCGCGTTCGCCTGCGTCGAGCCGTTCTTCTTCATCGGCTACCTGATCTCGATCGCGCTCTTCGGCCTCTACCAGGCGATCTTCATGGCGAATGCCGGCGGCGCGTGGGACAACGCCAAGAAGGTCGTCGAGGTCGAGCTCAAAGAGAAGGGGACGCCGCTGCACGCGGCGTCGGTCGTCGGCGATACGGTCGGCGATCCGTTCAAGGACACGTCGTCGGTCGCCATGAACCCGGTCATCAAGTTCACGACGCTCTTCGGCCTCCTCGCCGTCGAGCTCGCGATCAAGCTGCCCGACGGCTTGCGCATCGGTCTCGCGGCGGCGTTCTTCTTGATCTCGACGGTCTTCGTCTACCGCTCGTTCTACGGCATGCGCATCGGCGCCGAGGACTGAGGCGCTCAGCCGCTTTGGTCCGCGAGGTGTGCGAGGTGGTCAGACCATGGTGATCGCCCAGCACGGGAGGCGGTTTTCCTTCGATCAAGGGCCGCCCGATCGCGCCGGTTTCGGCGTTGCCGACGGAGAGCCACACCACTTTGGGCGGCGCTCCGTGCAGGAAGCTCAACGCACGATCAAAGAGTGGCGGCTTTCTTCGCCAGGCTCTCCGCCGCGTCCGCAGCCTTCGCGATCAACTTGATCGTTGCAGCGATTTGCTGGATTTGGTGATCGCCGTCTCCGATCTCCTTGTTCGCGGCCTGAAGCGCGGCCAACGCGTCGTCGTAGTCCTTGGCTGTTTCGTCGAGATCTTCCGCGATCAGGACGAGGGTGAGCTTCTCGAGACGGTCCTGCAGGGTCTCCAGCGTTCTGCAGTCTTGCCCCGTCGTGTGCGCGACGAGATTGTCCACGCGTGAAGCCAAGCCCGAAATTTGTTCCGCGACCTCGTGTGACATGTCATGACCCCTTATCGGCTTTGTTCGTCGACTTGTGGAACTTGTTCAATCGCTTCGCCTCGGCGATCAGCTGTTGCAGCGACGCTAACGCATCCATCTTCTCATCGAGCGAGCGCCGGATGTCCGCGTGCGCGGCGGGGACGGCGGTTACGGTCGCGTTCATGGCGTCGAGCTCCGCGAGCGTATCATCGCTCTCCTGCAGGAGGGCCGCGATCGCGGCATCGAACGAGACCCTCGACAATCCGGTCGAGGGACGGAGCTTGTTTGCGTGCCGGACAATGCCGCGGCGCATGATGTGAACGGCTCCGACGATGCTCGCGTTGTCGGTTGCGATGAGAGCCGCCAGCTTGTCGACGCCGGGCTGCGCGGTATCCATGGCCTGACGTAGCGTCTTGCGCCGCAGATACTCGGTGGCGACTCTGCCCATGCCGTTGATCGCGGTCGCGAGAATGCCGGCCGCCTTGGTGGCATCTTGTCCGCTCGCCTCCGACGCCACTCTCGCGACACTCGCCCCGAGCGACTGCGTCGCCTCGTCGAGGTCGGATTGATAGTCCTTGGTGGCGAAGGCGTGGAGCGCGTCGGCATAATCTGCGAGGACGTCGAGCGCAGCTGATCGGAACTCGAGACGCGGCTTGAAATCAAAGTCCCGCTTCCTTCCGTCCTCATCGACGATGACGGGCTTGAAGCTTTGTTCGTCGAGTTTGCCGTCACGCGAGGTAGTCGGACTGTAGAGCATGTACGTCCGTTCGAGGTCGACGACGCCGTCGTACGTCGTGACGCTGTTGGTGGCGAGCGATCGGGTCCCGTCCGCGAAGGCGGCGAAGCGTCCACTCGGGACCGCCGTGCACCCGACGAGAGTGACGGCAATTCCGAACGCGGTGAGGGCGTGTATTCGTCTGTAGGCCTGACGTCTCATTCGGTGTCCTCTCTCGGTCACCACGGGAATCGGCGACGGCGGGATTTCGGCATGACTGGGCGTCGAGGGTCAATGTGGGAGCGTCAGAAAGCGTGTGTCAAAATGGCGCAGAGGAGTGATGATGACGGACGATTCGAGGCCGATGCGTACGCAGGCAAAACGCGCCGGGCGCTGGCCCGCTGCGGTCTTCGTGCTGCCAAACGCAGCGCGGGCAGCGTGCCGCGACAGCGATCGGCGCCGACTCCGCCTGCCCCCGCCGCGCCGCCACCGCGGCCGCCTCGACTAGCTGCTCCTGCTTGACGGGCTTCGAGAGCGCCGCCGAGAGGTCGAGATCGTGCGGCGGCTCGCGCGACCGTGGCCGATCGCGGTGAGCAGGACGACGGGGACGTCGGCGATCGTTGGGTCGGCGCGGATGAGGGGGTCGTCGCGACGCCGTCGAGCTCGGGGCATTCGCATGTCGAGGAGGACGACGTGGAAGGGCTCGCCGACGCGCGCTCAGTGGGCGAGGAGGTCGACAGCCTCGCGGCCGCCGGAGACGAGGGCGGGGCGCCAGTCGCGGGATTCGAGCATCTTCATCAGGATGAAGCAGTGGCGATGGAACGCATTAGCCGCCGTTTAGCCGCGCATTAGCCGCTCGCTGCGACCTCTTGCCGTCCTCGGTTGGCGGGCGTACCGTTTGTCGATGCTCGACTGGAGCGAGTGTCCCGCCGTTGAACGCTTGCCCGGCAGAGTCGGGGGCGCGTGGCTGTTCAAAGGCACGCGTGTACCCGTGAAGGCCCTCTTCGAGAACCTCGAAGGCGGGGCAACGATCGACGATTTCCTGGCATGGTTTCCAGGCGTGACCCGTCAGCAAGCCGAGGCAGTTCTGGAGCACGCCGAGCGCAGTCTCGCGGTCGCTTAATCGGCGCCATCAGGCGGCTGCGTGCGAGTGCTCTTCGATCAAGGAACGCCCGTTCCCCTGCGCCGGGTTCTCAGCGCACACACGGTCTCGACCGCGTTCGAGATGGGTTGGGCTCAGCTGAGCAACGGTGAGTTGTTGAACGCGGCAGAGGCAGTGGTCGACGTACTGGTTACCACCGACCAAAACATCCGCCACCAGCAAGCTCTCGGTGGAAGAAGACTGGCGATTCTCGTGTTGCCGACGACCAGCTGGCCGATCATCCAGCGTCACGTCGAGGACATCATTCGTGCGCTCGAAGAACTACGGGCTGGCGAGTTTCGCGAACTGCATTTCACCGAGTAAGCCGAACGGCGAGCGATGCTGAAGAACCTAGAAGCGCTCATCGACGCTCATGGTGAGATCTCTATCGGTCGCATCGGCTCGATACCCTGCGCTGTAACCGCCTCCGATGACGATCAGAGGTACGCGATGCTGCTGCGCCGGCGTTCGGAGTCGTTGCTCCAGCTCCTCGAGCGCCTCGACACGACGCTGGCGTGGGCCTGGGAGCACGAGGAGATGGTCGACGAGATCAATGCACCACGCGAAGCACCGGAGAGGTCGGAGCGCGACCGGGCGCCCGAACCCATGCGCCGACGAGTGAAGCGACGGCCCTCCACGCGCCGGCGATGAAGACGTAGCCCGCCAACACCACCTCAACACATTGTCGTATTCGCCGCCCATTCGCTTATTACGGGGTCGTTTCTATCTGCGAGCGGTGTCGGTCGTTCGGGATACGAGAACGGCTGGGAGAACGTGCGCGTCAGTTGTGCGACCGATCTAAGTGCCGCGTGGCGAGGCATCGCACGAAGCAGAGGGCACGGAAGGATGTCGTGGAAGCGGAAGTTTGCAATGCGTTCAGGGCATCGCGAGATTTCGAGGTGGTACGAAAACACTACGGCCTCACTGCTCGGCAGTTGAACCGAATAATCGGATGGTTTCCGAGGCAGCACGCCGCGGGTGAAAGGTACATTCGGAAAGTCACACGGGACCGAGCCGGGCGGCCCTCCGAGCGAGCCCGCGAAGCGTACGAGCCGACGGGCGCGCGTTTGTTGGCGAGCGGCCCGCACCGGCCCTAGGGCCGCGCAGGGGCACGCCCCTCCGCCACGCCCCCAACGCTCGCCGCTGCGAGCGAGCACCAGCCCGCGCTGGGACGCGCCGCCCGCAGAGGCCGCGCCTCCTCGGTGGGAGCGTCGCGCCCAGCGACCATGCGCCGCGAACGACGCCGCCGAACGAGGCGGTGACGGGTAACGTCGCCTTCCGCGTCCCTAGGGCCGTGAACGCCGGCACGACCCGGCCCTAGGGACGCCTAAAGACGTCCACACCCGCGTACGCCGCGCAGCCCGCGGGGACGTGGCACGAACAGGACCTTCCGAGACGTTCGCGGAGCCGTTCACACCGTAACGCCTGCCACGCGGGTGACGCGCGTGCCGAGTCCACACCACGACCGCTTGTGCAGTTACGTGCGGCACGCCGCTCGCTCTTACCGCCGTGCCGCGCCCGGAGCGGCCACAGGAGGCGTCGTATGACAACTGGTGTGCGAACGGCAAGCTGGGCAACTGCGCTTGCACTCGCGATCGGCGTCGTCCTTCTCGCAGGACCGGCCTTCGCGTTCGACTGGGCCGATGAAGACTGTTCCCACTGGCCTTACGGGTCGCAGCATAGGGACTGCCTGCAAGCGAAGAGCGACATCGCCGCCACAGATTGCTCGCAGTGGACACACGGCGAGACAGAATGGAGGAGATGTCAGCGCATCCACGCCGAATCGGAGGAACAGAAGCGGCTACAAGAGCATCCTCCGCCGGTTATTGTAGATAACAGACGTGTGTTCATTGCTGTTCCATAGCCTTGATACCCGCTCTCACGCGGTTCCACATCTGAGGTGTTCTACAGGAGGGTCGCATGATGATTCGTGTCTGAATGGGGCTGCTCACGGGCGCTGCTGTCATGGTGCAGCCCGAAATCGTCGACGCGCAGGCGTACGTAAACCCGTACGCCCGACGTGACGGCATGCAAGTGGAGGGTCACTACCGAAGCGCGCCCGATGGCGACCCGTCCAACAACTACAGCTACCCGGCAATGCGACGAGTAGCCATTCCGTCCCCCATCACCCAGTCGGCCCGCCAGCGCCCCACCGCCGTCGCGCGCCGTCCCGCTCGCGCGCGCCGCCGCGGACACGAAAGCGTGTCCCGCGGACGCCCCGGGGCCGCCATCGCTTACGTCCCGGAGCCGACGCGCGATGGCGTGGGCCGAGCGTACGAGCGTATGGAAATGCACGTTGAGATTGATCGCGCTCGCGAAGCGCTGAAGTGCGGTGACGGCGCCGGTCTCGCCGTCGACACTGCTTCCGATGCCATCCGCTCCCGCTGTCACGGTCGCGCGCGGCTTGCGACGCATACGAGTAGCGCGTCGTATCCGTCTCGACCTGCGCGCGCGCTGATTGGCGTGTCGAGGACCTGGGCGCGCGCCGCGGGTTGGGTGAACTCGTCGCTGATCTCGCTCAGCCGCCGCCGACGCCACATGGCGGTGCGGCGCTGAACTGAGCGAAACGGCGGCGATGGATTGTGGATCTGCGCCGGGCACGCTAGCGTGCCGCATCCGTCGCCGTAGCGCTGCGGATCCTCCACGCCATGAGCACGACCGGGAAACGCATCACACCACGTGAGCGGCACGGCGCCGCGGCTGCGATAGGCGAGCGGCGGCACGAGACGACGGTGTCGGCGAGCGAGCGGCACGATGAGACGCTCGGCCCCGCACGCGAGCGGCAGGAGACGCCGACACCGGCGCGTCCGCGACACCACCGAAAGCCGGCGCGCGCCGTAGCTGTGAAGCCCGCGGCGTCGCACGATGGCGTCTTGCCGCGACCGACAGGCGCGCGCACGCGTCCGCGGCCGCGCGCGGCGAGCACGCTCACGACCGGGCGCGCCCGCCGCGTCCTCAAGGTCGGCACGCTCACGACGTCGCTCGGCGGCAGCTACATCTGGCAGGCGCTGAAGCGGCCGTTCCAGTCGCAGGAGCGCACCGATCGCGACCTCCTCGACGTGCACGTGCGGAACGCGATGCGCATCGTCGAGCGCTCGACCGAGCTCAAGGGCGCGTTCATGAAGCTGGCGCAGATGTTGAGCATGCGCAGCGACCTCCTGCCGCCGGAGGCGCTCGAAGTGCTCGCGACGGTGCAGTCGTCGGTGCCGCCGATGTCGTACGACGTCATCCGCGCGCAGGTGACGCGCGAGCTCGGCGCGCCGCCGGAAGAGATGTTCGAGCGCTTCGAGCCCGAGGCGTTCGCCGCGGCGTCGCTCGGCCAAGTGCATCGCGCCGTGCTGCCCGGCGGCGACGAGGCGGTGGTGAAGATCCAGTACCCGGGCGTCGAGGCGACGGTCGTCCAGGATCTGCGCAACGTGCGCGCGCTCTTGCAGACGCTCTCGCGCATCGGCCGCGACGTCATGCGACAGAAGATCGACGCCTCCGAGGTCTACGCCGAGCTCGAAGAGCGGCTGCGCGAGGAGCTCGATTACGTGCAGGAGGCGGCGAACCTGCGCGAGTTCCGCCGCCGCTTCGCCGACGATCCCGAGGTCGTGATCCCGGAGCCGTACCCGGCCTTTTCGTCACGCCGCGTGCTCACGATGAGCCGCCTCGACGGCTATCCGCTGCAGGAGATCCTCGCCCCCGGTGTCGACCAGGAGCTGAAGGACTGGGTTGCCATCAAGTACTTCCGCGTGCTGTGGCGGCAGATCTTCGAGTTCGGGATCCTCCACACCGATCCGCACCCCGGCAACTACCTCGTGACGCACCACCCGCACCTCTGCATGCTCGACCTCGGCAGCGTGCGCGTCTTTCCCGAGCCGATCCGCGCCGCGTACGTCGCGCTCGCCCGCGGCCTCCTCGACGACGACGTAGCGGCGACCGGCGACGCGTTCGTGCGCCTCGGCTTTCTCGATCGCGACGACGACCCGGAGCCGATGCTGCGCATCATGCGCATCATCTTCGAGCCGGTGCTCGTCGACCGTGATTGGGACCCGCGCGAGTACCGCTCCGTCGACCGCGCCATGCAAGTGGCGTCCATCGGGTTCGAGCACCGCATCTTCAAGTCGCCGGGCCATCGCGTGTTCCTCGTGCGGGCGCTCCTCGGCCTCGAGTCGTACGTGCAGCAGCTCGGCACGGTCGCGAACTGGCACCGCCGCTTCCGCGAATCCGTCGAGCGCGCGCCGGCGCCGCGCCACTGAGCGCACACTCTGCCGCACGTTCGGCTGCGACGGCCATCGCCCTTCCCCCAGGCGTGTCGCTCTTACTGAAGCTTTACCGGGTCAGCGATTGCGGCGCAGGACGAGGGTCGAGCCCTGGCGCTGCATGTCGAAGCGCCCGAGAAAGCTCATGCCGAGGAGCGCTGCGGCCAGGCTGTCGTTGTCGATCACCATGGCGTCGACGTCGCGCACGATCACATCGCCGAGCCGCACCGAGTCGAGCGACACGCGCCACCCGCGAACCATTCCGTTCGCCGTCATCGCGGCGGCGGGTGTGCCGCGATGGTAGTCGAGCCCGATGCGCGCCGCGTCGGCGCGCGAGAGCGTCGTCAGCGTTGCGCCGGTATCGACGAGAAAGGTCATCGGCTGGCCGTTCACGCTGCCGTGTGCGACGAACTGTCCGCCGGCGTCGGCCGCGAGCGCGACGCTACTGCGTGCGGCCATGTGCCCCGCGGACGGATCGGCGACGAGCGGCAGCGTCTTGGTGGCGCCGTCGACGTCCACTACGGCGCGATCGCGATCCACGCGCAGCACCTTCACGCCGTCAATCGTGTCGCCGACTTCGATCGTGATCGGCTCGCGCCGATCGATCGCGATGTCGGCGCTCCGGCCGGGTGTCACCGCGACGACCCGCACGTCGGTCGCGAACGCATGCGCGGGGAGCAGGAGGACGCAGCCGACGCCATAGCGGGCGACGCGAGACCGGAGCGGACGCATCGCGCCCATTGTCACGTGATGCCACGCCGCCGCAATCCCCGTGCGCCGGAGTGCGCGCGGGCGGCGGCCGCGCTGACGCGCGACCGATACGCTACCGCGCGGCACCATGGCGGCGATCAACCGTTGCAGCGACCGACGGTCGGCGCATTTCGTGACGCTGCCGCTCTCGGCGCGTGACGATTTCTGCCGAGTCTCCGCGGCTGTCGCGTGTCCGGCGACGGGCATATTTCGTGCTCTCGCGACCGTCGAGGAAGGAGCGCGCGACCCCATGCGATCTCTCACACGTCTGCTCGTCTCGCTCGTGGCTCTCGTCGGCGTGAGCCCGTCGGTCCACGCGCAATTCGCCGACGGGGTGCTGTTGGTCCAATGCCAACGCACCGTGACGCCGCTCGCCGCACGATTGGAGCGCGGCCGTCGCGGCGCGCTCGGGCACTGCGCGCGGAAGGCGCTCCAATGTCCGAACGTCCTCACCAGCGGCGCCACCGCCGCCTCGGACGCATGTCTCGCCGCCGTGACGGTGAAGTGCCAAGCCGAGCTCGACGCGCAGGCGCAGAGCGCCGCGGCGCTGCTCGCCGCGCTCGCGACATGCACGCAGCCGATCGACGGCAGCGTCGGCGTTCCGGTCGACGAGGTGACCGGCGACGATGGCCTCGCGTATGACAATCTGATTGCCCTCTGCCCGGACGCGGATCTCACCCTCGACGCGCTCTCGCAATGCCAGGCGCACGTGCTCGGCTGCAATGCCGATCTCGAGTTCACGACGGCCGTGCCGCGCGGCGCGGAGCTCATCGCACGACTCGGCCTCTCGCTCGACGACACGGGTTGTGTCGGCAACACGCCCTGCGGAAACGGGACGATCGATCCGGGCGAGCAGTGCGACGACGGCGTCGACAATTCCGACACCGAGCCCGACGCCTGCCGCACGAGCTGTCTGAGCGCGCATTGCGGTGACGGCGTGGCCGATTCCGACGAGCAGTGCGACGACGGCAACGGTATCGCCGGTGACGGCTGCGAGCCCGATTGCACGCTGACGCCCGGCCCGACCTGCGGCGACGGCAATATCGACGCCGACGAGCAGTGCGACGACGGTCCGGCGAACTCCAACACGATCCCCGACGCGTGCCGGGCGAACTGTCTGGACCCGTACTGCGGCGACGGCGTCGTCGATTCGACCGAGGAGTGCGACGATGGCAACGCCGTCGACGGTGACGGCTGCGACTTCGATTGCACGATCACGGCAGGCGGCTTCTGCGGTGACGGCACGATCGACGACACCGAGCAGTGCGACGACGGACCCGACAACTCGGATACGACCCCGGACGCCTGCCGCAGCGACTGCACCGACCCGTATTGCGGCGACGGCGTCGTGGATCCCGGGAACGGCGAGGAGTGCGAGCCGCCGGGCACGATTCTCTGCACCGCGGATTGCTTGTCGCTCCTACCGGCCAGCGTCGCGACGGCGAACGCCGGCGCGCGCGATGCGATGTCGTCGCATGACGACCTCGTGCGCTGTCAGGCGGCGATTCTCGACGGCACGCGTACGACGTACGATCGCACCGTCGCCCTCGAGGAGCGCTGCGTCTCCAAAGCCCTCCAGTGCACGCTCGGCATCTCGGAGGATTCCGATCCGGATGGAATCAGGTCCGATGCGTGTTTCGAGCGCGCGAACACGCTTTGCCTGAAGGTGGCGGCGAAGCGCGATGGTCTGCTCGCGAAGCAGCTCGCGAAGACGGCCAAGAAGTGCACGACCGGCAAGCCGCCCGTCCCAATCGCGGTCGCGAGCCTCGTCGACGTCGTATCCGGCCTCGGCTTCGCGACCAATGCGCAAGCGTGCCCCGCGACCGGCGGGCAGACCATCGACGACGCGACGCTTTTCGATTGCGTCTACCGTACGTCGACATGCATCGGCGAGGGAACGGTTTCGCGCGCGACGCCGAGGGCCGCAGATCTGCTGAGCCAGCTCGACCTCGACGCGGCGACGATGTTCCCCTGCGTCACCGACCTGCAAGGGAGCTGAGCGCCGCTCCATTTAGCCGTTCATAGCGGCCGCGACGTGGCGTGCGTGCGGCGCGCCAGCGAGCGATTTGGAATGCTGCGGCCGCATGCGTACGCTCGTAATGAGCTA
>WNFR01002746.1_pt1 | contig 18259 bp, 21 predicted proteins | sample 5400221 | NCBI WGS metagenome assembly WNFR01 (sample SAMN13153357, study PRJNA577476) | soil metagenome | isolation source: 40 cm soil under Madrone tree | place: USA:California | collected 2016-06-14
TACTTTCTTGAGCGGCATCGAATTCCCCGCTGGGTGGCGGCGGTTCTGATCGTGAGCGTGGCTGGCGCCGCCGTAGCATTCATCGTCGGGCTGATCTCCTCCCCCCTGATGGAATGGAGCACTCGCCTGCCGGAGCTTGGATCGCTCTTGAAGGATAAATTGCAAGTATTCCATCGGCCGCTTGCGCTCTGGCAGCAACTCCAGATCATGCTTGGCGGATCGGATACCATCACGTCATTCCAAGTGCCGAAACTCGACTGGATCCAGCCAACCATCGAGTTCTTGTCGCCGACCTTCACCGAGTTTCTACTGTTCTTCGTAACGTTGATTCTGTTCATCGCAAGCTGGAGAGACTTGCGCCGCGCATTGATCCTGACATTCGCCGATCATGCTTCGCGGCTGCGAACGCTGAAGATTCTCAACGAAATCGAGGAGCATCTTGGCGGCTACCTGCTTACCGTGACGGCGATCAATCTCGGCGTCGGCGCGGCCACCGGCATCATCTGTGCGGTGACCGGCATGCCCAATCCGGCCGCGCTGGGAGCGTTGGCCGTAATCCTGAATTTCTTTCCAATCATCGGCCCGGTCGGAATGTTCGTGACGCTGATGGCGGTCGGAATCGTCTCCTTCTCCACGCTCGGCGCCGGACTGGTGGCGCCGCTGGCCTTTGCCGCGTTCACCTTTCTCGAAGGTCATTTTGTCACACCGACCATCATCGGCCGCCGGCTCGAGCTGAACGCGCTTGCGGTGTTCATCGCTCTCGCCTTCTGGACATGGCTGTGGGGGCCGATGGGTGGCTTCCTGTCTTCGCCGCTTCTGATCGTGGCCCTCATTGTTAAAGAGCACCTGTTCCCGGCGCAATCGCCGCAGCTGCCGCCAGACTGATCCGGTTTCGCATGGGAACTTCCCCCCAGAGGGCGGCGTTTCTGCGGTACGTAAACTTCAGGAGCCGGGAGCTTTTGATGTCCAGTACGGATGGTGAATTGGGAATGAGAAATCTGACGGATAAAGCGACTTATGAACGCCTCGAGAAGGATGTAGCAGCCGTGAAAAACGATATCTCCGCCCTGACCGAACAGATCACCGACGCGCTCAACTCATTCGCCGGCACTGCCAGAAAACAGGCGCGCCACGGCTACAAGCAGGCCCGTGCCAATGTCGATTCGGCGATGGAAGATGCATCAGAGCGCGGAAGCGCCGTCATGGACGCTGCCCAGGACGCGGCCTATTCGATCGAAGAGACGCTGGAGGACGTTATCCAGCAGCGCCCGCTTGCGATCGTGGGGTTAGCGCTCGGTCTCGGCTTCCTGATCGGCGTGACGTGGCGCCGGTAACGACAGGCGCGTGGCGCGAGGCCGCCTCCGCGGAAGTAATTCTTTAATTCGAACAGCGGCGCGGACGCGCTGTCAGTTCGCTTGTGAGAATTAATTTGAACGAGGCTTTCCGATGTTTCAGCGCTTAGCCGATAATCTCAAGGAATCTACCGGCACGGCTTTGCGGCTGACATCTCTGGCGGCCGCGGCTGCTTTGGCCTTGTTCATCACAACATCGTTTCTTTGCGCCGCGGCGTTCGTCTTCATGCTGCAGAGATATGGACTGGTCGAAGCCTGCCTGACCGGCGCCGGCGTGTTCTTTGTCGTCACGGTGATCGCGGCCGGCTGCTACATGGTAGACAAAAATCAGGTCAAGGCCCGCACCGCAGAGACCGCGAAATCAGCCGTGCAGACTGCGCTTGCCGATCCCATGCTGGTTGCAGCCGGCATCCAGGTGATCCGCGCGATCGGCGTCAAGAAACTGATCCCGATTCTGGCCGTCGGCGGACTGGCACTGGGATTGCTGGCAAGCCGCAACAGTTCGACCGAGGAAACGCCGGCGGAATGATTTCAGATCTTATGAAATTCAGGTGACGCAGCGGCCCGGCTGAAGCTGCTTGGCGACCTCGGTCAAGATGCTCACAACGGGCTCGCACGCCACCGTCATCTTGCGCTCCCCGGACTTTGTCACGCCGGGAGCGGAAGGACCCTTGCGGGCCTGGGCGACCGGTATGCGGATGAGGACGGAGGTATCGGAAAGACTATCCAGGCGAAGCGAAATCGTCTGTGTCGGCACTGGCTGTCCTACCACGCCGGCGGCGCGATCGGCTTTGGCTGCGCGATTGATATCGATATTGGTGACATTGATATTGGTGACGGTTTGAGGCGCGCTGACGGAATCCTGCGGGCCTCTGGAGAGATCGCGCCCCAACGCAAACTGGACGGCGCCACACGTCAGCGAAACAGCGATGGCAGCGAAGACTCCCGTGGACAGCTGTGACATGTTCGCTCGTCCCTCGCCCCATGGCGATCACGGACAACGCGAACGGAACAGCGTGGTTCTGTGAGACGCTATCACTTAACCGTGTTTAAAAAATATTCGGGAGGCCGGAACGACTCCGAGGGCCTGTGCGTCATCTCGGCAGCCGGTTATCCCCCCTGCCCCATTGACCGGCGATGTGGGGCGCGACCGTGGTGATGCCGGTCGCGCCCTGCTTTTTTGCCAAGATGCAATATCTCGTGCGCAACCGGCAATACGCGCGCAGCCCCAAGTTCCGGCCCGCCGTGAAGCGCGCCAGATTCATTTTCAATGCAATAACTTCTCGATCAGGAAGCGGCCGCCCGAGGCGCGCGGTTGCGCGAGTTGCGCTGAAAGAACAGCGCCTGGCTGGCGACCGCGGAAACCATCGCCGGCTGGAACGGCTTCGAGATGAGGAACGCCGGTTCGGGACGCTCGCCGGTCAGGAAGCGTTCGGGATAGGCGGTGATAAAGACCACCGGGACTTCGAACACTCGTAACAACTCGTTGACGGCGTCCAGACCGGAACTGCCGTCGGCAAGCTGGATATCCGCAAGGATCAGGCCTGGCTTTTTATTCTTTGCGAGCGCAACGGCGTCGGAGTGGGTGCGGGCGACGCCGATCACGTTGTGACCGAGGTTCCTCACCAAGCTTTCGAGATCCATCGCGATGAAAGTCTCGTCCTCGATGATCAGAACATCGGTGGCGATTTCCGCTGCCATTTCCCGGCCTGCGGCATCGGCAAGCTTCCGGGTCTCGGCAACATCGGTCCCCAGAATAAACGCCACCTCTTCCTCGGAGAAGCCTTCCAGCGATAGCAGCAGGAAGGCTTGGCGCGGCAATGGGGTTATATTTGAGAGCCGGCGCTCCGGCGGCATCGGCAGGGTCGCGACGTCGGCGTTGTCGTTGAGCGCGACCGAATTCCAGATTTGGGTAAACAACCGAAAAAGCCCGGCACGGGGTCCGTGCTGCTCATCGAGCAGGGACGAATCCTGAAGCAGGGCTTCGAGCATGGCTCCGACATATGCGTCGCCCGACGCCTGGTTTCCCGTCAGCGCACGGGCATAACGCCGCAACAACGGTAAATGTTCGGCAACGAGTTGTGATCGGGACATCCCCACACCACCATTCCTTGGGGTCAAGATATCGATATGGGGTGACCCAGGTTCCCCCTGACGCGCCTGATTACGCCCGAGCCCCATAAAAGTTCCCTCGGTTTCGGAACTTTCCGGCTGACTTCGAATTAGCCTCCCTACAGATTGACGCCGTGGCAGAGTTTCACAATTGGAAATATTCTTGAAGTGCAGGGACTTAACCCTCGGGGAAGCGTGGAACAGGTCATGAAAGATGTAAAGTCTCAAGCCAGCAAAAATACGGCACCGGGCAAGCAAGGCGGCTTGAACGCCGAGATTCAGTCGCGAATCGGCCACCAGCTCCGCGCCATGTACGACGATGTGGTGCGGCAGGGGGTGCCGGACCGGTTCGCGGAACTGATCCGGAAGCTTGATGCGTCCGCGGACAATCCCCAAGTGGAAAACGCGGGCGGTAAAAATGAGGGAGGGGAGTAATGCCTCTCACAGACTCACTACGCGACGACATCCTGGCGTCGGTTCCTAGCCTGCGCGCATTCGCGATCTCGCTCAGCGGCAACGGCGATCGTGCCGACGATCTGGTGCAGGAAACCCTGCTGCGGGCGCTCGCCAACATCGACTCATTCCAGCCCGGCTCGAACCTGCCGGCGTGGCTGTTTACGATCCTGCGTAACCTGTTCCGCTCGGACTATCGGAAGCGGCGGCGGGAAGTGGAGGACGCCGAGGGCAGCTATGCCAAGACGCTGAAAACCCAACCCGCGCAAAATGCGCATCTCGAGTTCGAGGAGTTCCGCGCCGCGCTCGACAAACTTCCCCAGGACCAGCGCGAAGCGCTGATTCTGGTAGGCGCCTCCGGCTTCTCATATGAGGACGCCGCGGCGATCTGCGGCTGCGCGGTCGGCACCATCAAGAGCCGCGTCAACCGGGCGCGATCGAAGCTCAGCGCCCTGCTCTATGTCGATGGCGCCGAAGATTTCGGCCCTGATGAAACCGTGCGCGCGGTGATCGGCGGCAGTGGCGGCTAGACCAGTCCGAGCCAGCGTCTTTGATGCAAAAAGCGACCACAGTGGTGGCCGCTTTTTTGCTGGCGTTCAGATCTGGTGCAGGCCGCCGAATGCGTAGATCAGGACCGGAATTGGAAGCGGCACACCGAGCAGCCACAATAGCAAGTTACGCCCCATGAACGCGCCTCCCGCAACGGCCGAGTGGAACTTTGATTCAAATCCCGCGAGGAAGGTTTTGTTCTGGACCAGACGCAGCTAACGGACCGGCTTGAGGGGCGTCGAAAATTGTTCGGTCCGGTCCCTCTCCGTCATGTCAACCACGGTCTCCATCGGAGCGGTGAGTTCGTACACATAACTCACATCGGTAAAATACCGCTTCGATATGCCGCCAAGCGCCTCCGGCGCGACGCGGTCGAGCAGGATTAAGCCGAAATCGCTGTCTTCCCTCCGTGTCGCCGCACTGGTGTTGAATTCTTCCCAACGAAAATGAAACGTCGTGTCGAGATCTTCTCCGCTTACCTCCCAATGCGCGACGATGTGGGGGTGCTTGCCGACCAGCGAGAGCCCTTCGTCGGAATGCGACGCCAGCTCGAAGAACAGCAGCGAGAGACTCTGCGCGGCGCGCGCGCTCACGGCGATATCGGGACCGCTCACCGCGATGCGCTCCGCGTGAGGAATCGCGCGCGCCTCGAACAACCCTTTCAGTTTCACGCCCTGCCACTGGCTTTCGCTCAACAGCGACACCACGTTGGACATGGCATGGATTCGGCCGATCAGGAGTTCGCGGGCGACATCGATGTCGGAGCCATGGCGCAGCGTGCGCGTCACGATCGACTGGATCACCGCGAGGATGTTCTTGACCCGGTGATTGAGTTCGTCGATGACCGCAGTCAATCGGCGTTCGAAGCCGATCCGCACCTGGATTTCACGGCTGAGCCGTAAATTATTGTAGGCGACATATCCGAAAAGCCCACAGACGATACCGGTCAGCGCGAGGCCCATGATAGCCACGACTGCGGCCGTCTGCTTTGCGCGTACCGCCGCGTTGGTCTTGGCGTAATAGCCGAGCGACCAGTCGCGGCCTCCGAACGTCACCGTTCTCATCATCGACGGTGCCGGCCCTTCCGGTGATGCGGTCCTCGATGTGACGATGCCTTGATGATCTGCAATTAGCTCGCTACTAGGGCTGCGCGGATCTTTCAGCACCACCGAGAAAAGCGAGAAATCGTCGTTTGCCAGCATCAGCGGCGCCAATTCATAGGAAAATGTCACAAAGCCCGCCGGCGAGGCCTCACCGTCCTGCGGAACTGGCGCGGCAAGAACGAGGCCGATCGGACCGTTCGGGCGCAATAGCGGCATCGGGTCGGAGGCCACCGGCTTTCCCTCGGTCATTGCCTGCGCCAGCATCGGCCCGAGAATCGGATCCTGATCGAAGGAACGCCCCGGGAAAGCCATCGTCTCCGCATTGCGGGGTTCGACATCCATCAACACATCGATCGGCTTGTCGAGAGACTGCGTATCCAAAGGCTGATCATTGAAACGACGGATCGTCGGATTCGAAAATCCCGCGCTCGCCAGCTCGTCGCGCGCCGCTCCCAGCTCGTTTGGCTTGAGCCGTGCGATCCAGCTCGCGACAACGAAATCGGTCTTGAAGGCATAGATCGAGGAACGCAATGGCTGCAGCATATTGGCCTTGATCACGGAGGGCGCACGGAATAGGCCGGATGCGACGCGGGCGAGCAGTTCACGCTCGGTCAGCCGGTCCTGAACCAGGCTGGCATGAACGTCGATCGCGCGCGCCAACGCGATCCCGTCGACCGTCAGCTCCTGATCGTGAACGCGATAGGCCGCAAGACCGGAGAGTAGAACCCCGATGAGCGCGATAAAACCGATGATGAAACCCAGCCGAACCACTCGTTTACTCAAAAAATGAGGAGTTGGCGAAGCGAAGAAATATCTGCCGTCCGCCGGCGCGGCAACGAAACGTAACAGAATGAAAGCCGACCGTCTGACATAATGAAGTAGCGATCATCAATACGCAACTACGGTTGGCGACCACCATTAATAGGGCTGCCATGAGTGTCGTCTCGGCAAAGCCCGAAGGATGCTAATCGCGGCGGACGGGTTTTGTTCCGGCGAAGAGCGAAGTTTTTTGCCGCTGCTCGGGGCTCGCGGCCCAAAAATGTTAACGTCGCAGTTCGTGCGCTGAAGCGTTAACAAATGCGTTCAGCTTGCGCCGGCGGGCTGAGACCGCCCTTGGCCTCGATAAAGCTGATAATGCGGTCCAGGCCTTCGCTCTTCCTGAGATTGGTCATGACAAATGGCCGTTCGCCACGCATCCGCCTGGCGTCGGCGTCCATTTTCTCCAGTGATGCGCCGACATGCGGTGCGAGGTCGATCTTGTTGATGACAAGAAGGTCCGACCGGGTGATGCCGGGGCCACCTTTCGAGGGAATCTTGTCGCCCGCCGCGACGTCGATCACGTAGATCGTAAGATCGGCTAGTTCGGGCGAGAAAGTAGCAGCGAGATTGTCGCCGCCGGATTCGATCAGCACCATGTCGAGATCCGGAAATTTCGCGCGCATGTCGGCGACCGCGGCGAGATTCATCGAGGCGTCCTCGCGTATCGCAGTATGCGGGCAGCCGCCGGTCTCGACGCCGGCGATGCGATCAGGCGTCAGCGACCCCGAGCGTACCAGAAATTCCGCATCCCATTTGGTGTAGATGTCGTTGGTGATCGCGGCGATGTCGTAACGCTGCCGCATCGCCTTGCAGAGCAAGTCCATCAACGCGGTTTTTCCCGATCCGACGGGACCACCGATGCCGATGCGAAGCGGGCCGTGGGAACTGGACATATCAAATATTCCCCTGGTTATCGTCGTCCCTGAGAACGCAGGGACCCATAACTACCGGCGCTCGTGGCGGCAAAAGGTCTTTGCCACCGTGCCAAACCGAGAGGACTCGGAGTATGGGTGCCCGCGTTCGCGGGGACGACGAATTTGAAAGCGAGCGTCATCATGATCTGAACAACCTCGTATACTGCGTCTCGTGCCGCATGCTGGCGAGGTCGGCACGAAAGGTCGCGCTGCCCAAATCGTCAAGCGATGCCTTCAGGGCCCGTTTCGCAGTCGAGACCACCGTCGGCTCAAGCAAAGCCAGCACGCGCTGGCTATCGGTTTGCCCCAAAGGAATTAGCCGCGCGCCCGCGGATATCCAGTTCGACGTCAGCGCGTGAAAAAAAGCGTGCATCGTGGGCGCGAGAGGGATCGCATGCGCGGCGCTGACCAGACCAACGGCGATGGGATAAACGATCACTCCGTCGCAATGCTCAATCATTTGCTCAAGGCCTTCGCAATTCCATGCAGCGCGCGCGATGTCGATAAACGCGCGGCCTTGCGCCGATGTCTCGAGTTGGCGTTCGCGCGAGGGAACGAAAGCAGCCGCAAGCTCGGCGATGTCCCGCATTCCCGCACCGTCGCGTGACGACGCGGCGCGGTGCGCGTGCGCAAGAAACACGCCGTCGCAAAATCCCGGCCCATCCGCGAGCATCGCCGCAAGCCAATCCCGCAGGGATGCGGCGTCGCCAATATCGCCGGCTTCCACCGCCCATTCGATGCCGCTGGAATAGGAGAACGCACCGACCGGAAAAGACGGCGACAGCCAGGTCATCAGCCGGTACAGCGCCGCCGCGTCGCTTTCTTTCATCCCGCTGCCATCAAAGGTCGGCTGCACCGGGTCTTCGCTGGCCAACCTTTCAAACCTTTCTTCGGGTTGGCTTATTGCGCCGGCTCGCATCGCCGTGCGCCGCCGCGGCCTGGCCGGCGCCTTACTTGTGGTCATGAGCATGGGAATGGCCACCATGATGGCCGTGATCGCAATGCTCGTCATGGTGATGATGGTCACCATGATCGTGCGATGTGCCATCTTGCGCCGCGTGGTGGTGCGGATCGCTTTCCGGCGCGTGCGCATGGCCGCCGCCGGCATAGGCGCCGCCTTCCGGATCAAACGGCGCTTCGATCTCGATCACGCGGGCGCCGAGCCCTTTGACCATCGCTTCGATGACGTGATCGCGCCTGATACGCAGGCCCTTCGCCGTGATCTGCGTCGGCAGATGACGGTTGCCGAGATGCCAGGCGACCCGAACCAGATGGTGCGGGTCGGTACCCCTTATCTCGGCCAGTGGCTCCGGCGCCGCGACCACCTCGATCAGCCTGTTATCGTCTAGCACCAGCGCGTCGCCACCTCGCAGCACTGTCGCGTGTTCCAGGTCGAGCAGAAACTCAAGCCCGCGGGTGCCCGTCATCGCCATCCGCCGCCGGTGACGGTCGTCGAAATCGAGAACGACGGTATCGGCCGGCGCCTGCGTCCAGCGATGCTGGGGGCGGACCTGGGTCGCACGGATCATTTGAGGATGCTCATAGCTTCTCAACCTTGCCGTCACTGATGATCTTATCCCGCGCTTCCAGCCCAACTTGAGAAGTAGCGACGACATAGATCATGATTGGGTCTCCCAGATTGTTTTCTTGATTAGCGTATGTCGACGCTTGCGGGCGTGATGATCTCGATTTTTGGCGGCGCGGACATGCATTTCACGGCGATCCGGCCGAAGGTCTTCATGTGCTCGGCGCTGCGGTGCGGAACCAGCGCCTCGGCGTTCTCCCATTGCTCGACGAACACCATCTTGGTTGGATCGGTAACGCTTTCATGCAGGTCATAGGCTATATTGCCGGCTTCCTTGCGGGTTTCCTTGATGCAGGCGGTCGCGCCGGCAATGAATTCGGCGCGCGTTTCAGGCTTAACGGTCAGTGTGGCAACGACGTAAATCACGAAATCCTCCCGGTCTTTATTCTGGCTTGTAGTGCCGGGCGGAAGCTTAGAACATGAAATAGCGCTGCGCCATGGGCAGCACCTCGGCGGGCGCGCAGGTCAGCAATTCACCGTCGGCGCGCACCTCATAGGTCTCGGCATCAACCTCGATCTTGGGCGTGGCGCCGTTGTGGATCATGCTCTTCTTGGAGATACCGCCGCGGGTATTTTCCACCGCATAGAGCTTCTTATCAATGCCAAGCTTCTTCGCCAGCCCCAAAGATACCGCCGCCTTCGAGGAAAACACCACCGACGAGGCCGTCAGAGACTTGCCGTAGGCTGCGAACATCGGCTGGTAGTGCACGGGCTGCGGCGTCGGAATCGAAGCGTTGGGATCACCCATCGGAGCGGCGACGATGGAGCCGCCCTTGATGATGCAATCGGGCTTGACACCGAAGAAGGCCGGCGACCACAGCACCAGATCCGCGAGCTTGCCCTTTTCCACCGAGCCGATCAGCTTCGACACGCCATGCGCGATTGCGGGGTTGATGGTGTATTTCGCGATATAGCGCTTGACGCGAAAATTGTCGTTATTGCCCTTGTCTTGCGGCAGCGAGCCGCGTTGTTTCTTCATCTTGTCGGCGGTTTGCCAGGTCCGGATGATGACTTCGCCGAGCCGGCCCATGGCTTGCGAATCCGAGGACATCATCGAAAGCGCGCCCAAATCGTGCAGGATGTCTTCCGCCGCAATGGTTTCCTTGCGAATGCGGCTTTCGGCGAAAGCGAGATCTTCGGCGATCGAGGGATCGAGATGGTGGCAAACCATCAGCATGTCCAGATGCTCGTCGATGGTGTTGCGGGTGAACGGGCGCGTTGGATTGGTCGAGGAAGGCAACACGTTTTTCAATCCCGCGATCTTGATGATGTCGGGCGCATGGCCGCCGCCGGCGCCTTCGGTATGGAAGGCGTGAATGGTGCGGCCCTTGAAAGCCTTCACGGTATCCTCGACGAAGCCGGACTCATTCAGCGTGTCGGAATGGATCATCACCTGGATGTCGTGATCGTCGGCAACCGAAAGACAGTTGTCGATCGCCGCAGGCGTCGTGCCCCAATCCTCGTGCAGCTTGAGCGCACAGGCGCCGGCATTGATCATCTCCACCAGCGATGCCGGGCGCGATGCGTTGCCTTTGCCCGAAACGCCGAGATTGACCGGAAACGCGTCGAACGACTGGATCATCCGCGCCATATGCCAGGGGCCGGGAGTGCAGGTGGTCGCGAACGTGCCGTGCGACGGGCCGGTGCCGCCGCCTAACATCGAGGTGACGCCGGACATCAGCGCATGCTCGATCTGCTGCGGGCAGATGAAATGGATATGGCTGTCGAAGCCTCCCGCGGTGAGGATTTTGCCCTCGCCCGCGATGACGTCGGTGCCGGGTCCGATGATGATGGTCACGCCGGGCTGGACGTCCGGATTGCCGGCCTTGCCGATGGCGCTGATATAGCCTTCCTTGATGGCGACATCGGCCTTTACGATCCCCCAATGATCGACGATCAGCGCATTGGTGATGACGGTATCGGCTGCCCCCTGCCTGTTGGTGACCTGGGATTGGCCCATGCCGTCACGGATCACCTTGCCGCCGCCGAATTTCACCTCTTCGCCGTAGACGGTGAAATCCTTCTCCACCTCGATGATGAGGTCAGTGTCGGCCAGCCGCACCCGATCGCCTGTCGTGGGTCCGAACATGTCGGCATAGACGGAACGATTTATTTTGACAGACATCGTCGCACTCCATCGTTGGAAGTGTTCCCTCCCCCCTTGCGGGGAAGGATTAGGGAGAGGGGTGAACCCAGCGCCGTGCTCAAAGCGCGCTCCTTGCTACATCAGCGGTTTCGTCGAATGTCCGATCGAGCATCGCGTTGACGCCTCGGCATCCCTGAACGACCTTCTCGGCCCAGGCGACGTAATCGATCAAATCATTGCGCTCGTCCTGGTTCGGTCGAGGCGAGATACGCGCGCGAATATTGCTGATCTTGTCGGCAATCTTGATCAGCTTTGCCCCGGGGGATTTTTTCGGCGCATCGACGACCTGCCTTCGCCGGCGCTCGTCCTTGGGCAAGGTCATATCGTCGGTCACCTCGACAACAAGCGCTGCGACACGCTCGCCGAATTTCTCGGCCAGTTCCCGATGGGTAGTTTCCGTGTCTTCGATGGTGTCGTGCAGCCAGCCGGCGGCCACAAGTTCGGCATCCGCCCCTTCGGTCGCAGCCGCAAGCAAGTTCGCGACCTCGGCGAGGTGATTGATATAAGGCTCGTTACCGCGCCCCTTCCGCTGCATGCCGCTATGACGGCGCGCCGCGAAATCGGCAGCTTCGGAAACAAGACGTGTTCCGGTGAGCATTGCTTCACAGCTTTCCCATCACCTCGCCGCGGAAGCCGTAGACGACGCGCTTGCCGGCGAGCGCCACGAGCTGCACGTCTCGCGTTTGCCCCGGCTCGAACCGTACCGCGGTGCCCGCCGCGATATCGAGCCGCATGCCACGCGCTTTCTTGCGGTCGAACTTCAGCGCCGGATTGGTCTCGAAGAAATGATAGTGCGAGCCGACCTGGATCGGACGATCGCCTGAGTTGGCGACGGTGAGCGTCACGGTCTTGCGGCCGGCATTGAGCTCGATCTCGCCGTCCTTGATGAACATTTCGCCGGGGATCATGGGCCTTCCTACCTTATCGGCTCGTGCACGGTGACAAGCTTGGTGCCGTCCGGAAACGTCGCTTCCACCTGAATGTCATGGATCATTTCCGGAATACCCTGCATCACCTGTGCGCGGGTCAGGACCTGGGCGCCGGCCTGCATCAGATCGGCCACGGTGCGGCCATCGCGCGCGCCTTCGACAATGAAATCGGAGATGATGGCGATAGCTTCCGGATGGTTGAGCTTGACGCCGCGCTCCAGCCGCCGTCGCGCCACCATCGCCGCCACTGAAATCAGAAGCTTGTCCTTTTCGCGGGGAGACAGATTCATGTGAGCACTCTAATAATTTTGCCAGGCCTGTTTGATCAAAGCCTAATTGAGCCACAACCGCGGCAGCGCCACACCGCCGGCGCGGCCGAGGACCGCCATCATATCGGCGCGAAGCCTGGCCGCATCTTGTGCACAGAAGCGGGCCATTGCAAACCCATTCCAGGCCGACATGCCGACCTCTGCGCCGAACGATTTCGACGTCTCGCGAATCCGTTCCACCAGCGCCGCATCGCCCGGCACGATCAACGCAGTGCCGACCGCCGCGCCACCTTTTGCGATCGCCGGGTTGCCGAGCTTTTCGCCGATGTCGCCGTCGAGCCGTACGGTTTCCGCGAAAACCAGTCTGCCGCCGCGCCGCACTCGCCAGCGGTCGACGAATTCGCCATGCCGCATTCGCTCGCCCATCGCCGCGCGTCCGAACACCACGATTTCGCAGAGCAGCAGCGAAGCGCTCTCGGCAAGATCGATATCGATCCGGCGCAACATCCGAGCCTGGTCGAACAAGATGGTCTCCTGCGGCAGCCAGGCGAGATGCGAGCCGGCCGCAGCCTTCAGCGCAATACTGAGCTGCGCGGCCGGCCCCTGCGCCCGGTATATTTTTTCCGCAGCCGCTGTCGTCACCGCTAGGCGTGATCCCTCGCCGGTCGCAATCTCGATGTCGAAACGATCGCCGCCGGCGATGCCCCCCGCGGTGTTCACAAAAACCGCCGAGAGGCCTTCCGCCTCGGGTGAAGGGAAGCGGACGCGCAGCGAGCCGGATTCATGCAGATGGCGGCGGCGGGTGACCCCCTCGAGGAGATGCACGTCGAACGTCACCGAGCCCTGGGCACGGTTGGCCGCGAAAATCGCCGAAGCCGCGCTCGTGGTATCCGTCCGCATCGCCCTCAACTCTCCCCAAAAAATGCGCACGACCTTTACCGGTCGCGTCACAAAGCCTTGTTATAGTGCCATCTGGCGACTGATTTCGCCGGGATCGAGTTGACTGCGGTCGCAGGCATATTTCACGGCGCCCCGATCCATCACAGCGAAATTGTCGCCGAGCTCGCAGGCAAAGTCGAGATATTGTTCGACCAGCACGATCGCGATGTTGCCGAGACTGCGAAGATACGAGATCGCGCGCCCGATGTCCTTGATGATCGACGGCTGAATGCCCTCGGTAGGCTCATCGAGCAACAGCAGTTTTGGCCGCATCACCAGCGCACGCCCGATGGCGAGTTGCTGTTGCTGGCCGCCGGACAGATCGCCGCCGCGGCGGCCGAGCATCGTTTGCAGCACCGGAAACAACGAGAACACGTCATCCGGAATGTAGCGGTCGTCGCGCTTTAGCGGCCCAAAGCCGGTCTTGAGATTTTCCTCCACGGTCAGCAGCGGAAAAATCTCGCGGCCCTGCGGCACGAAACCGATGCCGCGCCGCGCCCGCTCATAGGGCTTGAGACCCGAGATGTCGACGCCGTCGAATGTGATCGAACCGCTAGCGATCGGATATTGGCCGACCATCGCGCGCAACAGGCTGGTTTTGCCGACGCCGTTGCGGCCGAGCACGCACATCACCTTGCCCGGCTGGGCCGAGATCGAGACGCCGCGCAGCGCCTGGGCCGCGCCGTAATAGAGGTCGATGTCCTTTACGTCGAGCATGGGTTCAACGTCCTAAATACACTTCGATCACCCGCTCATTCGACGAAACCTGATCGATGGTTCCTTCGGCCAGCACGGAGCCCTCGTGGAGGCAGGTCACCTTGACGCCGAGTTCCCGAACGAAGGTCATGTCATGTTCGACGACCATGATCGTTTTCTCGCGATTGATTTCCTTCAGTAGCTCGGCGGTTTGATGGGTCTCGACGTCGGTCATGCCGGCAACCGGCTCGTCGACCAGCAGCAATTTCGGATCCTGGGCCAGCAGCATGCCGATTTCGAGCCATTGCTTTTGGCCGTGCGACAGGCTCCCAGCCAAGCGCTCACGCGCGTCGGTCAGGCGAATGGTTTCGAGCACACGCTCGATGCGTTCGGATTCGGCTTTGGTTTCCCGCCAGAACAGCGTGCCCCTGACGCGATGATCGACGTTCAGCGCCAGCAGCAGATTGTCTTCAATGGTCTGGCTCTCGAACACCGTCGGCTTCTGGAATTTTCGGCCGATCCCGAGTTCGGCGATTCTGGTTTCGTCGAGCCGGGTCAGGTCGGTGACGCCGTCGAACAACACCTCGCCTTCGTCCGGTTTGGTTTTTCCGGTGATGATATCCATCATCGTGGTCTTGCCGGCGCCGTTCGGACCGATGATGGCGCGCATCTCGCCGGGAGCGAGCGTCAGCGACAGATTGTTGATGGCGTGAAAGCCGTCAAACGAGACGTGCACGCCGTCGAGATAGAGCAGCGCGGAAGTCGCCCTGGTGTCCATGACGTTCATCCGCTTACTCCGCCATATCAGGTTCGCTGACGCCATGTTCGCGCGCAGCGCTCGCGAGATTTGGGGAAATGCGTTGCGCCTTCCACGGCTCCCACCAGGAATTGAAGGTGCCGACGATCCCCTTTGGCAGCAGCAGCGTCACCAGGATGAACAGTGCGCCCAGCATGAACAGCCAGTACGGCGCCAGCGGCCCCGACGTGAATACGGTTTTTGCGTAATTGACGACAACGGCGCCCAGCGCCGCGCCGATCAGCGTGCCGCGGCCGCCGACGGCGACCCAGATCACCGCTTCGATGGAATTTCCCGGCGCGAATTCGCCGGGATTGATGATGCCGACCTGCGGCACGTAGAGCGCGCCGGCAACGCCTGCCATGCACGCCGACAGCGTGAATACGAACAGCTTGTAGGATTCGACGCGGTAGCCGAGAAACCGCGTGCGGGATTCGGCGTCGCGCACTGCGATCAGCACCTTGCCGAGTTTCGACGTCACCACGGCGCGGCAGATCAGGAACCCCACGACCAGCGCAAGACAGCTCAGCGCGAACAGCGCAGCGCGCGTGCCATCGGCCTGGACATTGAAGCCGAGAATATCCTTGAAATCGGTGAGGCCGTTATTGCCGCCGAAACCAAAATCGTTGCGGAAGAATCCCAGCAACAGCGCATATGTCATCGCTTGCGTGATGATCGAGAGATAGACGCCGGTGACGCGGGAACGAAACGCCAGCCAGCCGAAGCAGAATGCCAGCAGGCCCGGAACGAGAATGACCATCAGGGCCGCGAACCAGAACATGTCGAAGCCGTACCAGTACCAGGGCAGCCTCGGATAGTTCAGGAACACCATGAAATCCGGCAGCAAGGGATTGCCGTAGACGCCGCGGCTGCCGATCTGGCGCATCAGGTACATGCCCATCGCATAACCGCCGAGCGCGAAGAACGCGCCATGGCCGAGCGAGAGAATGCCGCAATAGCCCCAGATCAGATCGATCGAGAGCGCCAGAATTGCGTAGCAGACGTATTTTCCGAACAGCGCCACCAGATAGGTCGGCACCTGAAATACCGAGCCGGCCGGCAGCAACAGGTTCGACAGCGGGATCAGAACGCCAACCGCGGCAACCACGATCAGAAATAGGGTCGCGCTGCGGTCCAGCGAGCGCGTGAGCACGTGCGGCATCATGCTTCCACCGCTCGCCCTTTGAGCGCGAACAGGCCGCGCGGGCGTTTCTGAATGAACAGAATGATGAGGACCAGAATGGCGATCTTGCCGAGCACCGCGCCGGCGACCGGTTCCAGGAACTTGTTGGCGATGCCGAGCGTGAAGGCGCCGACCAGCGTGCCCCAGAGATTGCCCACGCCGCCGAACACCACCACCATGAAGGAGTCGATGATATAGCTTTGGCCGAGATTCGGACTGACATTGTCGATCTGCGATAGCGCCACGCCGGCAATCCCGGCGATGCCCGAGCCCAGACCGAACGTCAGCGCATCCACGCGCGAGGTCGCAATCCCCATCGATGCCGCCATTCTGCGGTTTTGCGTCACCGCGCGCATCTCAAGTCCGAGGCTGGTAAAGCGCAGCATGGCCAGCAGGATGGCGAACACCGCCAGCGTGAAGCAAAGAATCCAGAGCCGGTTGTAAGTGATCGTGATCTGTCCGATCTCGAACGCGCCGCTCATCCAGGAGGGATTACCGACCTCGCGGTTGGTTGGACCGAACATCGTGCGTACGGCCTGCTGCAAGACCAGCGACAGGCCCCAGGTCGCCAGCAGCGTCTCCAGCGGGCGGCCGTAGAGAAAGCGGATGATGCTTCGCTCGATCAGGATACCGAGCACGCCGGCAACGATAAAAGCCAACGGCACGGCCATGAGCAGCGAATAGTCGAACAGCCCGGGATAACTGGTGCGAATGATTTCCTGTACCACGAATGTGACGTAGGCCCCGATCATGACCATTTCGCCGTGGGCCATGTTGATGACGCCCATCACCCCGAAGGTAATGGCGAGACCGATGGCGGCCAGCAGCAGAACCGAGCCGAGCGACAGGCCGTACCAGGCATTCTGCACGGTGGACCAGAGCGCGAGGTTGCTCTGGATGGCCGACGTCGCATTGGCCGCGGCGCGCGCGATCGCAGGCGGCTGATCTCCGGTCAACCCGGTCAGCAGCGCGAGTGCTTCCTGATCGCCGCGCGCCTTGATGGTGGCGATGGCTTCGAGCTTTTCGGCATCGGTGGCGTCGGGCTTGAAGAGCAGTATAGCCGCGCGCGCTTCGGTAAATGCCAGCTTCGCTCCCTTGTTGGTCTCCTTCTGGAGCGCGCCGTCGATCACCGGCAGCATGGTCTCGTCGTGGGTCTTGAAAACCGATTGCGCGGCCTGAATTCGCTTGGCCGGGTCGGGCGACAGCAACGTCAGGCCACCTAGCGCAGCCTCGACGGCCCGGCGCAGGCGGTTGTTGAGGCGCACGGCGATAGCGCTATCGGGAATGCCGGCAACCGGCGCGCCAGTCGCGGCGTCGATGGCCTTGCCGTCGGGCTGCGTGACATAGACTTTTTTGGTGTCGGGATCGGCCATCAACCGGCCGTCCTGGAGCGCACTGATGATGGCGTAGGCGAGCGGATTACCGCCGGTCGCGAGCACACCTATGGCTTCTTCAGTATCGGAAAACTCGTCGTTTGCGAATTTGGCGACCGCGTCTTCGAACGGACCCGCCAGCACCGGCAGTGCGGTTGCGAAAATTAGCAATATTGCGAATGGGAGCGCACGCAGGTTTCTAAAAACATTGGTAAGCACTGGACGACCCCGGCCGAAGAAGGAAGGCGGCGGATATCGCCGCCTTCCCTGGTTTGTGTGGACTCAGCAAGCAATCAGGAGCCCTGACCGCCGCACTTGTTGGTCTTGGTGTTGTAGTTGCCGCACTTCTTGCCAACCCAGTCGCCGATCAGGTCCTTGGAGCCTTCAAGCTCCTTCGACCATGCATCGCCGGCAACCAGGCCCGGGGTCTTCCACACCACGTCGAACTGGCCGTTGCCCTTGATTTCGCCAATGAACACCGGCTTGGTGATGTGATGGTTCGGAAGCATCTTCGAGGTGCCACCGGTCAGGTTCTTGGCTTCGGTGCCGGGCAGAGCGTCGATCACCTTGTCGGCGTCGACCGACTTCGCCTTCTCGACCGCCTTGACCCACATCTCGAAGCCGATGACGTGCGCTTCCATCGGATCGTTTGTCACGCGCTTCGGGTTCTTGGTGTAGGCCTGCCACGCCTTGATGAACTTCTCGTTCTCGGGCGACTTGATCGACTGGAAGTAGTTCCAGGCCGCGAGGTGGCCAAGCAGCGGTTTGGTATCGATGCCCGCGAGCTCTTCTTCACCGACCGAAAACGCGACAACCGGAATGTCGGTCGCCTTGATACCCTGGTTGCCGAGTTCCTTGTAGAACGGAACGTTGGCGTCGCCGTTGATGGTCGAGACCACCGCCGTCTTCTTGCCGGTCGAGCCGAACTTCTTGATGTCGGCCACGATCGTCTGCCAATCGCTATGACCGAACGGCGTGTAGTTGATCATGATGTCTTCCTGCTTGACGCCTTTCGACTTCAAGTAGGCTTCGAGGATCTTG
>WNFR01004472.1_pt1 | contig 18258 bp, 21 predicted proteins | sample 5400221 | NCBI WGS metagenome assembly WNFR01 (sample SAMN13153357, study PRJNA577476) | soil metagenome | isolation source: 40 cm soil under Madrone tree | place: USA:California | collected 2016-06-14
AAAAACGTCATCACCGCCGCGTCCTCCCAGGAAGGAGAGTTCGTTACATCAACGACCACCGACGCGCCCTTCAGCGCTTCGGCCAGTCCCTCGCCGGTGATAGAGTTGACACCCGATTTGGGTGACGCCGCGATTGCCTGGTGTCCCTGCTCACGAAGCTTGGTTACGAGCTTTGATCCGATGAGTCCACTGCCGCCGATCACTACGATTTTCATGATTGCCACCTCTATTGTCCGTGTACCTCCATGCTTGTCTTCTGTCAAGCGAACGAATACGGTTCCTAAAAGTCCCGGTCGCATAATCGGACATCTGCCTGCCAGCCAACGCCAGCGATTCTGCGGTAAGCGTTAATCGGGAGTTGAGAGAGAAGTTCCTCGCTGAGTGACGATTAGGCGACAGCCTTCTTTGCTTGCGCTTTGACCTTTGCCCAGCGCTTCTTAGCAGCTTTTGAAATCTTTGCTCGCCCTGCGGCTGACAGCACACGCTTCTTGGCACTAGTGAGGTCCCGGTTTGCTGACTTGCCCAGAGCTTTCGCTGCCGTTTGCAGGCCAATCAAATTATGCTGTAACTTAGCCAGCTGCTTTTTGACCTTTTTCTCTTCGCGCCTAATTGCTGCCAAAATGCTCATAGAATCCTCCAGAAACAATCTACCGGAGAGACCCCATTCCACCAATCCTGTACCTTCTGGATGTCTTATTCAATTTGTTAGCAGTAGCTTCACGAGACATTGAAAAGCACTTGTACGACAACCGCGTTAATCAGATGGAGTTTGGCGACTGAGGCGAATCGAGCAGGTGCCAAAAGGTTTTGTCCTCTCCGACTACAACGCAGCTCATGAGCTGTCGCACGGGCGTTGGCGATAGTATCCATGACCATCGGACTCGTCTTCGCGCAAAACTTCCGCGCAGCTTCCCAATCGGGCGCCTGGAGTGCCTCATCAAGCGCCGATGCCCTGAGGTACTATTGAAGACTGCGGACCTCTGGTCGATTCTACCTGTGCAGACCGACCCGTAACTCATCCACGGAGTGAGGCTATGCCTGAAAGAAACGGAGCAGAAACCAGACGCAGCGGTCGTGTGACGCTGCGTGTGCCTCTGAAAATCTATGAGCGGGACTCGAACAATCGTTTTCTCGAGGAAGAGGCATATGCTGTGAATGTGAGCCTCTGGGGCGGGCTAATCGCTTTCGGAGCGGCCGTGGATCGCGACCAAAAACTATTCGTGTTCAACCAGGCTACCGGAGAAATCGCGGAGTCCCAGGTTGTCTATCTGCGGCCGATGCGGCTAGCTGGCGGGCTAGGTCTGGCTGCCATAAAGTTCTTGGAACCGTCGCCAGGTTTTTGGGGCGTGGTCTTTCCCAGCTGCAGCCGGGCCCAAAGGACGTAAGGCGGCAGCGGATACCCTTGCGAAATGAAACCATCTGGAGTTGACCTTACCCATTATTCGTTCGACCAGTTCGTTACATTTCTATTCGCGAGGGAGATTCCGGAAGCGGACCCTGAGAGCGAGAAGCGGAAACCTTGGTATTGGAACATTGAGGTGACTTTCATTCCGGAGCAAATTTGCAAATACTATACGCAGTTATTCCAACAGCCAGAAATGGTTGTTGAGCGATTTTCGAAGGCTCAGCTTGAAGAAGGATTCTGGGCGATACAGGGGCCGAATCTAGACTGCTCGGTCCACAGATTACTTGAAGACACCGATTTGCCCTTTGCCGTTCGTGCAGAATGCATCAGATCTATGTTCGAACTGTTCAAACGGCTTTTCGCATTTGAGTTCCTAGATACGTCCGTTTTCATGTGGTGGGATTCGCTGTGCTACGACTGGCATTGTGGGAACAGGAATCGAGAGCTTGGTGGCGAGGACTTGCGGCTGCAAGATGTTCTCTTTGAGACCTTAGCGAAGATATTGTTTCTCGATTCTGAACCCTGCCAAGGAGCTGCGCTTCATGGGTTAGGGCATCTGCATCATCCTGGAACAGGAGAGCTTATTGAACGCTATTTACAGGAGCGTCCGTCGTTGACGAAGGAACGGAAGGCGTATGCTCTCGCAGCCGCGAAGTTCCAAGTCATGTAATAAACGTTAGATCGGCTTGAACGACAAATCGTAACGCCTGGAAGTCGCATTCTCGTCCAATTGACCGGCGACCTTCGCTGCGGATTCCATATGGACGCGAACAGGACCGATCCTAGTTCAATCAATAAGGCATCTATGCAAGAATGTAGCAATGAAACGAGTTGGGGCGGTGGCCCCGCTACTAGCAGCGGGTGTTCTTGTGCTGCACGCACCGCAGGCGGATAAACCAACACCCGCATGTGCGGAGGAAGATAAGGGTGTGATTCAAGGTACCGTCATCTATGAAGACGGTAATCCGGTCAATGGCGCAACCGTCTACGCGTCGGCGATGTTTGGGCTAGGGGCCGGAATTACACCTAACGCCAAAACGGACGAAACGGGCCACTTCGTAATTGGTCATCTGTTGCTGGGAAAATACGCTGTAACCGGGGAGAAGCAGGATGAAGACTACCCCCGCATGGTGGACCGATTCTACAACTCTGATAAGTTTGAAACCGTGACCTTGACTTCTCAGCATTTTACGGCGAGCGTCACTGTTCGGCTTGGACCGAAAGCGGGAGTTCTATTCGGCACCGTAGCGGATGCACTTACGAACGCTCCTATCAACCCCTGCGCAGAGTTCCAACGCGCAAAAGAACCGAACAACCGCGTGGTTGGAACGGGCCTAGTCAAGGCCAAGTATCGTGTGTTAATCCCGTCCAACTCGGATGTCTTGATGAAAGTTTGGTACCAAGGACACAGGTCTTGGTATTACCCGGGAACGATAGACAAAACTCAGAGTCAACCTCTGAACCTGAAGCCCGGCGAGGAAAAAGAGTTGGATATTCGATTGGAGCCGGACCCGAATGCTCCGCCAGAAAGATGCGGAATGCCTGTGGGCACTGTCGTCAAGGAGTGCTGTCCGTCCGGGTAGTGCCCGATTAGTGCGGTTCTCGTCCATTTGACGAGCTCCCTTTGGCGGCGGATTCCATGTGGACGAGAACGTTGTTTATCAGGACCTGGGGTCGAAAACTCGGTAGATTCCGTGGTCAATTAGCCGTTCCCCGCGAGCGCAAGCTTTCATAGCAGTGGTGACAAAGAAGCGTTATCTTGATTTTTGATTCGTTCCTTTCATTCCATTCACCCTGCTCTTGGAAGACAGCATCACAAACCTCGCACCATGCATCAGGCCATCTGTGTTCCTCATCGGCTTCCCGCGAGAACCACAGTTGGGTTGGATGTGATACAAGGTGCTCGCATGCATAGGCAGCGAACCCGGTTCCGTGGTCAGGGCATTCGACCTTCTTTGGCTCGACCGCCAGCTCCAGTTCGCTCTTTGCGAACTCGATAGATGAGTAGGCGACATAAACGAAACCATTCTTGCCCGGACACCGATACGCTCCCTTTGCCCCCAGAACTTTGGCGGCAACCGCAGTCAACCCCCAACCAAGGTATTTATCGTCTGGCAGTTCCTCTTCTTTGAGTTCGGCTATGTTCTCGGCCGCTCCGAACGCTCGAACTCTCGCTACTGTTTTCGTCACGTTTGGGGGAAGGCTTTCGTTCGCCCAGCCCCACATCCATGTTTTCCCCGAAATGGAAGTCGTGCCGATGGCCTGAATTGAGGCCCGAACCTTGGGCACACCATCCTGAGAAAATGTGAGAGTTCCGCGGTCGAAGTCATAATCCCACCGTGGCCAAGAGGAAATGCGAAACTCCTGTTCACATAACTCATTCAGGCGCATGAGTTCATGCGCGGCTTCGTGACGATAGACAGAAAATTGTTCCGGGTCCATTTCAAGGTGCTCCAACGGTCAAGCCGATTCATACCACATCCCTTCTCAAGTCCCGGTTGGTCGCGTTACCGTACATCTGGTTTTGGCACGATTCCACTTGTCCGCTTTGCGCGTTAATCAGGCTCTACCCTGCTAGCGGGCATCAAATGACGAGAGAAACGGTAATGCGGATGTATACTGGCGCTTATCAATGAGCCGATTATTGACTTCAGTGTTTTGCAGCTAGGCGATTCCGACTCTTCTCGTTTGGGTCTACATTCGCTGGACCAGAGGTATCCGCCGAGAATTGCCGCACTGGCGGAACGGCGTGGGACTAGCATCAATTACGATAATATCCGTAGGCTGGTTGTACGAAGTCGTGGCCTGGATTCACTCATTAAGCGAACTGAATTTGGCAAGCTTTTATTCCTTCGTGTGGTACGCGGAATATATCGAGATTTACTTCCTTCTGCCTGCTCCATTGCTCGCCCTTGCCTTCAAGGGTTCTCCGAGACTGCAAGTTTTCACTGCTGCAATACTTCTCAATGTGCTCGCGGCGTCTTTTGTTTACGCCTGAGGAGGCTAGTGGACGTGTAATCGCATTATCGGACATGTGCTTTTGACTTACTCTGACCTATTCGCTTGGCGCGCGGTCGCACGTAGTGGAACCGGATTAAATAAATATTCTCACCTCGACCGTGTTTCGTGACTTTGAGCAGGTCCAAAACGCCAAGGAATCCAGACTCGCGCGCCAGTTCAGGACTGATATCTGGAAACCCTATCGGTTGAATCGAATCGACCGAATCTCGCCTTCCTCCATACGGTACCGCGCACCTACTCTGACGTGGGGACGCGTCCAGATTCGCACGCTGCAAGTGATTTCTCCGCGACGTATTCCCTCGCGAAGTCGTTTAGTGAACGTCATGATGATAGTTTACGAAAATACTTCACCGTTGGCTAAGTCCCGAGTCGCGAAACCACACAAGTCCCGTCCTAGGACTCCACATGGACGGTTTGCGCGTTACCAGGCAAGTAGATTTATCTCTTTCGAGAATGATTGACCCCGTGCGTTTCGGGGACCTATTCAAGTACGTGGTCGCCACGATTCGCAGGGTGTCCTTCGTCAGGATTTGATGCATACAGATGTCCGTCTTCCGTAATCGCGAAGTACGTAAGCTGCGGGGGATTTGTTGAGGAATCGGAACCGCAACCAGCGTAAAGCGGTCGGCGGTCACAGACGCCGAAGATTTCTCTGCTGTATACCTGAACTCATACAGACCGCGCGCCCGGCAATTTGGCACAGCTGGGGGAATTGTAGAGGGATAGCCTTCCGCCCGGTACGGGAAGGCTTCAAACAGCCATGAGCTGCTTCGGTCAAAAGCCGCGGTGGTGAACGTTATGGTTAAAAGGCGTGACGATGATCACGTCATGTGGGGATTACAGAGACGAATGGAAATGAACCGCTGTGGACGCATCGAAACTCCATGGACGACATCAAAACCGGGGTTGCCCTTCAATTCCGGGAAAAGCATGAAGGAAAACTACTTACCGATCATGCGGTGTCCGGTGTACAGGCGGCGTGACTCTAATCTGGGCTCGCAAACAATGTGGGTCGTTTGTAATGGGGTTCGGCACTCACTCGTCAAAAATCTTTAAAGATTCCGAATGACCTGCCGGAGGAGGTCCGTAAGCGTTCCCAGTTTCTGCTGCTCTTCCTCGGATAGTGACGAGAGCGCTTTCGCAAGCGATTCCACCCGGCGCTTGCGTCCCTCCTGCAGGATCTTCGTGCCCTTGGCGCTCGCTTCGAGACGCACCCGCCGCCCGTCTTCCGTCGCGTGACGCCGCACCAAACCAGCGCTTTCCAGGCCCGCGACGATGCGGCTCATCGTCGGCGGCCGCACTTGCTCGGCGTCGGCCAGCTCTCCCAGAGACCTCGGGCCACCGAAGACCAAAACCGACAACGCGGATAGCTGCGCCGGGCCAACGCCGCTTTCGCGGTCGCGCACCCGCAGCCGCCGCAACAGGTGGATGGCAGCGGAGTGCAGCCGGTCAGCCGCCTCGAAACTCTGACCGCCTGCGAGACGTTTAGGCTTGACACCCGTCATAAAATATAGTTAGCTATGCTAACTAAAGTTCTCCCCGGAGGTACACTGCAAATGAGCGCGGCTTCTGCGAACCTCGAAATCAAGAATATCGGCCAAATCTCCATCATTGTTCACGACCTGCCGCGCGCCACGGCATTTTACCGTGACGCGCTGGGACTGCCACTGCTGTTCACGGCGGGCAAGCTGGCTTTCTTTGATTGCGGCGGAGTGCGCTTGATGCTCGGTCCCGCTGAAACGCCGGAGCTGGATCATCCGAGCTCCATCCTCTACTTCCGGGTTCCGGAAATCAACGCCGCGCACCGCCGGCTTCTCGAGCTGGGCGTGAAAATCGAAGCCCCGCCGCGTCTGATCGCGCCAATGTCAACCTACGATCTGTGGATGATGGGGTTCCGCGATACGGAAGGAAATATCATGGAGTTGATGAGCGAAGTCCCGCGTCCTTCGTAAGAGTGTACGACGGACTCCCGCCTGCTACCCGCCCTACAAGGCCGATGCGGATTACGGTATCCTTCCAAGGCCATGCATGACCTGAACTATTTTAGAGATCACCTGGATGACTTCGCCGAGATGGCGAAGAGGCGCGGCACCGTGCTGCACCTGGACGCTTTTCGCAAGCTCGACAAGGAGCGCCGCGAACTCATCACCGCGACCGAGCAGCTCAAAGCGCAGCGGAACAAGGCCAGCGAAGAAATCGCGCGGCTCAAAAAGGAAAAGCAGAACGCCGACTCTCTGATCGCCGAAATGAAGCAGGTTTCCGAGCGCATCAAGCAATCCGACGAACGCATCGCCGAACTGGACACCAAACAGCGCGACTTCTTACTCATTATTCCGAACGTTCCGCACTCATCCGTGCCCGTCGGCGCGAGCGCGGCCGACAACGTCGAGGTTCGCCGCTGGGGTACACCGCCCAAATTCGATTTCGCGCCCAAGCCGCACTGGGAAGTGGGCGAACGCGCCGGCATACTCGATCTCCCCGCGGCCACGAAAATCACCGGCGCGCGCTTCGCCGTTTACAAGAGCTGGGGAGCGCGCCTCGAGCGCACCCTCGCGAATTTGTTTCTCGATGTGCACACGCGCGAGCACGGCTACACGGAAATCCTGCCGCCCTTCCTGGTGAACACCGCCTCACTCACCGGCGCGGGCCAATTGCCGAAATTTGCTGCCGATCTCTTTAAGATCGAAAACACCGACTTCTGGTTGACGCCCACATCCGAAGTCGAACTCCACAATCTGTACCGGGACGAGACCATTCCCGAAGAAAAACTCCCCATCCACATCACCGCGTGGACCGCCTGCTTCCGCTCCGAAGCCGGCGCCGCCGGAAAAGACACCCGCGGCATACTCCGCCAGCATCAATTTCAGAAGGTCGAGCTTTTCAAGTTCACGCATCCGGAAAAAAGCTACGAAGAGCACGAAGCCCTCGTGCGCAACGCCGAAACGATTCTCCAGAAACTCGGCCTGCACTATCGTACCGTGCTGCTCTGCACCGGCGACATGGGGTTCGCCTCTGCGAAAACCTACGACATCGAAGTTTGGCTGCCCTCGAGCAACGAATTCCGCGAGATCTCCTCGTGCTCGAATTGCGAAGCGTTTCAATCCCGCCGCGCCGGCATTCGCTACAAGCCCAAGGGCGGCGGCAAGAGTGACTTCGTTCACACCTTGAACGGTTCCGGGCTCGCCGTCGGCCGCACGTGGATCGCTGTCGTGGAGAATTATCAGCAGCCGGACGGCTCGATCCTGATTCCGGAAGTCTTGCGCCCATACATGGGAATTGACCGCATTCCAGCAATATAGGTGGTGCATGAGCAAAACTCTCTTGGCGAGGATACGGTGGCCCTTCGCGCTCTTACTGTTCGCTCCTCAATTATTGATGTCGCAGGCGCGCCCGGCCGAGGGAGAGCAGGAAGGAATTCACAGGTTCCTCTCGGAATTCATCACAGCGTTTGACAATTTGGATTGGCAGAAATTTCGGAATGCCTTTACCGATGACGCGACGGTCTTCTACCCGAGAGAGAGGCCGAACCGCGCAAATGGGCGGATCGAAGTCGAAGAATACTTCAAGCATGTCTTCGAACAGATCCGCGCGGGCAGATCAAAGGGACCGTACATGGATATCCAGCCTCGAGAACTTCGCATACAAGTGCTTGGCGATGTGGCGATTGTAACGTTTCACCTCGACGATCGGCCCGGATTTATCAACCGCAGGACACTTGTTCTACGAAAAACTGCAGCCGGTTGGAGGATTGCTCATCTCCACGCTTCGGAGGTGGCGAGCGCTCTTACCCCCGTTAAACCGTGACGATCGGGCTATCAGATGAAAAAAGAATGAGGTAGCCGGCTAGAACCCATTTCTCCTTGTATGCTATTGAAACTACAACACTTATGCTGCGGAAGAGAGGGTTTTTCCCCGAATGGGTAAGAACCATTTCGCCCCGCAACCTGTTGAAATCACACCTTTTCGTTTGACGGGCCCTTTTCGCCTTGCATACACTCCCCTCACGGCACTGCGGGGTTTATTAGGCAAAGAGGGGCCGTTGAGCACACAATCATTAAGATGAACTTTCTCGCCCGCATCATAAGGTTTCTATTCTGGCTCCTCGTTGTTTCCTGGGGCGTGCGGCTCTTGCGCCGCATCGTCGGCGGCATGCTCCGGATTGAGAAGGCGCCTGGGCCACAAAGCGCGGATGCCTCTGCGGGGATTCCAACTCCGGCTATAGCACGCCGGTTGGTGCGCGATCCTGTGTGCGGCATGCACGTGGACGAGACGCTTTCCATTCCGCTGAGGGAAGGGGGCGAACTTCTCCACTTCTGCTCCCCCGCCTGCCGCGATGCATACGCCGTCAACACCAGGAAGTTTGCGGCAAACGGATAAGCAATATTTCTCTTAAACGAACCTGGGCCAAGTGAAAACGGAATTTCTTAGACAAATCGAGTAGACGAAAGGACCGACGCCGATGGCCACGGTCGCAAAGCCCGCAGCCCCAACAAGACAGATAGGTGCACCTCCCATGGTGCCCCGTATCGCTCCCCGCGAGGACCTGAATCCCTTCCGCATCGCGCAGATTCAGTTCGACATGGCGGCCGAATTCTTGAAGCTCGATCCCGGCCTGCGGCAAATTTTGCGCACTCCCAAGCGCGTGCTGGAAGTTTCGCTGCCGACGAAGATGGACAACGGCCAAGTAAAAGTGTTCACCGGTTACCGTGTGCAGCACAACGTTTCCCGCGGGCCCGGCAAGGGCGGCATCCGCTATCACCCCAACGTTACGCTCGATGAAGTGAAGGCGCTGGCGGCTTGGATGACCTGGAAGACCGCCACCGTCAACGTGCCGTTTGGAGGCGCCAAGGGCGGAGTCATCTGCGATCCCAAGCGCATGTCCAAGAGCGAACTCGAACGCATGACGCGGCGCTATGCCAGCGAAATCCTGCCCATCATTGGACCCTCCCAGGACATTCCGGCGCCGGATGTTTACACCGACGCGCAGACCATGGCCTGGATTATGGATACCTACGCAATGACCATCGGCCATTCCGCGCACGGTGTGGTCACCGGCAAACCCATCTCTATCGGCGGTTCAGAGGGACGCGGCGAAGCCACCGCGCGCGGACTGCTTTACGTGGTCGAAGAAGCCTGCAAATTGAAGAAGATCTCGCTTCGCGGTGCGACCGTCGCGATTCAGGGCTTCGGGAACGCCGGCGCGACCGCCGCGCGCCTGTTCGCCGAAAAGAAAGCAAAAATCGTCGCGCTCAGCGATACGCGAGGTGGCGTAACGAATTCGCGCGGCATCGACCCCGTCAAAGCGATTCGCTACAAGGAGCGTTCGGGCACGGTTGTCGGCATGCCCGGAGCGTCGCGCATCACCAACGACGATCTGCTAACCATGAAGTGCGACATCCTGGTCCCTGCGGCGCTCGAAAATGTCATTACCCTCCACAATGCCGAGGCCGTGAAGGCGCGCATCGTCGCGGAAGCCGCCAACGGCCCCACCACCCCGCACGCCGATGAAGTTCTCGCGCGCCGCGGGGTCATCGTGCTGCCGGATATTCTCGCCAACGCCGGCGGCGTCACCGTGAGCTACTTCGAGTGGGTGCAGAACCAGGAAGGGCTCATGTGGGACGTCGAGGAAGTGAACGCGCGCCTGCAGAAAATCATGGTACGCGCCTTCCACGAGATGGTGGACACCATGCGCAAGCATCACGTCCCCCCGCGCGCCGGCGCCATGATTCTCGCCGTCAGCCGCGTCTCCGAAGCCACCCTCGTCCGCGGCCTCTTTCCGTGAACTCTCCGCGGCGGATTTTTGCTCGCTCACTCCCGGAAGAAGGCAGCTGACGTCCAAGCTGCCTCTCCAACTGCAAAATTGTTCTTGCGCTGAACTATCAGCGCGCGTACATTCGCAAGTGCCGGTCCGTTTCTCTGACGCGACCGGCTATTTTCGTCGTTGGAGCAAAAAAGAACGATGAGCACGAACGGGCACAGCCACCCAGCACCGCCGATTCTCCTGACGATCGCGGGTTTCGATCCTTCCTGCGGCGCGGGCACCGCCGCCGACTTGAAAACTTTCGCCGCGCACGGCTGCTACGGCGTCGCCGCGATCACCTCACTCACCGTTCAGAACACCCAGGGCGTCGAGACGGTCCACAACACGCCGAGCGCGGAGCTGCGCGCGCAGCTCGAAGCCTTGGCCAAGGACTGCGATATCGCCGCTGTGAAAATCGGAATGCTCGGCAATCGCGGGAACGCGGTTGTGGTGGCGGAATTCCTCGATGCGCACAAATTTGCGCACGTCGTGCACGATCCGGTTACGAAATCATCGAGCGGCGCGGAACTCCTCGATGCCGCCGGAATCAAATTTGTCGCAGCGGAACTGCTGAAGCGCGCGAGCGTCATCACCCCGAATGTACCGGAAGCCGAAGTTCTAACCGGGCTGACGATCAAAGACGTAGCGGACATGGAAGCCGCCGCGCGCAAAATCGTCGACATGGGCGCCCGCGCAGTAATCGTCAAGGGCGGCCACATGGAGCGCGCCGTCGATGTTCTCTTCGACGGCACCGAAATCATCCAGCTCAGCGGAGACCGCGTGAAAACGGATAACACCCACGGAACTGGCTGCACGTTTGCATCGGCGATTGCAGCGCAACTCGCTTCCGCGCGCTCTCTTCTCGAAGCCGCGACCCTCGCCAAAGCCTACGTCATGAAAGCCATCGAAAAGGGCTACCCCATCGGCAAGGGCCGCGTCCCACTCGATCATTTCTATCGCCAGCGCATCGAGCCCCCCGCCCGCGGCATCCACGAAGTCCCCCAGCACGGCATGCACCCCGCCGCCGAACCCACCGCTCACTGAGCGCAATGCACTTATTGCTTTCGCGGCGCGCCGGCATTTGGTTGTTCCCGGTGATCGCCGCTGCATTAGGAATCGCAGCCCTGCTTGTCCCGCGCATTCCGCAGCCGCTCTCCTACCACCACTTCGCCGATCGGCGAAGTTGGCTTGGCATCCCGAACTTCGGCGATGTTGCTTCCAATATCCTGTTTGTTGTGGCCGGATTGTGGGGTTCGGCATTTTTGTGCCGGAAGTCCAGCCCGGAACGATTCATCGATGCACGCGAGCGATGGCCGTACGTTTTCATCTTTCTCGGTCTACTGCTGACGGCGTGCGGGTCCGCGTACTATCACCTGGCGCCGGATAATACGCGACTTGTGTGGGATCGGCTCCCGATGACGGTTGTTTTCATGCCGCTAGTGGCGGCCATGATCGCGGAGCGCATCAACGTAAAGCTTGGCCTTTGGCTACTACCGGTTCTGATCGCGGTCGGTATCGGAAGCGTGCTTCAGTGGCATTTCTCTGAACAACACGGTGCCGGCGACCTGCGCTTCTACGCGGCCGTACAACTTTACGCCTTGCTGGCGCTGCTCGCCGCGCTGCTATTGCCTCCACGCTACACGCGGGGATCAGACTTGCTTGTCGTGGCTGGTCTTTACGCGCTCGCAAAAATATGTGAAGCAGCGGACAAACAGATTTTCTCTTTGGGACACGCGGTGAGCGGGCACACCCTGAAACACTTGGCGTCGGGAGCCGCGGGATTCTGGATTTTGAGAATGCTTCAGAAAAGGCAACCCCTCGAGGATCACTGAATCCGATAAACGATGCGGCCCGCGACGATGGCAGCCATCGGTCCGCCCTTAAAGTTCCGCCCGTCGAACGGCGAGTTACGCGACTTGCTCGGCGATTCTTTCACGTTGTAGGTCCAAGCGCGCTCGGTCGAGAAAATGGTCAAGTCTGCGGGTTGGCCCGCGGCGACCTTTCGTTCCATGCCGAGTACGCGCGCCGGACCCGTCGTAAAAAGTTCCACCATCCGCATCAGCGAAATTCGCCCGCTCTGCACCAATTGTTCCAGCGCCAGCGCCAGCGCCGTTTCGAATCCCAAAATCCCAAAGGGGGCGCGATCGAACTCCACATCTTTCAAAGCAGGCTCGTGTGGAGCGTGATCCGTCGCAATCGCTTCGACCGTGCCGTCGGCAAGCCCAGCGAGCAGCGCTTCGCGATCTTCTCGGGCGGCTAGCGGCGGATTCATCTTGAATTTCGAATCGTACTGCACGTCATCATCGATCAGCGTGAAGTGATGCGGCGTAACTTCGCAAGTGACGCGCAGCCCGCGCGATTTGGCCCAGCGAACCTGTTCAAGTGACGCCTTCGCGGAAAGATGCGCGATATGCAGGCGCACGCCGGTAAGCTCGGCAAGCTGCACGTCGCGCGCCACGCAAACGGATTCCGCCGCCGCCGGCATCCCACGCAGCCCCAACCGCGTCGAAGTCACTCCCTCGCGCATCACCGCGCCCGCAGCCAGCGAAACATCCTCCGAATGCTCAATCACCGGAAGATCCAGCGACCGGCAATAATCCATCACCTGCCGCGCGAGCTTTGCCGTGGCGATCGGTTTTCCATCATCGGAAACGCCCACGATCCCCGCTTCCTTCATGGCCGCGATTTCGGCAATCGCTTCGCCTTTGCTCCCCACCGACGCCGCCCCAATCGGCCACACACGAACGCTGCCGGCAACCTTCGCGCGATCCACAATGAACCGCGTGACGGAAGCATGGTCGTTCACCGGCTTCGTATTCGGCATGCAGCAGACCGCCGTGAACCCGCCGCGCGCCGCCGCTCGCGTGCCTGTTTCGATGGTTTCCGAAGACTCCTGTCCCGGCTCGCGCAAGTGCACGTGGATATCGATAAAGCCGGGAGCGACGATCAGGCCGCTGGCGTCAAAAATTTCCGCGTCAGCAGGCGCGGCAATTTTCCCAGCCGGCCCAACTTCCTTTATCTTCTCCCCATCCAGCAGAAGGTCGAGAGTTGCGTCCGTCTTGGATGCCGGGTCGACCACGCGCCCGTTCTTAATCAGTAGCATTGGCGGATTCCTTGGGTTTTACTTCGAGCGCGGGATGAGTGGCAGCCTCCGTAGCGCCGCTGGTCAGCAGATAGAGAATAGCCATGCGAACCGCCACCCCGTTGGTGACCTGTTCGAGCACACACGACTGCGGCCCGTCGGCGACTTCCGGGGTGATTTCGATGCCTCGGTTGATAGGGCCGGGATGCAGAACGATGGCGTCCCGGTTGGCGCGGCGGAGCCGCTCAGCGTTGAGTTGATAGAGAAGGATGTAATCGTTGGCGGAAAGCGGCGGATCATCCAGCCGCTCCGTCTGCACGCGCAGCATGATGATCACGTGCGCGCCTTCGAGCGCCTCCTCGATCCGGTACACGCAGCGAATTGCCGTCCCCGGTGCGATTTTCTCCAGCTCTCGCGGAACCCACATTGCCGGTCCGCACAGCGTGAAGCGGCATCCGAATTTTCCCAGCAGATGAATGTTCGAACGCGCCACGCGGCTGTGCAGAATGTCGCCCAGAATCGTCACATTCAAATTCTTGATCGTCCCCAGCCGGTCGCGAATTGTCAGCGCGTCCAGCAAGCCTTGCGAGGGATGTTCGTGCGTGCCGTCCCCAGCGTTCACCACCGGAATATCCAGATGCCGCGCCACGTAATGCGGCGCGCCCGATGCCGCATGCCGCATCACCAGGCAATCCGGCTTCATGGCGTTGAGATTGAAAACCGTGTCGAGCAGCGTCTCCCCCTTTTTCAAGCTGGAGGCCTCTGCCTGCAAGTTCATGGTGTCCGCGCCGAGGCGCGATGCGGCCGTCCCAAAGCTGATGCGCGTGCGCGTCGACGTTTCGAAGAACGCCAGCGCCACCGTCTTCCCGCGCAGCGTCGCCAATTTTTTCAGCGGATGCTTCTGGATTTCCTGAAAAGGCTTGCTTTGATCGAGAAGAAAGCCGAGTTCGTCCGCCGTGAGCGGTTCGAGGGCCAGCAAATCGCGGAAGCGGTGAGTCAATGTCCCTTCTCTGAAGGTAATGTGGTCATTCGAACGCCAATCCCAAAACTATTCCACTCTCGATTTCGCGCAGGCGGACTTCAATGATTTCTGTGTCGCTGGTCTGCACGCCTCGGCCGATGTACTGGGCCTCGATCGGCATTTCGCGATGGCCGCGCTCGATGAGCACGCAAAGCGAGACGCGCTTCGGGCGGCCCAGATCAAATATCCCGTTCATCGCCGCGCGAATTGTCCGGCCGGTGTACAGGACGTCATCGACCAATACCAGGTTCATGTTATCAACGCCAAAAGGAATGTTCGAAGAGCGCAGCACCGCCTGCGGTGCCACTTTCGAAAGGTCATCTCGATACAGCGTAATGTCCAGCACGCCCACGGGCACGTCCACGCCGTCAATCCCGCGCATGGCCTGCGCAATCCGCTGCGCCAGCGGTACGCCCCGCCGGACGATCCCGATCAACGCCAGATTTTTGGTTCCGCCGCTTTTCTCCACGATTTCATGCGCCAGCCGCTGCAGTGTGCGGTCAATTTCCGGCGCCGACATCAATTGGCTCTTTTCGACGATGCGCATGGCCGGGTAATCGTACCATTGGTGGCCGCGCCACGGTCAATCCGCTCCAGTTACACACCGCTGTAAACTGGACGTGCTAGACTCCGCGGCGGAGTGGGGAGGCATAGCTGGCCATGGCTCGCAGGACGAATTCGATCGGACACCGAACTATAAGTGCTCTCGTTCTATCGGCACTGATCTTCACACTTTCATCGCTGACAGGCGCGCAAACGCGGCCCCCGGCCGCGACATCGCCAAGGGTGCCAGCGAAGCCCAAGCTGGTGGTCCTGCTGGTGGTGGACCAGATGCGCGGCGACTACGTGGACAAATTTCTCGGTCAGTGGACCGGCGGCCTTAAGCGCCTCGTCGAGGAAGGTGCTTGGTTCCGCGACGCGGCCTTTCCCTACGCCGCCACGGAAACTTGCGTCGGCCACGCCACTATCTCGACCGGAGCATTTCCCGCAACCCACGGGATGGTCGCCAACGCCTGGTGGGACCGCAAGGAACAAAAAATGGTCACCTGCACCGCCGACCCGGATCCCAGCGTAAAAAACACCGGCTATGCCGGCGCCACTCCGAAAGGCGCTGACACAGCCTGGCGGCTGGCCGTGCCTTCCTTTGCCGAGGAATTGAAGTTTCAGACCAGTGAAACAACGCGCATCGTGACCTTTTCCCTGAAGGCCCGCGCGGCTATCACTATGGCCGGACACAAAGCCGACGCCGCCACCTGGTTCGACGGCGGTGCCTGGGCAACCTCGAGCCCCTACGGCACGCAGCCTTTCATCGAGGAACAAGCAAAGTCGCATCCCGCGAAAGCGGACTTCGGCAAGACCTGGTCGCTTTCACTCCCGGAAAGCGCTTATTGGTACGGAGAGAAAGCTCTCGGCGCCGTTCCTCCCGACGGCTGGGATCTCACATTTCCCCATCCGCTTCGCGGAAAAATGGGCGTCGGTGAACCGGACGGCGCGTTTTACGAGCAATGGGCGTCCAGCCCCTACGCCGATACGGCCCTGACGGAACTCGCCGAAAAAGCCGTCGATGCCCTAAATCTTGGCAAAGCCGCCGGAACCGATTTTCTCGCCGTCAGCTACTCTTCCGTCGATTACGTAGGCCACGAATTCGGCCCCCGCAGCCGCGAAATCCAGGACATTCTTGTGCGACTGGACAAAGATCTCGGCGACCTCTTCGCGCATCTGGATCAGAAAGTCGGCCGCGGAAATTATGTCGTTGCGCTGAGCGCCGATCACGGGGTCGTCCCCATTCCGGAAGACATGCAAAAAACTGGCGCCGACGCCGGCGTCCTGCATCTGCCCGAGTTGCAGGAAAGAATCGAAAAAGCCGTCGAACCATTCAACTATGCAAAACCCGCCGTTGCCAGGATCAGCGGCAGTGATATTTATTTTGCCCCCGGCGTTTATGACAAATTACAGCAGGATCACGCCGCATTGCAGGTCGTTTTGGATGCCGCGCTGGCGCAACCCGGCGTCGCCGCCGTCTATCGCGCCGAAGAATTGCGCGACCGCCCCGCCACGCAAAGTCCCGTGCACCGCGCCATGGCCAACAGTTATTTCCCCGGCCGCAGCGGCGATCTATTCATCCTGCCAAAACCCTATTGGCTCCTGGACGGCACGCCAACCGGAAAGCAGCGCTCCTACGGCACCGGCCACGGCGTGCCCTACAACTACGATCAGCACGTCCCCGTCCTGCTGATGGGCTTCGGCATCCAGCCCGGCCAATACTCCCAACCCATCACCCCCGCCGACATCGCCCCAACCCTCGCCGCCCTCTGCGGAATCACCCTCTCCTCCCGCGACGGCCACGTCCTCGCCGAAGCCCTGAAGAGACCGGCATCTACGTCCGCTCCAGCAAAATCTTCTCTCGGGGCACCTCGCAACTAGACCCATATGAGCTTTGATCTCTATTTCTGTTGGCTCAAGAAGGAGAGACTAGACTTTGAAGCTGTCGCGACATGGGCTGTCGGGATCGAGAACTTCTCCCGGAAAGGCAGCCAGCTCTGGTACGAGAATCCAACGACCGGAGTCTATTTCAGTTTTGATTTTGACCCTCAAGGTTCGGAAACCCTTGAGAACTCTCCAGTTCCGAATGAGTATTTCGATTCAGGCCTTTCGTTCGGTCTTAACTTCAACCGCCCAAGTTTCTTTGGCTATGAGGCAATGCCCTTCGTCGAGCGATTAGCAAAACGCTTTGGCCTATGCATTGTTGACCCACAAGTTGATGCGGATGAGCCAGTCCTCATGACCGAAATCGATAGCAAGAGCCTAAAGCTTTTCAGTGGCCCGATCCGCCTGTACAGGTGATAAGTTCCGAATCAACCGAAAAGGTGGGCAGAATTCTTCAGCCCATCGACAGTATGCTGGCGCGGTCCGAGTTCGAGGTCATCGGCGCAGACGCCTTTATTGACATAGAACTCCCGGAAAACGAGTAAGGCGTAGCCTTTTGCGCACCAACGGAGATTGCGTCCCTTGGAGACACCGTTGCTCGAGTCAATGGGGTAGCGAGCGAACCCGCCCTTGACTGACCGATGCCAGATTTTAGCCGAGTCACGGCGGCTTCGTGTTATCCTTTCGACGAAGTGAGCTCCGCAGGTGCCGTTGACCTCAGCGTAAAAATTGGCGCGTTGCGCCTGCGTAACCCAATTCTTGCCGCCAGCGGAACCTTCGGTTACGGCCTCGAATTCGCCCACCTCGTTGACCTGAACCGCCTCGGCGGCTTAGTTACCAAGGGCCTTTCCCGCGAACCCATCGAGGGCGCCCCCGCCCCCCGGCTCTTCCCGACCGCCTCGGGGATGCTCAACGCCGTCGGGCTCCAGAATGTCGGGGTCCGTGCCTTTGTAGCCGAAAAACTCCCGGTCCTGCGAAAATTCGATACGGCGGTCATAGCCAACGTCTTCGGTTGTAGCATTGAGGACTACGTCGAAGTGATCCGGGTCCTGGAAGATGCCGAGGGCCTTGCTGGCTACGAACTCAATATTTCCTGCCCCAACGTCAAGAAGGGGGGTATGCAGTTCGGCAGCGACCCCGCCTTGGTAGCCGAAGTGGTCGGGGCCGCCCGAAAAGGCCTCCAAGAGACCCCTTTGGGTCAAACTCTCCCCTCTGGTTACAGATATTGGACTTATTGGCCGGGCCGCCGAGGAAGCTGGAGCGGACGCGCTGACGGTGGCAAACACTTACCCAGCAATGGCCATAGACTTCCGCACCGGGAAGTCCCGATTGGGGAACAAAACCGGTGGCTTATCAGGCCCCGCCATTAAACCCATTACTTTGAGGCTGGTTTGGGAAACGCTGAAGGCCGTCAAGACACCAATCCTAGGGCTGGGAGGCATCGAGACGGTCGAGGACGTGCTTGATTACCTGGCTATAGGCGCTTCGGCGGTACAGGTCGG
>WNFR01002747.1_pt1 | contig 18256 bp, 10 predicted proteins | sample 5400221 | NCBI WGS metagenome assembly WNFR01 (sample SAMN13153357, study PRJNA577476) | soil metagenome | isolation source: 40 cm soil under Madrone tree | place: USA:California | collected 2016-06-14
ACCCGAAGTGAAGATCCAGACGATGGTGCGTGAGCAGAAATCTCATGAGAATCAACCCAATGGTGCAGTCGATTTCGCAGCGTTCTTTCCTGATGCGCGAAAATACTCGAACAGTGAGCAGTTGGTCAGTGAATCAACAAATGCGGTCTGATCTCCCAAGGGACGACCCCAACTCTTAGAACATATGTCTAAAGGTCGAAGGCGTTTGATTATTTGCGAACGTTGCAATCAGCCGCGCCGCGTCGCACGAAAATTTGATGTCTGCGGCGCGTGTGTTAAGGACATGACGAAGGTGTCGTGTCCCGCCTGCTCGCGGCTCGTTTATCGATTCGCACCCGATTCGATTTATTGTACGCGTTGCGCGCCGAAGGTATCCGAGGTCAAAGTCATTTGCCAGAATTGCGGACGCACGGACTACCCATACATCCGCGACCCGATTCATTGCCGACCGTGCAACAGCAGTACCACGTGGCGCCAAGCGTGGCGGAAAGCAATGCCGAAAACAATCGTCTGCGTGATGTGCGGATTGACGAAGGCCTCCTGGAAGAAGAAGGAATGCCTCTGCCAGGCCTGCGACACTAAACGCAGGATTGGCGCCGTTAAATGCACAGTGAACGGCTGCGGAAATCGCATCATCAATAAAGGTTTGCAACTCTGTAAACGCCACGATGCCGAACGCGTCGCGGCGCCCCTGCTAAGAAAATACTTAGAAAACTATTCCTCGCCGTTTCCACAGAACGAACAGTATATGGCTGAGTTGGCTGCAACCATCAACTGGCAGAATGTTGAAAAGGGCACCGCTCGGATTGTCGAGTACCATGTTTCTCGATTTCGAGCGATCGGGAAGCTGTTGAAGACTAAAGAACTGCCAGAAGTGTTGACTTGGGAGGCGATCGAAAACGTTCTGCCTCCGCTCGGTAAGAAGCGGCGAACGACGACCAAGTTTATTCGGTCTGCGTTATTTGACTTGGGTCACCTGTTTGCCGAACGTGGGCTCCTGCCAGAATGGAACTTATACCTGGCTGAGCGTCGCTTAGGACAGGCTGTGCAGAAAGCACCATCGCACTTTCTTGAACCCGTACAGAGTTTCAAGAAATGGGCTGAAGGCGGAATGCTGAATCCGAAGCTCCAGTTTCTACCGATGGAACTCGATATATTGGCCAGCACCTCAAAGACGATCCACGATACGATCAAGTCTATTAGTTCGTTTCTCACCTGGTGCATGGGTCGAGGAGTGGTTTCGCTCGAAGTAGTAGACTCAACGTTAATAGCGGACTATCAGCGAAGCTTGTGCTGGCTATACGAGTGCAAAGTATGTCACCGTCGCTTCTCCTTCGAACCTGCGAAGTCAATCGAGCGTTGCGCCAACCCTGAATGTAACGCAGCACACTCGTACGTGAGAGAAAGGAGAATCTCTCGCAGTTTCCTTAAGGCGCAGACTTCCCACCTTCGCATGTTCTTCGATTGGGCCGAACTGCATGGTTTCATCAGACGGAATCCCCTCACCGGCGAGGTGTGCAGGATAACTTCCAGGACCGTCACGAGTATTGACCAGCGAGGAAACCGGCTTGAGGTAGGACACGCAATCCGACGCTATGATGACCGCGTCATAGAAAAGCTTTGCACGTACATTGTCTCGCCGGAAGCGGACCCGGAAGAGGCAATAATTCTCTACCTCATTATCTTTCATCTGTGTACCGTTAAGGAACTTTGTCACCTACGAGTCCCATCGCACATAAGTCCGGAATCTAATCAAACACAACTGTATAAAGCACAGGATTACGAGTACCTGCTCTTGCCAAAGAGCGTCAGAACAAGAGGGCGCCGTTTGCCCACGAGGTTTGATCCAAAGCTGGTGTTTCCTCGCAAAGCACTAACTTGGCTCGTGCCACTCCTGGAACGTTATTATGAGAAACGTAAAGAGGTCGTTAGCGCAGAACATCATGAGTATTTGCTGGCTGTTAAATGGCGAGCCCGCCACAACACTCCAGTGAGCGCGATGTACGTGCGAAGAATTATCAGGAGGGCTTCCCTCCGTGTACTAAAAACCGGGGAGGTTTGCGCTTCCCGCCTGCGACGCACGGCGGCGGCTGTTTTCGCGCAAAGGTCAAGACGACGGAGCGCGGTGTTGACAACCCTGGGTTACACCGCCGAGTCTGCCACGCGGTTTAATTATTTAGAGACTCTTACCTTACCCCTCAAGATAACCATTCAATCAAATGACCGCCGGATGTGAGCCTTAGATCGAGGAAGGGACTGTTCGTGTTTGTATCCCTTTCGCTCGGTATGAAAGTAGAAGCGCAAACTATCGCAGCGGCTTAACAGAGAAGGTGTCCGAGTCGCCGTTAATCAATTCAGACCTGGCAACATTGAGTGGGATTAGCGCCGAGCCCTTATTACTCGTTGCTGTTAGCGGATGGCGACCGCATGGGTAAGGCGATTGACGGTCTGACTACTCCAGCGGATCACCGGTGCCTTTCTGGTTTGCTCGCCGACTTCGCCTCGAAAGTTCCGGACATCGTGCGCCGACATAAGGGTTCGCTGATCTACGCCGGAGGTGACGATGTTCTTGCATTTGTACCGCTTCACACGGCGTTGGATTGCGCCCGAGAGTTAGCCGTTGATTTCAACCAAAGGTTCGACAAGAAATTCCCTATCGATGAAGACGGCGTGATCAGATACCCCACGCTGTCAGCGGGTATTGCCGTCGCCCATCACCTCGAGCCGTTACAAGATGGTTTGACTTTGGCACGTGACGCCGAGAAAAAAGCTAAAGGGATTCCGGGCAAGAACGCCCTTGCGGTGATAGTCGACAAACGCAGCGGTGCGTCGCGGGCGGGACGGTGTACAACTTGAGTGTGAGTGGGCGTTAAAGTGAGTAGCCCATTGAAACGATAACTGGGATTAGTCCCTTGGCGGGCGGACCGACGGGTGAGTGGGCGTCGAAGTGAGTAGCCCATTGAAACGTTCAATACGATCGAGTGGTACGCCACGAAAGTGCGCGCACTAGTGTGAGTGGGCGTCGAAGTGAGTAGCCTCTGGGAAATCAGAGATCAGAGACTTAAGATAACTTAAGACTACAGATTTAAGATAATTTAAGATCACGGATCTAAGATCGGAAATCTCAGGGCGGGGGATTGAAGATTTCCCTTATCAGCACTAGAGTGGGCGCGGGAGTTGAGTAGCCTCGTTGTTTAGATTCGCGAAACTTCAGTGCGAGATTGAGTTTCTGGATGCCGACGCTCCGGCTGATTTTCTCGGCTCGAGGCTGAGGGGCGGCTACGGCTTTGGGTTGTTGGCCCAACTCTGCCGGCGGGATGAGCCTCTGTCGTGCGCAACTCAGCCACAACTGTGTGAATGTGACTATCTGCGATTGTTCCGCCCGAGCCGGGAAAGCTCGAGTGTCAAACCGGTAGGCGCGCCGCTCGGCAACCAGGAGAATCTGCCTGCCACTTTCGTGCTCGATCCTCCAGACCCGAGAGTTCGTCCTTATCAGGAAGGCGAGCGAATGCGTTTCGAACTCATCGGGGTCGGCCCGATGTGCGATCACCTGCCGCAATCAATCAAAGCCTTTGAGGAGTTTGGCAAGGTGGGGTTCATTCTCGATCGTCTTAGCAGAGCCCACTTTCGCCTGGTAACTGTGCGCGACCTGCTTAGCGGCAACCGGGAAGTTTACGACTCTGGGAAGCTACTTCCGATTATCTCGCAAGATATCGCGGAAGCTGTTTCTGAGGTGACGGCCTTCGCTGAGGAGATCGTCGTCACTTTCCGCACGCCTGCACGAATCGAGAACCAAAATGCGCGCCGCAAGGATCGTGAAACGGGCCTGGCAGTCTTCAATGACTTCTATGATCTGGTTTACAACGCAGCGCACCGTGTGGCGGGATTATGGCAGATCTATGGTGACATCTGGCTCGGTCCAGCCGAGTTCTATCGTTGGCGCGAACGGCTGCTAAAGCTTAGCAGGCAGGTCACGACGGTTCACAATGATCTGAAAATGGTGCGGTTGAGCGGTTATTCAAATCTGCAGGAGGCGCCCAAGCGGTTGGATGGCTTCGTTGGGAGCATGCGATTCGCTGGCGACTTCTCACCCTTTGTCCAGTTGCTGCGAATTGGAGAGATAGTCCATGTTGGGACGGAAACTACGTGCGGACTGGGGCAGTTTCGGATAATTGACGCGGACCGCATTCGTCCTTGAAGCCAATAAAGAAATGATTAGTCGTAGCGCGACGGCCCATAGCGCACTAGCGAGGTGCGGGTGAAGGCGCGCGCGCGTCTTTTCCGTATTTGTTCCGGTACCACTCATACAATTTCTCTTGAAGCTTCTTCCGGTTATTTTTGTTCTCGGTATATCTAAAATATGCGTATACGCCTTCCTCATCGAATTTCTTTTGCACTTCAGGCGGGAGGAGTTTCATTAAGTCAACCTTCGTTATGTTTAAGAGAACAAAAAACGCAACGTCTCCAATAACGGTGTCTACTTTCGGGGCCTGACGCGGATCAGGCATAGGAGTCGTGTCGTTAACTTTCTCTATTAGACAGGGGATAACCTTTTCACCCGCCGCGATGAGCGCGTTATAGGCTGGGTCATCAACCTCCTCATCATAAAACGGCAGCGTCTTTATTTCAGAGATTCGATTACACGCCACTTGGGGAGGGGCAATTGGATCGGGTGAACTGGTAATGTTCTTGGGCGCTGAAGATGTAACTGTGGACACGCTTGAGCCGCGACATGCCACAAGACCGACTACCAGCAAGGACACTAGAATAAGATGAGCGGCCGTCCTGGATGATAGTCCTACTCGAACTCTTAAGAACCTTCGATGCACTCTGTGAATGAACATGCTTGTCGCTTTGTCTCAGCAATGCGTTCAAGATTCCTCCCGACATTATGATTTATTCCGCTGGGTCCTTTTTTCCTTGGTCTCCAACAATTATTCGGATTCTTCCAGAGTTCCGCGTCACCGGCAATATGTAGAACGGCCTCATTTTTGCCGAGAGAGTTTCGCCGTCGCTTCGTCGGATGGTCCATAGATTATCCGCTTCAAGTCTCCCGCATGGAAACGTCCATTAGCCGTGTCTTTCTCAAACACTACATATCGCAAACCAAACTTATCGTAATAGGACGTGGTTTCTTCGTCACGGCCTGCGTACGTGGCTCCCCGGAAGGCAGAAAAGTCCGCTCCTACCAGAGAAACGCGCTTCTTGGGATAAAGCTCAATAGACAATACACGGCCAGCCACGGAATCCGGCAAATCTCCGCCTTCGCCAACAACGTCTATCACGATGGTCCAATCAGGATCATCTTGGAAACCCGGGACATCGGTATGAAGTAGCTCGTCATAGACAGCCACGGGCTTGCCGAGAACTTTCTCAATATCACTGACTCTGGAAACATAGGGCTTGAGAGAGTTCCATTTTGCTTGTTCGTAAATCTTCAAGATCGGTAGTTCATTTGGGTATGGACTTCCACCCTTTGAAGGGGATTGTCCAGCTGGTGTCGCCAGGAGGGCGAAGCAGCAAAACGTAAACGCTATGACGTTGGTAAGCTTATTCACGATATCCCCCATATTACTCCTGACCCCCCCTTTGCGCCTGATAGGCTCACTAGCCCCCATTCGGTCGCTACCGTTGGATGATAGCTGGAAAGCGGTTCTAATCTTACTCTCTTCAATTTATCTTCTGCAGCCTAAGATAAAGCTTCTCGTAATTGATTGGTTTGGAGTTCCGGTTGTTTAGATCTATGAATTTAAGATTCTTGACGGCCCCAACCGTAACCACAATATCGGGTGCTCTGAGGCCTGCATCAAGACCGGTTGCTTTTACACGGAAAATCACTTGGCCATAGTCAGGCTGGGTTGCCTTCCGTCCAGTTCCGGGTAGATATTCTTCGAGGAGTTCGTACCGCTTTGTCCCTTCCCTGGCGGGGGAGACGGATACCAAGCTCGGATCAGTCTCAAAGCCCTTTGCCGTATGAAAAGTTACCCTAATGGCAAGCACTGAGTATGCGTCGACCTTTTCAGAATCTAGGTCCAAACTGTAGGAATTCGGCATGGGAGCATTCTCCACTTTTGTTGCAGTTGCCATTGAAATTTCCGGTCGCGTTCTGAGGTGGCCGTCTGAATACCCTGCGCCAGGGTCATCCAGCAATTCGACTTTGTCGAAAATGATTGCCGCGTTTTGCGGCACCTGGAGAACCCCAGAGGACAGGTGATCTTCCCAGGTGTTCGCTTCTTCGAAACAAGCTCCACTTGGGCAACTATCTGGAGAACTAACTTCCTGATCACCGCCCGCCACTGTCCAGGGAATGTCGCTGAAAGAACCGCTTAGGGCGCCAAACATGCCGTGATCGGCATAGTGCCCCGTAGGATCGGTGTAAGTTAGCGGATTGTTCTGAACATAGGAGTACAGATTGAGCGTCTGTGGATTAGAAGGAGATCCAGTCACCGAATCCGCACTGGTGAATCTTCCTTGCGTGTTCGATTGATAACGCGCCTGCGCAAAGTTCAATCCCGTTTCGAGATCAGCTTCGTAACCAGTGAACTTCTGTCGCGCGTTGTCGCTGCCGGTGTATCCCATCGACGACGGACGACCTGCCAACACTTCCTCGCCGAATGGCAAGTAATCATGACGACTCACGTTCGCCAGACTGCCAGTTTGATCGAAGATCATTCTGGGGGTGCCGAGTTGATCAGTTACGATCCAACGAATATCGGCAACAGTCGTGATGACCGTGACGTTTACCGCAGTTGAGATGGTTTGCGTGCCCAGGTTATCTGTTGCTTTTGCCGTCAGCGAGTAAGTTCCAGTCGTCACGTTGTTCCAAATTATGTTGTAAGGACTAGCTGTTGCCGTGCCGATCAAACTCGTCCCTTGATAGAAGTCCACACGGCTGACGGTTCCGTCACTGTCGTTGGCGTTGGCCGTAATAGTAATGTTGGCCAGCGCATTAAAGCTCGCTCCATTGGTGGGACTCGTGAGGCTCACCGTAGGTGGCCCGTTGACTGAGATGTTTACCGGAGTTGAGTCAGTGCTTACGTTCGAATTGTCTATCGCCCGTGCCTTTAACGTCCAGCTACCCGCTGCCACGTTGTTCCAACTGATCGTGTAAGGGCTAGTTGAGGCTGTGCCGATTAACGTCGTACCTTGATAGAACTCCACGCGACCGATGCTGCCAGTGGAGGAAGAGGCATTCGCAGTGAGTGTGATGCTCGCTGGCGCGGTGAAGCTCGCGCCATTGGCCGGAGTTGTCACGCTTACCGTTGGCGGCGAGCCCACGGTAATGCTTATTGCATTCGAAGTAGTGCTCGCGCCGAGATTGTCTGTAGCCCGTGCCGTTAGCGTGTACCCGCCTGCTGTCACGTTGTTCCAACTGATCGTGTAAGGACTTGTTGTAGCTGTCCCGACCAGAGTGGTCCCTTGATAAAAGTCGACCCCACTAATGCTGCCATCGCTGTCAGAGGCGTTGGCTGTGATTGTAATGTTGGCCGGAGCGGTGAAGGTCGCGCCATTGCTTGGCGTCGTGATGCTCACCGAAGGCGGCGCGTTGACCGTGATGTTCACCGAAGCCGAAGCAGTGTTTGCGCCTAGATTGTCCGTCGCCCTCGCAGTCAGCGAATAGCTTCCAGCCGCGACATTGTTCCAAGTCACGGTGTAAGGACTCGTCGTGGCAGTGCCGATCAATGTCAACCCTTGATAGAAGTCCACACGGCTGACACTACCATCACTGTCGCTGGCATTAGCTGTCAATGTAATGTTTGCCGGAGCGATGAACGTAGCGCCATTTGCAGGACTCGTAAGACTCACCGTGGGCGGCACATTCGAAGCGAAGTGTTGCCAACTCGGGCAATGTTCGTCTAATCCATTATTCGACAGATCCACTTGGTTGGTGCCATCGGGATTCATTACCCAAACTTGCTCCGTCGGATCGCAGCAATCTCTTTCCCGATCACTGCGAAAGACGATCTTCGTTCCGTCCCCCGACCATGAAGCCGAATCGTCATTCTCCAATGTAGTCGTCAGTCGCACCTGGGCGCTCCCGTTGGCATTCATAACGTAGACTTCTTTATTGACCTGTAGTGCCGACTTGGTAACTATTCCTCCATTGTCATCTGTTTCTGTCCAAGTCACCAAAGTACTATCGCGCGTACTGGTGAATGTAAGTTTGCTACCATCCGGCGACCATGTGGGCTGTTGATCCAGAAGTCCAATGCCGCTAATGGTCAACCTCGTTTGGTTAGTGCCATTGGCATTCATCACATAGATACTTGAGAAGCCTGCCTGATCACGATCGCTGGCGAAAGCGATCTTGCTTCCGTCAGGCGACCACGAAGGCTGAGTGTCGTTGGCCGTACTGTTGCTAATATTTACCTGGCCGCTGCCGTCGGCATTCATCACAAAGACTTGGTAACTGACGCCATTGCGCGCGCTTTGGAAAGCGATCTTGGTTCCATCGGGCGACCAGACCGGTGCGCTGTCGTCAGCCGGGTCGCTGGTCAAGCGAGTCTGTCCACTGCCGTCCCAGTTCATCACATAGATATCTGCTATGCCGCTGAATAGATTGTCGCGGTCGCTCTGAAACACAATGCGGGAGTTATTAGGCGACCAGTTAGGAGCCTCATCATTGGCTACGTCGTTCGTTAGGCGCGAGAGCCCACTACCGTCTGTATTCATGGAGTAAATCTGGGCGCTGCCGTCACCGTTACTGGCGAAGGCGATCTTGGGCGAGCCGGATTGTAGCATCAGCGGAAGGGCTGTGTGGCTAAGAGAAGAATACGGGAAAGCCGGTCCGTAAAGAGATGTAGAAGTATCGGAGACGGCTTCGGTGCTCGCTGTGGTGCCGTTCTTAATGCCTGACGATCGCAACACAAGACCTTTAATGGAAGCCAGCAAATCGAATGACTGCGCCGCCGCTGCCGTGCCTGTAGCGGATGCTGGCAACGCGGCGGCTACTGCTTCGGTTTTTGTGTCAGACGGTTTGTTCGCGGCCAAGCCCGATGGTGCAGTAGCAATAATTAGCATCTGGCCATTGCGGTAACCGTATTCCTTTTGGGGCGTGGAAGCCGCTCCGTTCGCTCGGTATTCGCCGAGCAACTCACCGCCCAAACCATAGACTTGCCAGGTCTCAGTGCCATAGGCGTTGCGCCGCACTCTTTGGCCATTTCCGTCGTATGTATAGCTCTGCCACTGGCCGCTGGCCCAGGCCTGCGTCATCCGATTCTCGGCATCGTAGTTGCGCTGGCCCTGGCCGGTGTAGGTATCGTTTGTAAGATTGCCTGCTGAATCGTAAGTCATCGTGTAACCACTGGGAGGAGTCAAACGATTCGTGCTCGGGTCAACATTAAACGGCAAGCCATTGAGGCCTCCCGTGGCCTGACTGATCGTACGGTTACCCCAGCGGTCGATAGTGTAGCTTTGACTGTAGGTAGGAGTACCGTTTGGAGATCCGTTTAGATACTTTGATTCATTGGCCGCTTGCAGCCGGTTCAGACTGTCGTAAGTGAAAGCGGCAGTGAAAGTGGAATAGGTCGAGATCTGGTCGTTGTCGGGAACGTAGTTTTCCTGCTTCTTAAGGTTGCCGTTATTGTCGGTCATGCTCTGGCCCGAGCAGAGGCCGCCGCAATTATTGCTATAGTCGTTGATGATCGCGCCACGGTTCCAATTGGTATCCGTCGGGCCGGTGTAGCTGGTACTCTCGCGAATCTCAGCCAGTTGGCCGCGCGAGTTGTAAAAGAGCTTGTTGTAAACGGGTATCGCCGTCCCGAACTGCTCTTTCGCCAGACCGCCGAATGGCGAATAAATTATTCCGGTTGAGTAAGAGCGTGGGTTGCCATCACCAAGATTGCCCGCGGTGCTGTTCGTCCTACCTGCACCATCGTAACCGTAAGTCACCGTTCGTCCTGATGGATAACCCTCGGTAGTGATCGCGCCGGCAAGGTTGTAGATCGCGCTGACTGGATAGTTTACTCCTCCGGTTTGCTGAATCTTCAGCACTGGGCGGCCCGCCGCATCATAGCCGTGATAATCACCCGAGCTGCTGGCTGTGCTGTACACCGTAGCGACCAAGCGTCCGATAGAATAACCGGGCGAGAAGCCGGGCGGCGCTCCCGGCGGCAAGCTCTGAGAGTCGTAAAAGTAGGACACTTCATCGCTCGCTGCTACGCCGCTGGGCAGTGTGGGAACGTTGTTGTTCACTTGATCCAACGAGGTCGAACCGTTGTACCAGCGCCGTGTCACGCGATTGAGCGCATCGTATGAGAAATGCGCCGACACGCCGCGCGCATCGGTCTTGACCTTAGTATTGCCGTTCTCGTCGTACTGATAATCAACCCTGCCGCTTTCTGGATTAGTCGCTGAACCCAGTCGCTTCAATGAGTCGTATATGAAACTCCTGGGCGGCTGAGTGCCCTGAGTTACTGTTAACAGATTGTCGATCACGTCATAGGTATAACTGGTCCCGTAATTCAAGCCGCTCGGATCTTCGTACACCTGAGCCAGCCTTCCCAGCCCATCGCTTACACTCTTGCGTTGTTTGCCCGTTTGATCGGTAACGGTAACCGTGTTGCCATTGTACGAAGTAGTTATGACGGCATTGTCCGGTGTCGTGATCGAGATGACACGGCTGAGCGCATCGTAGCCGGTTGTCGTCCAGAGAATCGTGTCGCCCGCACGAAATGGGTTCGAAGTCTGGTAGCTGCGACCAAGTGAATCGTAAGCTTGCCTTACCGAGATATAGTCATTGGCGGTCTCATATTGGCGTTTTTCAGTTGTCCGGCCCAGGTTGTCGTAAACAACCTGACTCTTGAGCGGATTGGTATCATTGAAACTGTTCTGGTCGCTGGTCGTGGTGATAACATGATTCTGATCGTCGTAGCTAAATGTGCTCTGGCTCTTAACGCTCGTGCCTTGATTGGCGGCGCGAATCACCTGCGTCGGTCGATCAAGAGCGTCATTGTAATAGCCGCTAGCAACCACACCGTTTGCATCTTCGCCATCGACCAGGCGTCCCAGGTAGTAGTCAAACTGTGCATAAGCTGTATGACCCAATGCATTCGTGACGAGCGTTGGAAATGCGTAGGTGTACTGTGCCCCCAACTCCGCCGCGCCGCTATTGCTTCGTGCTTCGCCATCCGGCGCGCCAAAGCGATCGCTAAAATCAAGCGTCGTGGCGTAACCGCGCGCGTCGATTGCCTTCACCAAATTGCCCGCTATGTCATATTGAACGTAGGTGGTGATCGACCCAGTGACCGAGCCATTTGTCAGCAGAAAGTGGGTCGCAGCGGTCGCGTTACCGCGAGTTGGGTATGAAGTAGAGAACGAGGAATCGAATCCACTAATGCCGGATCGGTCCATCAAGCCGGCGTGATTGGCGTCAGGAGCATAGTTATCGTATTCGGAAACCGTTCGCGCGCGCTCAACGCCGCCAGAGTCGAAAACCGAAACCTGAGCAGGTAGACTCCGCAGATGTGCTCCGGCAACTGCGTCGGTGTAGTTAGCAGATGTAACATAAGTCGTGCTCGTCTCCCGCGCGAGCGCGCCGGGCGCGCCACTGCCATAGTCGTATTCCCTGAAGTCGTTGCGATTGTTATAGGGGACGGTGTCGTCGTAGCCGAAGGTCTGCTGGGCGACAAGATTTGCGCCGCCCGGTTCTATGGTACGCACGGTTTGACTGATTCGTGGGTCGTTGGGTGGAGCCGTATCGGCACTGGCTGTCCACCATGAAACGAGCGCGCGCTGCCGCCAAGTCTCTTCAACGCGCCTCAGTACGGTAGTGCCACTGCCACTCGGGTCTATCGCTTCGGTCATGTATTCGCGGCCATCAGTCCAGGCCGGATACTGATCAAAGCGGGAATCACGGAGCGAAGACGAAAATAATGACGAAAGTCCACTGCCATTGAAATAATGCTTGTCGCGAGCAAACACCTGCGTGCTGCCGGAATTGTAATGATCTACAGTAACAGTCGTAGACCATGGCCGGGGAGCTTGCGGCCCGCTACTAGTCGCCGTGTAGACTGTCCTGCTCGTGTAAGTGCTTCCTGTGCTCCCGTCAGCATACTCGCGTCTCTCCGCCAAGCGCCGATAGATCTCCCAATCAGTAAAGCCGTATACAGCACCAGAACCAAGGGCCATGTCATATTCGACGGCCCCGCCTGTAGGCAACACTACGCGGGCGACTTCACCATAGCTGTTGTAATTAAGCTGATACTGCATGTTGTTGGGCAGCATCACGGAAGAAACCACGTAAGGGTTGTTTTGAAAGGATGAGCTTGAGCCGTTCAATTCCGGGAACAACTGAGCCATCGTTTGAATTGCATAGCCAGCGCGCAAGACACTGCTCAGCTGTGCATAGTTGATGAGAATCGTGCGCGGCGCGCCGCCGAAACCCCTGTAAGTGATTTGATCGTAAAAGACGTTGACAAGATCCGCATAAGTAACTGAAACCTGCCGGTTGAGTGAGTCTGTGACTACAAGTCCATTCGACGGGTAAGTAAACGTGATACGATTTCCGTTGTGATCGCGTATCCAGGTAACCGCGCCGTTGTCGATGCGATAACGCGTTCCATCCCGCAGCATTAGGTAACCTGACGGAGCAATGGTTTGGGCGGCTATTCCAACATAGTCAACGATGGGATTGTCGGCGATGAAAGTCATTGCAGTTCCATCTGCGGAAATGAAAACGGTGCCGCGAGACGCTCCGGTGAAGCAACCGGTTCGATACAATGGCTGGCCATTTGTTGCCTGATCCCGCAGTTCGTATTCCGTGCCGTCGGGTGTGGTGAATGTAAGTCGCGTCAACGTGTATTGAGGCCACGGCTTCGGATTTCCGAAGGCGTCATGAACACACGAAGACGGCGCGGATTCAAAGGCCACTTGGCGTCCCATAAGAGTGCCGGGCCCATAGCCTGGACTTCCCTTCCACCAGTACTGGGTAGGGCTGTATTTGTAATCATCAATCATGCGGTCGTAAGTTTTTCTTACGCGCCAATGGTTTTCATTGAGGCCGAGCATCATGGTGTGCGCCGCGTGACCACGACCGTTGACTCCTAAAAGCGGCAGCGCCACGTTAAGATTTCCGTTGTACAGATTGATGCTCTCGAAGCTACTCAATGCGTACGCACCTGATGGCGAGCCGGGCGCAATACCCGTCGCGGTCGTGCCATCAGTCGAGTACACCTGGCCGCTAGCGATGATTTGAAAACTCAACAAGAAGAGGACCATGGCTACCACGCATCCGGCAACCTTAGGACACCGCGTTTCATCAGCGCCTTGGGAATTTGTGCTGCAGCACTACGGGTTGGCATTGAGGCTCTCCTTTCAAATCCAGAAGGAGCGTAGAGAGGAACCAGAGTTGGTGCCTGTCAGATTTCGCTGGCGATAGTTATCACCGAATGTTGATTCGACAGAGCCAGTTAGGATGGCTGGCTTCCGATAAGACGTAGCGTCCCGGTGCCAAAACTAATGAGTCGTTCCAGTCTCGTTGGTTGCGCGGAAGCTGCATCGATTGCAGTTTCTCGCCCGCTTCTCGATGAATGCTGAAGTCAAGATCCTGCCTTCCGCCTGGGTTCGCTATGACCAAAATGAAGCGCCCTGTAGAACGGCTGATCTCGCGTGGCTCAAAGCCATATCGACGGATCGAGATCTCCTCAACCTCAACGCGTGGCAAAGGGGTCTGCTGCCCCGCAATATTTGTAATGCGAAGGCCTGCCTTTGTTTCAATTGAAGCTGGAGACGCTGGGACCGTATCAGGCGATATTGAGCCGCCGGTCGCAGTTCGCACCGAGACGAACGCAATCGCCGTCGACACAACCACGGACACAAGTAACAGGGGCCAGAGAATTCGTTTCTGTTCCTTAGACATTGTGTAATCCTTTCTCGTACGCCTGACGAGCAACTCATAGCGACCAAGATCTCGCTGCAATTAGAAAATAAGCTGTCGTTATTAGGTCCCGCCTTCAGTAGCGAGCGGGCGCGCGCGCTTTATTCCCCACCGCGTGGTTCCTACCCGACCGCGCACAAAGCGCTGCTGTTACCTACCCGCTCGCTACCGCGGTTTGCTGCTTCGCGATCAACATCGATGCCTAATCCTGGCGATCTTTCTGTTCTTCCAGCAGTCTTGTTATCGTCGAAGCAATTTGCTCAAGAGCTTCCGGCTTGCGGAGGAAAGCATTAGCGCCAGCCCGCCACGCTTCCTTTTCGCAATCATCTCCTGAAAGCATGATGATCGGCGTGTTGCGTCGAAGGGCCATGCTGCGTACGCGCAATACCAATTCCAGCCCACTGAGTCCTGGAAGATCGTTGTCGACAATTATTAGATCGTAGGGAGTATCGCTCTTAAGTATTTCCAAGGCGGTCGCTCCGCTTATACACGAATCAATATCCGTCCGTTCCGTAGCTACCGTGTCTTGGATCAATTTCCTGATCGCTTCATTGTCCTCGACATGCAAAATAGAGATCTTTGACTCTGCTCGATGCCGAATGAGTCGCGCAATCTTGCTTTTAGTTTTCCTTCGGGCAGAAAAAATGTGACTTCTTCGCACTCGGATTTTGGACCTTGTTTTGAGGAGTTCTTTGTGACGGCTGTTAATTAAAGAGATCAAACTCTGATGATGCCGGAAGCCAAGCAATCGCGCCGCTCGCGTTACGGAGCCACCGGCATCTCTTAGTGCGCGTTCGATCAATTCCCTCTCGTAGTTGAGAACGTGGTTTTTGAATGAAAAGCTTTCCCACGCATGGTCCTTGAAGAGTTGATCGTCACTCTCCAGCCTTCCCAATGCATCAAGCAGTTTGCCAGAACACGAAATTAAGCGTTTCGTCGTTGATTGATCTTGAGAGCCCCTCAAGAGATCAATTGCGGATCGGTAGAGCGAGACCATCTCCCTGAATGACATTTGCTCGCCAAGTTCTTCGATGATGCGCAACTTGGCGCTGCCCGCGCCTTCAAGATCGCCGGCTCTTTCAGCGACTCCAACAGCGCGTTCTAAAGTCGCTCTCGCGCGTACGTCTTTTCCTGTCCGAGCGAGCGCTGCTCCTAGGGTCGTTAGTGCCTCAGACAACAGGGAAGACTCATCACCCTTTTCTAGCGCTTTCACCGCGGAACGAGCGACTCGTTCGGCCTGCGCCGGTTGTCCCTGCGCAAGCAACGTTCGAGCGCGCGTGTCATCAACTTGAGCTACACGGCCATGGTCATCCAGGCTCGCAAATAGATAGCGCGCTCGATCTATATGAGTATGAGCTTCAGTAAACTTACCGATTGTTGAGAACAGGAAGCCGAGATTGTTTTCAACCAGTGCGCAGTATCGAATATTGCCAGCTTGCTCGAAGTGGAAACTCGCAGCGGCAAACTCGATCAGTGATTGGTCGATGTAATCCAATCTGTTTTCTGCGAGGCCTCGACAGTTCAGCAGAGTAGCAAGGCCATTATGAAAGGTTCCCTTAAGGGCATCATCGTTTATTGCTTCGACTATTGGAGCGGCTTCTCTGTAGATACTCAGAGCCTCGTTGTATCTAGCCGATGTCTTTTCAACTATCGCGCTGCGAATTAGCGCGATCGCTTTTGTTTCGCCCAAGTTATCGCGGAGATCCTCTATCACCTTTCCAAGGACTACTCGTGCTTCATCGAACGCACCTTCTCGCCAATAACAGAGCGCCAAGTCGGAACGTGCTTCGGCCACCCTCTCAGACTTTCCAAGTTGGTCAAAGATCTCTATGCTCTTCGAAATCAGATTCTTGGCTGTCTCCTGGCTACCCTCAGCTTGATGCGCGCTGCCTAACCACCCGGCCAAGGCGCCGACACGGAGCAAGACATTAGCTTTCGTAGCCTCGTCGAGGCCGTTCACCGTGGGGGCTCCCCGTTGTTCTGGCCAAAACTCTGCCAAGGCCTCACAAGCTGCATCGTACTCGCCCGCCTTTTCAAACTGCTTCGCTAAATCGCAGGAAAGCTCCGCTCTTTGCCCCACCGTGAGGTCGCGACTCTGATTCTTGAGCGTCATTAAGTGGGACTGTAAGTTCATGTGAGGTCTGCCTTTCTATATGAGTGATAAAATCTTTGCGCTGAGAAGCGAGGGGTCGCGTATTGATTCAAAGGATTGCCAAGTACAGGTCCGAAACACGCTGCTTCTTGTTTCGCTTAGAAAAACTCGCAACATCAATTCACCAACCTAAAGGAGACAACATGATAAACCTGCGAAGACTAAGCGCTACTTTAGTCTTGACGTGTGCATTCGGCATTCCCGCTTTCGCGGGCGAGCCGTGTGCGCCTCCGGCGCCCGGACAAATTGAATCACCGCCATGCGCATTGAGTCAGATGACGCCCGATTACTCGGCAACTCCAGGGCAGCTAGAAGCTCCGGTCGCTTCCAACACGGAGAGTGAGTTCTCAGTCGCCGCGTTGGGGATAGATTTAATGCGGAGCGCACTGTCGCTCTTCTAGCAGCCGCTCATTTTCTTCCAAGGATTCTAGGTTGCCGCTGACATTCTCACCGGCAAGACGTTATAAGTGTGTCTACTGTTAAGAGTCCTCGGGTGGCCTGAGCCTGACGAGGAGGTCCTCAGTGCGGCGTAGCATAAACCTGACTTTAGCTGAATGCAACCCCCTTTGCCATCTTGGCTCTAAGCGGCTTGGCCGGGTTGTCTTAGACAGATAGCAACGACTCGCACTAGGGCACGTCGCTCAAAGAAATGAGGTCAATGATTCAGTTTCCATAGCCTTGTCATCATTTATCCGAGCAAACTCATCAGTTCCGGCGGTTAGCTGAGACCCGTTACTTCACACCCAGAACCCTCAGACGATTTGCAGTCCTTTTCGATTGGTTTGTATCGGATGGCGGTTTCCGAATGAAGAACATCCCTGAATGACGCTAAGATGACGATATCTTGTCGTGAGACCTAACCGGACGAAGCATGACTTTGACGGCTGCAAGTCCGGTAAATATTGGTTCGTCTCATTTGGTGAGATTAGGTAAGATGCCTTCGGACGGACTTAAAATCCGTTGACCGTAGGGTCGTGCGGGTTCGACGCCCACCCTCGGCACCATTTCTAGTTCAGAGAAGCCGGCGCCACACCAAACGAACAGAGGAAGTCCATGTCTCCATAGACTTCCTCGTAAAACAGACTTCTTAGTGATCTGTCTGACGGAACCGCACGATTCCATCAGACGTTTCCTACGTCAGAATGTTTTGCTCCAGGTCCCGAACGGCTTAAACGGATTACCGCCTACTGCCCGGTCCACAAACACGTCGATCGTCTTTTGAGGCGACGGCCCTGCAGCAGTTCCAAGCGCAAACCCGTTCAGCAGGAAGTAATCCTTCGTCGTCCCGCCTATGGTTGCTGCGAACCGACTATTGGCAGCAGCGTCGTTGAACCACAGTCTTGCAGTGCCGCTTCTGTGTCCGGTCACACCGACCGCTATGCGCACCGACAGCCGGATCCTCAAGGTGTCGCCTGCAGAGACAGTCACTGGTGACGACAGCGCCAGGTTGATCGTCCTCAAGACAGCGTTGTTAAATCCACTGCTGCCGCCGGGCACGTTGTTGAGTTGACCAGAACCTACTACCGAACCGTTCTTGAGCACCTCAGCAAACAGATCAAAATTCGTGCCCACGTCGTCGCTATTCTTGAGCCCGAGCCAGATGTCTGCTGTTCCGAGCGCGGTTAACTGCCGAGAGCTAATTGTGAACGTCCCGGTGATTGGTATTTCAAACACGCCGCCGTTGTCCACTGACCAATACCGGATCGTGTGTGGTCCAGCTCCTGAAACAGTGAAAGGGGCTGTGTAGGTCTGAGTCGAGCCTGAATCAACGCGGTAGTACGTTGCAGCGACAGTGAAGCCAGAAAAAGCTGTTGCTGAAAGCGATACAATCGTCGGGTTAGGATATTCGCCGTTACCATCGGGTAATGGACTAAGGTTAGCAGTTGTAACAGGAGAATCGTGGACGAACTGAAGCACAACCACAATATCCTTATCAGAGCTAACCGAAATGTTTGAGATGTTGAAAGTAACGAACGGACTGCCCGAAGGGGGCGTCGCGGTTAGGGTGTAGGTGTTGTAGGAATCAGCGTTGGGAAACAGCCACATCACCAAATCGCCACCCGCGTCGGTCACCGCCGCCGGCATCCACGTCGGATACCCGCTGTACCCGTAGCCTGAGAATGGCCCGATGCTCAATCCCGAAGCATAGGGAGTGTTGCTGTTGATGATGGTGTTGGCCACCGGATTCCCCGCCGGGTCTTGCACGTGCACGGTCACCCGGTGTGTGG
>WNFR01004504.1_pt1 | contig 18253 bp, 13 predicted proteins | sample 5400221 | NCBI WGS metagenome assembly WNFR01 (sample SAMN13153357, study PRJNA577476) | soil metagenome | isolation source: 40 cm soil under Madrone tree | place: USA:California | collected 2016-06-14
CCAGTCAAAATGACAAATCTAAAATCTAAAATTGAAAATCACCTATGACTCGCGTTGACGTAATCGACATCTAAATGAACTTCATACTATCACTCCTGTTACTCTTGCTATTTCAATCTCCTAGTCCAACGGCGCCGCACGTGCCTGAGCGGGTACCCGCGTTGCTTACGCTCATCTACGTCGGCGGTCTGGCGCTAATTGTGCTCCTGCTGCTGATTGGCTTACTCCGCAGCCGGCGGCCTGCCGTCAACGCCGCAGTGCCGCAGGATCTTCCGAAGGATGTAAAGCGACGTCTTGGATCTACTTCAACGAATCGTGGCTTGCGCGCGTTGCGTTGGTTGTTTGTGCTGCTTTCACTGACCGTTTTTTCTTTCCACATTTACTGGGCCCACTACGCCGCAGAAGGAAACGAGAAGTTTCAGGAACTCAGTTACAAAGATCTACGCGCCCGTCGTTTGTCAGAATCCACATTGCGCGGTTGGATATTGGATCGCAGTGGCCGTCTTGATCAGGCGATTGCCTATTACCGGCGCGACTCAAGTGGCGAGATTCATCGCGAGTACCCGCTCGATAAGGCGCTGGCTCACATCCTGGGCTCCGACCGCGGCGACCCTGGATTGGAGCGTGCCCTCTTCGGCGTCGAGAGTGGGGCGATGCCGGAGGCGCTGCAGGTTGTAAAGGGTCAAACGCTGGAGTTCAAGGGAAATCAGGATGTTCGCTTAACGATCGATCGCAATCTGCAACTAGCCGCTGTCGATCAGTTGAAAGGAAAACACGGTGCAGTTGTAGTTCTCAACCCGCAAAATGGTGAGGTGCTCGCACTCTACAGCGAACCTTCCTACAGTTTGAAGGATGTCGAAGACGAGACCACGTGGATTCGGCTCGAGGCAAACGAACGCGATAAGCCGCTAGTGAGTCGTGCGCTGGGAGCCTACTACATTCCGGGGTCGACGTTTAAAACCGTAACCATGACGGCTGCCTTCCTCGCCGGGTTGCAGGACACGGAGTTTACTTGTAGCAGTAGCGGCTTCCAGGCCTCCCCAGGATCGAATCCGATCCTGGACGATGGAGGTGCGGGGGAAGTGCATGGGCGCATCGGCATTGATACTGCTTTCGAGGTTTCGTGTAACCAGTACTTCGCGCAGATGGGAGTAAAGCTTGGCCCTGACAAGCTGAAGCAAGCGGCGCAGTTGTTAGGAATTGGAACATACGACACGCCGTCCGAAGCCTTGCGTGGCAGAAAAGAGCCGGAGTTATGGAACGCCAGTACCGACGCGGTAAAGAAAGCGCTGGCGCCCCGCGAAGCAACAATCGTGACTGGAAAACAGCTCACCAGATACGACCTGGCGCTGATCGGCTATGGACAGGGTTATGCTGGCCAGATGACTCCCTTCCAGATGGCGCTTGCCGCCTCGGCGATCGCCAACATGGACGGCAAGCTGATGAAACCAAAGATCGAGTTCAACAGACCGCCGGAAGTGTTCAAGCAGGTGATGCCGGCCCAGACCGCGGCCACCTTACGAGGCATCATGGGTCTGGTGACGGGTGGTCCGAGGGGAACAGCGCGCGGAGTTTTTGCTCCTATAAAAGCCGCCGGCATTAACACCGGCGGTAAAACGGGCACTGCCCAGAAAGTGGTGCCTGTTTATGATCCGAAGACTGGTGAACCAAAAACGAGACACAGGATCGAGCGCGATAATCGTGGCAACATCATTCGTGAGTATGATGAGCTGATTATGGATCAAGAGCACCCGCGAATCGACGCGTGGTTTCTTTGTATTGCCCCGCTCGAGCGCCCGCAAATCGCGATTGCCGTGATTGTCGAAGGTGGCGGTTACGGTTCGAAATCTGCCGCTCCGATCGCCGCGGCGTTGGTATTGAAAGCAAGAGACTCCGGCTACTTCAATGTCGCCAACAATCAAGCCCAACGAAGTTCGACGCCAAAACCCAAGCAATGAGACAACCTGTTAAATGAAAAATCGCGCGTCATCACATCTACTGCTCCTACTGCTAATCGTCGGCTTTGAGATTGCCGGCTACTTCGCAATTCATCGCGCCGGGCTGTTGCGCGGATATGAAACATCGATCATTGGCGCCGTACGTGATTTGATGATGTTCGTCCCCTTGATGGCGCTTGTGCTTTGGTTGTCGAGATCGATGAGATTCGCAGGGAATTGGGTCTTGTTTACTACCGCGATCCTACTTTTTTCTATCGGGATGCTGGTCCAATACCGGCTTTACAGCGATCCGGAGTATAACGCGCGGAATAAGGCCATCGCTCGCGAGGAAAAGATGGACGCGCTGCGCACGCGCTACATCATGGAAAACTACGACCCGGCGAAGAAGCAGATGATGGGTTTGCCGCCCACACCTGCACAACCGCTCTCTATCGAGCAATTGCCACACAAGCCATCCAATTACACGGTGTGGAACGCCGTTACTTCAGGCTACACCTGGATTCCAGTCTTCTCCATTATTGCCTTCGCGGTGGCCTATTGGCTCTGCGTGCGCGATGGTTTCTTGCTATGGCTGCAGCGCAACAGCTTCATTATTGTATTGCTTACGCTCGTGCCGCTGGCCGCCGCAGTTGTTACGTCCAGCGCGGGCAAGGCGCTGGGAAACATGACGCCGTGGGAACCGTCGAAAATACCCTTTCTCGTCGGCTTCGCCGGCATACTCACCGCGCGTTATAAAGATCTGGCTGAAACCTATTGGGGCATTCCGCGAGCCCGGGACATCGTCCCTTTGCTAGTCATGGCTGTGCTCCCTTTCGTCCCTTTTTTTGCGCTCAAGGACTTTGGTCAGATGCTTATCTTCAGCGGCGCCTATACGACTCTCTATTTGGTTGCCGTTCGCCGCTGGCCCCAACTCCTCCTATTCGTCGGCTCGGTGTTGCTCGTTATCAGTATTCTGGTCGTCGGTGCATTGCCGAGAGACGTTCAGGAAAAAGTGCCGTTGTTGCCGACCATTGCCCGGCCAATTGGCGCAGCTCTTCCCTCCCGCATTCAACAGCGTTTCCATCTCTGGCTAGATGGCTTTGACCCGCCTTCGCCGGAAGTTTCCTGGTGGAAGAAAGACTACCAGGACGCGCTGAATAAGGATCCCCGGTTGAAGGAACTGGCTGAGCAGAGTCCGGCGATGCAAAAGACCGTGAACGTCGATATCTGGTTTGACAAGCTTGCCTTTCAACCGGCGCAGGCAGTCTTCGGAATTGCTTCCGGCAAAACCACTGGCAGGGGATTTGGTCTCGGTTATCCGGAAGTTATCCCTATTGCCGATTCTGACTACGTCTATGCTGCCATAGGTGAAGAAATGGGCGTGGCAGGGGGAGCAGTAGTGATTTTGTCGATAATCATTTTCGTCGTCGCTGGTGTTCGCACTTCACTCGAAGCGCGTGATATGTTTACCAAGCTTTGCGCTGCAGGTCTGACGGCCTTTATGGGTTTTCAAGCCCTGGTAAATGTCGGCGGTATCTTACGGGCGCTACCAATGACGGGAATCACGCTTCCATTCGTCAGCCATGGCGGATTTAGCTTGATCACCAGCTTTGCAATGTTGGGAATGTTGATGGCCTTTTCAAACCGCAACGCGCGTGACAGAGTGATAGCCGATCGGCCGACAGTTAAACCTACCTCTTCTCTCAAATTGGAGGCGGTGCAATGAGCGAAGACAAGAAACCCGTCACAATTCATAGTGCGGCGCTTACGGATCGCGGTCTCAATGAACGGCGGCCTCTTAATGAAGATTCCTTCCTGGCGGATGTCGAACGCAGAATATTCGCAGTCGCTGATGGAGTAGGCGGAGCTGAGGCAGGAGAAGTTGCTTCCCAAACCGCAATTGAAGTACTCGATGAAGCGTTTCGCCATCACGTGGATGGAGCAGACATCGAAGATCTCATGGAGCTGGCCATTCAACGGGCGAATGCCTCGATCCACCAGATGGCGCAGGACCACAAGAAGTTTGAGATGATGGCTACCACTATCGTCGCCCTGCACCTGAATGGAAACATTGCCACCATCGGACATGTGGGCGATTCTCGTTTATACCGGCTAACTCCAGAAGGTAAGCTACAGCGCGAAACTGACGACCATTCAGTGGTTGAGGAAGAAGTGCGCGCGGGACGCATGACGCCGGAGCAGGCGATGCACCATCCCAGTAAGAATGTCATCAGCCGGGCCCTCGGCGCGGAAGAGGGGGTGGAAGTCGACCTAAAGACAATGGAGGTCGAGGAAGGCTCCGAGTTTCTACTTTGTAGCGACGGAATTACACGACATGTTTCCGATAACGAGATAAGACAGCTCCTGATTACTAACGACGACCTCGATACCGTTTGTAATCAGTTGAAAGAACGCTGCTATGAGCGGGGCGCGGAAGACAATCTCACTGTGGTAATTGTAAGAGTTGGCGATCGCATTTCAACTGCGGGACGACTCGAAGAGCTTGAACCTACAATTACCCCGGAGACCGAAGCAGCCCATGCCGTTAGGCCTCAAGCAGAGCAAACATCTGCAATCTCGAGTACAGACTTTGTGCCGGCGTCCCGAGTCGCGTTTCCGGGCGATGCTGGCGAGGGAGCCAGGCTCAGTCCGCTCGAGAGAGGGAGTTTGAGCGCCGCTAAGTCTACGCCGAGAGCAGGCCGAAGCTTTGGGCGTTTTTTAACCGCACTATTCTTCCTGGCCCTTCTTGCAGGTGCGTTCTATGCCGGTGCTCGTTACAAAGAACGCGTGCCGTTTCTTGCCGGCTTAAACAGATCGATTCCACCCGTCGTAACAGGACCATCGGAAGAAACTTTCTTGAAATTCGAACGGGCCCGGCGGGAGATCGACCGAGAACCTCGCGAATGGCTGTCAAATGAAATGAGTAAGGAACTTGCAACGCAAGGTGTCCAGAACCCGCTCGATTCATCCAATCCGGAGTTTCTCTATCTGTACGGACGCGCCTCCCTGCTTACAGGAAATGTTGACGAAGCAACCCGCGCCTTCTTGGCTGCTATTGGCAAGGCGGATCTGAATCCATCACCAACCAATGCCACGATAAAGAAGGAGGCGACGCTGGGTTTGGCAGCCGCAAGTCTGAAATCTGACAAGGAAAGAGAAAAAGCTCTATTGCATTACGATGAGATTACAAAACCACCTGCCAGCACAAGCTCCCCTTGATCGAGCGTCCCTGAGAACTTTCCAGAGCATCTAATGGACGTTACTTCGATGCGCATCAGGGCGGACTAATGCCGGAACTAAAACTTCAACAGAGCAGACTGGACGGGCGCTACGATATTCTCGAATGCCTGGGTCGTGGAAGTTACGCCGAAATCTACGTAGCGAATGACAATGCAGCCGCGGAGGGCGCACCACGAACAATCGTCATCAAAGCTCTTAATATGTTTCTGCAGGACACCCCCGATGCGGAACTCGAGCATACGTTAGTCGCTAATTTTCAAAATGAAGCCGTGGCACTCGATCGCGTGCGGCATCCAAATGTAATAAACCGTCTGGGCCATGGCACTGCGATAGACTTAACGGGCACCACTTTTCACTATATCGTCCTCGAATACTTGCCTGGGGGAGACATGGCCGCGTTGACACGCCACCACCCTCTACCAATTGCCAAGGCGCTATTCTACCTTGAGCAGGTGTGCTCGGGCCTGGCGCATGCGCATAAGTGCGGAGTCATCCATCGGGACATAAAGCCCCAAAACCTATTACTTACCGCCGACAGGCAGGTTGTGAAGATTGCAGATTTCGGCGTAGCTCGGCTGGATGCAAACGAGGGGGCAATTACGCGTGTGGGGACGAATGTCTATTCGGCGCCTGAACATAATCCGCTGGTCCAAACTGGACAGCTTGACACAGCTTCCCTTCCCATGTTGCGAGATCATTTATCGCCGGCTGCCGACATTTACTCATTGGCAAAAACAACGTATGCCTTGTTGGCCGGCGAATCACCGCGAAGGTTTGCACAACACCGGATTACCGAGTTTCCCCCGAGCCTCAGCGACTACCCGTGGTCGGGTCCTATCCAGCGAGTCCTGGAGAAAGCCACTCAAAATCGACCAGAAGAACGTTATCAGACAGTGCAGGAATTTTGGGACGAGATCGCCGAGGCAAGCTTACCGCCAACTCGCCCACTGAAAATGGTTGCAGCAGCGGACGAAGTGCGCCGTAAGCCAAGCGCTGATCTTTCCATAGAGCCTGACGACTTTACTCAGCCTGCGCCTCCGCGGCCTCACTTTGCAACGACTGAGTTGAAAGAAACAATCTTTCACGAAGCTGAGGTAGTCAGACGACCGCGTATTGTAGTTCCTATCGACATTGAAAATGACCGCGTCTTTCCAACTGTTCCGAGTCGTGGAGGGAATAGGATTCAGACGGACGTTAATAATCGATCAGCGGGACCACTTGGGAGACGAACTGTCCCAGGGATGCCCGCCACTCGAAGCAGGCGCGCGGTGGTTGCCTTGGCACTCATTCTCGCCTTTTCCGGAATGCTGCTGGCCACGCATAAATATGTCACGTCACATTGGAATCCACTGGCAACGATTCCGCAACTGGGGGATACTTTCATAGTGGGACGAGAAGGTGTTACAACCACTGATGTAAATCTGCGATCTGAGGCCAGCGCGTCAAATGCTCCGATTGGGTTGGCGGAAGTTGGTTCAAAAGTAAGAGTGTTGAGCGCTGATAACAACTGGTATGAAGTCCAGGTTGTGGCGCACGGCCGTCCAAAATCCGATCAGTATTCGTCGGATCGCGGGTGGATCAACAAGAAGTTTGTAAGGTTTGATTGATGACATTTGGAGTGCGGCGCTATGAGCCACACCACAGCCTTTGAAGCAGGAGAGACACAGTTGGGCCTCATTGAATCGATCAGAAAATGGATAGACGGTGAAAGTGGCGAAGACTTGCTCGAAGCTGCCGACGAGCATGCGCGCCCGAGACGCATCTGGGAAGAGTTTCTGGTGAAGATCGCCCGCGAGGTGGAAGCGGCAATGCAGCGCGAGATGTTTACGCCCCCGGGTGGTCCAACCTATATCCCGCGCGAGTATATTGTCTATCTTAGCGCTGACGACGATAAGGATTGGCAGGGCGATAAGCGCCGCGGCCTCGAACAGGGGTTGTTCCACGTTCTTTCCGAGCGGGCGCGCGAACTGAGCGGTTCAACCCAATTGGCGGTGAAGTCCTTTGCCGTTGAATTGCGGGTCGACGGCACGCTGAATAAAGGTGAGTTTCGCGTGCAGCCCGTGTGGGATGAAGCGGAGAGCGGTCATACCATGGTTACGTCGCGAGTCGATCCATCCAGGTCGGCTTCGTCACCGGGGTTCAACCCAAATGAAACGCTGAGGGAAACTGCTGAAACCGGTGAGAGCGAACAAACCGTAGTGCGTTCCAAGCCGGCGCCGCTTTACACAGTTGAAGTCTGGCGCAGCGGCGTGCGTGAAGCGGTCGTGCCGATAATGAGACCCGAAATTACGATTGGTCGCGGCTCTCGTAGTGTGACGGTTGACCTGCCAATTAAGGGCGACCCCGAGATCAGCAGGATCCATGCAGTGCTTTCAAGAGACAATGAAGGGCGTTATTGGCTGGTTGCGAAAGGTCGGAACCCGACGTTTGTGGGCGGACGAGAACTTCCGCGCGAAGAGGCGACCGAGGTCTCTCCGGACGAGAAGATCGCAATCTGCAATTTCGTGTTGCGCATTCAGCCGAAGTAAAAAGCACCTCTGCTGCCTGGTCAAGGCCAGGTGACGCGGATCCCTCAGAGACCTTCCCCCAACAGAACCGGGAGCGACCGGGTCGCTTCCGAGATGTTCGACTACGCCGGTTATTATAAATCTGGCCTTATTGGAGAAATCGAAACGATTGTGCCCCGTTTCGACCCGGTCGCTACCGCTCCCGGTTCTGACTTTGTGTAGTCACCGCGGCCATATCGTGACCTTCCAAGCTTTGACACAGTAGTCTCGGTAACAACCTGGACTTCAAGCTCTTGAGAAAGGATCGCAAATGAGTCTGACGAGATTCAATTGTTCGTTCGTAGCTTTTCGCGCTGCAACACGCGGTTTCGTGCTCGTGCTTTCTCTTTTTATTAGCGTTGGACAGCCTCCTGTTTTCTGTGTCCAATCCAAGCCTTCGCAGGGATTTGAAAAATCAAGACACAAAACCGCGCCATTAACCGGCGAACGACAAGTGGCTCATGTGCTAAGTAGGCTAACCTTCGGTGCGCGCCCGGGAGATCTCGAGCGCGTTAAAGCAATGGGCGTCAAGGCATTTATTGCACAACAACTCGACCCTGATTCGCTTGATGACACTGCGCTGCGGGCCAAGCTCGGAAAGCTTCCAACGTTAGCTATGGCTACCCCTGCGATTATCGAGCAATACTCGCCGCCGAAAGTTATAGCCGTTCCCTCTCCAGCACCTTCGCCATCGGTTAGTGCAACAGGCACGATGCAGAAGATGGAGGTCTCTGAAGGGTCGCAAAAACCAGCACCCACCACTCAAAATCAGGCCGCATCGTCTGACAAACCTGCGACTCCAAAGCAAACCCCACCGGCGAAGAATCCACAAATGGTAGTCTCTGAGTTGCAAAGGGCAGCGCTACTGCGCGCCATCTACAGCCAGCGCCAGTTGTACGAGGTCATGGTTAGTTTTTGGGAAAACCATTTCAGCATCTTTGCTTATAAGGATGCGGATCGTTACCTGCTGACCGGTTTTGATCGCGAGGCGGTGCGTCCTTTTGCGCTCGGAAGGTTTCGCGATCTACTCGGCGCCACCGCCCACTCATCGGCAATGCTGTTCTATCTGGACAACTGGCAGTCGAGCCAACTACGAAGTTATCCGGCGGGCAATGGTAAGCCCGCCAGGACCAGCGGAGGAGTAAACGAAAACTACGCTCGAGAATTAATGGAGTTGCACACACTTGGTGTCAACGGCGGTTACACCCAAAAAGATGTGCAGGAAGTCGCCCGCTGTTTTACCGGGTGGACCATTCAGAAGCCAAACGAAGAGGGATTGTTCCTTTTCAGACCGGGTATGCACGACGACGGCGAGAAGATCGTGCTAGGGCATAAGATCTCCGCGGGTGGAGGCATAAGTGACGCCGAACGAGTGCTCGACATCCTTGCCAGCCATCCAGCAACCGCACGCTTTATCGCGACCAAACTAGCTCGACATTTTATCAGCGATGACCCGCCAGCCGCGCTTATCGATCGGGCCGCCGACACGTTTCTGAAAACTGACGGCTCGATTCGCGAAACATTGCGCGTGATTATCAGCTCGCCTGAATTCTTTTCTGCCGCAGCCTATCGCGCAAAAGTGAGAACACCGTTTGAGTTCGTGGTTGCAGCGCTACGCGCGCTCAACGCCTCTTCGGAAGCCGACCCGGTTCTGCTCGATTGGCTCAAGCGAATGGGCCAGCCAGTCTTTGGTCGGCTTACACCAGACGGTTTTCCTGACAGCGCTGATCAGTGGCTCGCGTCAGGATCCTTGCTCGAACGATTTAATTTTGCCGGTGCGCTCGCAGCAAACAGAATCAAAGGTACTCGCATCGATACCGCTGGAGTTCTTGCAAGTGTGGACTTGAACGATCCGCAAGCTGTTGCGGATCGGCTTACGATTGTTCTGCTCGCTGGGAACCTCAGCCAGGAGACGCGTGTAGTGATTGAAAAAATTGCCAAAGAGGAGTTCGTGAAACCGGTTGTCGTTTCACCTCCGCTGACCGGAGTCGGTTACCGAAATGAGCCAGGCAAGAGTAGCGTTTCTGCCGTTACATCGCCCTATATTGCGGAAATGATCTCGATGCTGGTCGGTGCGCCGGAGTTTCAACGACGCTGATCTGTATGGTCGGTATCCCCGCCAAGCGAGTGGATCTGGTAGCGATCGATAGAGATTGTGTGGCTGCTCGAGCGATACGCCGTAGTCAACTGCTGGCGGCCTGCGACTGTTTTACCACTTCAAGCTCCGCGATAAGATCTGTGAGAAGCGTGCCGACCTGTTCACCGTCGAGATAACCCTTGCCAAGCATTTTCACAATGCGACGTTCTTTCGATTCACCGTTCACTTCCTTAAGGAGCGCACGAGCAAACGCTACCACCACCTTCTGGTCAAACTGCGTGCCGGTGTTTTGCCGCAGGTCCATCACCACATCTTCAAAGGAGCGGCGACGCCGGTAAGGTCGATCGGTAGTCATGGCATCAAAAGAATCCGCCAAGGAGACGATCTTTGCTCCTAAAGGGATCTGTTCATCGGTTAGTCCATCAGGATACCCACGACCATCCAGGCGTTCGTGATGGTATTTCGCCATCAGCGGTATGTCGGCGTATGGGTGATTAATCGGCGAAAGGATCTCGTAACCAGCATTTGGATGGCGGTTTAGTTCGCTCGACTGCTTGGCATTGATATGATACGGCGCGTTGATAATGTCGCGATCTACTACAAGCTTGCCGATATCGTGAAGATAGCCGGCGATCTGAATTCCCTCGACTTCCTCCTCGCCCCAGCCCATTTCTCGCGCGATGATCTCGCTATACCTTCCGACGCGTTCGGAATGCCCTTGCGTGTACTTGTCCTTGATATCGATTGCGGCGGCGAACGCTTTGACAGTATCACGATAAATCGCTCGCAACTCTTCATACAGGCGGCGGTTTTCTTCGGCCCGCCGGGCCAGTTTTTCAAGTAAACGGTGCGTGTGAATTCCCACGCCAATGTGCCTGACCATCGCCCGTATTGTTTCAAAGTCTTCGACGGAGAAATCTTCCCCACTCGCTTTACCACCAAGCATGACAAAACCGGAGAGCTCGCCGCGTACGACCATAGGCACAACCAGCTGGATACTATGATCTTTGAGGATTGCGCGATAGCGATCGAGAAACTCGTTAGTGGATGCTCGGTTCTCAAGCGAGAAAGCCAACGGACCACCATTGAGAAAAGCAGTCTTCTCTACTTCGTTAATAGTAAACTCAGCGCCCAACCGTTCTTCCAGACCCCAGGTCGCTACACAATCGAGCGAGCCATCCCTTGCACACTCAACAACGCCACCCCGACGGAGAGCTAGTGTGCCGAGGAGAAGATGGAGAGACGTCCGCACCATTTCACTGAAATCGCCGGTGTCAGCTACTTCCTGGCCAAGGTCGGCCAGCGAGCCAAACGCGTGAATCAGTTTTTGAGTTGTTATTTCCATGCGGTTAGTTAGTGAAGTGTGGGCCAGGTTGGAGGCACGAAACTTGAAAGACTGGAGAGCGCTTCCTCTTCGTTTCTGGCGAGCACAACGTGACGAGTCAACCCAAGCATCTCAAACAGCTCGACGGTTTGGCTGTTCACATCGGAAAATACAACACGCGCTGCGTTCTTTTCCGCAATGTCGATAATGCCCAGAAGAATTGAAATGCCGATACTATTGACCAGTTGCGTATCGCTGAAATCGATCACCAGGGCACGGCAGCCCGAATCGAGTTGCCGCCGGCATTCGCGCTCGATCTTTTCGCCGGTTAGTTTGTTCAGGTAATCGCTTGCGTAAACAACAGCAGTGGTGCCAACGCAGTGCGACCGGACTGCAGAGCTACTTGATATCTCCACTCGAAAGCTCCCTCCTGCTTCGAATGTTGCGAAATGAGAGTGCTAAAGCGGTGACGTTTCAGGAGGAACTGTGTCGAACGTACTTTGTCATTCGCAGTCTAGTCCCCTCGTCCACGCGCTCAAACTCAACTTCGTCCATCAAAGTTCTAATCAGCTTCAGCCCCCATCCTCGCCGCTCATCGGAGGGATCGTCAGCTTCAGATCTGTCTGGGTTCGAGCCTTTTGGTGTCCCCAGGTTGGTCGGCAAGATGCCGCGGCTCGAAATAGTGATGACTAATCTATCATTTTCAACGCGAAAACGCTGATATATTTTTCTGTCGGGGCTAAAACTATGTTCTGAGGCGTTAATGCAAGCCTCGACTATGGCCGTCTTGATCTGGTTAAGAGCCTCAGGCCGGAAGCTCAGCCGGCGAGCGAATTGCTCCACGGTGTTGGCAGCAATCAGTTCATTGTCTTCGCCCATCGGCAAGACCAGCATAAATTCGTCGACATCTTCCGAACTCACTGCCGGGCTGAGACGGGCGTCGCTCAGGCGTGCAGCCAGCAGTTCCAACTGCAGGCGATTTGAGCTGAATGCGGCGCGACCTCGCAGCAGATTGTTCGCTTCGATTGAGAACCCTTCCTTTGAGATCAGCCAGATTTGATACCTTTTGAACCCCGCCGTTCGGGCCAATATGTCGAGCCGTTCGCACCAAAGGTCGGCAAGCTCAGTTTCAACTTCCAGCTTGGCTTCAATTTCCGCCGCGAGCCAGACGACTTCCTGCGCGTCCGTGTAAGCCGCTTCTTCAAAACCGTGGGCCACTACGCATCTCTCTTCGTCGCAAACCTGGCGCATGTCTGGATTAAATGCTGTGGAGCTTGCTGCATGAACGATCTGGGGCAGTTTAATTAGCTCTGTTTCCGAGTCAACCTCCGAAGCAATGTCTTCCGCAGTTTTCCCTCTATAGCGTTGACTGAAAACGCCATGGTTGAAAAGACTCTCAGGCACCCGCTGACAATCAAAACCGGAGAGCAATTCTCGCAGACTCAGCCGGGCAATTTGCTTGAAGTGTCGAGCGACAGTGTGCGGTGCGCGTTTCAGTGAATCGGCAAGCGCTTCGGCCACGACCAATGCTCGAGGCTCATCAGCCACATCAAGCCGGTAGCGTGCCTTTAGATAATCCTTCCATGCCTGTGGCCCACCTCCCGCTTCGACAACAGCGCCGGTCCAATTAACAAACTCCTGGACATGGAGCCTGTGAAGGACGTTCTGCAGTTCGCTCGTTTCGAGATGCAAGCGCTTGCGCCAGGACTCGAAGGACGCAGTATGTTCTTCACCGGCGGCGGCTTCCCATAGAAGACGGATCAACCCCCTTCGCGTGTCAGCATCGGACGAAACCTCTTCAAGCACATCGGCAAAGTGACGATGAATGTGTCCGCCTAATAATTCGTCGACGTATAGCCGCTCACAATCGAGGTAAGATGCCAGCGGTGCATTCTTCTCTCTTGCGGCTTGCAGGAAGCTGGTTATGAACAATGGGCTGCCTGCGAACTGCTGGACCAGGAGTTCACGCGTTTCCTCGGTTGTTATGACTTGTTGTCTCCGGGCGACATACTCGACTAGCTTCCGGCCCTCTTCCGGATCGAGCTGCCCGAGTCGAAGAGTGTCAAGCATTTCGAAGTTGCATTGCGCATCATGGGCAGCATTGAGAATCTGTCGACGCAGACCCGCTAGCGCAAATGAAAGGCCGGCCCGGCTAAACACACGCAACACTTCGGTACCGAGCACAACTGCCCCATTGAAATACTCAGCCAGTTGTGCGCCATCGAGCATGACAAACGGTCGTCCATGCCTGGCGGGCACCCTTTGCGGCGCACGGAGACAGAATCGCACCAGAGCTTTGTCGTCATTGCTAAAACGCTGACGCTTGTAAGCCTCGACCAGTTGCTCAACCCACTCGAGATCGGCCGGCGGCGTAAGGTCTACCAGATCATTGAGGGTTAGTGAAGCATGACACAAAGCGGGTTCGTCTCGTCGATAAGCGACGTACTGTTGCAGGAAAGTATTTAGGAATTCAATCGCCGCGCTTACTGCCGTACTCTCGTTCCTTGTGAAAGCAAAATAAATTGGGATGATTTCTGAGCGTCGATTGAACAGCTGGTCATAAGCCTGCCGCAAAAGCTCCGAAACCCCTGCGGACGGCTCCAGCAACACAAGTAGTCCGCGAGGATCAACTGCATTGGCCTGCAGAATGATCCGCTCCAGTTCTTGACCGCGGCCGACAAACTCCTGTCGGGCAACACGGCCCAGGATGCGTCGGGGATTTTCACTTGAGCTATTTATCTTCATCTGACTTCGGCTGCCCGGGACTATTCGTCGTGGTAAAACTCAATGCGATCCTTGCCCAGGTGTTTCGCCTTATAGAGAGAGCGATCCGCGGCAGCAATTATTGTTTCTGCCGTATTAACGATTGGAGAAAAGGTGGAGACGCCAATACTGACCGTCACATGACCATGCGGCTGCAACTTTCCGTGCGGGTAATGAGTTGTGGCCACGCGTTGCCTGATACGGTCTGCGATTACACCCGCTTCCGCAATCGAGGTTTGTGGCAATAGAATGCAAAACTCTTCCCCGCCGTAGCGTGACGCCACATCAGCCGAACGCAATGCTGCCTTCAAACAATGCGCAGTGATCTGTAAAGCGAGGTCGCCTGCTTGATGACCGTTGTTATCGTTGTAGGCCTTGAAATCATCGATGTCGATCATCAGGAAACTCATGATCGGTTATTGACATCAGTTGAAACTCGGAAGCACGCTCCTGCCATTCGGCGCGTTCGAGTGCCAGAGCCACCTGAGGACCAATGATTTCCAAAAGGCTCAAGTCGACCTCGTCATAGTTTCCTCCCCCTGACTTGTCGGTGACATTCAGGACGCCAATTTTCCGACCGCCGATTGTGATGGGGTAACTTATGAACGACTTGGTCTTGTACGAGCGCTCCGGCGGCGCTGGTGTGATTCCAGCTATTTCCAGGTCGGCGACCATTAACGGCTTTCCCGCTTCCAGCACTTCTCCGGAAACACCTTCACCCATCCGCATGTGGCCAACTGCCGCAAGTTCTGCCGACAACCCAATCGCTGCCTTTACGATTAGCTCGTTCGCGGCTTCGTTAAAAACCAGCAATGAGGACCGCTCCGACTGTAAGAGATCTCCCGAGTTTTTTAGGATCGAACTATAGGTTTTAGCAGGATCGCCTTTACTAATTCGTTCGAGGAAATGTTGTAGAGAGTCGGCAAAACGCGAACGATGTTCCAGTTCGCCGCGTAGTCGATAGACTTCCAACTCCAGGTCCCTCTCGCGGGACGTTTGCAGATCATCGCCTGGGGTCGCGGTTTCTGTCAGATCAGCAGGTTGAAATTTGTACGTAGTTTTAGCACGCCGATAAGCGAGATCGTCAAGCCGCTGCTGCTCCGCGAAAATCACATTTGCAAAAACTTCGTCGGAAGCCAGGCTCTGCAGGTCTCCGGTTCGGAAACGTTCGACAAGTGTTTGATAGTCGGCACCCTTCACGAAGGCGCGCCCACCAATCATTGCCAGATTTCTCTTGCCGCTGATCTCCACCGGCATCGCGAAGCACAGCAGTCCGGCATGGCATTTATATTCGACGGCAGAACCAGCAGCCATCGCCCGGCGATGAGCATCTCCGCAATATGGATCACAGAGTTTGACGAACTCCGATGATGACTGAAAAGCATGGCAGATCGAGTTGTTATTGGACACCACCACGGCCGGTGGTTGGCGACCGTCGACTAAAAGTAAGGACAAACCAGATGCTGCCGCCAATCCTTCCTGGGCTGCCGTCCAACCGGCCGGGGCGTCCTCGGGATGTTCTTGCAGAATGCGGCTATCAGTGTCGGGGGATTTCTTGATCATTCTCGGCTCGTACTTCTTTTGTTGAAAAAACCAGCAGCGAGTCGCCGGGGAGGGCCGGCCCGAAGGCGACTCCTATTTACGATAATAATTGAACTGCTGTTATCGCTTCTTAAGTATGGAATATCAACACTATTCCCTACAACTACTTAGCGGGCAGATGCCGGTTGTTGTTCAGCAACCGTGTGCACACAAGAGTTTACCTTAGAGGTAAACGTACAATAGCTTGCGGATTTCACGCGTTTAATGCGTGATAGCTGAAGACTTGAATCTATTTTGCCGATTCTGGGACCGAAGTAAGCTGAGCTGCCTCTAATCCTGGCGCGGTTCCGGGAGCTACCTTCTCAATATGCGGCTGTTCGGGACTAATCCTAATGCAGGCAGCAAAGTGAGCCGGTTTAATTTCAACCAACGGAGGCACTACTTCTCTGCAGGTTTCAATTGCATAGGGGCAACGGGTATGAAAGCGGCACCCTGCGGGGGGATTGATTGGGGACGGTACGTCGCCCTCGAGAACAATACGTTGCCTTGTGGCTTCCACCTGAGGATCTGGTACTGGTACAGCGGAAATCAAGGCCTTGGTATAGGGCATCAAGGGTTCGTCGTAGATGGTGCGGGCAGCGGCTACCTCCACGAGCTTCCCGAGGTACATCACAGCCACTCGATCTGAAACGTGCCTGATTGCGCGCAGGTCGTGAGAGATGAAGAGGTATGTGAGATTTTTTTCGCGCTGCAGCTTTTCGAGCAGGTTCATTATCTGCGCCTGAATAGAAACATCCAGCGCTGATATTGGTTCGTCGGCCACGATAAAATCCGGATCAACTGCAAGCGCGCGAGCGATGCCAATACGTTGCCGTTGCCCGCCTGAGAACTCGTGCGGATATCGCTTTATGAAGCGCTTACTAAGACCGACCGTCTCCAGCAGCTCCTGAACGCGTTCTTCCGCTTTCCTTCCTTTTGCCAGACGGAAAGTTTCTAATGGCTCGCCGACAATCTGGCCAACGGTCATGCGTGGATTCAGTGAGGCGTAGGGGTCCTGAAAGATTATTTGTAAGTGTCGACGCTCTTCGCGCAGTTCTCTACCGGAAAGATGGGCCAAGTCTCGGTTGCGATACAGAACGTGACCGGCAGTGGGTTCTGTCAATCTGAGGACTGCCCGGCCCAATGTTGACTTACCACAACCCGATTCTCCAACCAGTCCCAGCGTCTCTCCTGGAAAAATATCAATGGAGACACCATCTACGGCCTTTACCACGCGCCTGATGGGATTATTCCCAATCAGTTTGTCGAAGACACCGCCGCCACCTAGATCAAAGTGGACCTTCAGATTGCGTATCGCAATCAAAGGATCGCCGCGGTTGCCCTGGATCGGTGGTCTAGCCTGGTTGAAGATGGTTGGTTCGGTGCTCATTGAATTCACTTATCTAGCGGCACCGCCGGCTTCCCCAAAGATCTCCCGAGCGAAATGACAGAGCGAGAAGTGGTCGGCGCTTAGTTGTACAAACGGCGGAAATTCCCGTTGACAAATCTCTTCAGCACGCTCGCAACGCGGTGCGAAGGGACATCCAGGCTGCAGGTGCGCCACGTCGGGCGGTAGCCCAGGAATCTGATAGAGCTGGTCCTGTTCATCCGTGGGATCCGGTACGGAGCGAAGCAAACCGCTCGTATAAGGATTTCCTGGGTGAGAAAACAATTCTTCTGTAGGCGCCTGTTCAAAAACCTTGCCTGCATACATGACTATGACGTGATCGGTCATGCCGGCTACGACACCGAGGTCATGAGTTATCAGAATGACGCTCGTGCCGGTTTCCTGTTTTAGTTTCTTTATTAACTCGAGAATCTGAGCCTGGATGGTAACGTCCAGCGCTGTTGTCGGTTCGTCAGCAATCAGCAGCTCTGGTTCGCACGAGAGAGCCATCGCAATCATCACGCGCTGGCGCATGCCCCCGGAAAACTCGTGCGGATAACTGTCTATCCGGCCACGTGCGTCGGGAATGCCCACCGTCTCCAGCATTTTAATGGCGTGCTCATACGCCTGCGCCCTGGTATGGCCCAGATGCAGTTGCGTCATCTCCATCAGTTGTCGTGAGATCTTCATGAAGGGGTTTAGTGACGTCATCGGATCCTGAAAGATCATGGCAATACGTCGTCCCCTGATCCTGCGCACTTGTTCGGTGGACAACAACAAAAGGTCCTGACCGTTAAAGACAACCTCGCCGGAAACAATTTTTCCTGGTGGATTGGGAATCAGGCGAATGATCGAGAGGTTAGTAACGGATTTCCCTGAACCTGACTCGCCAACTATCCCCAGCGTTTCACCGCGTCTGAGTGCAAATGAAATTCCGTCGACGGCCTTGACAGTGCCATCTTCCGTTTCAAAGTAAGTGCGAAGACCTTTTACTTCGAGCAGTTGTCCGTTTGTTTGACTCATGAAGTTTCTTTTGGATTTCGAAGCTAACGAGTTAGAAGGTTCGCATCTGCGGATCAAGAGCATCACGCAATCCATCGCCAAGAAAATTCAGCGAGAAAAGTGTCAGGGCCATCGTTACTCCGGGAAAGATTAGCTGCCAGGGAAAGATGGCAATGTTTTGAATTCCGTCCGATGCCAAACTCCCCCAGGATGCCAGCGGCGGCTGCACGCCGAAACCGAGAAAAGAAAGAAAGGCTTCGGTAAGCATGACAGTGGGGATGGTAAGCGTGGCATAGACGATCACCGGCCCCAGCGTGTTAGGTACAATGTGTCTAAAAATAATTCGCAACGTGGACACTCCGGTGGCTCTTGCCG
>WNFR01002748.1_pt1 | contig 18250 bp, 14 predicted proteins | sample 5400221 | NCBI WGS metagenome assembly WNFR01 (sample SAMN13153357, study PRJNA577476) | soil metagenome | isolation source: 40 cm soil under Madrone tree | place: USA:California | collected 2016-06-14
AGTGGCAGAGTTGTTTGGAGAGTTGACGCTGGGGGATCTCGGTTGGTTGGAACGTTTGTATCCACGGCGGCAAAGTCCTCAGGACCATCGATTGCGGCCAAGGAAAGATAGAAACCGATGAGTAGCCCGACCATGAAGGAGCTGATGCCATCGAAGACCCACGAAGAGGAGATCACGCTCTGTTTACTTGAACTCGTGTCTAAGCCACGGCTTTGCCGCCTGATGTGAGGCGGTGGCTATGCCCCGCCGGTCAGTTGCTGGAACCGTTGGGCTGTGCCCCTGGTTCGGCTCAGCCCCGAATTAGTTTGATTCAATTGAGCCAGCCGTTTTCGAATCCCTCCAGCATTAATCTTCAACCAGAGCCACATCATTACGGGGCCGAGCCCGAACCAGGGGCACAGCCCAAGTGGTTCCGGCAGCTAACCGGCGGGGCATAGCCGCCGCCTCACATCGGGCGGCAAAGCCGTGCCGCTGGTTGAGCGATCTTTGCGACGCTGGAATCACTGGAATCAAAGGACAACAAGCTGTTTGCTAAGGAGGCGGCAGCGCCGGGAGAAGAACTGTGGTACTCCACATTGTCCGTTTTCCAAAGCGGGATTAAAACATCGCTATGGCAAAATATTCGGAAACAGTTCATCGCGGCACCTTGAATATTGCCACGGCCCTCCCGATGGCAGTGCTACTTACCTTGACTGGCTGCCTAACACCCCGAGAGCGTCCGAGGAATCCTACAACTGCCCAGCCAAGCCATCCGTCACCATCGCCAAACAGCTCCCCCGAGGTTGAAATGTCGGTAAGGCAGCTAATTGCGCAATTGCCTTTCATGGAAAAAGAAAAGCGGGCCGGAATATTGCGGGCGTGGGATCATGTTGCCGACTACCACAATTTTCGCGTAGCCAACAAGAGCGACTTCGAGAATCCTTTTCTCACATATGATTATGGTGAAATAGCCGGTGCATATGGGCTTGCCTTGTTAATTGTGAATAAGACGATACCAAGCGTTCAACGATTTAGCCTTGTAATTTTCATTGAGCGTCCGGCTAACAGATACGACATTTACTGGATATTTAGAGACATGGACCTGTCTAAGTACAGCATGACACGAGCGAGCGGAGATATCTTTGTGGATGAGGTTCGCAAAGATGGAACCAGAGCCGTATGCCAGATTGAGTGGAGCAAGAAGCAAAGAGAATGGACCTGCCAGAGTCTGTGAGACGCGGATTGTCTTCTGGGAGCTATCTTGCAACGAAGAGATTCACCGGAGATTCCCTAAAATCGATCTCGCTCTGGAGGAGCGTAATGTTTATAGCACCAAGGCTTTCTAAAACGCTTTCGCTCCAGAGGAGCGAGATATTGTGTCGTTTCCTATCGATTGGGCATTAACATATCGCTCCTACTGGAGCGAAGAAATACTTCAGCGAGTTGGTGCTATAAACATACCGCTCCTCCGGAGCGAAGACACGGCTTGTTTACGCCTGTGAAGGAAAGACTCGTTTATAAATTCATTTACAATCACGATAGTTACAAGTGAAGATCACATCATGTCCATTCTAATCGCCGAAGACAATGTGGCCCAACGGCATTACCTGCGTGAGATTCTGGAAAAGGAATTTCCCGCGCACCAGCCGGTTATCGAGGCCGAGGACGGAGAAGAGACCGTAAAGCTCGCTCTCGCGCAACACCCGGACGTTTGCATCCTCGATATCCAGATGCCGAAGCTCTCGGGTGTGAAGGCGGCGCGCGCGATCTGGCGCGAGTTCCCCACTGCACGCATTATTTTCTGGACCCAGTTTCCGCATGAGATCTACATAAACGAAATTCGCAAGATAGTGAAGTCAGTCGACCCACCTCCCGCTTACGGCTTCATTCACAAGAATAATCCTGAGTCGCGCTTCCTTCGTTTCGTTGCGGCCGTTCTCGAAGATGGCGCCGACATGATCGACCCGGCATTCAAAGACTCTTTCAAGCGTCCATTGCTGACGGAATTTGAAGCCGAAGCGCTTTATTATCTCGCGCTTGGTCTTTCCAACTGGGCCATCGCTCGTAAGTGCAGTCTGTCGCTGCGCGGCGTTGAGAGTCGTTTGGCGACGCTTTACGAAAAACTTTTCATCTCCATGGCTGAAGGCACGGAACACGAGGCTTATGAAAAACTCGCTTACAACATTCGCACTCGAGCATTTTTTGAAGCGCTGCGCCGCGGTCTTCTGAATAGCGATGAACTGGAAAAAGCAGCACAGGAACTCGAGGCATGGATAGAGCGCGATCAAAAGCGCTATCTGGAAGAGACGAAGCGTGAGAACCGAAAAAAGTAGCCGGTAGTGCGTCAGTTTGCCTTGTAGTCTCATTCACCTCGAGGCTTTAAGAGACTTCCTCGGTATACCAACGGCTTCAGCCGCGTGGTACTTCAGCTTTAACCTACACGTGCTGCGGGTCTAGTATCTTTTGGATACCATCGACTTTAGTCGTGTGGAGTTTCAGTCTCGGCCTCGGCCTTCTTCGACCGGTGCGCAGCTAGGTAGAAACTGAACCCCCACACGACTAAAGTCGGTGGTATCTGAGAATCTCTGCTGTTTTGGCCATTAGGTTGAAACTGATATACCACGCGGCTGAAGCCGGTGGTATCTGCGTTTTCATAAGAGTCTCTTTAGCCCGGCGGGAAAGTTGTCGACGCCCGATTTCTCTAAAGTGGACCGATTGGCTGGGCCCGAAAGAAAACCGTTGAAACGGTTCCAGGCTTCGGAGTTCGCCTTTACACCGGGCTAAAGCCCCGGTGTGAATGAAACTACAAGGCTACAGACGCACTACTGTTAGACGGACACAGTAGACTGCGTTAAGACGTGTGGTAATCAACGAATCGGATAAAACGCGAAGCGAACTAAGTTCGCAAAGACGGCGAGAATTTATCGTTTTGATGATGTTGCGAATTCCTTGGGAGAATGTAGAGCGCGCGATCACGCGATCGCTCTCACTATCGCCGCATCTTCGCGTGTCTCTCATCGCCTTTTGCCTGCTGCCTGCGGCGTTCTTTGTTCTCCTGCTCCTGCCTCCTGTACCTGCCTCCTCCGAACAAACAGCTTCGCCGTCGCCCTTGCCTTCCCCATCATCCTCGCCATCTCCTTCGCCTTCGCCTTCACCAACGCCGGTAACCGGACTACATCAGTGGGGCGCAGTCACTCTCTTTCATGGCCTCCCTTCTGATCGCGTGCACGCCATTGCGCAGACGACGGATGGTTCCATGTGGTTTGGCACTGAAGCCGGCCTCGCGAAGTTTGATGGGCGTCGAACCCAGACTGTGAACGATCCGTTGCTGCCCACGGGTCGCGTGCTGGCTTTGCAGAGTGACCTCGACGGCGCTTTGTGGATCGGAACGGATGGTGGCGCTGCCCGAATGCTTGCGGGAAAGTTTGAAGCAATCAAAGAAACTGCCGGGCAAACTATCTCTGCCATCATTGTGCCTGAACCTGGCCGCGCACTAATGGCGACAGAACAAGGGCAGGTGTTTGAATGTCGCGCCGCGCTTTCCAGCAGCAGTTCAATTAGCAGAACTGGAAGTACGAGCGGCAGTGCAGAAGTTTCACTCAGTGCTCACCCGCTCCTGGACCATCCGCTCGAAAGTGCCGATCACGATCATCCGGGTCCACTCGTGATCACAAGTCTCACATGGTCGAATAACAGACTACTGGCAGGAACTCTCAGTCGTGGTGTTCAGGCAATTGAGAATGGCGTGGCGAAAGATGTGCACATGCGTCCGGTAACTTTCTTCGTACGAGCGCTGGAGACAGACGGCAATGGCAAGCTTTGGGTCGGAGCAAGGAGCAAGAAGGAGGAGCCCGGGACATTGACGGGCGACGAACCGTCGAGTCTCGTTCGCAACGAAGCTCCGACCGGTCCGGTGATGGCAATCAAGGCTATCGGCCCGGAAGTCTGGGTAGGGACGGACGGGCGTGGTGTCTTCCGTTTCTCCGGTGCTAAGACGCAACGACTGACGTTTGACGGTACCGCTGGCGGTTTGCGTTCGGATCATGTCTATTCGATCTTCGCTGATCGCGAAGGTGTGGTTTGGTTTGGCACGGATCGGGGTGTCTGTCGCTATGATCTGCATGCACCGCGCGTAGAATCAGTGGGAGACAATCCGGAAAGTAACTTCGTTCGCACGCTGTATCAAACATCCGGCGGCGTTCTCCTGGCGGGAACCAATCGCGGGTTGTTTGTTTATGACAGCGAGAATCCCGCCTGGAAAAGTGTGGTGGGTCTGGCGCGAAATATTGTCTATGCCATCACTGAAGACAAAGCTGGTCGACTGCTCATAGGTTCCGCAAGCGGTTTTTATGTAGCACAAAAACCGCTGGGCAAACTCGAGGAACAAACCTTCACGCGTGTCGAGGGGAGCTCCGGAAACGCCGATGCAGTCGGCAGCATTAGATCGATAACCACCTTTCGCGGCGCAACTTATTTCGCGAGTTATGGCCGCGGTGTGGAGCGGTTTGACGAGCGGCACGCGAGTACTATTGCATCCGGCAACTCAACTATCCCGCGTGAAGTCATTAGTCTCCTCTCTGACGCCGATGCCCGACTTTTCATCGGCACGGCCAAAGATGGAGTGCTTACATTCGATGGTCAGGACGTCAAGCCCGAGCCTGCTTTAACAAACCTCAAAGGCGTTTCGGTTCGCTCGATGGCGCGCACGAATGACGGATCGCTCTGGTTTGCAACCAGTCGAGGAGTTTACTTATGCGGATCGAGCGCCGCCTGCACGCTGGCGGTACCCAACGTCGATGCGCGTTTTCTGCTAAGCCACAACGACGAGAAGGTTCCCGAAGTCTGGTGCGGGACGACGGGAAATGGTCTACTCAGAATACTTCTCGATCCAAAACTTGGTCCTGTCGTCGCGCAGCTCGACTCCGAACAGGGTTTGCCGTCACAAAATGTTTTCGCAGTCTTGCCGCATCGCACGTCCGATGGACGAGACTTGTTATTGATCGGAACCAGCCGCGGTGTCGCGCGATATGAACCAGGCAAACAGGCGCCCACTCTGTTTGTGACGCGCATCATAAGTAAGCGCGTACACGCCACGAGCGAATTGCAAGCCGGACTCAGTCTTGAATATCCGCAGAATAGTTTGCTGCTCGACGTAACCGCGATGAGTAGCCGAACATTTCCGGAACAGTTTCAGTATGCGTTTTCTTTAGTCGACAACGCCGGCCACTCGATCAAACAGAAACTCTCACACGAGTCGCAGTTTACGATGGAGGGTCTGAAGCCCGGGAGGTATGCGGTCACGGTTCGCGCGTTCACAAAGGATCTGATCTCATCAGCACCACTGACTTTTGAACTCAGCGTTGCCAAGGCGCCTTTTCCGTGGACCTCCACGGCTCTGGCGATTTTATTGGCGCTGGCACTGTTCGCGCTGCTATGGGCCATACTCGAGCGACGCAGAATCGTCGCTACCAGCGCTGAACTGGTGGATGCTAACCGGGAACTAGCCGGAGCGCGTTTGAATCTTGCAAACGAAGCCGAGCGCGAACGACGCCGTATCGCCCGTGATTTGCACGATCAAACGTTGGCCGACCTACGACACCTCGCGTTGCTGACGGATCAGCTCAAAATAAATGGAGAACGCTCATCCACTGACACTGCTACGCAATCACAGTCGGCTGGGTTGCGCCAGGAGATCGAATCTATCTCCCAGGAAGTGCGGCGTATCTGCGAAGACCTGAGTCCCTCTGTCTTACAAAACGTCGGTTTTGCCGCGGCGCTCGAATTTGCCTTGTCTCATGCGGTCCAGGATGCTCCTCCAGAAAAGAGATTTGAATACGAGTTTCACTGTGAAGAGTCTCTCGAGGAAAATAACCGCCTGGCACCGAGCGTGCAGATGCAGATCTATCGTATTGTGCAGGAGGCGGTAAACAATATCTGCCGCCACGCCAATGCCACGCTAGTACAAATGTTCGTTACGTCGTCACTGGCGGGCGAATTTATGTTGAGATTGGAAGATAATGGCAGGTCCTTCAATTTGCTGAAAAATAACTCTGAAGGCCGGGGTCTTGCTAATATGCATGCGCGCGCGGGCTTGATCGATGCCCAACTTTCGTGGGAGAAAAGGGACGGTGGAGGTACAATTTTCACGCTCAGTAAAATGAGCAACGAGTAGTGAGTCTCCAGGTTGGCCCTTGCCGCATACGATGCGACGACTATTAACTCAAAACTCAGCACTCATTTAGTCGTTAGTTGTGAGGGATTACATTAGCGATGCTGTATACCAACATTATACAAATAAGTCCTGAAGTCACAGCGGCACTCGTATCCAGGAAGCCGGTTGTTGCCCTGGAATCCACAGTCATTTCTCACGGTTTGCCGCGTCCACAAAATCTGGAAACTGCGCTTAGCCTGCAAAAGATCATTCGCGATGCCGGAGCCATTCCCGCAACCATCGCGATACTAAAAGGCAAGCTCCGCGTTGGTCTGAACGATGACGAAATCCTGGTACTGGCAGAGCTGGATAACATTAAAAAAGTCAGCACGCGTGATCTTCCCATCGCCATAGCCAGAGACTGGGACGGTGCCACCACTGTTGCGGCAACTACCTGGATTGCTCATCGGGCAGGAATAAAGGTCTTTGCAACTGGCGGTATCGGGGGTGTTCATCGTGGCCCGTTGCCCGATATCTCCGCGGACCTGCCCGAATTGGCACGCACTCCGATCGTAGCGGTATGTTCCGGCGCGAAAATCGTTTTAGATTTGCCGGCAACGCGCGAATGGCTTGAGACAAACGGCATCACACTGGTTGGATACCAGTGCGACGAAATGCCGGCGTTTTATTCGAATAGCAGCGGACGTCCGGTTGATGTGCGAGCTGATACACCGGATGAGGTCGCCAGGCTGTTTCATGCCCAACAAACTTTGGGTCTTGAAACAGCATTACTCGTTACAGTACCGGTACCGGTGAAATTTGAACTTCCCGCAGCACAGTTGTGGGGAGTCTTAGAAGAAGCGCTTGCGGAAGGAATCCGTACCGGTGTTGAGGGTCGCGAGCTAACACCCTTTCTTTTGGCCCACATGGCTAAGGGCAGTGATGGCGCGACGCTTCGGGCCAATATTTCGATACTTCAAAACAATGCCCGCGTGGCTGCGGAGATAGCCAGATCGCTGGAAGGATATACAGCCACGCACAAAACTGGCGCGTGATAGTGTCCGATATGCTTTAGCTTGTCGCATACTCGCGCAGGAGACTCCTCCGAAACGCACGACAAGCTGAAGCATATCGGACATTATGCTACTCTAGGCGCACCGAAACCGACAGATCAGTCAGGAGGGAATTCCGATGGCAGACGATGACAAAAAGAATCAATGCAAGAACCCACCTTGTACTTGTCCACCGCAGCCAGGTGGCAAATACTGCAGCGCATCATGCGAAGGAACGGGCCAAACGATTGAACTGGATTGCGACTGCGGCCACCCTGAATGCGGCGGCAATTTCTAAAAGCAGTTCGACATAATTTGATAAAGAGAGGCGCCATTGGCGCCTTTCTTTTGTATGGTGGCAGACTAGACAGATTCGGCCCGACCGCAGCCACACAACAAAAGGTCAGTAACTCAACTCCAAAAACCTCACAGGTCGGGAAGGTGGACCCTGTCCCCGCCTCAAGTCTGAATGTTATTCAATATTCAAACCAGCAACCCAACTTGAGTCATCTCTCAGGTAAGACATCTGAGGTGAGACCAGCATGATGGTGTATGGCATTCAAACTTAAGTCTAACCTGAGAGGTTATGAGCTTGAGTAATTTAGTTCGTTGGTTAGTGACATTCAAACTTGATTTGGGATAGAGGCAATACTGCATCCCGAGTATCTAACCATCCTTGCTTGCCAAGTTGAGAAACTCACCTGCTAACCTGGGCCCTGTGCCCTCGTCTTCGTGTTTGAAAAAAACATATGCAGCGCTCCAGTTCTGAGCCCGGACTCGGCTTAACCATTCAGCCAGATCTGCTTCACTATAGTTGACGCGCCGCAGACGCAAGTAACCCCAGTCCGCCGTATTATCGATGTGAGTGATGGGCAGATCGTCGGTGTCTGAGAGACAAAGCGCGCGATTGTTGGTTCGCAGAAGATCCAGAACCTCATCGTCAAACCAAGTTGGATGGCGAAACTCAAAAGCGACCCGCGTGTCACCGGGTAGATGCTCGATGAAACTCTCCAAACGTGACAAGTCCTTTTTCATATTCGGCGGGAGCTGAAAAAGTACCACTCCTAAACGATCTTCCAGAGCCGAGGCTGTCTCCAGCAAATACCTGGTTTCGTCTCCCGCATCCTTCAATCTTTTGAAGTGCGTAATCTTCTGTGAAGCCTTTAGTGAAAAACGAAAACTATCAGGCACCTGTTCCTTCCAGCTCTCAACCACGCTGCGCTGTGGCAGCCGGTAGAAGGTGTTATTGATCTCTACCGCGGGCAAACGCGAAGCATAGTAAGGAAGCATCTCCTTTGCGGGGAGTTTTTCGGGATAGAAATTTCCCTTCCATTCTTTGTAGCTAAAGCCACTAGTCCCGACGTAGAGGTTCATAGGTTATTCCTGCATATTCTTTCACAGTCAGATATGGTGATTCTGCGAGCAATTGATTGTCGCTTAAAGCTAAACTATGGTACACACTTGCACGCGATATCCGATTGCTTTGAGGAGAAGATTCTAGCCCAGGTATGTCCTCAGCCACTACAAACATCGAATCACTTCAGCGGGAAGATCGAGTCTTTCAGCCACCTCCAGCTTTTTCCGAGAGGGCCCATATCAAATCGATGGCCGAACTGGAGCAGTTGCGTGCCGAAGCGAGCGCTGACCCTGAGGCTTTCTGGGCGCGCATGGCCGAGGAGCTTCACTGGTTCAAGAAGTGGGACACGGTTTTGAAGTGGGACGCGCCGCATGCGGAGTGGTTTGGTGGTGGCAAGCTGAATATTTCTTACAACTGTCTGGACCGGCACATCTCCAGCTGGCGACGAAACAAAGCTGCGCTTATTTGGGAAGGCGAACCCGGCGATATAAGGACACTTACGTATCAGCAACTCCATTCAGAGGTCTGCAAGTTTGCCAACGTGCTCAAGCGCGCGGGCGTGCAGTCGCGTGACCGCGTTGCGCTTTATATGCCGCTGATTCCCGAGCTGGCGATTGCGATGTTGGCGTGCGCGCGCGTTGGCGCGACACACTCCGTTATCTTTGGTGGGTTCTCCAGCGCCGCCTTAATCGATCGAATAAACGATGCGAGTTGCAAACTCGTGGTTACTGCCGATGGTGGTTGGCGCCGCGGTAGTGAAGTGAAACTGAAACCTGCCGTAGACGAGGCACTCAAGCACACACCTTCAGTTCAAACGTGCATAGTCGTCAGACGCACCGGCACGCCGCTGCACATGGAAGCGGGGCGTGATTACTGGTGGCATCAGCTGATGAACACGGTGGACGCTAACTGTGCGGCTGAGGAACTGGACAGCGAGCATCCGCTCTACATTCTTTACACGTCGGGAACCACCGGAAAACCGAAAGGGATTCTGCATACAACTGCCGGTTACCTGTTGCAAACGCACCTCACCACAAAATGGGTCTTCGACGTCAAAGACGAGGACATCTACTGGTGCACCGCCGATATCGGTTGGGTGACGGGACACAGCTACGTCGTCTACGGTCCCCTTTCCAACGGAGCGACGGTCTTAATGTATGAGGGCGCCCCCAATTTCCCGGAGGCAGATCGCTTTTGGAGTATTATTGAACGTCATCGAGTGAATATTTTTTATACTGCGCCGACTGCGATTCGTGCCTTTATTAAATGGGGAGAACAATGGCCCTTGAAACACGACCTGTCGAGTTTGCGATTGCTGGGAACGGTGGGTGAACCGATCAATCCGGAAGCCTGGATGTGGTATCGCGAGCTGATCGGCAAAGGTCGTTGTCCGATTGTGGATACCTGGTGGCAGACAGAGACGGGCGCAATCATGATAAGCCCGCTTCCCGGTGCGACACCTACTAAACCCGGTTCGGCCACATTCCCTTTGCCGGGAATCGAAGCTGATGTGATGACGCGAGACGGCAAACCCGTGGGTGCCGGCCAGGGCGGGTACCTCGTTATCAAACGACCATGGCCCTCGATGCTCCGAACAATCTGGGGTGACGACAAACGTTACCGCGATCAATATTGGTCACAAATCGAAGGAATTTACTTTGCCGGTGATGGCGCCCGCCGCGACAAAGATGGCTACTTCTGGATCATGGGCCGGATTGACGATGTGATAAATGTCAGTGGTCATCGCCTTGGAACCGCGGAAGTTGAGAGCGCGCTAGTTTCGCATGAGGCAGTTGCCGAGGCAGCGGTTGTGGGACGGCCCGACGAGCTGAAAGGATCGGCCATTGTGGCCTTTGTCACCCTCGAAGGCTCACATAGTGCGTCAGATCATCTGAATCAGGAACTACGCGCTCACGTCGCCAAAGAAATTGGTGCTCTCGCTCGCCCTGATGAAATAAGATTCACAGACGCGCTGCCAAAAACAAGATCGGGGAAAATCATGCGCCGTCTATTGCGCGAAATCGCAACCAGTGGGACGGTTGCCGGCGACGTAACAACATTGGAAGACTTTTCGGTCCTCGAAAAACTGAGAGCTGATGAGGAATGAAGTTTGTAGTTTGTTGGTCTTGGGTCTTTGATATTAGCCAAAGAGGCAAGACCGAGAGGAGTTTCAAATTATGCCGCGCCACATTGAACCCGAAACGCGCACTGGGGCACGTTATCTGGCCAGTCTCGAGATTCGCGCTGAATGGGACGAGCCGAGCGGCGCCCACGTGGTGACCGAAGGCATCACAGAGAATGTTGGACCAGAAGGAACACTGGTGCACCTACCACGAAAACTGCCTGACGTAGGCAGTCGTGTGCGTCTGGAAGTGCAGGGTGAAACCGGACAGAAGCTCCAGGTCGTGGCTGAGGTGTTGCGGATCGAACGTAATCCGGGACACCCTCAAGCGGCACTTCAACTGCTCGGCGAAACGGATGAATGGAAGGGACTAATTTGGGAACCGGCGGCTCCGCACGTGGCCCCACCTCCCCCAGTTATTGAGGAAATGGACGACGAGGCGGATGATGAAGATGGTGCAGACGATTTAGCGCATTGAGGTCGCTACTATGACAAACTCCCAGGCAAACGAACTGCCTTCTCACGACAGGAGACGTTATCCGAGGTATTACGTAACTTCACGCGTCACTCTGGCCATCGAGGATGAGAGTCTGAAGGAGTCAATTGGTATCGGCGAACCGGGAGATATCAGCCTCGGAGGACTCAGGGTGAGAAATCTTCCTGCTTGTCCAAACGTTAGAGTAGGCGATCAGCTCGGGTTGTTATTGCTTGATACGGAGGATGCAGTATCTCTAAAAGGCGAAGTGGTCCATCATGGAACTCCTGATACCTTTGGCGTGGAATTTCGAGGCCTGACTTCCAGAGATGAAGTCGCCGTAACCAGCTTGATCGGGCGACTGCACGCACGACTATGAAAGTAGCACTTGAGCGCGTGCCACTGAGCAACTGTGAGCAAAGAAGAAACTAGAATAGCTGCTTCCGCAGCGAAGGCGGCCGTTGAAGCTTCCGGACCGCCCACCCGTGTTATTCTGAGGGTGATCATCATCATCCTCGCTGTGGCTCTGGTCCTGTGGATGATTGCCAAGCTTACCGGCGTCATCCTACTCTTAGTGCTCTCAATCTTTTTTGCCTACCTCGTCTCACCACTGGTTGAGTTTCTAACACGACCAATTCATCTCGGCAATCGAGTGCTGGCTATGCCGCGCGCGCTGGCGATTGCTTTTGCATACGTGATCATTCTCGGGGCGATTGTCCTGGGAATTTTTATTATCACGCCAAGTCTGGGCACTCAATTTCCCGAGTTTGCCGGACAGGCAAAAGGCTACTGGAAATTACTCGGAGATAAAACGCAACAGCTCAACGAATACTTCCGCTCGCACCGCATGCCGGGGCCGCTTGTTGATGCCGTGAACAACGCCGTGCCTGCAGTTGTCGAGAAAGTAAGCCAAGCTGTAAGTGCGGCTCTTACGAGCACAGTTGCCTGGTTGGCTTATGTACCCTGGCTCATCCTGATTCCAATTCTCGCCTTCTTCTTACTTAAAGATGTTGATAGTTTTCGTCGTTCCGCTTTGCAGATGTTACCACGCGGTCGTTGGCGCTGGCGCGGAGACGAGTTTTTCCAGGATATAAACAGCACGCTCGCGGCTTACATTCGGGCACAACTAACGGCTTGCCTTTTCATTGGGATCGTCTGCGCCGTGGGATTCTCGCTGCTCGGATTGCCTGGTCCACTGGTAATGGGCCTTATCGCCGGACTATTCGAATTCGTTCCGCTGGTCGGTCCATTGGCGATCGCCGTTCTGGCTGCCGTTCTGGCTGTGCTTCACGCCGGGTTCTTCTCGGCGTTTCTAGTGCTTCTGTTTCTTGGTGTCTTACGGATCGTGCAGGACTATGTCATCTATCCGAAACTGATCGGCCAGGGTATTCACCTTCATCCGTTGGCGGTGATCTTTGCAATCCTTTCCGGAGCCGAATTGGCTGGAATCACGGGAATATTCCTTGCGATTCCGGTGGTTGCGATTCTGACGGTAAGTTATCGCCACTGGCTGGAGCATCGTGGTAGCGAAGGACTGGCCGATCTGTTGGAAGCCGCTCCTGCTGCGGCCAGCAACTCAACCAGCCCTCCCACTAGTGTGCCTGCTGGCGAACATCATCCTGTTTCGGCACACCCCGGAGCTGAGACCACGCCCGACGAGATGGCTCGTGCGCGACCGGACCTGACCACTGGTGAACTCAAGTTGCCGGTGCAAGAGTGAGCATTTGTGGACTCGCCCGTTCCATCAATTCAATAAAACGTCGAAAATGATGTTCGGCATCGTGTGGGCCTGGAGCGGCTTCCGGATGGTATTGAACCGAGATGACAGGTAACGTGCGGTGTCGCATTCCTTCAACGCACTGGTCGTTGAGATTGATATGAGTGACTTCAACTTCAGGCGGCAGGCTTTCAGCACGAACTGCAAAACCATGGTTGTGCGAAGTAATTTCGACACCTCGTCCCGAGATTTCCTGCACAGGCTGATTGCCGCCACGATGGCCAAAGACCAGCTTGAACGTCTCGCCCCCGAAGGCGCGGCCCAATAACTGATGACCAAAACAAATGCCAAAGATCGGCACCGACGCCTGCAACAACTCGCGAATCTCCCCAACCTCTTTGTTCATTGACGCCGGATCGCCAGGACCGTTTGAAAGAAAAATGCCATCTGGCTTCAGTGCTACTGCCTCGGCCGCGGATGTGGCCGCAGGCACTACAGTGGTACGGCATCCCAGTCTCGCGAGTTCGCGTAGGGAGTTTCTTTTCACGCCAAAATCAAAACAGACAACATGGAAGCGTTCTTCACACGACGCCGGGACCTCGTATGCCTCTTTGGTGGTGACCACACTCGCCAGCTCGCGGTTTTCCATGCGCACTGACTGGCCAGCCTTTCCTGCCAAACTCTCCTCATTCAAATCGATGGTAGAGAGACAAGACCGCATGGCTCCTTTGTCGCGAATGTGACGGACAAGGGCTCGAGTGTCGATCCCTTCAATAGCGGGGATGTTCCAGCGTTTCAGATAAGCGTCGAGACTTTCTTCCGCCCGCCAGTTGGAGACAATTCTGCTTGCCTCGCGAACAACAAATCCTTCTACCCAGGGGCGCGCCGATTCAGGATCCTCGCTGTTGACGCCGTAGTTGCCGATGAGGGGATAAGTCATGCAGACGATCTGCCCGGCGTAAGACGGATCGGTCAGGACCTCCTGGTAACCTGTCATAGAAGTATTGAAGACAATTTCGCCGCAAACCTCGCCCTCAGCGGCCCAGGAACGGCCGCGAAAGGTTCGGCCGTCTTCGAGGGCCAGCAGAGCGGGTTTGCGATTGCTAAGGGGCATGGGGTTGGGAGGGATGGGTTTTGGTCTTTGGTCTTTGGTCTTTGGTCTTTGGTCTTTGGTCTTTGATTTTTGATTTTTGATTTTTGATCTGAGATCTGAGATCCCAGGTCCTTGGGTCTCAACTCAAGTCAGGATGGAGGTCAAAGACCAAAAACCTAAGACCCAATCTCCACTCACGATTCCTGCGATCTCAAAAACTGCTGCGCTTCATTCAACCACCTTTTACTGAGCCTATACTTATAAGCCGGCGCGGTCTTCACTGCTTCAATACAGGCTTGCATTGAATTGGCGGCTTCGCGTCTGTGACCAAGGCCTGCATGGGCTCGACCCATTAAATAGAGTCCCTCAGGATCAGATGTGCGCCGCTCAAGAAACTGTTCCAGCGCCGTGCGAGCGTCTTCGTACTGACCAGCCGAAACGTAAGTGGCGCCCACCTCGCGCCAGATCTCATGCTGTGCGTGGGCAGGATCACGCGCCACGACCTGTTCGAAGTTTCTTATCGCGTCTGCAAAGCGCTTCTGTTGGCGAGCGATCCGACCCAGTTGATAGTGCGAGTCGATCTCCTCATCGTCGATCTGCACAGCGCGTTCAAAGCGCTCCCGCGCGGCATCGAGCTCGCCGCGTTGCTGATGAATCAATCCCAGGTTGTAATGCGCGGATGCATCCGCAGGGTTCAAAGTAGCGCTCTCAAGATTCTGTTTGAAAGCAGCCTTAGAGCGGTGCTGACCCATGATTTCGCCGAAGTAGCCTCGCAAAAGCACAAAGAGCACAATGATCAAAAAGGGTGAGCCTAACACGCGCGAGAACAACTGAACCCAAATTGGAGAGACCAGGAGTACACCCAGGCATGAGACCACTGAGACTGCTATAGCGCGAAGCACTGAGATGCGAAAGACTTCTTTAACACCAACCACTGTTCCGACACTAAACAAACCCAGCTTTACCATCCGGAATAAACCTTCAGATATTCCTATCGGATCAGCCAGTTGCTGGGCCACCAACGCCTCCCACTGGGGGGAACGAGCAATCATGGCCCGAATCTGCTCCGACTGTTGCATTGTGCTGGCCAAGTGAGCAGCCTGGATGCCTGAGAAGTGAAAGAAGGCGGCAACAATGATCGCCCAAATGTTCGCAGCCGTCAGGACGTAAAGCATTGTGGCGGCAACAGGCGCGTAGTCTTGAGTGATAACTACTCGAAAACTACCGCGACGCTCAAAAGTGTTCGCAACCAGAGTAATCAACGGAACGAGAACAACCGCGATCAAGACCAGGGTAATGGCATTTATGAAGAGATCTGAAAACACCGCGCCACTAAACAGCGACGCAGTTCCCCCGGCAAACCTTTTTGTCGTGGAACTGTAAGCAACCTGGCTCAAAAACGCGATGAGCGCGACAGACGCGAGGCTGCGATCACGCACTTCGCGCAACGCACGCAGAGGCGCGTAAAAGACCATTAGTAACAGGCGCAGCCAATCAGCCATAAAAATTCAACAATCGACTCTAAGGATTGTCATTCCCCTGTTCCGGAAACTCCGGATTAAAGCCCGCGGCCGGCGGCCCAGGCGGCGAGAGATTCTCATGGTGAATAACACTCGCAGCGGACAGGGGCCAGTACCGAAACAGCGCTTTTCCATAAATATACTTCTTGGGTACTAAGCCCCAAATTCGCGAATCGCTTGAATTATCGCGGTTATCTCCCATTACGAAGTAGTAATTTGGTTTGATATAAAGCGGGGCTTGACTCCGGTGCGATAGATTTAAGTGCGGATCGAGGTAGCTCTCTTCCAGATCGCGTCCATTAACTCTAACTATGCCTTCATGAATCTCCACAGACTCGCCCGGTAGTCCAATCACGCGCTTGATGTAGCTCTTCGAAGGATCGTCGGGAAACCAGAAGACAACGATATCACCACGATCAACTTTGGGAGCCCAGCGATAGTCGTCGTAATACACTAGCTTGTTTACAAAGATCCGTTCGCCATCATGGAGCCGGGGCAGCATTGAGGTTCCCTCGACCTTTACAGGTTGGACAACAAAGACGACGACCAGGGCCGCAATCATCAATGCAAAAATGAGATCCCTGAGCAAGAGCCGCGCTTCTGACCACAGATTGTCGCGCGAGGCATCTTCAGGCCGTTGCACCTGAATATCTTTGTCGTCTTCGATGTGAACGCCACCGAACGGTGGTGGCCGACGTCTTCGGATTCCGAACATAAGAATGCGCTAAATTCCTGGGCTAAGGCTGCCTGTATCACCCTCGGTTGCGGAATGGTTCCCGGCAGCAAGAAACCAACGTGAGCAACATGCCCAACTTGATTTTTGAGGTTAGCTTTCGGCTCCGCGCTTGTCAAACCGGTATTTGATGCGGAAATGGCGATTTGTGTTGAGTCGTTTCCGCAAACGTCTCGCTGATCCGGGTCTTTACTGACCTCCGGTTCTCACTCCGTTAGCAGTGAGATGTATATAGGTGACGCAAAAACCTAATGTCAGCGCCGTTCGGAGGAGCGGAATTCAACTAGAGCATCACCAATCCAGAACCATTCCGCTCCTCCGAACGGCGCCGGCAGGGGCTTTGCTCGTCGGTCTATAAACATGTCACCCCTACGGGGTAAAACCCGCGACTTAAGAGGTTATTGAGGTTGAACGATTAAACTGCTGATCCGGAGTCTCAATCACTGATCAATAATCTCGTAACTCGCGGTCATTCGTTTTAGGAGGGCCTGGGGAAGACAGTTTGCACCCTAGTCAGAAATTCGTTGGCTTCAGCGGGTGTTTTTCCTGATAGACGGCAATGAAAGTGTCTATCAATGCTCGTTCGCCAGTGGCATCCATCTTTCCCTGAAAGCTGTATTCGAGAGCATCCATGTCAGGGCAATTGTATGAGCCGAATACTTTGCGTGTGGGATACAACTTTTGAATTCGCGGTCGCTCTCGTTCAATGCTTGTCGTGTAGCCATCAGCGTCGCACTCTTCGTCTTTGTAAGTCTTCAAGATGATATCGAGCCAACTATGGCGAGTTTGCACGAGAGCGTTCTTGATTGTTTTCTTCACGATCACCATATTGCTTGAAAAAAGCCTCTATGGAACGATGCAGTTTTCCATCTCAACGAAGCCCTTTCCGCCCAAGCCACCCTCAATTCCGCGCACAGTTCCTTCAACAATCGCTTCTTGTCCACCGCTTAGTTCAGCTAATCGGGAGCTTTGTGATTTGTTGAAATAGCATCGTGTCTGGGCATAACCTCCCGCTGGCGAATGAAAGGTCAGGGTAATTCTGCCGTCTTTCAAAACATCAATTGAATTTACCGTGCCATTGACGCGAATTCTTTTACCACCGTACATCTGATTGGCGCGAACTTCGTTTCCTTCAAACTCCATGACCAATTTACCTGCGTTAACAGTTGCCGAAGGAGCATCTTGAGGGCTGGCTGGCTCTGTAGAAGATGGCATGGGCATCGCAGTAGCAGTGGCAGGTTCTCTCTCGATGCTCAATCCCTGATCGGTAAAGTTGATCTTGTCTGGCGAGATGCCCGTGACGGCTTGCAGATTCAATCCAGCGAGTTGTTGGCTGACCTTCAAAGTTTCAGCATTGTTCAATTGCTTCCCTTCCTGATATGTGGCAAGCGCAAACCCCGCGTAGAGCACGAGAGTCTCATACATCTCTTGCTTCTGCTTATCGGTGACGCCATTTAACGCGTTGCCTTCGACCAATGCCTCCGCGATCGTGTCACGCAATTCGACCATCTGCGGGTCGGAAGGCTGACCAGCGCCGTGATAGATACTTGCGTTAGTGGCAAAGAAGAAACTCAAGGCGAGCGCCAGATCGTTAGGCTTGCCGGCTGCTCGCGCTCCCTTATCAAATTCCTGCAACAACGTCTTGAGCAGAGTGAACACCGTCTCGTTGTTAGGGTCGGGCGGCGCGGCAAACAGGTTTGCGATTTCCCGCGTTTTGAGTTGAGTACCGGTCGAACGAAAACGTACCGTGGCGTCATTGGCTGGAGCAGTTGTGTCATGTGCGGCAGTCGTGGTGCCGATTTCTGAGTGCTTTGCTCCGAGTCTCTTCTCCAGCCGATGCCGCGCTAACCGATCCATGACGATGTTTGTGATCGTCGCGCTTGCGGGATTGTTCCAGTTACCACCGAGGCGGTCCGAGTACTGTGCGACAACTGGCCCACACGTAACCAGCAGCAGCGAAATCAAGATGCACCAGCGAGTCAAACGCGCACGTTTCTTAGCCATCTCTCCTGTCTCCTCTTATGTCGGATAAAGCCCACTTGATAGGTGCG
>WNFR01002749.1_pt1 | contig 18250 bp, 19 predicted proteins | sample 5400221 | NCBI WGS metagenome assembly WNFR01 (sample SAMN13153357, study PRJNA577476) | soil metagenome | isolation source: 40 cm soil under Madrone tree | place: USA:California | collected 2016-06-14
ACCCGGCGCTGGGCGAGAAGCTGCGCGCGCCCTTGCTGCGGCTTTGCGCCCGCTATCTGACGCGGCAGCCCTCGATACGCATCGACCCCGTGGCGCGTTTTCACCTCGGCAATGGCGCACGGCTCGAACGGATCAATTGGCTCGGCAACAACGCGCCACGCGGCATCCAGGAATCCTTCGGCATCATGGTCAACTATCTCTACGACCATGACAGCATCGAGGACAACCACGAGGTCTTCGTGCGTGACGGGACCATCGTGCGTTCGCCCCATGTCGACACACTGCTCGCAGCTTGAGCCCATGCGGGGCGCTCGCACCAGGGCGACAGAAAGGCGGTGAACGGCGACACGACATCGAAATCTCAGGCGTCCGGCGCCGCTCTGCGCCGCCCACGCCATGCAACCAGACATTCCCATCCATCCTTGAAGGAAGAGATATCATGATGAACAGACGCGCTTTTTCCGCCGCCCTCGTGACCGGTGCCGCAGCTTCGCTGATCTCCACACGTGGCCTGGCCGCAAATTCAACTCCAGCGAAGGCAAGCAACGTCGTGCTTGTGCACGGGCTGTTCGCCGACGGCTCGTGCTGGTCCGAAGTGATAGCGCGATTGCAGGCGGCGGGGCTCAACGCCACGGCCGTGCAAAATCCGCTGACGACGCTGCCTGAGGCGGTGGCTTCGGCCCAGCGGGTGCTGGCGCGGCAGGATGGCCCGACGGTGCTGGTGGGTCATTCCTTCTCTGGGATGATCGTTACGGAGGCCGGTGTGCATCCGAACGTCTCGGCGCTCGTCTATGTGGCGGCGCGCGCGCCAGATGCGGGCGAGGATTACACGGCCCTGGCGAAGACATATCCGACGCCGCCGGCGACAGCCGGGATCGTTTTCGACGGCGATGAAGGGCGCCTTTCCGAGAAGGCTTTCCTACGCGATTTTGCTGGCGACCTGCCGGAAGCGAAGGCCAGGGTGCTCTACGCCGTGCAAGAGCCGTTCCACAAGGCGCTGCTCACTGGCAAGACCACGCACGCGGCGTGGCGCTCGAAGCCGAGCTATTACGCCGTTTCAACCGAAGACCGCACGATCAATCCCGATCTCGAACGCTTTATGGCCAAGCGCATGGGCGCCAAGACCATCGAAGTGAAGGCGAGTCATCTGTCGCTGATATCCCAACCCGACGAGATCACCCGGCTGATCCTGGAAGCCGCGGGACAGCAAGCCTGATGAACCCAGCACATGCACAGCACGAAAGGAGCAAGGAGCCATGAAACGCTTTGGATCTGCCGCCTGGAACGGCGGCCTGCGTGAAGGCAAGGGCTCGGTCTCGACCGAGAGCCGCGCGCTTGAAACCTATCCCTACACGTTCTTCAGCCGCTACGGTGAAAAGCCGGGCACCAATCCGGAGGAGCTGCTTGGGGCGGCTCACGCCGCCTGTTTCACTATGTCGTTCGTCAGACTACTCGGCATGGCGAACTTCGTGCCGGAGCAGGTCGACAGCAAATCGGAAGTCGTCATCGACAAGGACGGCGATGGCTTTTCCATCACCTCGGTCCATCTGACCGTCACCGCGAAGATACCGGGCATCGACCAGGCCGCGTTCCAGTCAATCGCCGCAAAAGCAGAGGCCGGTTGCCCTGTCTCCAAACTGATGAAGGTCGAGATTGGCTTCGAGGCCACTCTCCTCCTGTGAGTCTGCGCTGAAGGGGTGCGCAGGGTGGATCGCCGCGCTGCGCGCCTGGTATTGGAGCGGAATGAGATTAGGCTTGGTCATATCCGGCATTGGTGAACTAGTTTCCGCACTCAGCGGATGTGACTGTATCGAGGATCGGACCGATGGCATTTTGGGCCCCACCTATCACGGACTTAGCCACATCGGCCGGCCACTTTCTATTTGGCATACCAGAAGCTCAAATAGCTGATGGCGGCTAAGGCGTGCGCGCACTCAGCGCATCAACGCAATTGGTACGTCCTAAACCGTGGAGACTGGAGATGCCGTTTGTAATCTTCACCGTCCGGCGCGGCCTCACCGCCGCCGACAAGTCCCGCTTATCGGAGGCAATGTTAGAAGCCCAGGTGGCCGCCGGCTATCACCGAGCCGACCGCTTTCACCGCTTTCTCGAGGTCGACCAGGATGACCTTCTGGTAGATCCCCGCTTCCCCAACTACGCAATGGACAGAACCGATCGGTTCATGGTCGTTGAGGTAGTCATCTCCAGCGGGAGGCCGACAGGAGCCGCCATTGCGGACGAAGCGGTCCGACTGTTCGGCGAGCGCCTACACCTCGCGCCTCAGGACGTCCTATTCGTCTTCCACGAGGTGGAACCGAACCTCCCGCGCTTTCCTGCTGCGTAGATCAGGCGAGAGGCGACCGCGGATGCCTAAGCCGTCGAAGCGCGACCAGTTCGTGGAGCCAACGAAAGAGCTACTCTGGGAAGTGGGCTACGAGGCCATGTCGCCTCGCGACGTTCAAGCCCGAATCGCCGCCTAGCCCGGCAGCCTCCGGTCGCGTAAGTTTGGCCACAAGCTTCAGGCTCTCTGGGACGCCTGTGTCGCGGAAAGCCTACAGAGTCACCCAGTGAAGGACGCCTTCATCGTCCAGGCTGTTGAGCTCCTCGACCCGTTCGCCACCGATTTCGAGTTTCGTTACGTAAAAGTCGGCCGCAAACACCTGCCGAGGTTGGAAGCGGTGGAAAGCGCGGTGGCAGATCTGATGGCGGCCGTAAGGCCGCATTGTGAGGCAACGGTGATTGCAGCTCGGGGAGAGCCTCGCGCTGAACGAGCAGCCGGATACTGCGCGGCAGGCCGGGCTGTCGGCTGATAAGTGCGGCCTTCGCCGCGCCGTCCGGTCTGTGCGGGACGCCGCGCGCCGCCAGCAGTTGGTCTGGTGGCGCAGGAAGTTAGGCCCGAGCAAACACTATATTTTCAAATCGACATAATGAGCCCAGCACATCACCGCGCCACTCTAGGGCGGCTGCCAATGGCCTCATGCTGAACCCATCGGGCTGGCGTGTAAATGCGATTGATAGTATTCTAATAGAGAACTCAGCGGACCAATCTCGAGGGCATCTCACGATGCTGGGTCCTGGCGCCGAAGTGGCCCCGTACGCAGACTGCCTTGTCGTGATAGAACCTCAGGCAGATGGACCTGTAGTTGGTTTCTACGCGGGTCACCCTATCGCAGCAGCAGTAGTTGACTACTTTGGTCGCCGCTATATCTATGCGGGCGTCGCTGCACGTCACGATGACGGGCAGTATGATTTCAAGGCTCTGGCGCCCGGTGAGTGGATCGTGGAGCCCGGGCTGATCTATGCCCATGACAGCGGGAACTCCGATAACATATCTGCAAAATCGCACGGCAGGTCTGGCGGCCGCACCCTTGGCAATCTGAGGGAGGTCTTAATTGGCTGGCTCCACTGAGTCCGGCGCCGTCGAGAAGGATGTCCGCGCCAGTCCAGCGTTATCATTATCTGTCGCCATCGAAAACTCGATGTCTGAAAAGACAGCGATTAGAGGCGTGGCCGACATATGGGTGCCGCGAAGCTCAGGAGCTCGGATCGTTGATAGCAATCACCCGTAAGCGTTCTCATGCCTATACGCACTCATGCTGCGCTTGCGCCGGGAACATTGTCGCCTAAAGAAGGGAGACTACCTATGGTGAGTGCCACATCTGAATCGACGCCCCACATGATACGCGACGTCGATTGGAAACAAGTCGTCTTCATAGCTGCTGGCGTTCCTGCGCTGGTCCTGTTCTCCATGGGCGGCATCTCGGCAACCGTCGGCGCGCCGGCTTGGCTGGTCTGGACCATCTCCGTCCTGTTCGGCTTCGCCCAATCCTTTACTTATGCGGAGATTGCTGGCCTGCATCCCTCAAAAACAGGGGGCACGGCAGTACATGGCGCCACGGCTTGGATTCGCTACAGCAAAATTCTCGCGCCACTGTCACTGTGGTCGAACTGGCTAGCCTGGACGCCCGTGCTTGCGATTGGCGCAGGTCTTGGTGCTGGCTATCTGCTGTCCATCTTCTTCGCCGCCGATTCGCCCATCACCACCTGGCAGCTGACGCTGATGAATCTCAGCTTCATCTCTAAGGACCTGACACTGCGCATCAATGCGACCTTCTTGCTAGGCGCAGCCATCATGCTGGCCGTGTTTGCGATCCAGCATCGCGGCATCCTGCGCACTGCGCAGATCTCGACAATTCTGACCGTCGCTTCGCTGATCCCGTTGTTCATCGTCTGCGTGATTCCACTTCTGGCCGGCAGCGTTCACGCACAAAACTTCGTGCCCTTTACGCCGCTAGCCACCAGCAATGGCCAAGTCATCCCGAGCGTTTGGGACAAGGGCGGTATCCTTCTATTCCTGGGCGGCCTTTTTATCGCTGCTTGGTCGGCCTACGCCTTTGAAACGTCCGTCTGCTACATGAGCGAATTCAAGAATCCGGCCGTCGACATGCCGAAGGCGATCATCGTGTCTGGCCTGATCTGCATTGTCGCCTATGTGACCGTGCCAGTCGTCTTCCAGGGTGTGCTTGGCACGCAGAAGATGCTCGACCCCGGCATCGGCGACGGATCCGGCATGGGCCTGGCCCTCGCGAGCATGCTGAACGCCGGGCCGTTCATCACCAAGATCCTGGTGATTCTGCTGTTCTTCAGCCTGATCATGTCAATCATCACGGCGATGGCCGGTTCGTCGCGAACCCTCAGCCAGGGTGGGAGAGACGGCTGGCTGCCGAAGTACCTCGCCTATCTGAATATGCACGGGGCGCCGACCCGCGCGATGTGGACGGATTTCGGCTTCAATCTAATCCTGCTGTCGATGTCCAACTACCTTTTCGTGCTCGCGGTGTCGAACTGCAACTACCTGATCTTCAATTTCCTCAATCTCAATGCCGGGTGGATTCACCGGATCGACAATCCAGACGTCAAGCGTCCCTGGCGGTGCCCGAATTGGCTGCTCACCCTCGGGGCCGTCCTCGCCTACGTCAATGCCTTCCTTCTGGGCGCCGGCGCAAATGTCTGGGGCAACGGCACCTTCGTTTCCGGCTTCGTCTCCGCGGCGGTGATTATTCCGGTGTTCGCCTTCCGCCACTATGTGGTCGACAAAGGCGTGTTCCCTCAACACATGTATCGGGATCTGTTGCGGCCAGGCCAGAAAGAGCTAGGCCCAAAGCGGGCCGGCATGCTGCCTTATGTTGCGCTACTTGGAGGCATCGGATCTTGCCTGCTGGGCTATTTTATATTCTGGACCTAAAGATTCGTTAGAACTGCGACCGGAGTTTCGGCCTGGGTGCGAAATTCCCAATAGCCGCGACTACCCAGTATTGGAAAATCCGCGAAGCAAGCGCCGCAGTCCTTCTTTCACATCCACATCCGACATTCTTAATTTTCCCGCGCAAGCCGCACTCGCCAGTCGGCCACGTTTCAGGAAACATGAGTCGACAAGCGGCTCCACCAGATGACTCACTTCAGGCGCAAGTCCGGTTATGGCACATCGCGTCATTTCGTTGCGCTACGGAATTTGGGCGCTATCGGGGCATAGCGGATATCGATCAGCCGCACCAATCAAGCTCGATTTATGAGTACGCGCCCTAATAGGCAGGTTCTAGGACGGACTGCGCCCACGCCGCCCGCCGCGCCGGCGCCCGCCCATATCGCTCAATTGTTCCGCCGGATAGCGGGCGGTTTCGTGCAGCAACCGGATGAGTTCGCCCAGCGGCCCCGGCGGAAAGGGCGGGCCGGCCAAGCCATGTCGTTCGATCAGTCGCGTCGCCGCCTTCGCCGGATCGGCGCGATCCTTGAGGTCGAGCAACCAGGAGAGCAGGACATCGCCGGCCGGGCCGGGGAAATCCGCGCCCATGGCCAGGACTTGCCCGATCAAGCCCTGGGGATCTTCCGGCTCGTTTGCTGGCGTTGCCGATATCGCGGCCATGATCCAATATCCGGGGTAAATCCCTTAAGAGGCGACATTTAACAGGGAATTTGCGGCGGCATAAGCATTTTTCCGCCATGGGCCACCGATATCCCAGCCTGGTGCACGACACTCCGGCGTTGGATCGAAGATCGCGATGCCCACGCGCTCTACCGTCAGGCGAGGCTGCTTCCGCTGCGCAGTCGCGCCAGATCGGCCTCGATCATCATGCCGACCAGGGTCCGGAAATCCACGACGGGGCGCCAATCGAGTTGGGCCGCTGCCTTGCTGGCATTGCCCACGGTCACGGTGATATCGGCGGGCCGGTAGAAAGTCGGATTGACGCGGACCAGAATGCGACCGGACTTCTTCTCCACGCCTTCGGTCGAGGCGCCCTCGCCGCGCCAACCGATCTGAAGGTCGACGCAAGCCGCCGCCGTCTCGATCAACTGGCGCACGGTATGGGCCTTGCCGGTAGCGAGCACATAGTCCGCCCCAGCCTCCTGCTGGACCATGCGCCACATGCCTTCGACATAGTCGCCGGCAAAGCCCCAATCGCGCGCGACGTCCAGATTGCCGACTTCGAGCGCCGCCTGCTGACCCATGGCCATGCGCGCGAGAGCCACGGTCACCTTGCGGGTGATGAACTGGGGCGGGCGCAGCGGCGATTCATGATTGAACAGAATTCCGCAGGAGGTGTGCAGCCCATAGGCCTCGCGGTAATTGACCGTGATGTGATGGGCATAGAGCTTGGCGATCGCATAGGGGCTGCGCGGATGAAACGGGGTCTCCTCGTCCTGGGGCGAGTTGCGGGCATTGCCGAACAGCTCGGAGGTGGAGGCTTGGTAGAATCGGGCCCGCGCGCCGCTGTTGCGCAGAGCCTCGAGGATTCGAGCAACCGCAAGTCCGGTGACCTCGCCGGCATAGATGGGTTGCTCGAAGGAGGCGTGGACGAAACTCTGGGCCGCCAGATTGTAGATTTCGTCCGGGGCCACGCGATCGAGCACGCGCTGGATCTGTCCGGAGTCGGTTAATTCGAGTTGAAGGGTCGTGAGACCGCCGTTGACGCCCAGCCATTCCAGGCGCGCCCGTTCGCTGGGCTGCTGGGCGCGTTCGGTGCCGAAGACGCGATAGCCTTTGCCTAGAAGCAGGCGCGCCAGATAGGCGCCATCCTGACCGGTGACGCCGGTGATCAAAGCGGTTTTCGCCATGTTGGCTTGTTACACCGTCATTCGCTTGCGCGTTGCTATCGCGGCGTAGATCGCACGGCAGCCAAGGATTTGCAACTCGGCAGGGGTCGGATGCTAAGCTGGGCGTCAAGCGCCTGATCGTCTTAAGCCAATTCGGCCTAAGACGTTATTCAGTCGCTACTTTGTTTAACTGGAGAAAGATCGGATCAGTTTGATTCAGACTGATCCGATCTTGCTCTAGGAGATTAAAGGCAATGACCGACGGGCGTTTGCCGACCGAAATGTGGGTCAAGGCCCATCTGCGCCGCCTCAGCATCGAGGGAATTGGGGCCGTCGTCGTGCGCCGCGGCGAGGCGATGGGCGGCAGCGTCCTGCTGAAACTCAATCAGCGCGATCTCGGCTGTCGTGTCCTGACCCAGGCCCGCGCGCCCGACGGCGCGCTCGGCTGGCTGGCAGCCTTCGAGGGCAAGGCCGTCGGGGAGACCGAGGCCGACGCCTACATTGCCCGCGCCACGGGCCGCGACCCGGATTTATGGGTGGTGGAGATCGACGACCGCGCCGGCCGTCATCCTTTCGAGGGGCGGGTGCTGTAGCGGCTGAGCTTTGTCTCAGGGAATGCGAACGATGATTTTCCCGATGACCGTGCGGTCGGCCATGCGCTTCAGGCCTTGGCCGAAATCGGCCAGGTCGATCACGCTGTCGATGACCGGAAGCACCTCGCGCGAGGCCATCTTGGCCAGACCCTCGGCAACATTGCGGAAATTGGCGCCGAAGGAGCCGATGATGCGAAGCTGTTGCTGGAAGACCTGGAACAGATTCGTTTCGGCGGAGATGCCGCTGGTGGATCCGCAGGTGACCAGCCGCCCGCCGCGCTTGAGGGCCAGCAGGCTGCCGGCCCAGGTATCTGGCCCGACATGTTCGAAGACCACATCGACGCCCTTCTTGCCGGTCTGGCGGCGCGCCCAGGTCTCGAAGCGGTCCTTGCGGTAGTTCAGCACGGCATCCGCGCCAAGGGCCTCCACGCGCGCGATCTTCTCCTCACTACCCACGGTGGCCAGCACCCGCGCGCCCACGGCCTTGGCCATCAGCACCGCGGTGGTGCCCACGCCGCTGCCCGCGGCATGGACCAGGATGGTCTCGCCGGCCACCAGCCTGGCATTGTCGAACAGCATGTGCTGGACCGTGGCGAAGGTCACCGGCGCGGTGGCGGACGTGGCCCAATCGACGCCGGCCGGCACGGGAATCGTCTGGCGCGCCGGCAATCGCACATATTGGGTGGCGAGGCCGTCGCGATGGAACCCCATGATGCCGCCATCGGCGATGTTCTCGCAGAGATTCTCCTGGCCGCGCAGGCAAGCCGGGCAATGACCGCAGATCATGCCGGCATAGAGCACAACCGGGTCGCCGGGCCGGCGGTTCGCCACACCTGGGCCCACCGCGGCGATCTCGCCCGCGCCTTCGACACCTGCCACGATGGGCAATTTGCGCTTGGCAAAGGCCATGCCGCGAAAGCCCCAGAGATCGATGTGATTGAGGGCCACCGTCTTCATGCGCACGATGACTTCGCCGGCGCCCGGGGCCGTGGGCTCGGGCGCGTCCTCGAGGGCGAGGCGCCCGTCTTCGATCAATCGAAGGGCTTGCATGCCGACGGCTTATGCCGCGCCCAGCACCAGGCTGACGTTCTGTCCGCCAAAGCCGAAGGAGTTGGAAAGGATGGTGCGCACCTTTGCCGGCCGCGCCTTGTTAGGTACGACATCCAGCGGGATCGTCGGATCGGGCTGATGGTAATTGATGGTCGGCGGCAGAAGCTGGTCGCGCAATGTGAGGATCGAGAAGGCGGCTTCGACGGCGCCGGCGGCTGTCAGGGTATGGCCGATCATCGATTTGTTGGAGCTGATGGGAACCCGACCGGCGCGCTCGCCGAACAGCTGCTGGATGCAGAAGGCTTCCATCTTGTCGTTTTCCGGCGTGCCGGTGCCATGGGCGTTGATGTAATCGACGTCCTCGGCGCCTAGGCCGGCGTCCGCCAGCGCTTCGCGCATGCAGCGCAGAATTGCCGCCCCGTTCGGGTTGCTGCGCGTGCGATGAAACGTGTCGGCGGCTTCCCCGCATCCCAGGATGTAGGCCAGTATATTGGCGCCGCGGGCTTTCGCCTTCTCCGCGTCTTCCAAAACCAGCGCCGCGCCGCCTTCGGCCATGACGAAACCATCGCGATTGCGCGAAAAAGGCTTGGCGGCCTGGGTCGGTTCTTCGTTGGCCGTGGAAAGGGCAGAGAGCAGGGAGAAGCGGATCAGCGCCTCCTGCTGGATCGAACCATCGGTGCCGATGGCCAGGGCGGTGTCGCAGGATTCGCGGCGGATCGCCTCGACGCCGAGCTGGATGGCCGAGGCGCCGGAAGCGCAAGCGGTCGAGAGCGTGATGGGCGATCCCTGCGGCCCGAATTCCGCCATCAGACGCCAGGCGACCCCGGCGTTGATGCTGCCGTCGTGAACATGCTCGGCTCCTTCGCGTGATGCCTCGATGAGGGCTTTGTATCGAGTGCCCCCCTGCCGGTCGGCGAGTTCGAAGCGATGGCTCCAATCGAGATCCATGGGCGGGGCGGCCAGGAACATCTCGCCGGGAAATTTGCCGGGTTCGCCGATGCCGCTTTCGGCGATCGCCTCGCGCGCGGCCTCGCGCGCCATTTCGAAGCTGATCGTCGGCGTATCGCTGGTCTCGATGGGCAGGAAATCGACCGAGCCGCCGATGGTGGTCCGGAGACCCTCGATGGGAAAGCGGGTGAGGCGATGGATGCCGGACTCGCCCGCCGACAACCGGCGCCAGTTCTCTTTCTTGCCCAGGCCTAGCGACGTCACCATGCCGATGCCGGTGACGGCGATCGGCTTGTTCGTTGTCTCACTCATGCTACCCTCTCGATCAGCGCCATGCCCTCGCCGCGAAAATGACCCCATCCCGTGACCAGCAGCCTGTCGGCGGCGTCATCGCCCCGGGTCTCGATGGGCTCGTCCGGCGATAGGGCGGGAAAAAGCCGGCCCTGCTCCAGACAGGTGATAGCAAGCCCGAGGTTGGCAAGGAAAGAGGCTTCAACGCTGTGGCCCAATGCCGCAGCCGTGCCGCGGACCGGGCCCGTGTTGGATCGGCCGGCGAGGAAATCATGTTCCTCGGCGGTGATTTGGCCGGCCCCGCAGGCCCCGCTCAGGACCGGTGGCGCCTTTCCGTCCGATTGCAAGGCGATGCCGTCCCATTGCCGGCCGGCTACTGCAGCGGCGCTGCCCGGCTTGCGATCAGAGAACCCTGCCTGGACGGATCCCAGGCGCGCCAGCCCCCGGGCGCCGCGCCCTTCGGCATGGGTACGAGACTCCATGACCAGGAAGGCGCCGGCACTGCCGAGCGTCATGCCATTGGCCGGCCGGTGCCAGAGGTCGGGCACGGGCGTCTGGCGCAGCAGGCCATAGGGCTCGAACATCAGCAGCGTTTCGGGCCGCTCCGCGTTGAAGGCCGCGCCAACAAGGAAAAGATCGCCCTGATTCGCGGCGATGCGTTCCCAGGCGATGCGCACCGCATCCAATCCTGCGGATTCCTCCCCCATGAAGGTACGACTGGATCCGGAGACGCCATGGACGATCGAGATATTGCCGGCGAACAAATTGGGCAATTGGGCGAGGAACAAGGTCGGCCGGAGGCCCGTCACCAGCATTTCATTGAGCCAACCGTCGGTGTTGGGCTTGTCGACATGGGCCGCCAGGATCTGTTCGTCGACGCTCACATCGCGCTCGCCGCCCGGCGCGGCGACAACCATATGGGTGCGCGCCAGCAAAGCCTCGTTCCCCGCGATGCCGGCCTCGGCCAGCGCCATGCCGGCGGCATAGCAGCCGTAATGCATCAGCGGACCCATGGCCCGCTGATCGCCTTTGCGCGGGATGAAGCGATCGAGGTCGAGCGGCACCATCGGATAGACGGTATGGGGGGCAAACCGCGTGCTGTCGGCCCGCCCCTGCCAGGCGGCGGCGGCCAAGCTCGCCCAATGGGCGGCGCGCCCCTCGCCCAATGTGGAGATCAGTCCGCAGCCGGTGATCCAAACTTCACGTTTCATGGCGACATCTCGGATCGGCTATGCGCGCATCGGCGCATCGAGACCGAGGCGGCGCGCGTTTTCCAGCATCAGATCGCGCATGGCGTGGTTGGGGAAGGGGAGAGAGCGAAAGCGGATGCCGGCTTCGGCGACCGCACCGGTCTCGGTCTCTACTTCGGCCTTGGTTACGGCATAGCCCGATCCCAGATGGACCAGGCTGGCGCTGATCGAAAGCGCGGTTCCGGGCTCGACAAAGCGCCGGAGTTTCGCGGTTTCGATCTGGGCGAGAAACGGCATGCGCTGAAATTTCTCCAAGACGAGGATCAGATGGCCCGCAGTCTGGGCCATGCATTCGACCAATAGCACGCCCGGCAGGATGGGATATCCGGGAAAATGGCCCTCGAAGACACTCGACTCCCGGGGCACTTCCGCGCGCGCGCGGATCGTGCCGGCGACCGGATCCACCGCCTCGACCCGATCGACCATCTGGAAATATTCGAGGCGCATGACGCCGGCCAATCAGGTCCTGGGGCAGCTTGCGGGGCGAGTCGCTCGGTCCGCCATCAGGCGGGCTTTGCCGCCCTCAATTCATCGATCCGGGCGCAAAGATTGCTCAAGATGAAGTAGTCGTCGACCGAGCCCTTGCCCTCGTTGATGTCCTGCATCCACTTCTCGATGGGCATCTTGATGGCGAAACGCTTGTCGATGGCGAAGGTGACGTCCAGAAAATCGAGGCTGTCGATGCCGAGATCGTTGATGGTGTGGGATGTCGGCTGGATCGTCGCCCGGTCGATATTGCAAGTCTCGGCAATGATGTCCGCGACGGCGTTAAAGGTATCTTGCATGATCTTCCGGTGCCGTATTGTGGGGGGAGGGCGAATCGGGCTGAATTTAGGCATATCCCCCGAAAATCGCAATCTTTGCTCTAGCGCCAGCGGCGATGGAACCAGAGCCACTGGTCCGGGTGGGCACGGACCCAGTCTTCAAGGGTCCGCGTGACCTCCGCCATCAGGGCCCGAATGTCGGCCCCGCCATCGGCGGTGCGGGGTATCTCGACGGAGGGCAGGATATGCAGGCGAAAGCGCGCGCCCTTCAGCCGCTCGACCACCGCACCGGTGATCGGACAATCAAAGCGCCGGACGAGCCTGGCGAGCGTCGGGGCCGTGCGCGCCGGCCGGTCGAAGAAGGGCAGATCGATCCCTTGCCCGTAATACTGGTCGATCATCAACCCCAGATTCTCGCCGCCATCCAGCGCTTCGGCCGCCGCCGCCGCCGTCCCGAAGCCGCTGGGCAGCAATCGGCCCATGCTGCGCCGGCGGACCTTCTCGACCAGCCGGCGGGCGAAGGGGTTATTGGGCGGGCGAAAGACCACGGCGACCGGCAGGCCATAACGCTCGGCGGCGATGGGCAGCAGTTCCCAATTGCCGCAATGGCCGGTGTAGATGATTCCCGCCTTGTGTCCGTCGCGGAGCTGATAGAAGCGCTCCGGATTGACGAATTCGATGCGGGTCTGATGGGCGAGGTCCGCCGGCGCCACGTCCCACAGGCGATCGAGCTGGGAATATTCGGCAAAGGTGCGGCAGAGATTGTCCCAGGCACCGACGACGATGGCCTCGATCTCGGCCGGGGTCTTTTCGGGAAATGCCGCGTGCAGATTGCGCCGGCCGACATCGCTGACCTTGAAGGCTGGACCGAACCTGCGGCCGACATAGCCGGCCAGGTCCGATGCCCAGTCGACCGGCATCATCCGAAGGATGGCAAAGACGACCGCGATGCCCGCCGCCTGGATCGTGTAAGCGATTCGTTGTCGGAATTTGTGCAAGCTTCACCCGCTGGCGCGGAAGACCCATCTATTCTTCCAAAGGCCGGGGCGGTTTCGCCCGCCCGCCCGCGCCTGTCAAGCGCCGTGAGGTCGCGTCCCATGACTCCTCGACGGCCGGGCAGATCGCTCGCTGCCGGGACGCCTAGAGCCAGCCCGACTTGCTGAAGCGGTAATAAAGATAGCCGCAGAGGCCGAGGATCACCACCATGATGGCCAGATAGCCGTAGCGCCAGTGGAGTTCCGGCATGTTCTGGAAGTTCATGCCGTAGATGCCGGCGATGGCCGTCGGTACCGCCAGGATGGCGGCCCAGGCGCCCAGCTTTTTCATCACCTCGTTCTGGCGCACCGAGGAGAGCAGAAGATTGGCTTCCAGCGCCGAGGTCAGGAGTTCGCGCTGGGTTCCGATGCTCTCGCTGACCTTGAGGGCATGATCGTAGACGTCCCGGAAATAAAGATAGGTATCGCGGTCGATCAGCGGCACGTCGAAGCGCATCATGCGATTGCAGATGTCGATGAGGGGCAGCACGACATTGCGCAGGGTCAGCAGGTCGCTGCGCAAGTCGTAGATATGCTCGATACCGCTCTGATCGAAGGTGTCCTGAAAGACACGGTTTTCGATGGCGCTGACTTCGTCCTGCATGCCGGTGACGATGGGGAAATAGCTGTCGACGACGAAATCCATCAGGGCATAGACGATGAAATCCTCGCCTTTCTTCAGCATCTTCGGGGCCTGTTCGCAGCGCCGGCGGACTTCGGCATAGCTGACCGAGGGTCCATGACGCACCGAAATGACATAGCCCCGGCCGGCAAAAATGTGGGTCTCGCCCAGCTGGAGCTTGCCCTCGATCATTTGGGCCGTGCGCAGCACCAGGAACAGGCTGTCGCCGTAGACTTCCAGCTTCGGGCGCTGATGGGCGACATGGGCGTCTTCGATCGCCAGCTCGTGCAGTCCGAAGTGGCGCTGCAGCTTGGTCAACAGATCTTCGTCAGGCTCGTGCAGACCGATCCAGATGACGCGGCCGTCCTTGGCCGGCCAATCGTCGAGCTTGTCGATGTCGATATCCGCGACCCGGCGTCCGTCTTCATAGGCCGCGCAGTTGACAACCATCCCCATGGCGAACCCCTGACGCTTGGAACGCAATTCTCAATATAGACATAGCTTTCGCCGATGGGTTCGTCGACTGTCCCATGCCGGGCGAATTTTTGGCCGAAACGCCCTATCCCGCGACAATGTCGCGTTGGTTCCGCCGGGAATTCCGGGCTAGTGTTGCCCCCCTGTCGATGACCTCGACCAATCTTTATCGCCATCCTCCACTGCCGGATGGCTGCCGGAGCCGTCTATGGTCGCTGAACTGGCCCGCTCGGCCGTCGAAAACTTGCGCGCGGCGCGGACGGCAAATCCTGCCACCACGCAGGTGGCCGTGGTCGTCGTCAATTTCAACAGCGGGCAATATCTGGCGCGCTGCCTGGCGGCGCTGCGGGCGCAAAGCTTTCGCGATTTCACGGTAGTGGTCGTCGATAACGCCTCCAGCGACGAATCCCTTCAGGCGCTGAACGATCTTCCCCCGGGTTGGCGCGCCATCCGCTTGGAGCAGAACATCGGATTTGCCGCCGCCAACAATCGCGCCATCGCGGCGGTGGAATCGCCCTGGATCGCCGCTTTGAATCCCGATGCCTTCGCCGAGCCCGATTGGCTGGCGCAATTGATGCGGGGTACCGCCCGATATCCCGATGCCGCGGCCTTCGGTTCCCTGCAGATCGATGGAATCCGGCCCGACCGCCTCGATGGCGCGGGCGATGCCTATCACGTCAGCGGCCTCTACTGGCGCGGCGGATTTCGCCGGCCCCTGGCCGGGCGCTGCATCGAGGGCGAGATCCTGTCGCCCTGCGCCGCCGCGGCCCTCTATCACCGCGACGCGCTGCTAGCCGTCGGCGGGTTCGACGAGGATTTCTTCTGCTATGGCGAGGATGTGGATCTGGCGTTTCGCCTGCGCCTGGCAGGCCATCCCTCGATCCAGCTCGCCAATGCGGTCGTGCGCCATATCGGCGGGGGCAGCGGTGGCGGGCGCGGCACCTTCGCCCGATATCACGGGGCGCGCAACCGACTCTGGGTCTTCGTCAAGAATATGCCGCCGGCGCTGTTCTGGCCGATGATGCCGGTTCATCTCCTGGTCAATCTGGTCATGGCGGTGCCGGCTGCCATCAACGGGGAACTGGGCGCCTTTGCCCGGGGCTTGCGGGACGGCGTCATCGGCCTGCCGAAGGCCCTGCGCAAGCGCCGGGTGATTCAACGCAGGCGCCGGGGCGGCGTCCTGCCGGCGCTCTGCTGGTCGCCCCTTGCCGTGGCGCGGCGCTGGCCCATCGTCCGATTGGCTGCGGCGGACGAGCATCTGGCGCGGGCGGAGGGCGACGGCCGCGTCGCCATCGCCATGGTGAGCTATCGCACCGGGTCGGTCCTGTTCGCGGCGATCGATGCCGCGCTGGCGGACACGGCGGTCGAGAGGCTGATCCTGGTCGACAACGGCAATTCGAGCGAGGTCCGGGCGGAACTCGCGGGTCGCGCGGCCATCGAGCCGCGCCTCAAGATCATCGTCGGGCAGGGAAATATCGGATTTGCCGCGGGCTGTAACCTGGCGGTGCGCCATAGCGAGCAGGATTACGTGCTGCTGCTGAATCCGGATTGCGTGCTGCCTGCGGACGCGGCGCAGAAGTTTCGCGCGGAACTGCGGCGGCGCGAAACCCCCGCTCTGCTGGGCGCCGTCATGATCGACGACGACGGCCGCGAGCAGCGGGCAACGCGCCGTAACCTGCCGACGCCGGCCGGCCTGCTGGGCGAAGCCTTGCATATCCATCGTCTGATCCCGGGCTGGCCCCGAATCGAGATGGCGGGCGCTCTGCCGGCCACTGTCGCGGCTGTGCCGGCCATCAGCGGAGCCGCCATGTTCCTGACGCGAGAAAATTATTGGGCGCTGGGCGGCCTCGACGGCGGCTTCTTCCTGCATGTCGAGGATCTCGATTTCTGCGCCCGTTTTCAGGCGGCGGGCGGTGAAGTCTGCCTGGTGCCCGGCATCCGCATTCGCCATGCGCGCAGCTCGAGCGCGGCGAGGCATCTGGCCATCGAATGGTACAAGGCCCGCGGTTTTCGCCGTTACTTCCGCAAGCGTGGAATGCCGGTCTGGCAGCGTCCGTTGATGGATCTGGCGATCCTCGCCCGTTTCGCCCTGTTGGCTATCCTTTCGCCTTTGCGGCGGCGCGGATCTGGCTGAGGCTCTGGCGCGGCGTCAAGGCTTCCGGATCAATCCTGATTTCGATCAGCGCGGGCTTGCCCGCGGCCATGGCGCGTTCGAAGGCGGGGGCGAATTCCGCGGTGTGGGTGACCGTCTCCCCCAGCGCGCCATAGGCGCGGGCGAGCGCGGCGAAATCCGGATTGACCAGGTCGGTGCCGATGACCCGTTCGGGATAATGGCGTTCCTGATGCATGCGGATGGTGCCGTACATGCCGTTGTTGACCACGACGAAGATGACGGCGAGGCCGTATTGAACCGCCGTGGCCAGCTCCTGCCCGTTCATCATGAAGCAGCCGTCGCCGTTCCAGGAGATGACGGGCCGGGTGGGATATACGGCCTTGGCGGCCACCGCCGCCGGCACGCCATAGCCCATGGCCCCGCTGGTGGGCGCCAGTTGGGTGCGATACCCGCGATAGGGGTAATAGCGATGGACCCAGGCCGTGTAATTGCCGGCCCCGTTGGTGATGATCGTCTCGGGCGGCACGCGCTTGCGCAGGAAGGCGACGACCTCGCCCAGCTGCATCTCGCCGGGCCCGCGCACGATCTCCGTATTGGCCAGATAGTCGGCGTGGGCCTGCTCGGTCCAGCCGCGCCAGGCGGATGGGTCTACCGGCTTCATGGCCTTCGCCGCCGCGGCGAAAGCGGGCATGCCGGCGTTGATGGGGAGCGCCGCCTGATAGACCCGGCCCAATTCCTCGGCCCCGGGATGGACATGGACCAGGGGTTGGCGCGGCATGGGGATATCCACCAGCGTATAGCCACTGGTGGTCATTTCGCCCAGGCGCGGCCCCACCACCAGCAACAGATCGGTGGTCCTGACCCGCTCCGCCAGTTTCGGATTGATGCCGATCCCGACGTCGCCGGCGTAATTGGGGTGCAGATTGTCGACGATGTCCTGGCAGCGAAACGAGGCGCCCACCGGAAGATGATTGGCGGCGGCGAAGGCGGCGATGTCGGCGCAGGCCTCGGCCGTCCAGCCGCCGCCGCCCACGATCATCAGGGGCCGCTTGGCCGCCGCCAGCATCTCGCGCAAGCGCGCCATGTCCGCCGACCCCGGATGGGCCTGGATCGTCTTGTAGGGGCCGGCATCGGCCACTTCGGCCACCTCGGTCAGCATGTCCTCGGGCAGGGCGAGCGCCACCGGCCCGGGCCGGCCCGAGGTGGCGCGATGAAAGGCCTGGCTCACCAGTTCGGGAATGCGCCGGGCATCGTCGATCTCGGCCACCCATTTGGTGACGGGGCCGAACATGCGGCGGAAGTCGATTTCCTGGAAAGCCTCGCGCTCCACCTGGTCGCGCGCCACCTGGCCGATCAGGAGGATCAGGGGCGATGAATCCTGATAGGCGGTATGCAGCCCGATGGAGGCGTTGGTGGCCCCGGGGCCGCGAGTGACAAAACAGATCCCCGGCCTGCCGGTCAACTTGCCATAGGCCTCGGCCATGACGCAGGCGCCGCCTTCCTGGCGGCAGACCATGAACTTGATGCTGTTTTGCGAATCGTAGAGGGCGTCGAGAGCCGCCAGATAGCTCTCCCCCGGCACGCCGAAGGCCAGATTGACCCCGTGAATTTTCAACTGATCGATCAGGATCTGGCCACCGGTCCGGCGGCGGAGCGCTTCGCTCATGGAATTCCCCGTAGATGACGGCCCGGCATAGCGGATCGAAGGATGGCGGGCAAGGGAGACGGGTTCAATCTATCGCCGTTCCGCACCCCTTACTGTCCCCGCCCCCCTTCAGTGGGGGCGGGTTAGGGTGGGGGGTTGCTTAACCGACGATTCCGCATCCTTGCCCGAACACTTATCGATGCCTGTCGACTGCGCCCTATCACCCCCACCCCAGCCCGCCCCCATCGAGGGGGCGGGGGAAGATTGTCGAGGGGGCGGGGGATTTTGAATGGCGGTAAAGTCTCAGATCATTGGCCGGTGCTGGGACCAGGGGCGGGCCATTTCCAGGGCCTTGCCGATGTTGAGGGCGGTCA
>WNFR01002754.1_pt1 | contig 18237 bp, 20 predicted proteins | sample 5400221 | NCBI WGS metagenome assembly WNFR01 (sample SAMN13153357, study PRJNA577476) | soil metagenome | isolation source: 40 cm soil under Madrone tree | place: USA:California | collected 2016-06-14
GGCCAGGCTTAAGAGTCTGCGTGAGAACTCAAAAGCGAAACCCTCAGCGGCTAAAGCCTTGTTGATTTTGCGTCAGTTACGGCACGGCTGAACAAGTTGCGGAAAAAGGGGATAAGACGTTTCCTCAGGCGCTGAAGCGCATTCATGCGACGGGCTTTATGTCGGAGCTGAAGCTCCGACCCCCTTATTAATCTGACTTTTTCCGCAAGCTGTGAAGCCGTGCCCTGACGAAAAACCAGGGTTCCCACACAGACTCTTAAGCCGGTGGGTGCGCGGGCGCACTGAGGCTGCGCGCGATGCTGACCGAGTAATGAAACGCCGACACCGTTGCGAGCGCGGCGACCAGGTAGATCAGGAGTTGCTTGATGCTTCCGAGCAATGCGTTCGGGTATGCCGCGCAGAGAACGACCGTAAATACCAGAACAATTTGAAAAAATGTGGTCATCTTGCCCAACAGGCTCGGCGGAAATGGGCGGTAGCCCCAAATCAAGATGATCACCACGGCGACGATGAGGATAAGAACGTCGCGGCTGAGCACGATGATGGTGAGCCACCAGGCGATTTCCTTCTTGAAGGCCAAAATCACAAACGAAGAGGAGAGCAAAAGTTTGTCGGCGATGGGATCGAGGTATGCGCCGAGCGAGGAACGCTGATTGAGTTTGCGCGCGAGCAGGCCGTCGATGCCGTCGCTGAGTCCCGCTACGACCAGCACCGCCAGCGCCCAGCGGTAGTGTTCGTAGGAAATTAAAATCAGGAAAATCGGCAGGAAGCCGAGGCGCAACAGCGTGATTTGGTTGGGAACTGTCCAGATGCGACCTTTCATTGCGCTTCAGGATAGCGCAGTTCAGGCGAACTGCGCGAGATAGTCGATCAAGCGGCGGCCGATTTTGCGCGCGAAAAGCTCGTCCATGGAAGGAATGGAGCCGGTGGGCTCGTCGAGCGTGATGCGCTCGACGCGCGTCATCGGGAAAAAGAGCGTGGGGACGCCGACGCGCTCGCCGTCCGGCTCGTTGAGCTGGCGAATGAAGTGGTCGAAGGAATTCAGGTCGATGCCGCGCAGGGTGACTCCCGCGGTGCTGACGGCGAGGAGTTCGCCCCAGATTTTTTCCTTGGGGCTGTGCAAGCTGACGACGACGATGGAATGCGGGTCCATGGATGACCTTAGGTGTCTTTCTCCAGCTTACCAAAAACTGTCCTCCGTCTTTGAGATGCGTTCCTGGCGAGCAATTCAGTGTTGGAACACAGGCTGAAGGCCGTGCTACTGCTCATTTGGCGTGTTCGTAGGCCTGGTTTAGCCACCACAGTGCGTCGCGGACGTCGGCTTCTGAATTCAGCTCAAAGGTGAACCATTTTGCGCTGGGGACTGCGTTTTCGATGTCGATGCGCGGCTCTTTCCTGGCGCGCTCCAGGAGTTCGGGTGGCATGGGCTGGATTCGGAAGATGAGCGAATTTGGATTTTTGATTGCGCGAGTGACCGGCAAGGCGGCAAAGATCTTTTTGCCGCGGTAGAAGCCGCGCAGTCCGAACATGGGGCGCGTTGAAACTTTTGGCCATGTGCTTAACTCGCCGCCGAGCATGGCGGACAGTTGCTTGGTTTCCTCGCTGATGCGGGGCATTTTCGGGCGTGGGCGTTTTGCTTGCTTGGTTCTCATCTTGATTTCCTGCCCAATTAAAAGCTGGTGCCATTGTCGCGTCCTCAAAAGCGGCGGCAAGACCGCCGCACTCCAAAAATTACGTGGGCATGGGGCGCGGGCCGTTTGGCGGAAGCAAGAGTTTTGGCTCGGTGAGCGATTGCACCTGGTCTAGCGTGGCGTCGGGTGCCAGCTCGCGGAGTAGGAGTCCTTGGGGCGTGACATCGATGAGAGCTAACTCGGTGACGATGTGATCTACGACTTTGACTCCGGTGAGAGGGAGGGAGCACTTTTTCAGGATTTTGGGTTGGTTGTCGCGGGTGGCGTGTTCCATGGCGATGAAGACGCGCTTCGCGCCGGCGACGAGATCCATGGCGCCGCCCATGCCTTTCAGCATTTTGCCGGGGATGGCCCAGTTGGCGAGATTGCCCTTTTCATCGACTTGCAGCGCGCCGAGTACGGTGAGGTCGACATGGCCGCCGCGAATCATGCCGAAAGAGTCGGCGGAGGAGAAATAACTTGTGCCGGGGAGTTCGGTTACGGTTTCCTTTCCGGCATTGATGAGGTCGGGATCGATTTCGGATTCGAGCGGGTAGGGGCCGACGCCGAGCATGCCGTTTTCCGATTGCAGGACGACTTCGATGCCGTTGGGAATGTAATTCGCAACGAGCGTGGGCATACCGATGCCGAGGTTGACGTAGAAGCCGTCGCGCAGCTCCATCGCGATGCGGCGGGCGATGCGTTCGCGTTTTTGTTCGTCGGTAAGCATTCAGCAGTTGTTAGTTATTGGTTTTTAGTTGTTAGTCGTAATTCTCGATAACTTTGTTTAGTGCCGCATCATAACCAGCGTTCCACACGCGCGTTGTCGGCGGCGCAGAGCTTGAGATCCTTCGGCTACCCTCGTCGGGTAGCCTCAGGATGACACTGTCGCCGTGCGTGAGCAGCATGGTCATGATTTCCTCACGGTGCGGCGCTCGATCTTTTTTTCGTAGTGGGGGCCTTGGAAGATGGCGTCTACGAAGATGCCGGGGGTGTGGATCTGGTCAGGCGGGAGTTGGCCGAGCTCGACGAGTTGCTCTACTTCGGCGATCACGTAGTCGGCGGCGGTGGCCATCATGGGATTGAAGTTGCGCGATGTTTTTCTGTAGATGAGATTACCCCAGCGATCGCCTTTCCAGGCCTTGATGAAAGCGAAATCGCCGCGCAGAGCGCGTTCGAGGACGTAGTGGCGGCCGTCGAAGTCGCGCGTTTCTTTTCCTTCCGCGACCATGGTGCCGTAGCCGGTCGGGGTGTAGAAAGCGGGAATGCCCGCGCCTCCCGCACGGATGCGCTCGGAGAAAGTGCCTTGCGGATTCAGCTCGACTTGGACTTCGCCGCTTAGAACAAGCTGCTCGAAAAGTTTGTTCTCGCCGACGTAGGTGGAGATCATTTTTTTGATCTGGCGATTTTGCAGGAGCAAGCCGAGGCCGGCATTGTCGGTGCCGGCGTTATTGCTGGCAATGGTCAGGTTCCTGGAGCCTTTGCGGCGCACAGCGTCGATCAGGTGTTCGGGAACGCCGCAGAGACCGAAGCCGCCGACGAGGATCGTGGCGCCGTCGGTGAGTTTTGCGATGGCGGCTTCGGCTGAAGCTATGCGTTTATCCATGGCGTTTGCGTGAATCGTGTCTGATGCGAGCTGCCCGGACGAAGAAGTGTACTGAAAATAGGGGGGAAGTGGCGAGTGGCGAGTGGCGAGTGGCGAGGTGGACCGCAGACCTGCCCCACACCCCCCGGGCAATGCGCGTGAGCCGCGGAGCGATCGGGTGGGAGCAGAAGAGCCCACCCTTTGCCAAAATGTAAAGTATGTTTTGGGACTAGACAAAAACGCAAAGGGTGGGGCACCCTCGGGGCATCTTAACTGTTCCGCGAGACTAGCCGTCTCATTCCCCTTGCGGATTTTGCTTCAGTTTCGGCACGGCTGAATAAGTTGCGGAAAAAAGGCATAAGACGTTTCCTCAGGCGCTAAAGCGCATTGATGCGACGGGCTTTATGTCGGAGCTGAAGCTCCGACCCCCTTATTAATCTGACTTTTTCCGCAAGCTGTGAAGCCGTGCCCTGACGAGCGGCCCACCGCGCCAATGTTAGTTACTTGAGTGGCTTACCCGCTTAGGGCTTGGCTACTGGATACTTGGGTCTGGGCGGGAGGCCTTTGTAGGTTTTTAGGGCTTCGTTGGCCAGGTCGATGGCTTTTTCGAGTTGGGGGTCGTGTCCGCTGACTACCAGGTCGGGACGCTGCGGCACTACGTAGTCGGGATCGACGCCGTGATTCTCGACGATCCATTCGCCGCCGTTGTCGGTGGACCAGAAGGCGAATTCGGGGGCGGTGACGAAGCCGCCATCGCGCAAGGGAATGCCACGGGAGATGCCGACGAGGCCGCCCCAGGTGCGCGTGCCTACGATGGGCCCGATTTTTTCGCGATGGAAAAACCATGGGAAAGCATCGCCGCCGGAGCCGGCGAGTTCATTGACGATCATCACCTTCGGGCCGTAGATGGCGACTGGGGGCCAGCCAATGTCGTTGCCTTCGCGGGGAGCGAGGACAGCAAGGAGCTGGCGCTTGAGTTTTTCCGTGTAGAAGTCGGGGATTTGGCCGCCGGAGTTGCTGCGCTCGTCGACGATGATGCCGTCTTTGTCGAGCTGGGCGGTGAACTGTTTATCGAAGGCGATGATGCCGGGGATGGTGGTGTCTGGCACGTGCATGTAGCCGATGCGGCCGTGGGTGGCTTCGGCGACTTTGCGGCGATTGGTTTCGATCCAGTCGAGATAGTGCGGGCCATTCTCGCTGGCAATGGTCTTTACGGTGATTTCCCAGGCGCCGTCAGCGGAAGGCTTGGAGTTGAGCTTGAGGGTGACGAGCTTTCCGGCGAGGTTCTGGAAATACGCGTAGACATCGAGATTGGCGCGGGCTTCGCGGCCATCGACAGCGATGAGGTAGTCACCGGCCTTGACCTTCAGGCCCGGCTCGGTGAGCGGCGAGCGGGTGGCTTCGGCCCAGTTCTCTCCGGGGTAGATTTTCGCGATACGGTAAAAGTTGCCGTCGGGCTCGAAGTCAGCGCCAAGCAAGCCCACGCCGATGTGGGGATACTGGGGCTGGTCACCGCCGCCGACGTAGGTATGGGAGGTGCTCAGCTCGGCGATCATTTCGCCGATGATGTAATTCAAATCGCTGCGGTGGGCGACCCAGGGGAGCAGCGCTTCGTAGCGATCGCCGATCTGCTTCCAATTGTGGCCGGTCATATCCGGATCCCAGTAGAAGTCGCGCTCGATGCGCCATGCTTCGTGGAAAATCTGTTTCCATTCTTCGCGAGGATCGACCTGCGCCTGGAGTCCGCTCAGATCGAGTTTGCCTTCGCCGACTTTGGCTTTGCCGGGAACGGCTTCGACGACGCCGTACTGAGGGCCGGCTTTGTAGATGATTTTCTTGCCTTCCTTGTCGAGGTCGTAGGCGTCGATGCCTTCGAGGAGGACTTTGTCCTCGCGCTTGGTCACATCGTAAACGTGAAGGACATTGCTAGGCCGTTGATGGTCATCGGTGCCGAACTGGCGGGCTTCCTGAGGCGTGGTGAGGTAAAAGAATTTATCCGTGCGAGCGGCGAGACCGCTGAGAATGGCGGCGGGAAGCGGGACCGGGGCGATGCGTGAGCCGATGCCGTCGAGGTCGATCTGGATGGGCTTGATGGGTTCTTCTTTTTTCTCTTCTTTTTTCTCGCCTTTTTCCTCGTCCTTCTTTTGCGCGTCGGCGGATTTCGTTTCGTCTTTCTTGTCGCTGGCGTCCCTGTTGTCAGACTTCTTGTCGGTCTTCTTGTCGGTTTTCTTGTCGTTCTTCTTTTCGTCGGCGGGTTTTTCTTCGTCGCTTTGGGGCTTGAAGGGCGATTCTTCGTCGGATTTCAAAGTTACAGCGAAAATGCCGTCGGTGGAGTAGTAGTTGTAGCGCTGATCGAGCTGGCCGATGCTGGGATAGAAGAACCGTGTGGAGATGAAATAGAGATATTTTCCGTCGTGGTCGAAGACGGGATTGTTGTCGTTGTAGAAGCCGCTGGAAATTTCGGTGGCGTGTTTGGTTTCGAGCGAATAGATAAAGACATCGTTCGCGCCGCGGCGGTGCGGCTTGGAGTATGTGAGCCAGCGGCTGTCGGGCGACCACGTGGCGTCGCTAATGTCGCCGTAATCGCTTTTGTCGACCATGACAGGTTTTTTGTCGTCGAGGCCTACGTACCAGAGGCGATGGGTCTTGTCCCAGTAGAGAAGCTTCTTACTGTCCGGCGACCAGGAAGGGCCGTAGCGGTAGACGCCGCCATCGGTGGTGATGCGGGTTGCATCGCCGCCCATTTGAGGACGCGTGTACAGTTCGTATTCGCCGGTTTTGTCGGAAAGAAAGGCAACTGATTTTCCGTCGGGGGACCAAGCGGGGTTGAGCTCGTGGACGCTGGAGGTGTCGGTGCTCAGGTCGCGGATGCTGCCGTGCTCGGTAGGCACGGTGAAAATGTTGCCGCGGGCTTCGAGAACCGCGCGAGCAGCGGATGGCGATAGCGAGAAGCTGCCGATATTTTGCGTGACGTTCTTAAATTCGGGCCGCGTCTCCAAATCTTCGGCGTGCACCTGGATGGGAATGTTGCGAGGCTGGCCGCTTTGGAGGTTGAACTCATAGAGTAGACCATCGTTTTCATAAACGATGGCGTCGGGGCCGAGGCTGGGCCACTTGATGTCGAATTCCTTGTAGTCGGTGAGTTTTTTGGTTTGCTTGGAAGCGAGGTCGTAGCTGTAGAGATTCATCACGCCATCGCGATCGCTGATGAAATAGATGGCGTTGCCGTGCCACATGGGAAACATGTCCATGCCGCTGGATTTGGGCAGTTCTTCGTAGGCGTTTTTCTTCAGGTCGTAGAGGGCGATGGGCAGATTCCAGCCGCCGCGATAGCGCTTCCAGGTGCGATTTTCCTGGGAGGTTTCGATGTAGGCGATCCTGGTGCCGTCGGGGGAGAAGCTGGTGAGGTCGCCACGCGGGACGGGCAGGGCCTTGGGCAAGCCGCCTTGCGTCGAAACCAAATAGAGGCGGGTGGTGCGAGCGGGAGGCGCGACGGCGCGATCGGAGCGGAACAAAACATTTTTGCCGTCGGGAGTCCAGCCGAGAACGATGTCGGCGGCGGGATGGAACGTGAGGCGCTTGGGCTCGCCGCCGTCAGCGGGAATGATGTAGACATCGGGATTGCCGTCGTACCCGGCGGTGAAGGCGATCCATTTGCCGTCGGGAGAAAATTTCGGGTAGAGCTTGTCGCCGGGACTGGAAGTGAGTCGCCGGGCGGCGCCACCTTGCCGGGGCGAAGTCCACAGATCGCCGGCGTAGGAAAAGACGACTTTATCGCTGGAGATGTCCGCATAGCGAAGAAGGCGGGTGTTGCCTGTGGGGGGCTGCTCGGCGGAAACGGTCTGCGTGTGAGGGACCGCGTGAGCACTCAGCAGCATTGGGAGACAAATCGACAGGACCGCAAATAAACGTACGTGCTGCTTCGTCATCGCGCGCTCTCCAGGTTTTTGAAACTGCAGATTACTGAGCCACAAGGGAATCGCAGACTACGCCCTTTGTTACCGCAATAGCGATAGACGCAAGGGGTAGGGGAAAAGTTTTGATTATTTGGCGACACCGACAAGGCCAGATAATCCTTTAGGCGGAGGTATCATCGCCCTGTAAGAGAATTTTCGCCAGCGGAATTTCGGTGGGCTGTCGTGTTGCGGAGCAGGCAACGTTTGGGACGGGGACTTTTGCTGACGGCGCTCTCAGGATATGCTTCCGTGTGTAACGTGAATACTTATTTTCAAGGCGCTTGGGAGAAGTGCAGGGGCTTGGCGCGGGGAGCGCGCAGATGAGCTTTCGGGCAAAACTGTTTCTGGTCTTCCTGGTAACCGTGCTGGCTTCGGTTTCCGTGGTTGCTTATGGCGTGGTGCATTACACGCAAGCTGCGTTCGAAGAGATGGACGCGCAGCGCACGGAGGCGCTGGTCGCGCAGTTCAACAAGGAATTTGAGCAGCGCGGCGATGGAGTGGTGCAGCAGGTGGAGAACGTGGCGAATGGCGAGATCACGCTGAAAGTGGCCATAGATCTGGCGCGGCCGAATGCCGACCAATCGCTGTATGTGCATGATGCCATCGGGGTATCACAGGATCATGGACTCGATTTTGTGGAGTTTGTGAATTCGGACGGGACGCTGATTTCATCGGCGCAATATCCGGCGCGGGTGGGCTACAAGAATGATTGGGTAACGGCGACGAAGGACTGGCGCGGCTCGCACGCATTTTTGAAGCGGGAAGAGATGCCGGATGGCGTGGCGCTCTCGGTGGCCGCGGTACGCACGGTTTCCGGCGGAAATGACAAAAACCTTTACATTATTGGCGGGCGCCGGTTGGACCAGAACTTTCTGGCGTCGCTGGTGCTGCCGTCAGGGATGCGCGCGCTACTGTATCGCAATCTTGAGCCGAACTTTGTTTCGGCGTCGCTGACGGACGTCAATGGCACGCCGGATGAAGCGGACCGCTTTCAGGCGTTGATTGAACAAGTACAGAAAAAGCCGGAGGCGGTGGTACAGACGATTAATTGGAAGGCGGCGGATGCGGCTTCCGCGGAGACGTTTCATGCGATGCCTTTGCTGGGGCGAAATAATGAGCTGCTGGGCGTGCTGTTGGTGGGCAGCTCGCGCAAGGAATTGGTGCTGCTGACGCGGCGGATCGTCACGATTGCGGCGGTGGTGGCTGCTGCGGCAATTCTTGTGGGCTTGCTGGTGAGCCTGTGGGTGGCGGCGCGGATCACGCGGCCGGTGGAAGAGTTGGCGGAAGGCGCGCGCGAAGTGGCGACCGGACGGTGGGACACGCGGATCAACGTGCGCGGAACGGATGAAATCGGGCAATTGGGAACGGCGTTCAACGATATGACGCGTACGCTGGCCGTGCAGAAGGAGAAATTGCTGCAGACGGAGCGCGTGGCGGCGTGGCGCGAGTTGGCGCGGCGGTTGGCACATGAGCTGCGCAATCCGTTGTTTCCCATGCAAATCACGGTGGAGAACCTGCAGCGGGCCAAGCAACTGGAGGCCAAGCAGTTCCTGGAAGTATTCAACGAGTCGACGGCGACGCTGAAGACGGAATTGGCGAATTTGAACACGATTGTCGGGCGGTTCAGCGATTTTTCGAAGATGCCGACGCCGCAATTCGCGAAAGTGAATGTGAACGAGGTTTTGCGCGCCGCGGTGAAACTGTTTGAGGCGCAGTTCAATGCCGTGGGCAAACCCACGATTACGACGGAATTTTTCTTGACCGAGCCCTTGCCGGAAATTGACGCGGACGCGGACCTATTGCACAAGGCGTTTCAGAACTTGGTATTGAACGCGCTGGACGCTATGCCTGCGGGCGGGACGCTGACGCTGCGCACGTTCGAACGTGAACGCAACATTCGCATTGAAGTTGCAGACACGGGGAAGGGACTTACGCCGGAGGAATGCTCGCGGCTGTTTACGCCCTATTACACGACGAAATCGCAGGGAACCGGATTGGGATTGGCCATCGTGCAATCGGTGGTGAGCGATCACCACGGAACGATCAGCGTCAACAGCGATGAGGGGCGCGGGACATCTTTCAAAATTGAGTTGCCGCAGCGGCAGGCCGGGCAACGGCCGGCTACCGCCGAGGGCGCAGCCGCTGACGCAAAGGGCTCGCCGAAAACTTTGGCGGCGGCCAGCGACTGACTGACGCAGCGTAAAGGACCGATGCTTGCCGCGAAAAGCTCACCTGCTACTCGTTGACGACGAACCGAATACCCTGGCTTCTCTTTCCCGCGCATTCCGCCTGGCGGGCCATGAAGCGACCGTGTGCGACAACGCGGGCCGCGCGCTGGAACTGCTGCGTACGGAGAGTTTCGATTTGATTCTGTCCGACGTGGTGATGCCGGGAAAAAGCGGACTCGAGCTGCTGGAGGACCTGAAGAAGACGGGTGTGAAAACTCCCATCGTGCTGATTTCCGGGCAGGCGAACATTGAGATGGCGGTGCGCGCGACGAAGCTGGGAGCGCTGGATTTTCTTGAGAAGCCGCTTTCCACGGACAAGCTGCTGGTTACGGTGGAAAACGCGCTGCGATTGTCTCGGCTGGAAGATGAAAATCGCGAACTGCGCCAGCGGCTGGGCAAGCACGAGCTGATTGGATCGGGAGCGGCTATGGCGCGGCTGCTGGCGCAAATTGAACGCGTGGCGGCAAGCGAAACACGTGTGTGCATTCTGGGCGAAACCGGGACGGGCAAGGAGTTGGTGGCGCGCGCAATTCATGAGAAATCGGCGCGGCGCGAAAATGCGTTTGTGACACTGAACTGCGCGGCGGTGCCGGCGGAATTGATCGAGTCGGAGTTGTTTGGACACGAGAAGGGCGCGTTCACCGGGGCAGCCACGAAACATGCAGGGAAATTCGAGCAGGCGGATGGCGGCACGCTGTTTTTGGACGAGATTGGCGACATGCCGGTGGCCATGCAGGCGAAATTGCTGCGCGTGCTGGAGGAAGGCGAAGTCGAGCGAGTGGGAGGAGACAAGCCCATTCGCGTGAACGTGCGCGTGCTGGTGGCTACGCATCGGAACCTGGAAGAGCTGGTGAAGCAGAATGCGTTTCGGCGGGATCTGTTTCACCGCGTGTATGTTTTTCCATTGGCGCTGCCGCCGTTGCGCGAACGGCCGGAGGATTTTCCGGCGCTGGTCGGGCATTTTGCGCGGCAAGTGGCGGCGCAGAATGGATGGAAAGAGAAGATTTTCGCCGACGATGCGATCGCGGAGCTGCGGCGTTACGGCTGGCCCGGAAACGTGCGCGAGCTGCGGAATGTGGTAGAGCGGCTGGTGTTGCTGGCCGGAGAGGGAGCGGTGAGCGCCGCGGAAGTGGGGATGATTTTACCGAGCGCGGGCGGCGGGGCGGAGAGCGTCGGCGGAGTAGGTGGGTCGGGCACTACTTCCTCGGGAACACTTGCGGAGAGAACCGAAGCGTTTGAAAGGGAAGTGCTGCTGGCCGAAATTCGGCGGCACAACTTTCACATGACGAATGTCGCGCGAGCATTGGGCCTGGAACGGAGCCACCTGTACAAGAAATGTCAGCAGTTGGGAATTGATCTGCAGTCGCTGCGCAAGCCTGAGTAGAAATCCCAAAGACACGTAGGTTTCTGTAAGTTACTGAAAACAAGGGTAATTTTGCGCTTGACTGGACATTGCAATATGCGATATATACTTTGCATATTGCAATAGGCGAGATCCTTAAATGACTCTCGGCGACAAGCTCCGGTCTCTACGCTCGGTCGAAGGTTCATTGCGCGGCTTGGGCCGCGCGATGACGCAGTTCGAGCTGGCGGAGGCGATGAAACGGGAAGTTGGGCGCGGCTTAAGCCAAGCCTATCTTTCGCAGATCGAGAGCGGCGCGAGGCCGCACATAACGCACACCACGCGCGAGCTGCTGGCGCGATTCTTCCGCGTGTACCCCGGTTTTCTGGTGGACGACCCGGAGGGCTACACCGCGACCCTGCAGTCTCCGCTGCGCGTAGAAGACGCGAAGATCGATTCGTGGCTTTTTGCGGGCGCCGAGCAGTTTTCGAGTGATCCGGCGCTGAGCGAAGCGTTGCTGGCGATTGCGCAAGAGCCGGATTCCCGGCGTCCGCTTTTGCTCCTGGCGGAGATTCTTCGCGCACCAGGGTTGGCGGACCGGTTGAGCGAAGTGCTGCAGCCCGGCGCCACCGCGAACCCGCAGGTGGACGCCAGCCGGCGCGGCAGCGGCCATCCGCCACCGGTTCAGAACGAGCGCACGTAGACGGTCTTCGCCTTGATTGTGTAGTTCGCGCATGGGTGTGTGCGAGGTGACGTATGACCTGGTCCGATTTCTACCTCTTCTGCTTCATCGTAGGTTTCGCGCTTAGCGTGTTGTCATTTTTCGCGGGTGCGGTCCATATCCATCTCCCCTTCAAGATGCACCTGCCATTTCACCTGGGGCATCACGGCGGAGGCGTGCGCGGCGGCTTTCGAGGTGGAGCGCGAGGTAGCGTACATGTTTCGTGGTTCAACGCTTCCACCGCGATGGCGTTCCTGGCGTGGTTCGGCGGAACCGGTTACCTGCTGACGCGACACGCGCATCTGGTCGCGCTGGCGTCTCTGGCGATTGCCACGATCGCCGGCCTGATTGCTGGCGGCATCGTTTTCCAGTTCATGGTGAAGCTGATGCATTCGGATCCGCCCTTGAAAAGCGAGGACTACCGGGTCGAGGGATCCGTCGGCACGATAAGCATGCCCATTCGCGAGAACGGCACCGGCGAAATTATTTTTTCTCTTGCAGGCGCGCGCCGCTGTGCGGGTGCGCGGTGCGAGGACGGCAAGCCGCTTGAAAAGGGCGCTGAAGTGGTGATCGAGCGCTATGAGAAGGGAATTGCCTACGTCAAGCGGTGGGAAGAGTTCACGAGGTAGGAGACTTTCGGACTGACGTTCGACGCAAACAGTCCGCGCGGGTAGAAAAGGGAGGTTCGTATGTTTGGGTTGCCAATGGAAGTGGTCGTGGGTGCGGGGCTCCTGGTTCTTGTGCTGCTGATGGTGATGATTGTGGTCGCCAGAATGTATCGCAAGGCCGGACCGCACGAAGCGCTCATCGTGTATGGAATGGGCGGGACGCATGTCTTCACCGGAAGGGGCGCCATCATTTTTCCGATGGTGCAGACGTGCAAAGACCTGTCACTGGAGTTGATGTCGTTTGACGTCGCTCCGCAGCAGAACCTTTACACCAACCAGGGCGTAGCGGTCACCGTGGAAGCGGTGGCGCAAATCAAGGTGAAATCGGACAAGGAGTCGATTCTCACCGCCGCCGAGCAGTTTCTTACCAAGCGGCCGGAGCAGCGCGAGGCGTTGATCCGGCTGGTAATGGAAGGGCACCTGCGTGGAATCATGGGGCAGCTCACCGTCGAGCAGATCGTCAAGGAACCGGAGATGGTGGGCGACCGCATGCGCTCTACGTGCGCGGACGACATGAGCAAGATGGGGCTCGAAGTGGTGAGTTTCACCATCAAGGAAGTCCGCGACAAAAACGAATACATCACCAACATGGGCCGGCCGGACGTGGCGCGCATCAAGCGCGACGCGGAAGTAGCCGCGGCCGAAGCGGATCGCGACATAGCCATCAAGCGGGCCGAGATGCAGCGCGCCTCCGCGGTGGCCAGAGCGCAAGCGGATCAGGAGCGCGTAGCCGCGGAAACAGCTTCGTTAGCGAAGCAAGCCGAAGCGCAGCGTGATCTGGACATCAAGAAGGCCGCTTACGTGGAAGCCACCAAGAAGGCGCAAGCGCAGGCGGACAAAGCCTATGAGATCGAAACCAACATCCAGCAGCAGCAAGTGATTGCCGAATCGGTTCGCGTACAACAGGTCGAGCGCGAGGCGCAGGTGAAGGTGCAGGAAGCCGAGATCGCGCGCCGCGAACGCGAACTGATTGCAACGGTGCTGAAGTCGGCGGACGTCGAGCGGCAACGCATTGAGACGCTCGCGGAAGCCGAACGCCAGCGGTTAATCAAGGAAGCGGAAGGCCGCGCGTCTTCGATTCGCGCGCAGGGCGAGGCGGAAGCGGAAATCATCTTCAAGAAGGGCGAAGCGGAAGCCAAGGCCATGAATGTGAAGGCCGAGGCCTACCAGGAATACAACCAGGCGGCGGTGGTCGACAAACTGATCACCGGTCTGCCGGACGTCGTGCGGGCTCTCTCCGAGCCGCTCAGCAAAGTCGACAAGATCACGATCGTATCCACCGGCAATGGCGATGCCGCCGGAGCCTACAAACTCACCGGCGACATCACGAAAATCGCGGCGCAAGTTCCTGCGCTGTTCGAGGCGCTCTCCGGAATGCAGATGTCGGAATTGCTCTCGAAAGTGCGCTTGATTGGCGACAACGCACCGAAGCCTGTGCCGCCGCTGCCGCCGACTAACTCGTAAGGGCTATTTCCGTCCGGGCAGGCGCCCAACCGCCTGCCCAGACGCTTCTCGCGGGCCACGGCTGCCCTGGAGGGGGGTGCGTCATGACCATGAAAGAGAAATTGCTCGTGCTGTGGATATTCGTGATGGTGATCGTCGCGCTCGTGATTACCCACACAGCGAGTTATCTGGCGTTTGTGTGGGAGAACTGCTTCGCGTGCGCTTTGCGAATGCTGAATTTGTAAGACCAGGCAGCGGAAGAGCGCAATGAAGGGAGAAAGAACATGGGACTTTTAGAACGTGTCAGCACTTTAATTCGCGCGAATTTGAATGACATGATCGACCACGCCGAGGATCCCGACAAAATGATCAAGCAGGTGATCCTCGATATGGAGAACCAATACCTGCAAGTGAAGACGCAGGTGGCGGTTTCCATCGCGGACCAGCATATGCTCGAGAAAAGACTGAAGGAAAACGAAGATACCGGGAACGACTGGATGCGCAAGGCGGAGCGAGCCGTGGACAAAGGCGAGGACGACCTGGCGCGCGCGGCGCTCGATCGGTATCAAACGTCGTTGCGGTTGGCGCAAAGCTATCGCGAGCAGGTTGACGATCAGAAGGCGCAGGTAGAAACGCTGAAAGGCGCCCTGCAGAAACTGGAGCAAAAATTGGACGAAGCGAAGTCAAAGCGCGATTTGTTGCTGGCGCGGCACCGGCGAAGCATTGCGTTCGGCAAAGCGGCCCGCGCGCAGACGGCCATTGGCGATCAGGCGAAGAGCGCCACGTTCGATCGGCTGAAAGATCGCGTGCATCACACGGAAGCGGTTGCCACCGCAGAGATGGAGCTTATCGGTGATGATGCCGGCGAGCGGCTGACGCGCATGGACCGCGACATTGAGATCGATCGCTTATTGACGGATCTGAAGACTCGGCGTCGCTTGCCTGGATGAAGCCGTCGTAGCGCGTTTCGAGTTGCCGCGTCCCTGAAAAAGGGGAGAAGTATCCCACGGAGCCGCTGCCATGCGAGAATGACGCGGTGAATCCGTGGCTCATGGGAGCGCCGGCGGTCTCGGCTGCCGCGGCGGGGATTGTCGCTTACGGCGGCGTGCATCCGCGCGCGCAGCTTTTTGGCCCCACAATTTGCCGCACGAACTCGCCGCGAAAGCTGGCAATCACCTTTGACGATGGGCCTAATCCTGCCATCACTCCGAAGCTGCTTGACCTCCTTGATCGCTACAAAGCGCCAGCGACGTTCTTTCTGATCGGGCGCTACATCCGAGAGTGCCCGGAGATGGTGAGCGAGATTTCCGCTCGCGGTCATGTCATCGGCAATCACACGGAGTCGCACCCAAATCTCTTTTGGTTGCGCCCGCCGCGGATACGAGTCGAGCTGCGTCTGACTCATTCGGCGATCAAAAACGCGCTGGGTGCGCCGCCGAAATGGTTTCGTCCGCCGTTTGGCTTACGAAATCCGTGGCTTGGGGCGGAGGCGCGCGAACTCAATATGCAGGTGGTGATGTGGACCTTGCTCCCCGGGGACTGGCGGGCGCCGTCGGCGGAGTGGCTGATTCGCCGTATGCAGCCCATCGCGTCGCGCGCCAAACGAGCTTTGTCGCAGGGGGCAGGCACAGGCGAGATCCTATGCCTCCATGACGGGAGTCATCGCGAGCAGAACGCCGATCGGACACGCACGCTGGCGGCGCTGGAGCATTGGCTGCCGCGGTGGCGTGACCTCGGGCTTGAATTTGTTACAATCGACGAAGCGGTGAGCGTGCCCGCAAAGTGAGCATGGACGAGAGAGCCTTTTACACCGAAAAAGAAGAGACGCGGAAGGTCAAGCTGGTCTGTCCCAGTTGCCGCGGGGAGTTTGAAGCGCCCGTGCGCTGGAAAGTGTGCAGGAAGAGGAAAGAGCTTCCGCGCGGCGCCGGCGAAGAAGACCGAAGAAAATTTGCCAAGGCCACTTCGTATATGGTGCGCCTGGATGATCTAGTGGCTTGCTATAAGTGCCGCAAACGCTTTGAGCTGACCGGACAATCGACGGTGCTTATTTCCGATGCGTTGGGCGATCCTAATGTCGACCCGGAGAATTTCGGGAATCGCTGAACGGCAGTTGCTAGTTCTTAGTTCTTAGTTTTTAGTGTAAGAGCCAAAAACAGCAGACGGCTGATGACTCGCAATACGTAGCGGCTTCAAATCTCCGGATACATGTCGAAGAAGGCTTCGATCGACTGGCGAAAGGTCGACTCGATTTCTTCCTTACTGCCTTCAATCAGGTGCATGGTGATGCGGGCTGTGCGCCCGTTCTTTAGCACTACCGTGGCGTCCTTCACTTCGCCGAGGTCTTCCTCCGGCAACAAGCGCATTCCGTAGATCAGAGCCAATTTCGCCATGCCTGTCCTCCGATTCGCTTATCAGCCTAAACCGAGCGAATCGGGCGGTCAAACGCGATGGGCTGAACGATCAGCACACTTGTAATTTCACAAAGGTATACTAAGGCATCCGCGCCGCTGCTGCGTGCATCGCATGTCAGCATGGGAGGGGTCCTGTGAAGCGTTCGTCCTCGATTTTTGCCCTGCACATTTTGTTGGTTTCTGCTTCGTCCGGCTTGACCTTCGCGCAGCAGCCTGACGGGCCGCAAACATCGGCGCCGCCCCCGGCCGCCGCGGCACCGCGGCCTTCAGTCGAGAGGCGCGTCGGCACAGGCGAAAAAATCACCGCTCCCGCCGGCACGCGAGTCGCGGTGGTTCTGGAAAACGGTATTTCCACGCGCAGCGCCAAGGCCGGGGATTCGCTCTATTTCCGAACGTCGTTCCCAATTACGCAGAACAATCACGTCGTCATTCCGGTTGGTTCTTATCTTCGCGGCGAACTGCTGGAATCCAAGCGTCCGGGGCGCATCAAAGGCCGCGGTGAATTTCGCATGCGCCTGAACACCTTGATTTTTCCGAACGGTTACACGGTTGATTTGAATGCGGCGCCGCGCAGCGCGGACACCGGCGGGAAAGAAACCATGGATCCCGAAGGCAAAGTGACTGGACCGGGCGGCAAAGGAAAGGACGCCGGCACAGTCGCGACCACCACGGTGACAGGCGCGGGCATTGGCGCGATCGCGGGCGGAGCGAAAGGCGCGGGGATTGGAGCCGGCATCGGCGGACTGGCCGGCCTTGGCGCTGTGCTGCTGACGCGCGGACCGGAGGCCGAGTTGCCGCGAGGTTCGACGCTAGACGTTGTTCTTGAGCATGCGCTTACTTTGGACGGCGATCAGGTCCAATTCAGGCATGTGGGCGATTCGTCGCCGATCACGCCACCTCCTGCGCGCCCGGAATAATCTCTAGGCGGTGGTTTCTTTGCGGGCTTCCACGAAGCGGAGAGGGCTGAAGCGCTCGCAATCAACCGAGACGGGCTGTTCGGTCACCCATTCGCGAATCAGTTGCGCGGTAATCGGGGTCAGCAAGATGCCGCTGCGGAAGTGGCCCGTTGCGATCAGGAGGCCGCCGATATCCGCCGGTCCGAGAATCGGAAGATGATCGGGGGAGTCGGGGCGAAGTCCGGCCCAGGTTTCTTCCACTCGGGCATGGGCAAGACCGGGCGCAAGCTCGATTGCGCCGCTCAACACTGTGGCTAACGCGCCCGCGGTCACTTTCCTGTCGAAGCCGACGTACTCGACCGTGGCGCCCGCCAAAATCCTGCCGTCATTTCGCGGCACCAGATAAATTTTGTCAGACCAGAGCACGCGCTCGATTTTCAGGCGCTCGGCACGCAATGACGCCATTTGGCCTTTCGCGGGACGCACCGGCGCGTACGCATCCACCCCGGCGATGCTTGCGGAGAAAGAGCCCGCAGCGATAATGGTCCAATTCGCGGAAACTTTCTCATTCTCGAGCAGCAATCCTGCGCAGCGCTGCTTTTCGCGCCAGACTCCGCGTACTTCACGGTGCGGGAAAATTTCAGCGCCACTTTTACGGGCCGCGTCCAGAACCGCTTGGGTCAACGCGCGATTGTCGACCGACGCTTCGTCGGGCCGGAGCACGGCCGCTTCCAGTTCGGGGCTGAGAGCAGGCTCGAGTTCGCGGGCATCTTCGGCGCTAAGCGCCTCGGCCCGCAAGCCCCATCCATGATGGAGCGCAACGTGCGTGCTTAGCTCGCGCGCGGCATCTCGCGAAAACAGGGCCTCGAAGGTTCCCTTGGCACGGAAGCCGACCTGTTGGCCGGAAATTTCCTCAACGCGCGCAACGAACTGCGGGTAGAGCGACATGCTGGCCTTGCCAAGCGGGACCAACGGAATGGTCGCGGGATTTTCCGGAGCAGGCGACAAGATTCCGGCGCTGGCCCAGGAGGCTTCCCGTCCGGGCTCACCTAGCTCAAAAATGGCAACGCGTACGCCGGCGAGCGCAAGCTCAAGCGCAATGGCCCCGCCGATGAGCCCTCCTCCGGCGATCACGGCGTCAAAGTTTTTCGTCATTTTCTTTCGACAGGCCCTTCTGCAGTTTGGCGCATGACAAATTGAATCGCGTTACAGCGAGCCTGCTAACTCCTGTGAAAGCACCTCGGCCTTTTTTGCTGCGTTTCGCGCGCGCGTCCAGTCGCCGTTGTGCGCCGCGTCGCGGGCTTCGGCCATGAAGCT
>WNFR01006637.1_pt1 | contig 18236 bp, 16 predicted proteins | sample 5400221 | NCBI WGS metagenome assembly WNFR01 (sample SAMN13153357, study PRJNA577476) | soil metagenome | isolation source: 40 cm soil under Madrone tree | place: USA:California | collected 2016-06-14
CTTCAACCCTGGAAGTGCCGGGCCGAGACGGTTTGGTTTACCAGTCTCCCTGGGCAGACTAAAAGTGCTCGGGAAAAAACTCGAACCCGAAATCGTAGAACTTAAAGTGAAAACCACGTGAATTGGGTGGCGCGTATCACCTCCCAGCAGTTCGGGCTCCCAGGTTTTTCACGCTGCTGAAGTACCGCGCCGCCCAAATTCACGTTCCCAAGAAAGAGCGAACGTCCTAATCCGTCGTTCAGCACTCTCGCCGGGCCGCATCTGCCTCCCTGGCCAGAGTGGTCAGCGCCTCGAAAAATTGGTGCGACTGTCCGTTGAACAACCCACTCGCCGTGAGGAATTTTGCCGCTCCCATGGCCGCGCCCTCAGTGTTCGTCGGTCGAATGATCGAACACCTGGGGAACTTTCGATTCAGGAACGGGCACGGCTCCGGCATGATTAAGTTCGACTGCAACGATTCTGGCTGGCCGGTGGTCAGGTCCTTGAACGTCACCGTCGAACCCGTGATCGGATCGGTGTCAGTCAGGGCCAGTGCATTGCCCGCCTTGTCTTGCCAGGTCTGGAAGTGCGCTGTTTCGGTTGGGCCGATGCTCAGCAGAATTCGCAGCACTTCAGGACTCGTCACTCTTTGTGCAAGTGATGGGTACAGGCTAGTGCCGCCTTGCTCAATCGACGCGAAGTGAAAACCTGCGGTGAACGCGATGGCCTTGAGGTGGTCAGGAATGTTCAGAGGCTCGATGGAAGCCGGGCCTTCAGTGTCGGCATCCGTCCGGGGAATTGCTGTACGGTTGTGAATTTCGTCCGCCTGGGGAAATTTGAAATTGGGATCGAGATCGGGATTCTTGTCGTCAATGCGGTAGCGAGTCCAGAAGCTGGTGAGAATTTTCAATGCCTCGGTGTAAAGCGAATTGCCGCCAGTCGGCTTTGCGAATTCATTGTTCTGTGCGCCGCCGAGTTCCCAGTATTGCAGCCAAAGGTCGGTCTCAAGGATTTCTGCTGCCGCAAGGAAGCGCAGAATGGCGGCATCACCTTTAGTGAGCGTGCCGCTGCTCATCTTGGTCTCTGCGGTCGCGGTATTCGAGAGCAGAGTGCCCGCCGAAAGTGCTGCGCCTGCAACGCCCAGGCCCTTCAGGAACGACCTTCGTTGAGCATCGCGTTGAGAGAGAGATTCTTGTTCGGGTGGGTCGATGGTGATTGTGGAGTTTACGCGGGTGAGAACTTCGTTCTTCATAATGCTGGTCCAACTTTCCTGAAATTTGCTTCCAACGCTGGGGCGGCGGCCTCGCTTGATCTGTAAGAAGGCTAAGATTCGTGGGCGATGGAATGTGTCAGGCGGAGGTTACAGTTTTGTCAAAAGACATAACCAAGGTGTCAGCTGGATGACACCGGTTTGTAAGTTGCCCATCAAGGGCACGGGTTGGCCAGCCGTTTCCAGGCTTCGAGATTGAGGGGACAGCCGAATTCGATCAGATGCCGGCGCTGGAGTTCTGGAAAGTAGGCTTTGTCGGACTGCAGTGCATTCCAGTCAGGCCAGGCGATTTCGTCCTTCTCGCCAAGATAGAGGAAAGCGTCACCGGCATCTTCCGCTCTGCGGCCGAAATAGCGCACTCTTCCAAGCGATGTGTCGCCCAAGGGAAAAAACGATGGCTCGGTGTCTCGAAGATCGGGACCCGAGTTTGCGGGTATCCCTCCAATCAGGACTACGTAAGTGGAATTGGGTGCGCGCTTTTTAACCATGCTGGTGAGATCAGGATACCCATTACGATCGCCTCCGCGGGTGACGTGGTTGAGGCCCATAATAACCAGCGCCCTGCGGTTTTTTGCTAGAACCTCGCGATCAATGACACCGGCAAAAGAGGCGTTCCCACCGAAAGCCTTCATGTATTCCTGACGATTATGAATGTGGCTCCAATCGATGGGTGAATCTCCAGCCAGGACTCGGATGCGGTTTGCCGGAGGCAGCCCCTGATTCACCTCGCGGACGGCCGCAATCAGATTGGAGTAGATGGGAGATTCCCATCCCATGACCTTGGTGGTATCGCGCCAGACCTGGCTGATCTGGTCGAAGGGCACGTTCTCGCCGTTTGCGTAGCGGTCGAGAATGGCCTGGTACCGTGAATTACCACATTCGAGCACCAGCGTATTAGCGTGTTTTGGAAATTCTGGATTGCGAACAAGCGAAATGTAGAAATCTCCGTTAGCGCGTCGCCAATGCTCCTCGCCGAAAAAAACGACCGGATAACGGTCAAAGAGTGCGAGCACGGCGGGGACGGCAGGCACAGGCGCGGTCTTCGCATGAGCGCAGGAAAACGAGAAAAGAAGCAACCCAATCAGGGGCAGGCACGATTGCGGAAGCGCACGAGTGAATTATTACTGAAAGCACGTCTCGATAAAAGATCCTTGCCTTGTCTGCGTCCCCGAAAAAGCAACCTCCTTTACAATCGCAGCGAATGCCCATCGAATTCGAGATCGCGGCAACACGCGGCCGGGCGCGACGCGGCCGCCTGGTTACGCCACACGGAGAAGTTGAGACGCCGGTCTTTATGCCGGTCGGAACTGCCGCGACCGTCAAAGGCGTGCCTCAGGATGTGCTGGAGGAACTTGGCGTCCAGGTTCTGCTAGGCAACACCTATCACCTTTACCTGCGGCCTGGCATAGATCAAGTGCGTAAGTTGGGTGGGCTGCACCGGTTCATGTCGTGGCCGCGGGCGATCCTGACCGACTCTGGCGGATTTCAGGTTTTCAGCCTTAGTGAACTGCGAAAGGTAACTGAAGAGGGCGTGACGTTCCGGTCGCATTTGGATGGATCGTCCCATTTCTTCAGTCCTGAGAGTGCTATGGAGGCGCAAATCGGACTGGGTGCGGACATCATTATGGCGTTTGATGAATGCACAGAGTATCCAACGGAGCCGGAGCGGGTGCGGGCGTCTATGGAAATGACGTTGAGATGGGCGGAACGAAGCAAGCGGTATTTTGAGGAGCATAAGCAGGAAGTGCCCTGGAATAGCCGTCAGCCATCAGCCGTCAGCCATCAGGAAAACAGCAGGTTCCTCGGCTCCGCTCGGAATGACAAAGGGTTGATTGTCGGGAAGGGCAGCAATGAGGCGACCCAATCACTCTTCGGGATTGTCCAGGGCGGGATGGATCTCGCGCTCAGAAAGGAATCTGCCGAACGCACGATCGAACTTGGGTTTGATGGGTATGCCATTGGCGGGCTCAGCGTCGGCGAACCGCGTGCCCTGACGCGGGAAGTAGTAGAAGCTACTCTGGAGTATTTACCTAAGGGCAAGCCGCGTTATCTGATGGGGGTCGGCACACCTGAAGAGATTGTCGAATATTCGAATCTTGGCATTGACATGATGGATTGTGTCCTGCCCACGCGAGCAGCCCGGCATGGGTTGCTGTTTACGTCTGAAGGAAAGATTTCGATCAAGCAGGCGCGCCACGCGGGAGACCAAGGCCCCCTGGACCCGAATTGCTCCTGCCGGGTGTGCCACCGCTATTCACGCGCTTACCTGCGTCATCTTTATGCGGGCAACGAGGTACTTGCCCAGGTCCTCAACACAATTCACAACCTAAGCTTCTACCTTGACACTATGAGCGGCGTCCGGCATTCTATTTGACTTGGGACGCGCTCGTGTTCTTTCTGTCGGGCAACCGGAAGAGTAGCCTGGCTTGCCATCCCGGTTTGTACTCTGTGTGTGACGGATCTCCGGTTCTAAACACGCGATAGTTTCCGCGATAATCGCTACGCCAAATGTAGGGAGCCGAAAGGGTGTCCCTGCGGCAGAGCGCGGCTTCAGGCAGTGAGAGCGGGAAAATCAGCATCTAAATGGATATATACAGCCTATTTCTGTTACAAGGCAGCAGTACCCCGAGTTGGCTGGGAATTGCTCCGCTCATCTTTATTTTTGCGGTCTTCTACTTTGTCCTGATCATGCCCCAGCAGCGCAAGCAGAAGAAGTGGCAGGCCATGCTGGGTGAGCTGAAGACTGGGGACAGGGTCACAACCAGCGGCGGACTGCGGGGAACCATCGTTGCTCTTAAGGACGATTACCTTCACCTGCGCGTGCCACCTGACAATCTGCGCGTTGAGGTGAGCCGGGCGTCCATTGTCTCAGTCACTACGCCTGACGAAGCTGTCACGAAATAGGGGACTACGGGCAAGGACGACCGTAGCTGCAAATACTTGCACTTGAATTGGGAGCAGTTGTATCGGTCATGAATAAGAACCTGGGTTGGAAAGTCGCGGTCATCCTGATCACGTTGCTGGCTTTCGCCTATGGCATCTTCGGGGTGCCGGGCGGACTCTCAGCGAGAGCGCTGCTGGCATCGCTGCAAGAGCGCATTCATTTGGGGCTGGACTTGAAGGGCGGCACGCACCTGATTCTTCAGGTGCAGGTAAATGATGCCGTGAGGGTTGATTCGGATAACGCGGTCGAGTCGCTAAAGTCGGCGATGCGCAACGCGAAGATCAACTACGCCGACATCACCAAGCCGGACCCAGTGAATCGGCCAGATCTGATTGTGATTAAGGGAGTTCCGCCGGCATCTAGTGGCGATCTGCGAAATCTGGTGCAGGACCGGTTGCCCGAGTACGAAGCTGGCTCCGGCCAAGACAATACTTGGACCATCGCCATGAAACCTCAGGCGCTGGCCGAAATGAAAAACCGCGCGGTCACGCAGGCGATTGAGACAATCCGCAACCGGATTGACCAACTTGGCGTCAGCGAACCCATCATTGAAGAACACGGCCTCGGGCAATATCAGATTCTGGTGCAGCTGCCGGGAGTGGACGATCCTGCGCGAGTGAAAGAAATTATGCAGTCCACGGCCATGCTGGAGATCCGGCAGGTAGTGGGCGGACCCTATCCGACCCAGGAAGCGGCGTTGCAAGACAAAGGCGGTGTGGACACGCTGCCAATGCAAGGCAAGAACAATCCGGACGGCAGTCCGACGTGGTATATGGTTTCGCGTGCCCCGGCTGTGAGCGGCAAGGATTTGCGTTCTGCGGATCCTTCGCGCGACGAAAATGGACAGCCCGCAGTGAGCTTCAATTTGACGGCGGAAGGTGGACGGAAGTTTTATGCATTCACTTCTGCTCACGTGAAGGACTTGCTGGGAGTAATCCTCGACAACAAAGTACAAAGCGTCGCGACAATTGACGAGCCGATCCGCGACTCGGGGATCATCAAAGGCCGCTTCACCGAGCAGGAAACCAAGGATCAGGCCATGATTCTCCGGTCGGGCGCTCTGCCGGCGGGGATTAAATACTTGGAGGAGCGGACTGTCGGTCCGTCGCTAGGCACCGACTCAATCCGCGCCGGTGTTCGGGCTGCCATTATCGGCATGGCTGCGGTGCTGGTCTTCATGCTGATCTACTACCGCGCAGCGGGAATCAATGCGGACATAGCTCTCATCCTTAATCTGATTATTCTGCTTGGATTTCTGGGCTATACCGGGGCAACTCTGACCTTGCCAGGAATCGCGGGCGTGATTCTAACCGTCGGCATGGGCGTGGACTCGAATGTGCTGATTTTCGAGCGTATTCGTGAAGAGCTCAGGAATGGAAAGACTCCGACTTCGGCGGTCGAGCAGGGATTCAGTCATGCCTGGGTCACAATCGTGGATACTCACGTCACCACGATTGTTTCGGCAATTATTCTTTTTCTTTTCGGTACCGGACCGGTGCGCGGGTTTGCAGTTACGTTGAGCTTTGGCCTGTTTGCGAATCTGTTTACCGCGGTGTTCGTTTCGCGAGTGATTTTTGACTGGGTGCTGAGCCGCAAGCGGGTGGGCGAGCCGCTGAGTATTTAGGTTTCAGAGGTTTCAGGCGTTTCGAAGGTTTCAAGGATCATGCTGGTTCGGTAACGCTTGAAACTTGGAGAGAGTCGGGTGGCGCAAGGGAAAGCAGGTTCCTCGGCTTCGCTCGGAATGACATGAATAGTGGAGTAATGAGAGCTTGCTGAGTGCTGAGTGCTGAATGCTGAGTGCTTTTAAGGGGTCCTAACTAGCGTGGAATTTTTTCGCAATCCAAACATAGATTTTCTCGGCAAGAAGTGGTATTTCCTGTCTTTCTCGCTGATCTTCAGCGTGGCGGGAATATTGTCCATGCTGTTCTGGCATGGGCTTCCTCTGGGCATCGACTTCCGCGGAGGCACGCTGGTTTACGTGAAGTTTTCGCATCCGCCTGATGACAACGCCGTGCGCGCCGCCATGGATCGCACCGGGCTACACAATGTGCGCATTCAGCGTCTGGGACTAGCGTCGAGTAACGAAGTTCTGATTGACGTTCCGCAGCAGGAAACCAATGAGCAGGCTCTTGATCGCGGTAAGACGCAAATCATAAATGCGCTCGAGAGCAACGTTCAGCCCGGCAAGCAGGACCTGAACAACACCAGTTCGTTGGGGCTTACGGCTTACCTGATGCAGAAGGACCCGCTGCACCTGGGGACGGACGCGCAGCAGCGTTATTCGGCAATCGCGCAAGCCATCGTGGACTATCGCGACAAGACCAAGGGCGGCGTGCTGGCCAGTTGGGACGAACTGAAAGGCGTGGCCGTCCCGGTCGTTCTAGACTCCATCCAGGAGGGTTTCTCTCTTTCCGACTTCGGTGTCTATCAGGTAGAGATTGTAGGGCCGCAGGTCGGAGCGCAGTTGCGTAAGCAGGCGATATTAGCGACCGTTTACTCGTTGGCGGGGATGTTGGTTTACCTGGCGTTCCGGTTTGAGCTTATTTACGGTGTGGCCGCCGTAATTACCGTTTTTCACGATACTTTGATTACTTTGGGCGCGTTTTCATTGACAAATAAGCCCATCACGCTGACAGTTATAGCCGCAATTCTGACCCTGATTGGTTACTCCAATAACGACACCATCGTTGTATTTGACCGCATTCGCGAGAACCTGAAGATGATGCGGCGAGAGAAGCTGGCAGACGTTGTCAATCGGAGTATTAACCAGACCCTTAGCCGGACCATCTTGACGGCGGGTTTAACATTTCTGACTGTGCTAGCCTTGTACCTTTTCGGGGGCGAGGTGTTGCACGGGTTTTCCTTTGCTCTTGTAATCGGCATCTTAATCGGGACGTATTCGTCGATCGCCGTCGCCGCGCCGATTCTAGTGGCCTATCAGGAGTGGCGGTCGAGCCGGAACAAACCTGCGGTTGCATTGCCAGCCGGCAGCGCTGGCCGCAGAGAGAAAGCAAGAGCCAAGGCGTAGAAGTCCTAAAGCAGGTGTTCGCTCTGGGTGGCTGCTGTTTAGCCGGCTTTGCTTATTTCCAGTAAAAACTGGGAGCAAAGTGAGATTGACCGGTGTCTAAAGCATCGTAGGTCTGTGCAGGGAGAAACTTATGTTTGAGGATAGCCTGATCGAATCGGGTGGGAAGCTGAAAACGAAGCGAGGGAAGACGACGACTTTAGCCGTCATTTTTCAAGTTGGGATCATCGCTGTAATGGTTTTGATCCCGCTGTTATTCACGGAAGCATTGCCAAAAACGCAGTTGATGACATTTTTAGTAGCGCCTCCTCCTCCGCCCCCGCCTCCACCGCCGCCGGCCGCAGTCAAAATTGTCAAGACAATACAAACTGACATCGTGAACGGGCAGCTCCGAACGCCCACGAAGATTCCAAAAAAGGTGGAGATCGTTAAGGAAGAGGAGGCCCCGCCGCCGATGAACGCTGGTGTGGTGGGTGGAGTTCCGGGCGGGGTCCCCGGGGGCTCGCTGGGCGGAGTGATGGGGTCAATTATTGGTGGGACCCCGACCGCTGTCCCCAAAGTGGCCGTGCAGCGCGTTCGCGTTTCCCAGGGCGTCACTCAGGGCATGGTGATCCACCGGGTGCAGCCTACTTATCCTCCACTGGCGCGGACAGCCCGCGTGCAGGGCGCGGTGCAGTTGGCGGCAGTCATTGGCAAAGATGGGGCAGTCCAAAACCTGCACGTGCTCAGTGGGCATCCGCTGTTGACTCAAGCGGCATTGGACGCGGTGAAGCAGTGGCGCTACAAGCCATACATTCTGAATGGCGAACCTGTAGAAGTCGACACACAGATTACAGTGAATTTCACGCTTTCCGGGGGCTAAAAGCCAGGAAGCGAGTTTGGAACAGGGCTGGCCCGCCAGCCCTGGCGATTTTCAAATCAGCAGCAAAAAAGTTCTGAGGAGGAGAAGCAACTCATGTTTGCAGCTCATGAAGCAACGCACCTGGTATCTCACCTTTCTACGACTGCCACCTGGCTTTTACAGGAGGCTGGCGCCCCACAATGGGACCCGATTTCTCTCTGGAAGCAGATGGGATGGGTCGCCCGCGGGGTGGTCATTATCCTATTCATCATGTCGGGATGGTCTTTCGGCGTGATGATTGATCGTTATATGGCTTTCAACGCAGCCCGTAAACAGTCTCGGGCCTTTGCTCCAGCAGTGGCAGGAGCACTGCGGGACGGAAAAATCGACGAGGCCATCAAGGTGGCCGAGCGCAACAAGAAGAGCCATCTAGCCAAGGTAGTTACAGCCGGCTTGATGGAATTCCGCGCTCACCAGGACAGTAGCGACATTCCCGGCGAGACCATTGAAGCTTCCAAGCGCGCACTCGAGCGCACCGAAGCGATTGTTCATGCCGAACTGAAGCGCGGTCTTGGCGGATTGGCTACCATCGGCTCGACGGCCCCATTCGTGGGACTGTTCGGAACGGTGATGGGCATTCTGAACGCCTTCAAGGGGATTTCGCAGGAGAAGGCGACCGGTCTGGCCGCCGTGGCCGGCGGAATTGCAGAAGCTCTCGTAACCACAGCCTTCGGGCTGCTGGTCGCGATCCCTGCCGTCATGATGTTCAACTACCTGACCGGCCGAGTGGAAGCGTTCGACGTGGAGATGGACAACTCGTCGAGCGAATTGATTGACTACTTCCTGAAGCGCCGGGGAGCGGTGCGGCGCTAACTGGAAGCCTGCGGTTTTACTCTTGAGTTGCTCGGGTCCGGCGCGGTTGTTCGTGACCGGACCTGCCTCTGCAAGGAAGATCGGCAGAATCAACTCTGATCCGCAGGCAGGAGATGGATTATGGCAATTTCAGTAAGAAACGAAGGGGCCAAGGTCAATTCGAACATCAACGTGACTCCCATGGTGGACGTCATGCTAGTGTTGCTGATCATCTTCATGGTGATCACGCCCATGTTGCAGAAGGGCGTCACGGTTGACCTTGCAAAAGTGAACAATCCGCAGCAGATGCCGGATGCCGACAAAGAGGACGCGCTGATCGTGGCGGTCATGCGAAACGGCGATGTGTTCTTCGGCAATGATCGGATCGCTTCCGACCAGCTGACCAATAAAATTAAAGACCGGATCGCGAACCGGCAGAACAAGATCGTCTATCTCCGCGCCGACGCACGCGCCAAATACAAGGCCGTGGTAGACGTGGTGGATAACGTGCGCGCTGCCGGCGTCGACGACTTGGGATTATTGACGGATCAGAAGAAAAATACAGGCGCTCCTGGTGCGCCGGGCGCTCCAGCGCCGGCGGCCAGCGGGTCGGAATAAAGTTTCGAGGGAGATTCTTATATGAGTATGGCAGTTGGCCAGGGGGGCGGGGGCCAGAGCTGTGAAATCAACGTCACGCCGCTCATTGACGTTCTACTCGTGCTGCTGATCATTTTCATGGTGATCACGCCGCTGACACCGAAGGGACTGGACGCGCTCGTGCCCCAGCCGCCTCCGCCAAACCAGCCAAAGAACACACAGCCGGACCGCACCATCGTGGTGCAGGTCATCGACAAGGGCCCGGGACAGACGCCTGGATTGAAGATCAACCAGGACGAAACAACCTGGGATGGACTGCAGGGGCGATTGACCGACATCTTTAAGACGCGCGCCGAGAAAGTTATGTTCGTAAAGGGCGACGACAATATTCCGTTTGCCGACGTAGCCAATGTGATTGATATCGCGCATGCCTCGGGCGTCGACAAGGTTGGTCTGATCACCGCCAAGATCGAGGCCGGCGGCTAAGCTGGCGGCAAGAGATTGCACTGCAACACGGCGCCCTAGGCATTCGGGCAGGAGCGCCGCGTTGTGTTATCGTATGCGGCTGGCCTAAGGTCCTGATTCCGCATTCCGTTGAGAGGGGAACAAGAAATCCATGAAAATAAGCTTGAGGATGTTGGCGATAGCAGGCGTAGTGTCAATTGTCCTGTCCGCCACCGGCTGCGACAAGCTGAGGGCACGCGACCAGCTCAACAAGGGCGTGGCCTCGTACAAGAATGCCAAGTACGAACAGGCGATTGACCACTTCAAAGAAGCGGTCGCGCTAGACCCCAGTCTGCAAAATGCCAGATTGTATTTAGCCACGGCCTATGCCCAGCAATATATTCCCGGGGTTGATTCGCCCGAAAACCTGCAAAACGCAAACTCGGCCATCGAACAGTACAAGTCGGTGCTGGACAAAGATCCAAAGAACGTCAATAGCATCAAGGGAATCGCGTACCTGTATCTGCAGATGAAGAAGTTTGAGGACGCGAAGAACTACTACCGCAAGGCGATTGATCTCGATCCGAATGATCCTGAAGCCTACTATTCGGTCGGCGTCATTGACTGGACGGAGGCTTACCAGCCGCGCATGGAAGAGCGCGCCAAGCAAGGTCTCCGGCCGGACGAACCGCTGAAAGACAAAAAGCTGTGCGCCAAGCTGCGTGAGCAGAGCGGCCCAGTAATTCAGGACGGCATCGACAATCTCAATCACGCATTGCAGTTGCGCCAGGACTATGACGATGCCATGGCGTACATGAACCTGCTGTATCGGGAAAAGGCGGACCGCGAATGCGATCAGCCCGACCAGCGCTCGGCTGATCTGAAGTCCGCTGACGACTGGGTGGATAAAACCATGGCAGCGAAGAAGGCGAAGGCCGAGAAACAAACCGGTGCCCAGGGCATCACCCTGGACCAGTCGAAATAAATTTGCCACCTGTTCGCAGTGAATACCCCTTCTCGATGAAGGGGTTTATTTTTTGCCAAGCGTCTGGCATCCACGATGTTTAGGAAGATCCTGATAGCGAACCGCGGAGAGATAGCAGTACGCGTGGCCCGCGCCTGCCGGGAAATGGGCATCACGTCGGTTGTGGTTTATTCAGACGTGGATCGCGGTTCCCTCCACGTCCTGCGAGCCGATGAGGCCTACGACATCGGTCGCGCTGCGGCCTCCGAATCGTATTTGAATATTGATCGAATTCTGGAAGTTGCACGGCGCTGCGGGGCGGAGGCGGTGCATCCCGGATACGGCTTCCTGTCTGAAAATCCGAAGTTTGCGCGCGCTTGCGGAGCCGCGGGAATAAAGTTTATAGGGCCGACGCCCGAGTCAATGGAAATGATGGGCTCAAAGACCCGTGCCCGGCAGCAAATGGAAAAAGCCGGCGTGCCATTTGTGCCGGGAACGTCGCGCGGACTGGAATCTCAGACACAAGCGGAAGAAGTCGCTGCCAAACTCGGCTATCCGGTGATGCTGAAAGCTGCTGCAGGCGGTGGTGGAAAGGGAATGAGGCTGGTTCATGCCAGCGATCAACTGGCGTCGGCCCTGGAATCGGCCCAGAGTGAAGCTCAGCGCGCGTTCGGAGACGCCGAAATCTATTTGGAGAAGGCGATCATGAATCCGCGGCACGTTGAAGTGCAGGTGCTCGCTGACGAACATGGAAACTGTGTCTATCTTGGCGAGCGCGATTGCTCGATCCAGCGCCGCCATCAGAAAGTGCTGGAAGAATCGCCCGCCCCGGCAGTCACGCCCGACATCCGCAAGAGAATGGGCGAAGTAGCAGTCAAGGCGGCGAAAGCGGCGGGATACACGAACGCGGGAACGATAGAGTTCCTCGCCGACGCCGATGGGAATTTTTATTTTCTGGAAATGAATACGCGGTTACAGGTGGAGCACCCGGTAACCGAACTCGTGACGGGCCTCGATCTTGTCCATATGCAGATATTGATTGCAGCGGGCGAGAAACTACCATTCCTACAGGAAGGAATACAAGTTCGAGGTCATGCGATCGAGTGCCGCATCTATGCCGAAGATCCGGAGAACAACTACTTCCCCAGTCCGGGAGAAATACTAGCGCTGAACGAGCCATCCGGGCCTGGTATCCGGGTGGACAGCGGAATTTACGCGGGATGGACAGTGCCGATGGAATACGATCCACTCCTCGCTAAGCTCATCGGATATGGCGAAACCCGGCAGCAGGCGATTGGAAGGCTAAAACGGGCGCTGCAGGAATATTCCATTGGTGGTGTAAGGACGAATCTGAGATTGTTTCAGCAGATTCTCTCAGACGAAGACTTTGTTGCGGCCAGGACTGACACCGGCTATCTAGCGAGATTGGCGGAACATTCGGAAACGCCAACATCGGACGGCGAGGAAATTGCCGCTATAGCCGCTGGAATTTTCAGCGTGCTTGAAACAGGGAAAGCTAGCCACTCCGAGCAGCAGGTCGTGCGGTCCACTTGGAAGAAAATCGGGCGCAGCGAGGCCCTGAGCTAGAGCATGCGTTACCAGATCAATGCCGGGAGCGGGACTTACCGCCTCGAACTAGAGCTCGCGAAATTCCTGTCGACGTGGTGCAAATCGGGCCCGGGACACTCTCGCTGCTTATAGAGGGAAGATCGTTTGAGGTCAGGCGCGAAAGGAACAGTGAGGTTGCACGGATCTTTGTTGGCGCAACACCTTATGCAGTTTCGGTACAGGACCCACGATCATTCCGAAGCAGGCAGCGCGCTGGAGCTGGGCAGCAAGGGCCGCAGGCCATGACTGCCTCCATGCCGGGGAAAGTGGTGCGATTGCTTGCCCGCGAGGGGGAGCAAGTTCGGGCAGGACAAGGGATCGTAGTTGTGGAGGCCATGAAGATGCAAAATGAGATCCGCTCGCCTCGAGAAGGCAAGCTTGTGAAGTTGCGGGTGCGAGAGGGGTTAAATGTAAACGCCGGCGAAACGCTGGCCATTATTGAATGATTGAATGAAAGACAGCTTCAGTGCGCCGTCGAATCCAGAATGTGCTGGGCGTAGTAGTTCTCAACCTTGGCTTGATCGCGCAAAACTTCGTAGTAGGCGGCCTTCAATAACTGTTCGCGGCGGTCTTGCAGTTGCGAACGGATTTCCTGCTCCACGCGCGGATCGGAGAGGTCGCGCTGGCCGGCAGGCTCTTCCGCGATCAGCTTCACAATCTGGAAGCCCGCAGCCTGTTTGCCTGCAGGATTCGCCAGCGCGATGACGGACGTGTACTGGCCCGGTTTCAGCCTCACCACGCTGTCGCGCGTCGCGGCGTCAGTTTGTTTCAGCGCCGACTCGGGGACAATTCCGACATCGCCTCCATTTGCAGCGGTAGCGCTGTCTTCGGAGTAGGTCATGGCAAGGGTAGAGAAATCTTCTCCGGCTTCAAGACGCGTGAGTACGGTCTCGATCTTCTTGCGTGCTTCGGCCTCATTGCGGGCCTTATTGCCACCGCGATCGCGGCCCTGCGGATCAGCCGTAGTGGTCACTAAAATGTGCGCGAGGTGGAAGCGGGGCTCGATGAGGTTGAATTCTGCCCGGTGCTGGTTGTAGTAATCGGAAATGTCCTGCTGCGTGACATTGATTTTGGAGCTGACTTCCTTGTGAAGGACCTTGTCGGCGGCAAGCGCGCGGCGTATGTCCCGTTTGAAGTCATCGACCGACATTTTTCGTTCCTGCAACCGGTGCTGAAACTCTTCTGCCGTGTAAGGCGATTTGATCTCGCTGAGCTTGCGATCCACCTCTTCATCAGTGGCCAGCAGTCCCAGCTTTTCGGCACGGTGCATCAGAATTTCGTTCTCGATCAACTCCCGCAGGATGCTCAGGCGCAAGCTCGTGGCTTGCTCCTCGCTGAGCGGCTGAGTTGAACCCGCGGTTTGGTTTTGAAAATACTTCTCGACGTCGGCGCGGTAAATTTTGCGGCCATCCACCGACGCGGCGACATTTTCGACTGACGGCTTCATGCTGCAAGCGGTGGACAGAAGCGCGACTGCAAGCAACACGGCAGAATGAGAGACTCTCCCGAAGCGGGGACGACCGTGGTTCAATTTTCCTCCATGGAAAGCACGTTAGCGTTGGACGGCAGGGGAGGACGCCGGCGGGGCGGTGATCGCCGAGGCCGGGGACCCCGCGTGGGCCGGAGGCAGTACGCCGGCCTGCTGCAGAGCACCATCGAACAAGGCCCGAAAATCCGAGACCGGCCGTGCTCCGTCCAGCATTTGGCCATTGACAAAAATCGTAGGAGTGCCGGTAATACCCAGGGACTCGCCTTCCTTCACCGAAGCCTTAACGGCATCGTCCTTCTGCGCCTTAACGCAAGATTGCAACTTGCCGGTATCCAGTTTGAATTTGTCCGCTTGTGAAAGCGTCAGGCGGTCAAGGGCTGCGAATTGGTTGTCCAGTCCTTTTTCTGAGTTCACCACTTGCCGGTTGGCGTGAATGTAGTCGGCGAAATCCCAGTATGCGTCGTTGCTCTGAGCGGCCAGGCAATTTGCATTTACAGCTGCATGAATCGCCCACGGGTGAATCTCTGAAAGCGGGAAATCTTTGTAAATGAATGCTATGCGGTCACCGTACTCCTTGAGGAGCGCGGGAAACAGAGTTTCGTGCACGCGGGAGCAGTATGGGCATTGAAAATCATCGTAATTCACAGCAACCACTTTAGCGTTCGGATTCCCGCGAACTGGGCGTCCCTTGACGTCGATTTTCTGCATAATCTCGGCGTATGGATCTTTGCTCAAGTCCATCTTGTTCATGCGTATAAGCGTCTTCTGGTCCTTCGAGAGCAGGAATTCAACGTTCTGCTTTTTACCGCCATCGTCAAAGGTGGCCGTGATTGCGTCGTAGTTGGGGAATTCACTGGCATGAGGAGCCGATAGCACGACCTTGACGCCGGCAGGCACATTGTAAGTGGTGCGCAGGTGATGCTCGATACGTTGTGAAAGCTCATTCGGAGCCAGTTGCGCCGAGCAGCCGAGACAAATTAGGAGCAAGAGAACAGCAGTACGCTTGAACGACGTCACCAAGAACCGCCTGAGCATTGGGGCTTCGCTCGATTATCTCACAGGAAACAGAGGGGCCCAGCGGCTAGCTTCGTGACGATGCAATGTGCTCTGCGGGGAGCAGCGAATTCATAGAACCGGAGCGGAAGCCTTCGAGATCGAGGGTTACAAACTTGAACCCCAGGACCTTGAAAATTCGCGTAAACTCGCCGGTCATTTCTGGAGTAAAAGCTCGAGGCATTTCTTGTTTTGCGATTTCAATGCGGGCGATCTCGCCGTGATGCCGTACACGGAATTGCCGGAACCCGAGCTGCCGCAGAGCATCTTCGCCGCGCTCAACAGCGCTAAGTGCCTCCGCCGTCACTGGGCGGCCATACTCGATGCGCGACGAAAGACAGGCTGAGGCCGGTTTGTTCCAAATACGCAGCCCAGCGTCACGGGCCAGGGTGCGAATTTCTTCCTTGCCGAGACCGGCTTCGAGTAGCGGTGCCGAAACCCTGTGCTGCGAAGCTGCGATCTGCCCCGGACGGAAGTCGCGCTTGTCGTCAAGGTTGACGCCGTAGGCGATCGTGCTAAATCCGCGGGCGACGGCGAAACCCTCCATTACGGTGAAAAGCTCGTCTTTGCAATGGAAGCAGCGGGATGCATCATTGCGAACGTACTCAGGCCGATCCAATTCTTCGGTGCGAATGATTTCGAGCGAAATGCCCTGCTCATGCGCGAATGCGATGGCGTCGGCAAGATGGAAGCGAGCAAGACTGGGAGAGTCCGCGATCACGGCCAGCATGTCGTCGCCCAGCGCACGATGCGAAGCCCACGCGAGAAATGCCGAGTCAGTCCCTCCAGAGTAGGCGACTAGAGTGCGCCCCAAGGACCTGAGATGTTGATCCAAGGCGGACTGCTTGGAGGCCAATTCGAGAGAGACTGCCATGCAGATATCTTATGACGAAACACCGGCGGCTGCATCAGAAGAGCCGTTCTCCGCGCCTCAGATTTCCGAAAGACCCTACGTTGGCAAGCGAAAAGGTGAAGCGGAACTGATTTTCATTGCGCACCGATCCAAGTGCAAACCGGCGGTATTCAATGTTCATGCCGCAGCAATCCCAATTGTAGGCGAGTTGGGCTGATCCGTATTGCAACTGGTCAAGGTGCGCGTCAAAGCCCAAATTGGCGGCTCCGCTGAATCCGAGCTTGCTGGCGCTGCCATAACCCACGACGGCGCGAAATTGGTTGAACTTCTGCAGAACTGGAGTTGTGCCCGGAGCCGGAATTACTACAGGAACGTGCAAAAATGCATTCCCCGCGCCGAACGTGAAGAGACCAAAATGATGATTGAAAAGCGCAGTGCTGGCATTGACTCGACCCAGCTTAAAATCGTAATCCAAGTCCCATTCAAGGTCGCTTCGAGTGCTTGCGGAAATGCGTAATCTCGAGATCAGGGGCGAGAGACGCCGTACTTGGGTCAAGAATGCGATCCCGGTCAAGTCTTCGGTGCTGGTAAGAACGTTACTCCTGCCGGGGACCAGCGCGCCGCCGAATGTCGGATCGGCGAAGTATTTCTGCGCGAGTTCCCAGGCGACGATTTCGCGTGTGTCCGGCTGCTTGGGGCAAGGCTGCGCCACCGTTCGCTGATTGCGTTCCCAGGGGATGCGATTTGCGGCCGGAGCGGCGCCGACCAGCAATGCCGGCATGCCTTCGGAACCACAGGTCTCCGGCTCTTTAGAGGTACGTTTCGCGTACAAGCGGTTCACAATCGCGTACTCAACTTCATTGGTGTCGCTGAGAATGTCTCGATCGTCGAATCGGAGAATGTGAGAAAAATTGTTTATTCCGGTGACGTACGTGTAAATAATGCGGGGCTCAATAGTGTGCTTCCACTTGCGGCCGAGAACTTCGCGGTCAAAGATCTTGCCAAGCGCGGGTGGCCGCATCTCGACCGATGCCTGAAGCGACTTGCGGTTGATAGTTTCCGAAATCGCGGTGCCTACGTCGGTGATGGAGACTCCGCCGGACGGAATCAGTTGCTGGGTATAAGCGGTGTCACGCAAAGAAAGCTCGGGACGAAAGCTCCAGCCACGGAACAACAAGGGAAGAGACACAGCGGGGTTCAAGTCGAATCGTCCGAGCAGCGGTGCGGTGCTGAATGAAGGTTCGCTTCGGGACAGCCCTTCGGCGGACGTATCCAGAGTTCCATGCAGCGGCAAGTTCCAGAGCCGCCGGTCCACGCGGGACACTTCAAAGCCGGGGGCATGGAGAATCGTGACCACGTCGCCCGGAGTGGTGCTTTCAAAATCCTGGTAACGGCGGGTGGTCGCGTTCAGAAAAAAGCTTCCCGTGGTATTCGAAAGGAAAGCTTCGGAACGGACTTCTGAATTGACCGCTTGCGAAAACACATCACTGAATGCAAGGCGGAACACATAAGAACTCAGATAGTCGATGTTGGCCACGCCGCGAATATTGTGGGCGAATTCGTCCTCGGAATTCAGATGAGCTTCCGTCCCTCCCTGGTTGACGCCATTCAATCCGCGATCGAAAACGCTGAAAAAAGTCAGATCCGCGAATGAATTTTCGGTGGGTCGCGCCCGGAACTCGCCACTCGGGGCCCATCCGCGGCGTGAAAAATATTCTGCCCCCGCGTGCAAATCCATGCTGGGGTTGATTGCCCAGAACAACGACTCTCCGGCCGTATAGCCACGCGTCGAAGACTTCCCAATGTTGGGGATCAGAAATCCAGATTGGCGCGGCGTTTTCTGCACCGGGTGCGTCGCAAATGGAAGGTACAGCACGGGGATGCCCTCCACGCGAAAACTGCTGCGATAGATGGCTGCATTGCCTCCGACTTCTACGACAACTCTGTGCGCGGAGAACTGCCACTTCGGCCGCGGGAGCTCACAAGTAGTTACTGTGCCGTCAGAAACGAGGTAGTGATCGGGCCCGGTCTTCTCAACAACTTTGCCGGTAAAAAAAAAAGGATTTGAAGTTGTGAATAGAGTGCGTTTCTTCTGGACCTTCAGGCCGATGCTTCCGGTTACATTTTCGAAGCGCCCGGCCTCTTTTTGGACGTTATAAGTGCCGCGTGCGGCCTGAATGTGCTCGTTGTTGACCCCGCCCTCAAGCACCAAGTGACCTTCGGCCTGTACATCGCCGGTATCAGAGTTGTAGGTGACCTGGTCCGCGTGAATGGTGTAAGCGTCGTAATCAATTTCGACATTGCCGCGAAGTTTGTA
>WNFR01002755.1_pt1 | contig 18233 bp, 14 predicted proteins | sample 5400221 | NCBI WGS metagenome assembly WNFR01 (sample SAMN13153357, study PRJNA577476) | soil metagenome | isolation source: 40 cm soil under Madrone tree | place: USA:California | collected 2016-06-14
GCGGGCGATCGAAAGTCCGTGTTGGTCGTTCCGGCCGATAATCAGGACTATTGGGGTCGCCGCCCACCGCGGCAATCCCGCGCACCTCTTTCAAAAAGTGCGGAACATACATCTTTCCTTTCATCCCAATGGCCGAATGCGCGCGCAATAAAGCAATCGGGGTCAGTACGTCCTCTCCCTGGCCAAATGAAGAATAAACCGTGTCGATATCTTTCCATTCGGGATCGCTGGGATAATTACGGGCCTTGAATTCGCGCGAAGGAGTTGTGCTGATCACCTCGTGAGGCAGGTCAACCCCGGTGCGCTTGTTGAGATCGAATTCATCGACCATGGCCTGAATGCCCTCGAGCTTCATCTTCAAACCCAGACGATAGAAGTAGCCGTCGCACGAGTGCTCTATGGCAAAGTGCACGTTGGGTGATCCATGATTACCGCCCATGCAGCGGGTGAACTTGTTGCCGATAGTAATCCCACCGCCGCAGACCAGGTTCGAGCTATCAATCGAGATTGCACCCTGCTGCAGTCCCGCCGTAGCCATCAAAGGCTTCCAGGTCGATCCCGGGGGATATTTCCCCTGGATTGCCCGATCGATCAAAGGCTTGTCCGGATCGTTCAGCAGCTTTTGGTACTCGGCCCTGCCTTCTTTGGTAGTGATCCGTTGCGAGAAGAGATTGGGATCAAACGTGGGAGCCGAAGCCATGGCCAGAATTTCACCGTTGTTGGGATCCATGGCAATGATCACACCCCGTCCCTGTGGGGATTTGCGCAGTTGGTCTTCAGCGGCCTGCTGCAGATCAAGATCGATGGTAGTCACAATGTCCTGGCCCGATTGCGGCTCGATCCTTTCAACTTCGTTTTGAATATGGCCGCGACTATCAACGATTACTTTCCGGAAGCCGTCTCGGCCGCGCAGGTATTCGTCATAGACGGCCTCTAATCCTTCCTGTCCGATGATGTCGCCCGGCCGGTACCCTTTCTCGCGGAACTCTGGTCTGTTCAATTGTTCAGGGCTGATCTCGCCGACGTAACCCACGACGTGGGCCAGCATACCGTTGGCCGGATAGCGCCTTTGTGGGATTTGGTCGACCCGCAGCGCCGGTAGTTCCAATTGATGCGCGTCCACCCAGGCGATGTCAGCCTGCGAAGCGCCTTCTTTAATAAGTATCGATTCAAACGCAGGCTGTGACTTAACCTGATCAAAACGCTCGCGCAAAATCTCACCGTCCAGCATAAGCCCGTCCGAAAGAGGCTTTATCAGCGAATAACGATCGATGCCTTTAGTGTCCTCGCGCGAGAGAAATATGCTGTAGATCGGCCTGGAATCGACCAGCACGTTGCCGTTGCGATCGAAGAGCACGCCACGCGGCGCCGGGATTGGGAGCAGGCGGATGCGCTGGTTCTCGGCGATCTCAGCGTAGTGCGCGCCGTTGATAATCTGCAGTAGATAAAGCCGCACGCCAAGCAGGCCCAGCAGGACCAGGATCAGCGCCTGAATCAGGCGCAGCCGCACACGCAGGTTTTGTGAATCGTCAACGAATTTCATCTGATTCTTCTTCGCAAGCTGCCCATTCCGCCGCGAGCCACGCGGCGCCGAACGGTGAATTGGCGCCGCTGCCGAGCCTTACCGCTAAAATAAGAGTCATAACCATAGAGCAAGAGCGTCCCGGCAATTGTGGTTCCGACCAGCTTGTATGACAGGGACTGAATAAAGGGCATCGGTGGTATTTGGCCCAACAGTCGATGCATTCCCACATACACTGAATTATCAATTAGACTGGCACCTGCCAGAACCGGAATGCGCAGTATCGTTGTGTCCATCATTACTCGCGAGGCCACGAAATAGACTGCGTAAGCAGTCAGCGTTTTTGAGAATCCGCCGGCGCCCAGCAATGCCGGACGGCCACTGATAAAGTCGGTCGCCAGTCCCGCCGCCGCACCTACAATCAGAGCTTGCAGCGGTTGGCGTTGGAGCGCGAAATAGACAACCAGAATCAATGTGAGGTCGACGTATCCCAGTGGTTGCCAAACGGACCGCAGCGCCGATTGCAAAGCGATGGCCACGAGTAGCAACACAGTGATTGTCAGTTGACGCATGTCTTAAGTAGTGAGCAGTTGGCAGTGAGCTGTGAGCAGAAAGTGCTAAGCAGTAAGCAGCATGCAGTATGCGGAGACGAGTCCGGACAATCAGAGTTCAAAGGCTCGTCCATACGGTTGTCTCGATAGGGGCATCGTTGGTGATCCGCTGTTCTTATCTTACTGCTCACCGTCCACTGCTCACTAACAAGTTGCTCACTGCTTGACGGTTTTCTTTTCCACGTTGGGGAGAGCTTGATCGGATTCAGTGCGCTGGGGCGGGTGGTACATCAGCACGGCGACTTCCTTCAACCGTTCCAGCCCAGCGCCTGGTCGAATGTGAATAACTTGCGCCTGTGTCGCAGAGCCCGGTTTTAACTCGACGACTTCTCCGACGTTGTAACCCTGCGGATAGATTGCGTCCTGGCCGGTGGTTGTGACACTGTCCCCCACTTGCACCTTTTCCGTCCCGGCAACGTAGCGCATCTCCAACAGACCATTTTCGCCCATGCCCTTGACCGACCCCAGAGCATTCGATTGTCCGAGCTGACCGACGATAGCCCCGGCCCCTGATTTCTCGTCGGTGACGAGCATCACCTGCGCGCTCCAGGGACTGGTAGATACCACGCGCCCGACGATTCCTCCGGCGGTCACGACCGGCATATTGACTTCGACGCCCGCCAAACGGCCTTTGTCAATCGTTACGCTGTCGAACCACATCGAAGGATCCCGGGCAATTACGCGTGCCACGACTGACTGGTAGGTGCTCTTTTCATTCAGCTTGAATAGCTTTTCCAGCCGTTGAGCTTCAGCCGCGCGCTCGCGCGTGTCGCGCAGCTCAGCCTGCATCTGATCGATTTGACGGTGCAGTTCCTGGTTCTCAGTCGAAGCACGGCGCAGCTCGCCGAAATTCCCAAACAGGCCGCCGATCCAATTACCGGCGCTCGAGGCGCCCTGCTGGACGGGATAGATGATGCTGCTGGCTATCGAACGAATCTTGCGTTGTTTGGTTGAGTCGTCGCGCGCGTCATAGGTCATCAAAGCAAAATTCACCAACAGCAGCCCGAACAACCACCAGGGGGCGCGTTGGCGAATCTCTCTTTGAGTGCGAATGGCGGCCATTGGTTCATTGCCAATTGCCGACTGCCGATGGCCAATTTGTTCCAATCCCAAATCGGCAATCGGAAATCGGCAATGTGTTTCAGGTTCCGCTCGTCAAACTATTGTCCCACTTCACCCGCTTTAGCAGATCGAAGTCTGAGAGCATCTTGCCAGTTCCAAGCACCACTGAGGCCAGCGGATCTTCGGCCACCGAAACCGGCAGACCGGTTTCGATCGAGAGCCGTTTGTCGAGGTTCTTCAAAAGCGCGCCGCCGCCGGTAAGCACGATGCCGCGCTCAACTATGTCGGCCGAGAGTTCGGGCGGCGTTCGTTCAAGGGCCACACGCACAGCGTTGATGATCGTGGACACGGAATCCGCGAGCGCCTCACGGATTTCCTCGTCGCTGATGCTAATCGTTTTGGGAATTCCTTCGATTAGGTTTCGACCGCGTACTTCAAACGAAAGTTCTTCATCGAGCGGAAAGGCCGAGCCAAGTTCGATCTTGATCGCCTCAGCCGTGCGTTCGCCGATCAGCAGGTTGTATTTTCGTTTGATGTACTGTGTGATCGCTTCGTCCATCTCGTTGCCCGCGACGCGCACAGAACGAGAATAGACAATTCCGCTCAGACTGATTACCGCAATGTCCGTGGTTCCCCCACCGATATCCACCACCATGTTGCCGTGTGGTTCAGTGATCGGTAACCCCGCGCCAATCGCCGCGGCCATCGCTTCTTCCACCAGATAAACTTCAGAGGCCTTGGCGCGATAGGCCGAGTCTTCCACCGCGCGCCGTTCGACTTGCGTAATCTCGGATGGAATGCCGATGACCACGCGCGGACTAACCCACGTCTTGCCGTTGTGGGCCTTGCGAATGAAGTGCTGCAACATCTTTTCAGTCACTTCAAAATTCGCAATCACGCCGTCTTTCATGGGGCGAATGGCAACGATGTTCCCGGGCGTGCGTCCCAGCATCTCTTTCGCGTCACGCCCCACCGCCTCGACGGCGTTGGTCACTTTGTTAATGGCGACGATCGAAGGCTCCGAGACGACGATGCCGCGCCCTTTGGCGTAAACCAGAGTGTTGGCAGTGCCGAGGTCAATCGCGAGGTCGCTGGAGAAAAGACTAAAAATAGATTTAAAAGCCATCTGGAAGGGTCTTCCTGACTGTAAAATGAATTCGCCTGAAGATCTGAACGGTCAATCTCGGCTTTGGTTAATGCCGCGAGATTTCGCGAAGTCGGTTGGCAAATCCGCAAAGAACCTATCGAAGCAGAACCATTAACAAGATACAACTATCCGCGCGCTAACGCTATCATGAAATTAGGTTCTCGCCGGGAATTCTCTGAAATTGTGTTTGCGCCGTCACTGAAGACCCCGGGCCATCGTCCTGGTTGACCCTTTCAGAGTCGGCAATGACGCGAACACAGTTTTTGTTTGCCGCTTTTGCCTGATACATTGCCCGGTCGGCACAGGCAATTAGCTGCTGCGGAGACAGCGCGTGAAGGGGAAAGACCGCGACCCCGAAACTCGCGGTAAGAGAGAACTTCAACCCTCGTCCTCCGCTAAACCGGTGGGTCTCGATCTTTGTGCGAATGCGCTCGGCAACCTGGACAGCTTCGTCGACTCCTGTCTCTGTCAGGATTAGCACGAATTCGTCGCCACCGTAGCGCACCACGCAATCTGTATCTCGCACCGACGGCAGGACCACGGCAGCCAGTTCCATCAACGCATGGGAACCGGCCAGATGTCCGTGTAAGTCGTTGATTTGCTTGAAATCATCGAGATCGAGAAACAGCGCTGCGACGTTCGAACGATAGCGCCGCGCGCGTTTGATTTCGTTCACCAAAAACTGCCGCAGATAGCGCGCATTGCGCAAACGGGTAAGATCGTCAGTCAGCGACAGGCGTTCAGCCTCGGCAATGCGCACCGAATTCAAAAGCGCTGAGGCTATCGGAGTTGTCAGCTTCGTTAGTATTGCAGCTTCCGATCGCGAGAACGATCGCGCGCCCGATTGAGTTCGCGTGCCTTCCAGCGCGCCCACAACTCTCTCTCCGCTGACAAGTGGCAGCGCAATGATGCGACGGCCGCTTTCAATTTTTCGAATCGCTTCAATTTTGGCAATGGCTTCGTACGCGGCTTTTGATTCCGGTTCGGCTGGTGGTTCAACATTCCTCGCGATTAATTCGCGCTGCCACTCCTCATCAAACAGCAAGGCTCCGGCCCCAGCGAAATTACGGCTGGCAAAAGATTCCAACTTCAATGCGTCAGGGCTGCTGTTCTGCGTAACCAGAAATATTGACCAACGATCGGCAGGAACTAATCGGGCAACTCCGGCAAGCGCGGTCACGCCGGCTTCCTTCTGATCCGATGCGAGATGAAGCGAGGCCAGCAGCGCGAACGCGCCACGGAGATGTTCACTGCGAATGGAACTCGGCAGCGTAAAAGCCCGGCTGTCCGGGATGCGCTTGAATCCCTCCGGCAGCTTCAGTTCGCCGGTACTCACGACGTCTTCGACGTGTCTCAGCAGCGCGAGCAACTGCGGGGGACTGTCGGCAACGGCGCGAAAGCCGAGGCGTTTCAACGCTTGATTGTCCGGAGTCGTACTGCTCGTACCCGGTCCCGGCAATTCACGACGGCAAGCAACAATCGCAGTCCCAGGCCACAACTCGCGCACGCGGCACACAATCAGAGAGAGATCCTTCGGATTCGCCAGAGGTGAAATCTCGTAAAGGACGGCCAGCGGATGCGGCGAGCCTTCGGAGTACACCTGGGACGCCCCGCGCGTCTCGGTTAGGTTGTGGGTCAAGACCGAAATGCCTGCCGAGTTGAGGCTTTCAAAGAGTTCCGTCGCGGGCGCCCTGTCAGCGTCCGTGAGCAATATTATCTGCTTGTTCATCCGGCGGCCGGTCCTCCAACGTTGGGTGACAGTCGGTCTGAGGAGTATCTGCTTACCGGGGCTCTGAAGTCTCTGCTAAATCGATTCTGCTACTAGCTTGATCCGCTCAGCGGCAGCCGGTATTGAGTGCTGTTACCCTGCAAATCCGTTGCTTCAATGGTTACTTCCCGCATTCCGGGCGGAGTACTGATTTGAACTTGAAAAAGACCATCGCCGGCGGCCGTTGTTTCACGACTTGAGATGCGTACGCTGGCTCCCGGTGAAGTAGTGCCGCGCACAATGTAAACGTTGCCGCCGAGGTATACAGCCGACAGATTCGCGACAGGCACGGCGATCATGTTGGCGCCCTGAGTGCTGACGATGAACTTCAACGGCTCGCTCCAGTCGCTTGTTTGTCCCGAAGAGGCAGTGGCCCGAATACGCCAGAAATACGCTCCCGGACGCAGGTCGCTGGCATTGAACTGCGTCACCACCAACTGATCGCGCTCCATGACTTTTCCGGCAGGAACAAAGAAAGGCGAAGTCGCCAGTTCCACCCGGTAATAAGAGGGGACGCCCGATTGCGGTCTTTGCCAGCGCAAGGCTACGGTTGCCGAACCACTGCCGCCCGCGAGAATCTTTTCCAGATCACGCGGCTGTAGTGGGTGCGGTACATCTAAAAGATGTTCGGGCTTGGAGATCGTTCCCGATTGGTTGACGGAAACATAATCGCCGCCTTTTAGTGACAGGCGCTCGCCGGCGCGATTAGCGCTTTCGACATTGCCGCTGTTGACGCGAATCTCTTCACTGCCTTCCGGATTGACACCAAAGCTCGCCTGGGTCTGTCCAGTGATTTGATTTTGAGTCTTGGGCGTTTCAACCACATTCTTATTGTCTTCACTCTGTGGCTGTGTGCGCACCAGCATCTGACCGCTGTCCACCACGACGTGAACATTGGAACGCTTGCCGTCTTCGGCACTCGCGTTGTCCCGAATAATGATCGTGCTGTTCGGCCTGACTACCACAGTCGAACCGTCTGCCATGCTGATCCGCGCGCGTCCGTCGGCCTGAGTCTGCACGGTATCGCCGGGATAAAGCTGAACGTCATTGTTCGCGACTACTATTTGGCGCGTGGCCGCGCGGACCACTCGTACATCACCCTCGAAAGACATGAAGCGGGCCCCAGCCAGCGGAGCGGAGTTCAGGGCGACATTCTTGAGAGGGTTGCCATACTTCCACACATAAAGCCCCACGCCAGAGCCGATGACACACAGGATCAGGACCGCCACAGCAATATGCACTGCGCGCTTTTGAATGATCCACCAGTCGATCTCGAAATGGCTGAGTCTAGTTGCCATCAGTTTTTGTCTGTGAAGGTGAGAATAGAGCACCCAGGGGAGTGGCCAAGCCGGGCCAACACAGATTAACACAAGGGGACCAGAGCGTTCAAGAGGCTTATTTTATTGAGTCTTATTGGGAGATGAGAGGAGCTGTAGCGGGTTTGACTCTGACATAAATTGGATTAGAGATTATCCAGGGCTGCCCTTTAACGGGAGTGGGAAGCGAATCGAGATATGCTTCAACCCGATAGACCCCGGCCCCAGTGATCGAGAACTCTGCGACGGTGCCGGTTTTTTGATCGATCACGCTACCATCTTTCAAGAGCGTGAAACGAGCATTTAGCAGTGCGCTGGTTTTCAAACTCAGTCCCTTCGCCAGATCGATCTCGTCTCCCAGGATTTTCTGCGGTCCGACGCCGTTGGCAGTGAAGCTGAATCCCTTCGCCTCGCCGAAGATATCAAATGATACATAGCAATGACCCAACGCCATCGCTTCGAGCAGGGATTCGCGACTCAGTTCCTTGTCTTTTCCAATCAGCATGTGCGTGCGAACCGTGCGAAAACTTCGTTCATAAGGATCGAGCTTAACCCCCAGCCATTGTTTGCCTGAAGCGTCGTTCAGGCTGAGGCCGACGTTTGAATGTGCGTCGTTGCCTGAGGTGGCCACCAGTTTACGATTACTGGCAGAGATGGCGTCATCCCAGCGCTTCAAATTTTCAGTGGGCCGAGCAAAGAAGTTGGCGAACATTAGTTCCGGATAGCTGCCGTAAGACCAGAGTCCATCAAAGAACATAACGACCGGATTGATTTCGCGAGTGTTCGTGAAGAGATTGTATACTTCGACTCCATCGACGGAAGTTGTTTGCCAGCTCTGAGAGTCAGCCGGATAAGCTGCGAGAGAAAGACCGCCACCGGATCTTTGCTTATCGATCACTTCCTGCGTCGTTCTGGTGCCGGCAGACGCGGCGTCTGGTGAACCTGGAATCAACAGCAATCTATCGCCGTTCGATGTCGCCACCTCGTTGCCGTTCAGGAACAGTACGCCCCCGTGCATTCCATTCAGAGTCATCGCCGCTGTATCAAAGTCCTGCTGTGGATGCTCCGTCATGATCACGAAATCCAGCCGGTTCGCTTTGGCCGCGGCGATCAACTCAGCAAAGTTTCCGGTACTGTGCCCACCGAGAGAAGAATGAACGTGAATAACGCCCTGGTAATCGACAAACTGGCTTTCGCCTGACGGAGCAACTCGCTGGGGCGCGAGTTGCTGAATCGTATTGCGCAGGCGTCTGAGGCGGTAACGACGATAGGCAAAAGGAATCTGGGACACGATGATGAGTCCCAGGATGAAGATGAGAATCCTTCGCTTCATAGACTAAGTCCCGACATCTTTGTCAGCAGTCGCGCGCATCCGAGTTCGGTGCAAACGATAAGACCCGGCAAGATGCCTGCGCTCCCATTAATCCTCAAAATCGACTTTGGCCGTTGAGTCGCAGATGCCGCGGCCGAACTCGACGACCTTAACGTGATCAGGATGGGCAGAGTAGGCGTCCAGAACGGCGCGATCGCGAAAGATCGCTACCAGCCCAGTGTCGTAAGACCGCGGCGAACGTAGAGTATCGACACCGACCGCAAAACTTTCAATTCCCGGAACGACGGAACTCAGCGACCGCAACTGCGTCACATGATCATCGCGAGTGTCTTGCGAAGTGTCGCTGCGATATTGCCAAACTACTATATGGGTCAGCATGTTGATCCTCTCAAGGTTTCATTGGATTCCTAACAAATCCAGTCTGAGTTTCATTCCAGGCCGCTCTTCTTCTTTGCGACTTTGGGCCTTGGCCTGTGAATGGTTCACGCAAAGGCGCTAAGACGTAAAGAAAAGGCATTTACTGATCTTTCACTTACACGCGGCGGGTCCCGGGAATTTCTCACTTCAAAAACCGATCGAACCATGCCAGCGTCCGCTCTAAAGCGTCGACCCGATGCCTGGGCTCGCGCAGGCCGTGGCCTTCTCGCGGATAACGCACCAGCACCGTTTCCACACCGCGGCGACGGAGCGCCATATACATCTCTTCCGCCTGCGTGATGTGCACATCATTGTCCTGCTCGCCATGAATGAAGAGTGTCGGCGTCTGAGCCTGTTTGACATAACGCAGCGGTGACCACTGCCAGAGTTGATCATAATTGTCCCAGGGGAAGCCGCCAAACTCTGCATGGATCAAATCCTGGTAAAGTGAAGTGGAGTAGAAGCTGACCAGATTGCTGACGCTGGCGGCGGAAACTGCGGCTTTGAAGCGCGGCGTCTGCGTGATGATCCAGTTGGTCATAAATCCACCATAGCTGCCGCCGGTCACACCCATGCGATTTGCATCGAGCCAGGAGTAACGGCGCAGGGCTTCATCCACTCCGGCCATTAAGTCCCGGTAATCGCCCCCGCCCCATTCGTTGAGTGTGCCGTCCGAAAATCTCTGGCCATAGCCGCTCGACCCGCGCGGATTGAGATAGAGCACGGCGTAACCGTGCGCTGCGTATACCTGGAACGTGGGATTGAAAGCGTAGCCAAACATTCCATGAGGCCCGCCGTGGATACTGAGAATCATCGGGTACTTGCGATCTTCGCGCCAGCCGAGTGGCTTCATCAGCCAGCCCTGGACTGAAGTGCCATCGAGGCCTCTGAAGACCATGCTCTCTGCTTCAGCCACCTGAAAAGATCCGGCCGCATTATTATGTCCGCTTAACCTTAAAATGGTCTCGTTATGACCTGGAAGACCCAGCCAAACTTCAGCAGGGTGCAACGGATCGGTAAGCGTAAAAGCAAAAGCCGGTGTCGTAGTTGAATTGACACTGAAGTTGCCAATCTGAAACAGGTTGGGAGAGCCAGGCATTACGTAGTTGCCGCGCTCCTCCTTTATCGAAGGATCAGGAGTTGAGGGAAAAGTTCCGAGACAGTCGGAGCCTGAGCAGGACAGAGCGACGCTGTGAATGCGAATCAGGCCGCGATTGCCCGCGAGAAATAACACCGTCCTGCTGTCGCGTGACCAGCGCGGGCTGCGCGCGCGACGATCCTGTCCAGCGGTCAGTTCACGACGGTTTGAGCCGGTCGCTTCGACGACCCAAACATGAGTGTCTTCCGCTACGCTGTCGATCGTAGTGATATCCCGCTGCGTCGCCGTATAAGCGATCCATTTTCCATCAGGCGACCATGCCGGTTCATACTCGCAGCCGGCCGTGTCAGTGATCTGACGCACTTGTGACTGCAGGTTGACGGCAAAGATGTCTGAGTTGTTTTTCGCGTCGGGATCAGGTTCGTGGTTAGAGAGGAAAGCAATCTCGTCACCTTTGGGGCTAAAACTGAGCGCGTGATCATAGAACTGGCCCGAAGTGAGCTGGCGCGGCTGCGCAGTCTCGACATCGGTGACCCAAACGTGCGTGCGCAAACGATCAGAAAACGTGGTGCGGGACTTGTACTGAATACGATCGATGACGCGTGGATCGTCGTTCCTGCTCGCGCCTTCACTAACATCGCCATCCGGTTCTTCACTGGCCGAGACATAAGCAATCATGCGCGAGTCAGGCGACCAGGCGAAGGACTCGCCCGCATAGGTGACGAAGAAATTTGTGTCTCGCACGGTCGCGATTAATCGCGGGATTCGCCGCTCGGGCCCGGACACCCAGATCCCGTGTTGTCCTTCGTGACTTGAAAGAAAGGCGATGCTCTTGCCGTCCGGTGACCAACGTGGATTCGCTCCGCTCCAACCGGGGGGTAGCAAAGGTCTGGCGGGAATTCCCGGGGATTCCCAGTTGCGGCGTTGTTCAGGTTGGCGGTTCGTGGGCGGTATGTTGGAAAGTCTTTCTCCCGCGCGAACCAGCCACAGGATGCTAATAGTCTGGTCTCCTTCAATCGTGGAAACCGTGTAGACAACCCACTCACCGCTGGGCGAGATCTGCGCGTCGCTGACGTTGGCGATGCGGAGAATATCTGCGGGCACCATCGGACGGCGAGCCTGGGGCCAAACCGAAGGCGAGAGCGAGATGCTTAGGGTGCTGAACAGCAGGGTGCTGACCGCTGCTATTCGAATTTGTTTCATGATCGCTCGCATGAATTTGTCACCGCGCTGTTCTTCACCGCTGTGTCACTCAAGTTAGTAACTGGGACCGCGGCCGCCCTCGCCCGCTTACTCTTGATGAACGCAATTTTCGTTTGAACAGTTCGCGCTGCGCGCTCAATCGCGGGCGAGGGCGTCCGTGCTCCCAGTAATAAGTTCGCACACTCCGCGCAGTGCTCCTATGAAAGCAGCTGTAATTGCTCGTTAAGTAATTCCCACGCTTGTCGCACGTGTCGCTCCGTGGTGCGTATGTTTCCGATCGAGAGCCGCAGAGTGAGCTTGTCATAAAGTTTGGTATGAGAAAGGAATGCTTTGCCGGTTGCGTTAACGCCATGCATGATTCCTTCGTTAAGCGTATCCAGGCGTTTACCCTCCGCTACTGTTTGAGTGAGCGCGCGCGGGTGTGCGCGAAAACACACGAGAGCAAACGGTGTCGGCGCCATCATCTCCCAATCCTTTGATTCTTCGATCCAGGACGCAAACAGTTTCGCCAAACGGCAATGTTCGCGAATGCGCGCCGCCAATCCTTCGTGACCGAAGTAGCGAATTATCATCCAAAGCTTCAAGGCGCGAAAACGGCGGCCGAGCTGGACGCCATAATCCGATCCACTGCGAACTTTTGCCTGCTCTGGCGTTCGCAGGTATTCCGGCACCAACGAAAAGGCCCGGCTCAAAAGGTCCATGTGGCGGCAATAGAGCACCGAAAGATCGAAGGGAGTGAATAACCACTTGTGCGGATTGAGCACCAGCGAGTCGGCGCGCTGACAGCCATCGAGGATATGACGCATCTCGGGAACGATCGCGGCCGAACCTGCATAAGCTGCGTCGACATGTAGCCACATCGTGTGTTCCTCGCAGACTTCGACAATCTCAGGCACCGGATCGATGCTGGAAGTCGAAGTTGTCCCCACGGTCGCGACTACGCAGAAAGGAAGAATGCCGTCGCGTTTGTCGTCATCAATCGCCTCTCTTAATGCGTTCACGTCCATGCGAAACTCGCTATCAGACGGAATCTTGCGCAAAGCGCGCTGTCCCAACCCAAGCGTAATAACTCCCTTGTCGATCGAAGAGTGCGATTGGTCGGACGCGTAGACCCGCAGCAGCGGCAGATCTTTGCGTCCGCTCATGCCTTCTTCGCGGATGCGCATTTCGACCCCCTCGCGCGCGGCCGCGATTGCGTGCATGCTCGAAACGGAGGCGGTGTCATAGATGATGCCGTTCATGCCAGGGTCGAGGCCGATCATCTGTCGCAGCCAGTCGAGCACCACTTCTTCCAATTCGGTAGACGCGGGAGAGGTGCGCCAGAGCATCGACTTCACGTCGAAGGCTGCGCTCAGTAACTCGCCAAAGATTCCCGGCGCCGAGGTCGAGGTAGCGAAGTAGGCAAAGAAGGAAGGATGACTCCAGTGCGTGAGGGCTGGAACGATTAACCGATTGACATCTGAGAGAATCGCCTCCATTGACTCGCCCTGACCCGGCGGAGCGGCAGGCAATTCGGCTTTCAGATCGCCGGGTTCTATTTGAGCCAGCACCGGGAGGTCTTCGATGTGCTCGAAGTAATTCGCGATCCAGTCGACGATCTCGTGACCGAAACGGCGAAATTCCGCGGCGGACATGTCGCCGGTGGGTGGCGCTTTCTCTGGTGAGTCACTGTCGGGCATTCTGCGTCAACCCCTTTGCGCCTTACGTAATTACTTAGCGCCTCAGCGTGAAACTAAGAACTCAAAGATTATTCACCACTCGAGTAATTCCATCTTCAATGAACTCGACATCGAAATTAATGAGCAAGCCAAGCCGTTTGTCGGTCAACCGCAAATAAGTCAAAAGCTGTTTTCTATGCACTGGAGCAATTGCATCAATCGACTTGTTTTCAACTATGACCTTTCCCTCTACGATCAGATCGGCTCGAAAGCCAACGTCCATTCGAACAGCTTCGTAGACGACGGGCATGGACTGTTGTCTCCGCAGTTGTAATCCACGCTTTGCAAGTTCGTAAGCGAGCGTCGCTTCACAAACCGATTCGAGAAGTCCTGGCCCTAAACGCGTGTGAATCTTATAAGCAGCATCGACAATAATCGTAGCAATTTCGTTTTCGGTCATGGGAGCACCTGAACAGTTTCTCGCAAAGACGCCAAGAAAAACGTAAGGCGCAAAGAAAAAGCTAGAAGCCCAGTGGCTGCAGCGGCCTGGGTTGTGTGCCTTCGAAGAACCAGCTCGCCCCCACCCGCAGACGATGATGCCAGGTCGGCAGGCGTGCGGTATACATCGCGAAACGCGCTTGGCGGGCAAGCGGACCGCTGATTACCTTGCCGGCAGAGAGCACCGCGGCGTGTTCAGTCCCGAGGCTGACCGCCTCTCCGAGTTCAACGAAACGTTTGGTCTTCAAAGGATTGCCTTCGATGAATGCGCGCACGTTGCGCGCGCATAATCCCGACTCCTGGAGTGCGAGCTGCGCAGTCCCCGCAAGGGTCGGCACGACATCCGGATAAAAAGCCACGTCGCCGAGCGCGAAGACACTTGGGTAGCCGCGTACTTGCAGCGTGCGCTCGACCAGCATGAGTCCACGCCGATCCTTCTCAACCTCGAGGCCCTCAACCAACGGACTCATCCGCACTCCCGCAACCCAGACCACACCCGCAGTTTGAATCTCGCTGTGCGTTTGGTTGTGTTCGAGCGTGATGCTGTTTTCCGTCACGCGCACTACGCGCGTCTGGGTATGAACCTCGATCCTGGACTCGTGCAAAGCGCCTTCGACGAAAGCGCGAATTTCTTCGCCCATCCCGGGCACCAGACGATCAGACATTTCTATTATCAGCACACGCGGCTCGCCTTTGAGGGCTCGGCGCTTCACCGCGTCGCGTAAGAGGTCGGCCATCTTGGTCGAAAGCTCGACACCGCTGGCGCCTCCGCCCACGACGGCAAACGTCAGCGCGCTGCGGGTGTCTTGCGGAGCAGCATCCGGCTGCACGTGATCTAGGGCTTTGGTCATACGTTGCCGCAAACGATTGGCATCGGTTAAAGCACGAAATGGCAGGGCAAACTGTTCGGCCCCTTCAACACCCGCATAGTTGGTTACGGCGCCCGGGGCGAATACAAGGACGTCATACGAGAGCGGTTCGGTGTGGCCAGCGATAGTGACCGCCCGGGCCTCGAGATCGATCTTCGTAACCTGGCCCCGGATGAAGCGAACTTTCTCGTCGAGGAGTTCTTTGCAGTCGGGCGCGATGTGCCAGGCTTCTACTTCCCCGCTCAGGTACTCGTAGAGCATCGGCTTGAACAGAAAATGGTCTTCATCATTGACCATGGTAATTTCCCCGGCGCCGGCGAGGTCCAGGGCCGTGAAAAGCCCGCCAAACCCGCCGCCGATGATTAGAACTTTCGCGGTTTTTGCTGTCATAAGTTGTCGAGGTGATCCTTCATTTGAGCGGCAAATCTTATCAGACAATGTTTACCGGCGCACGGCGTTCCTGTTTGGGGTACAGACCTTGTCGCACAGTTAGAAGCCGCGTTTTGACAGTACCATCACCGTGTCCTAACATGCTCGCGTCTCTCTGTGAATGCTGGTCAATATCACCGCATGTCCCTGAACCGCTAATGAAACGATTTGAACTCCTGCTGCTTATTTCGCTCGGCATCCTTGTCCTGAGCAACTCCGCACCGGCGCAGTCCGGACGAGTGAAGGACGCTGCCAGCGCCGCCGTGACGGCTGGGGACAGCAAACCCAAAGAGGAAAAACCTGATCCGAATGAGGCGCGGACGGCCGCGCAGCTTTTTGCAGACGCAGACACGTACACGCAGAAAAAGTTTGCCGAATTCGAAAAGCGCAAAATGCCCTACGACCAGCGTCTCGAGGAAAAGATTAAGCAGGAGCAACGTGATCTGGCAGGGCGAAACGCGACCATCTTAGCGGCGCGCAAATTGGCAGGACAGGAAGTTTACTATCTTGGTCTGCTTTATAACCTGGCCAGGAATTTCGATGCTGCGCTGGAAGCGATGCGCCGTTTTCTAGCTGAGGACAAGAGCGCGAGCGGCGAGCCGGCGCAAAACGCACGCGCCATCATCGTGATTCAGGCCGCGAAGAAAGGCTTGCTGCCGGAAGGCGAAGCACGTCTGGCCGAGTATGCCCAGAACCAGCCGCAAGTGGCAGACGATCGTTACGTCCTTGAGAATTGGCTGGTGTCGGGGTACTTCAAAAAGAAAGACTACGAACATGCGCTACCGCATGCACAGGAACTTTGGAACGCGGCCAGGATAGTTGCAAAGAAAAAAGCTTCGTTCGCACGGGATTCGATGCTAAACGACGCAGTTACGCTCCTCTCAGAAGCTGATCTGAAATTGCAGAAGAAAGACGATGCGATTGCCGTCGTGCAGGCACTGCGCGAAATGGCGCTCAGGTTGCCATCAGGAAACTTGTACAAGCTGGCGATGCGGCGGCTGCTCCAGATCGATCCCAACATCGATCCGTTCAAGCTTGCTGATGCCGTGTCTGCAGCCGACGGGCCGCCGGAAATTCGGGTAGACGAATGGATCGACCAGAAGCCGACGAAACTGTCAGATTTGCACGGACAAGTAGTGCTGCTGGATTTCTGGGCGCCATGGTGCGGTCCCTGCCGCGAGACATTTCCCCGCCTGCAAAAATGGCATGAGAGCTACAAGAACAAGGGTCTGGTCATTCTGGGTGTGACTAACTTTTTCGGCCGCGCTGACGGCAAAGAACTAACGAAGGCGCAGGAGTTGGATTACCTGCACAGCTTCAAGAAGACGTTTCGACTCCCGTATGGCTTCGCCGTTGCCGACTCGGAAGACAACGATCGGAACTATGCCGTCGCCAGCATCCCCACGACGTTTCTGATAGATCGGCGCGGTGTGGTGCGATTCATCAGTACTGGATCAGGCGACCAGGAGAATGCGGCACTCAACAGGATGATCAAAAAGCTGGTCGATGAACCGGCGCTGCTGCCAGCCACTGCTGGCGCAGCAAAGAAATGAGGATTATGATCACGGCTCTGCCGCTTGATGTGCGGAAGGTCTTTACCTTCCGGTTTATCCGAGACTTGTTTGGAGTCTCCGCCCCGGTTTTTCCATGCCCTTGCATGTTTGTGGTTGAAATATCGGGGGCCCATCAAATTGTCTTCGCCTCGCGGAAGGTCAGAGACCTTCCGCAAGTCGGGCGGCAAAGCCGCGAACCAATCTCAAGCGAGTAATGCGCTCTCTTTTCTACAAACTTCATATCTGGCTGGGACTGATCGTCGCCATTCCGGTACTGGCCTGGGCGTCCAGCGGTCTTCTATATGCCTGGCCCAGCGCGGTTGAAGGCGGGAAGATCGAAACCATCGATGCAACGCGAGTCCGCGTCTTACCGTCAGAAGCTTTGGCAAAGGCCAGCGAGTTTGCCGGGCGCAAGCTGCCCACCACGGCGCTGACGCTCTTGATGCGCAGCGGGCGCCCCGTCTACCAGGCTATCGGCGGCATGGGCGCGGACTCGTTGCTGATCGATGCCGAGACGGGCGCGGTTGTGACAACGCCGCCACCCGGCGTGCTGACAAGGTATTTTCGCCAGGCGCACTTTTATTTCTTTGCCGGTTCGTGGCAGGTACCTCTGCTGGTGGGGTTATCGGCGCTCGCGTGCATCTCGGCCGGCTCGGGTCTATATTTGAATCTGTCGATGTGGTTTGCGAAACTGTTCGGTCGAAGATAAGTAATGCAAATATCTCTGGTCAATATGTTGATTGCCTTCGCGGGAGGGCTTTTGTCGTTCCTGTCGCCGTGCGTGCTGCCCCTGGTGCCGGGGTATCTGTCGCTAATGTCAGGCGTGAGTATCGATCATCTCAAAGGCGAAGGGGGCTCGCGCGGCGCCGCTTTGAGAGCAGTCATAGCCAACTCAATTGCGTTCAATATTGGTTTGTCCGTGATCTTCATAGCGTTAGGCGCTACGGCAGGTCTGGTCGGTTCGTCAGTCCTCAGCAACCCTTGGATAAGAATTGTCGGGGGCCTGGTGATTATCGTATTTGGCCTTCATCTGATCGGGCTGCTCAAGATTAAGTACCTATACAAAGACACGCGCCAGTTTTCGAACGAGAAACCTCGCGGCATTTGGGGTTCTCTAACTTTGGGCATTGCCTTCGCTGCTGGTTGGACCCCATGCATTGGCCCGATCCTGGGTGGCATCATGGCGCTGGCTGCAACCAGTGGAGGTTGGAAAGGCGGATTCGTTCTGGCTACCTTTTATTCGGCTGGGCTGGCGGTGCCATTTCTAATCACCGGCGTGGGGATTAATAAGTTCCTGGGATTCTACTCGAAGTTTCGAAGACATCTGCACAAAGTTGAAGTAGTGTCGGGAGTAGTCTTGATCACAATCGGGTTACTGATCGCCACTGGATATTCAAGCTTGCTCGCGAGTTCAAGAGTTGCCGCCTTGTTGCCAAACTTCGAAGGGTGGTTCGTGAAAGTCGCACCGGTGACGCCCGCAACCCCTGCGCCCGGTAATTCCACGTTTGCGCCCGCGCCTGACGTCCAATTTGAGGCCCTCGATGGAAAACCGATTCGGCTTTCGTCATTGCGCGGCCGGGTTGTGTTGCTGAATTTCTGGGCAACCTGGTGCCTGCCTTGCCGGGCGGAGATTCCGGAATTCAACGCTCTGCAACGCGACCTTGAAGCGAAAGGCCTGTCGGTAGTCGGTGTTTCGGTTTCGCCGGTTGATACCTCAGATTCCATTCGCAGTTTTCAAAAAGACATCA
>WNFR01002756.1_pt1 | contig 18233 bp, 13 predicted proteins | sample 5400221 | NCBI WGS metagenome assembly WNFR01 (sample SAMN13153357, study PRJNA577476) | soil metagenome | isolation source: 40 cm soil under Madrone tree | place: USA:California | collected 2016-06-14
AAGCGCGCCCGTATCCTCGGCGAGGCTCCTGGATCACTCGTGCCCCCATCTTGCGGGCGAGATCAGGCGTTCCGTCAGTCGAATTGCTGTCGACAACGATGACCTCCGTGACGAGATTGGAAGGCAGATCGGCAAGCACGCGGCCAATGGCCTGCGCTTCGTTATGGGTAGGAATGATGACCGATACTCGCACGCAGATTTCCTATCACCACCACGGGGACGCGGGGCGCCGCCGTGCCAGCAAAGCGTCGACGCCCCAGGCACGACCCGCGCGACCCACCGCGAGCCCGAGCGATGCGAGCACCGGAACCAGTAGTTCCCAAATCCATGACGTACCCCATTCCGAGACCCAAAGGCTGCCGAGGAAGAGGAATGCGACAAAGGCGGCTGGACGCGTAAGTAGACCAATGACCAGCAGGATCCCCAGCGAGATCTCGGTCGCCGCCTGCATAGGAGCCGCCAACCCGGCGTGACTCGCCGCTATTGCCATGACGGTCTTCCACGCGGCGGGAGCGTGATCGTGCTGGATGTAGTAGTTGATCAGTCCGGCGTAGCCCGCTGGCGTGTAAAGACCTTTCCCCAGATTCTCGAAGAAGACCCACACGAACATCGCCCCAATCGTTAACCGAACGATCGCGAGCCCGATCTGCGCGTACGGCTGGTCAGGCGCGTGGGAGATTGTGTCTTTTGGCTCGGCAAAGTTCGTCATCATCATTGTTGCACCCCTCAGTATGATTTCGACCGAGGCCGCTCGCTGTCCGCGAACTCTGCGGACGGCGCTATAATATGCACGTCGTGCGAATGAAAGCAAACATTGAGATCGACGCTGGCGACAAGACGTTCGCCGTTGGCCTGCTGGCCGACTTAATTGCGGCGCTGCGCCGAAGTGGACCGGGCGATCTCCTGGCTATCACGAGCACGGACGGAAGTGTGGGTGCCGATCTCGAGGCTTGGTGTCGCTTCACGCACAACACGCTAGTCGATTCGGGCTCAAATGCGGGCCGCACTCGCTGGGTTATTCGATGCGGCGCGGCGCCCGCGAGTTCTGACTTGAAGCGCCCTATCGGCTCGCGCCTTTGGCTCTATACGAATTTCGACTGCAACCTATGTTGCGACTATTGCTGTGTGCGTTCGTCGCCCACCGCACCGCGGCGGGGGCTCGGCCTCGCGCGTGTGCGACGGATCGCTGACGAAGCCGCCCAACTCCGTGTCAGCGAAATCTTCGTGACCGGCGGCGAACCGTTCCTGCTCGCGGACATCGCCGAAATTTTGGCTGCGTGCGCCGTAGCCGCGCCGACGACGGTGCTCACCAACGGCATGCTGTTCGAGGGACGTCGGTTGGAAGCGCTCCGTTCGCTCTCCCGCGATCGCGTCACGCTACAGATCAGCCTCGACAGCCCTACGCCGGAGCGGCACGATCGCCATCGCGGTCGAGGCACATGGGCGCGTGCGTGGGAGGGCGTAGAGCTTGCTCGCAGGGAGGGCTTTCGGGTGCGACTGGCGGCCACCGTGTCCACCGAGGCGGAGGCCGAGGAGTTCCGCCGCTTCCTCGATGCGCAGCAGATCGTCGAAGAAGACCGAGTCATCCGCCGCATAGCGTTGCGCGGCTTCGCGGCGCAGGGCGTCGCCCTTGCGCTCACAGACCTGGTGCCCGAAGTCACAATCACTGCTGAAGGGGTTTATTGGCATCCTGTGGGGGCTGAGGATTCCGACCTACTCGTAACCCGCGAGATATTCCCGCTCGCCGACTCCTTCGCTGCAGTGCGTCGCGCCTTCGATCGCGACCGCGACCATTCGCGTCGGTTGGCGAGCATCTTCAATTGCGCGTGACGTGAGGTGCGCCGCGCGTGCCCACCGCGCTTCCAACGAAGGCGACCTGACCCGAGTTCGCTTTACCCCGCAGCCGACTTCGCAAAGGGCCGCTTAAAAAAGCCCTGTCGCGCAGACGCCTCACGCAAAGCGTCGTACCCATCGAGGTGTGGCAACACCCAGCGTTCGAGCCCTTCAGCATCGAGCACTGCACGGTGAACCGGATTGTCGTAACTCATCGCCGACAAGGCTTCAGCGAACTGTCGCTTCTGCGCCAGATCGAGATCGGGCCGAGCGGTAAACATACAGTGATTGTATGGCGGTGACGTCCAAATCTCAGTGAGAGCGCCTTCCGGCACCAGGCGTTCGGTCCGCACCGCCTTCCAGAACGGGCTGCCGATTGCTCCCGCGTCGGCGCGACCATTGAGGACTGCGCGAACAACTTCGACTTCGCTCGTGCCGGTGTCACCATGCTTGCCAACGTCGCTGTCGAAGCGCAGTGTGCGGTAGTCGCGCCCTTCGATCAACCCTTGCTGCTCCAGAAAGTGAACCGGCAGAATTGCGGCGTGGCCACTGTCACGGCTTCCGAGCGCCAGCGTACGATTTCTCACATCGGTTAACTCGGCGAGTGGGCCCCCGCTGACCGCCACGATCTTCGTTGTCCAGGCGAGATCCGTGTCGCGCATGGCGATGGGCTGGCATCGATGGCCGCTCCACTCGTCGGCCTGTAGGTATGCAAGGTTTGTGTTCCAGGCGATATCGATACGCGGAAGCGAGTCGCCTGTCGAGGCCAGGAGCGCTGCTACCTGCGCGTCATAGCTCTGAAACAGCACGATTTCAATTGGCAGATGCGCCTCTTCATGAAAGTAGCGTCGCATACCTTCCCAAATCGTGACGACCTTCGGATCATATGCAACGGCCCCGACCCAAATCGTTTGGCCCCTCGTTCCATCTTCTCTAACGTTTGACATTACCCCTCCGCTTTCTTCCAAGAGGTTTCGCTGTCAGAACAGCGGCATTCCCAGTACCGCTCTCGCGATGAACTCGCGCAGGACGTCGCCGGTGGGTGCCATGACGGCGCCCGCATGGGCATCGCGAAACAGGCGTTCGATGCTCATGTTCTTCGAGAACGCCGCGCCCCCGCAAGTGCGCATTGCGGCAGAGGTGACGCTAATTGCGATCTCGCCGGCGGCGGCTTTTGTTTCGAGCACACGAAGCATCGTCGTGTCCCGGGGCCGCTCGAGATGATCAATCAAATCATCGACGCGCGCAGAGAGTCCATCGGTGTCGATCTGCATGGTTGCGAGTTGTGCGCGCAGGGTCGGCAGACTCTCGCCGAGACTGAGACCCAGATGCTCGAACCGAGCGTTCTTGAGATGCGCCGTGGTGGCAATTAATGTGGCTCGGCAGAGTCCCAGCGCCACCGCTGACGTCCCCAGATTAAACAGCGGAAGCACGACGTTCAGCATCGCCTGAAATCCCCCGCCATCTTCTGTGATCCGGAACCCGGACGGCACCTCGCAGTCATCAAGGATCATCGGGGAGGAAGCGTTCGCGCGGAGCCCCAAGCCGTCCCAAGGGCCCGTAACCGACAGGCCAGTCGTCCCGGCCGGAACCAGATAAAGGGTCGAATCTGTAGGACCCGAGCCTTCGGGCGCAAGCGAAGAGACAACGTAGCTCTGTACGTGTCCTGCGCTCGTCACCCAGGATTTTTTCGCGGTGATACGCACGCCCGAGCTGTTCTGACGCGCTCGGGATATCGGAGTCCAAAAGTGACTGCGTGAACCGGCTTCGCTGAACGCGAGGGTTGTCAAGTGCCGTCCGGCAGCAATCTCCTGCAGGGTGGGCGCGACAGTCGCCCCGGGCCGCGCCGCAGCAATCGTCGCAGCTCCGAGCACGTGCATAAGATACACCATCGCGACTGACGCGTCGGCTTCGGCAAGCGTTGCGACGACAACCGCAAAGGTACGTGGTCCCAGCCCGGAGCCACCTGCCTCGGTCGGCACCATCAACCCAAGCAGATCCTCGCGACTCAGAGCGTCAACAGCCTCGGTCGAAAATCGCCCTGATTTATCGTTCTGCGCTGCAAGCGGTGCGAGCACGCGATCCGCAATCTCTCTCGCGCGCGAAACAGCGGTCTCATGAGTCAGGGTACCCATCGGGATCTCTACCCTCACAGCCGGAAGAAGAGGATTGTCCCCGACAACGCCGCAACTGGTCAAAGCATTTTTTGGAGTTTTTCGGATCCACAATCGGTCGGCCAAGTCCTGGTAATTCCGGCGGTCTCAATGGGTCTACGTAACACTTGCTTGCAGTTTACTCGCCGGAGTCTCAAAACCCAAAGTCTTTCACGGACGTTGTCCTTGTGTCTTAGCGAGACGCCGTATCTTGATGTACGCACCGATGAATACATTACCGACGCAGTGAAGGGCATTGTGAAGATAAGTTCACTGAGACATTCAGAGCCGCTGCATTTGTCCGTAGGGCCAAACAAGTTGACAATCAAATAGGCGAAGCGGGTCTTCTTAATTGGGTCGATTTCCACTTTTCGAGGAGAGCGTTTCTCGGGACTCGGTCTTCACATGGTTTCAATGGGATCTCATGTAGTGGCAAATTCGTTGTGTCGAAGGCGGACGAGGAGTACGATGCGCGAGACACAGGTCCAAAGCGAAAATTCCGGTTTGGTCCGGTTTGTTTCTAATCCGAATATCCAGAGGGATGCTGTGAAACGACTCGTCGCAAACTCTTTCGTCATCAGCGCGATTTGTTTGTCCATATGGGCCGCAAATGCAGGAGAGGCATTAGCCCAAGGCGGTGGTAAAACTGATCCGGCTGTGCTTAAGGCTGACCAGACATTGCAGTCGGCCGTAAAAAAGGGGGACGAAAAAGCAGTCGGAGTTCTGCTGGATGAGCAGTTCACCTCGACAAACGCGGCTGGGCAAACCCGGGAGCGCGCCCAGTTTCTCCACGACTCCAAGACGTCCGCGCAAAACAGCGACATCGAGTACACCGATGTGCAAGCCCTCGACTATGGCCAGCTTGCGATCGTGAGGGGTTTGGGCGCGCATCAAGGACATGCTGACATATTTTTCGTGCGTGTCTGGGTGAAACGGCCAGCCGGTTGGCGATTATTCGCCGAACAGAGTACGGAATTTCTTCAGAAGGGCGCGGTGAGTCCGCAGCCGCCTCCTGCCGGAAATGCCGGGGCGGATGCGGCAGGCTGCGAAAATCCCTGTCGTACGGTCCCATTCACACCGAAAACGGCGGAACAACAGGAAGTCGTCAAAGCGTACCAGGCTGTAGAGACGGCCGCCACGGGGCATGACGCGGCGACTTGGGCCTACCACGTGGCCGATGAATTTCAAGGGATCGGCCGGCGGTACCCAGGTAAACCCGACACTAAAGAGGGGCGCGTAGCGCAGATCAAGCAATCCAGCTCCGGTCCGGTAATTCTCCCCAAAATGGTTTCGCTACAGGTGTTCAATTTCGGTGATGCGGCAATCATGATCGCCGAACACCAACCGAACGGTGAGCCACCTTTTCACGTCATTCGGGCGTGGGTCAACCGGGACGGCCGCTGGCAGCTATTCCACAGACAAGAGACCACAATCGAGCATCCAACCGAGGCGACCCGCTAGGGTCGATTATCTGCAATGTGTTTTCAATCGAGAGGGACAGCGAGAGGAACACGCTTATTTAGGCAGGGTGACAATTGAGCTGGGAACGTAAGCCGAATTGTCGGGTTGAACGGAGCGTTTGTTGTCCAGCAGTTTCTCGATCGTAGAAACCAATTCGATCGCGCGGATGGGCTTGGAAACATATCCGTCCATGCCGGAAGTAATACAGTCCTCTTCATCCCCCTTCAACGCATGGGCGGTTAAGGCGATAATTGGAATGTGCCCGCCTTTGATTTTTTCTGTTGCCCGAATCGCGGCAGTGGCTTCGAAGCCATCCATCCCTGGCATTTGGATATCCATGAGCACAACGTCAAACTGGCCGGTCTCAACGGCCTCAACGGCGCTTCTGCCGTCTCCCGTTACTTTTACCAGGTATCCACGCTTCTCCAACAAACGGACAGCCAGAGTTTGGTTGACCAGGTTGTCTTCCGCCAACAAGATTCGCGGGCGGTGCTCATCTTCTCGCAATGTATGCCGTGTAACCAGGGGGAGGTCCTTCGCCGGGGCCCCCTTTTTATTGATCGTCTGGCAAATCGCTTCCAACAATTCCGCCTGGTGAAATGGCTTTACCAGGTAGGCGCAAATTCCCAGTTCTCGGCAGCGAGCTGCGTCACCAAGTTGACCGGCTGATGTAAGCATCAGAATTTCCATGGGGCCCAGGCCTGGGTCCTTTTGAATCTGTTCAGCCAACGCAAACCCATCCATATCCGGCATTTGGCTGTCCAACAAGATGAGAGAAAATAAGCTGCCCGTGCTCTTGGCCATTTGCAATTCTTTCATGGCCGCCAAGCCGCTTTCGACCGCCGTAGGGCGCATTCCCCATCGTGTTAACATGTCTAAAAGGATTCGACGATTTGTAAAATTGTCGTCCACGATCAGCGCGTGAAGGTCCTGCAATTGTTCCGGATGAATAGGAGCGAGTCGCAGACTCGGTTTGTCCTGAACGTTAAAAGTCGCCGTAAAATGGAAGGTGGCCCCTTTCCCCACCTCGCTTTCCACCCAAATTCGGCCTTTCATCATTTCAACCAGCTTCACGCAGATCGTCAGTCCCAATCCTGTGCCGCCATACTTGCGTGAGGTGGACCCATCTGCCTGTGAAAAGGGCTCGAATATCTTTCGTAACTTGTCAGTTGGAATGCCCACTCCAGTGTCCTTGACGGCAAAATGCAGAGAGACGGCCCCCGAAGACTCTGCTTCCTGTGTGACCGACATCAGGATCTCACCGCGGTCGGTAAATTTTATGGCGTTGCCGACGAGGTTTACGATGACCTGGCGTAGGCGTCCGGGGTCGCCGAGAAGCGCTTCGACAACATCGGACTGCACCTCATAAATCAGTTCCAGCCCCTTCACATGGGCACGGAAATCGAGGGCCTTCATGGTCTCGCCCAGGCTCTGGCGCAGATCAAAAGGGATTGATTCCAGATCAAGTTTGCCCGCTTCAATCTTCGAGAAGTCCAAAATATCATTCACGACCGCCACCAGCGCCTCGGCGGAAACTTTCACAAGACCCAGGCTGTCGCGCTGTTCAACCGATAGCTCCGTTTCCAGGACCAACTCGGTCATGCCAATAATGCCGTTCATCGGAGTGCGGATTTCATGACTCATGTTGGCGAGGAACTCGCCCTTCGCGCGACTCGCCGCTTCCGCGGCATGCTCTGCCCGGCGGCGCTCGATAATTTCCTCCTGCAATGCTTGATTGGCCTGGGCTAGATCGGTGGTGCGGGCAAGGACTCGTGCCTCCAATTCATCCTGTGCGGTTCGCAGGCGCGCCGCGTTTTCAGCCTCACTCTTGAATATGGTAGCCATGCTGATGAACAGACCTATCAGCATGCATGCGTACTGCAGGTCGTTGAGCACGTGACCGATCACGTAAAGCGGCTCGTGCATGTTGTTATAGAAAGGGTTATATGTGAGATAGCTGACCCCTCCAATGATGAGCGAGAGCAAAAGCCAGTGTTCCACATCGTCGGTTTTCCAACCTCCGTTTCGCCAGTATCCGACCGCGGCCAGCGCAAAAAAAATCCCTGGCGCTGCCAAAAATGGGCGGTGAACCGCAAAATTCGGATAGTATTCCAGAGGTAGTCGCACGATGCCAAAGAAGAAAAAGCTGAAAACCGTAAACGTTCCGATCAGAACATAAACAAGGAACTCCTCCCGTCGGCCAGTCGTCGAGTGCCTCGATTCCATCTTCCAGCCCAAAAGACTCGCACACATGAGCAAGGCCAGGAACAAACGGGGAGTAACTCCGCTCCAGAGCGAAAGAGCCGACAGGGCGGAGGGTGTCCGCCCGACCAGGAACGAAGATGTGATGGCGCCATGATAGCCATTGAGCAGAGCAGTCCCCAGAAAGCCGCCGCCGAGAATCAGGAACGCGCTGCTTTTCTTCGTGTAGTAACGCACCAGCGACATGACGCCGCAAATCAGGAGGAGAACTGTGGCGATGGTCTCCAGCAACGTGTGCAACTCACCGTTGCCTTTCCAGGTCATTTTGCCAAACACGAAAGCCCCTGCCAATAACGCAGCGATTACCAGAAGGTAGCCAATGGACCTTGTTAAAGCTCGTTCGGGTCGTGTGTTGATCATGTCGATCCGCCTTCCACAACGCATCTGTACTTGACACATCGAGATACCGATCCCCTCCCGGATTTCAGCGTCGAGCAATCAACGCACGAGCAGAACTCAACAGACATGTTGGTGCGATAATTTAGCCGGAAGGGGAATTACAGCAAAATCGACATTGCAGCAGACCCAAGCTGCCTACGGCGGCGAATCGAGAGGCCAAAAACTTACTTCTGCAAACTTAACAATAGAAACTTATCACAATTGGGGAAGCGACAATCTAACGTCCAATGGTTCGATGCCTTACAAGACACGGTGGGATTCCGGAAGCATCATCCCCGTTCACTTGGTTTTGTCGTTGCCGGCAGGCGCCTTCGCGGGATGAAGCTTGTTATAGTCTTTTATGAATACGCGTAAACCGGAGTCTGGCGTGGTTTTTGTATAGCCGGCCGAAAGCTGTTCTTTGTAATGATCCAGAAAGAAATCGAGCGGATCTTTTGGATCCATGTCGATGATGATCAAATCCGTATCGTTCATGACCAGCTTGCCGAAGCGGAGACGATTGTTTTTGTAAGCCATGTAGTTTCCGGCGCGAATATTTTTCACAGGCTTGGCATCCGAACCGCCGAAAACCTGAATAATGTTCTCGCCTTCGAGTCGTACCGAGACCACCTTGCCTTCAATATGGGGAGGCGGCAGAATCTGTTCGAGATCAAGAATCAGATCGTCCCCTTGAGCTTCCACGCCCGGAACTTTTCCTTCTTTAATCAATTTGTCGAAAGCGATGCCGAAGAGATCCATTAAACCTTTTACCGGGACGTGCATGGCTACGATTTTCTCGCTGTGCAGGCGAAGTTTTCCGTCAGTGGTGGGAATGAGAGTTCCTTCCGTCTCGAACGGGATGTCCCTCTTGTCATGAAGCTTTCCCTTCACTTTCAGGCGCCCCTTCTCAATGACGATAGAAAGCTCCGTTAGAGGCGAATCAGGGCGCGCGAAAATATAAGAATTGAGAACGTTCGCCAGGTTTGAGGAATCCATGGCGATCTCCGCTGTGTTGATGCGCAGGTTAAACGAGTCTTTGTCATCAAAGTTCGGGAATTCATTATTGCCGAGAGGCACGAGCACACCGTTCAGTGATTTTATTTCCACCGCCACGCTTTCGGAAAAGCGAAATGTGACGTTGCTCATCTGTGTCTGGACGATGCCCTCCTGTGTGGCGTTGGACGGAGAATTTTGGCCAGCGACGATCGGCGGCGCCACAGGGCAAAGGAGAAGGCACAGAGCCCAGGATATCGAAAGGGGTAAAGATATGTGGAAGGGCGAGACCAGGCTCCTGACGAATTGCAATAGCACACCTCTAGCAGATACTAACGGAAATACTGAATTTCAATAACGTGATGGGCTGGAATTGCAATAGGTCACCGCGCCCGGTAACCGCCTAGTTCAGGTAGAAGCTGATAGCAATGCGATCGCCCGGATACCTGCGGTTATAGAGATAGTATCCATCACCGTAGTAATCCACATACACGTCATCGTCGTCATACCAATTGGCTGACCAGTATTCTGGCCAGGGGTCGACCAAACCGAACCAAAAGCCCCCGTACTGGAAGCGGCGATGCCCGCCAACGTACATCACCGGAAGACTATAAAAGCGGAATCCGTGATCCTGGCCATAGGAGGCACGGAAACGGTCGTCAGGAACACGGTAACCGCGATAGCCGCCGCGTTGTTGCCATGTTCGGTGATCAGACTTCCAGTTCCGGGCACGATCCCCCTGCCAAGCAACCTGTTGTTGATGTACTTGAGCGGGGCTGCGTTGTTGTGCAGACCTGTTGTCGTGTTGTTGCCGTTGCTGGCGTTGTTGATCCTGCTGCCCTTTGACTTGTTGCTGCTGTCTTGCGGAATTGTCTTGCTGCTGCCGTTGTTGCTGTTGCTGCCCACTGGCGTGTTGCTGCGGTTGCTGTCGCTGTTGATCCTGCTGTCCTTTGGCTCGTTGCTGTTGTTTTGCGGAATTGTCTTGCTGCTGATGTTGTTGCTGTTGCTGGCCTCTGGCTTGCGGTTGCTGCTCTTGATGACCTTGCTGTTTACCGCCCTGCTGCTGGTCTTGTCTTGCAGGTTTGTCCTGTTGTTGCTTCTCATCGTGCTTTGATTGATCCCGTTTCTGCGGACGCGGGTTTGCCGAAACTGTCCACCCAAGCAGCAAAAACATCGCCGCTACGCTCATCACTCGAACTGAATTCAGCATTTTGTCTCCTTCGCAATGCGGTCACACGCCCACGGCACTTCGCATACGGCGCAGGTCTTGTGCTCGTTCCTTATTCTGAGTCGCCGGCTCGCAGATCCGCTCTCTGCTGTGTTCAATGCGTTAGCTATCCGACGCGGAGCCTCGAGAGGGGATGCAACAATCCAAATACACTGAGGAGCCACATCACCACGCAAATTACGACGACTGCGTTCAAGATCGACTTGATGGAGCCGGCCATTGGGATAAACCGGTTAATCAGCCACAGGATTACTCCGACGACAATCAGGGTGAACAATACTTGAACCAAGGGCATGATCGGCTGACCTCACTATGTTGCACGCGCTTCTTACCCACTTGCCCATGATAGAAGCGCCGAATGCAAGAAGCTGTTCACTCGTGAGCAGCTTCCCAACATAGCGATTCTTGGTCTCGACGAATTCATGTCCAGCGTCGCATGCGATCGTCCAGGGAACGGGTTCGCGATATCGGTCTTAGTCTGCACGCCGAACCGCAAGAAGCGTTAAATCGTCCGTTTGCTTCGTGCCTTCCTGAAAGCTCAGCAGGTCACCCAGACATTCAGAGATTAGCCCGGCAGGCTCTCTCCCCGTGTGCCGCGCCGCCAGCGTCTGGATTCGGCGGAGACCATATTCGGCGCCCTCGCTATTCCGTGCTTCCGTCAAACCGTCCGTATAGAGGAACAGAGAATCACCGTGAGCCAGAGTGAGCCGATGAACAGGGAAGCGCGTGTTACAGAACATTCCCAGAGGTACTCCAGTGGAATCTTTTGGCGTTACTCCGTCACCGTGGATGTGGAGCACGGGAAGGTGGCCCGCGTTGACAAACTCCACGGAACCGTCGTGGGCAACTCGTCCCACAACGAGAGTTGCGAATTGTCCCGCGAGAGTGCTCTCGCAGAAAATGCGGTTGGCGTCTTCCACCATGCGTTCGAGCGGGAGACCGCTTTCGGCAAGGCTGCGAAACGTTGCATGCAGGTGGCTCATGAGCATCGACGCAGCAACACCTTTGCCGGAAACGTCGCCCAGCATAAGGAGCATGCCGCCGTCTGTTTCGAAGAGGTCGCAGTAATCGCCGCTCACCACGCCGACGGGTTGATAGTGATAGCGTATGTCCCAGCCGACTGGAGCCAGGCCTGGCTTCGGCAGGAGACCGCGTTGAATGCGTGCGGCCAAGGAAAGATCACTCTCCAAGGCACGCTGTTCGGCGCTGGTTAGATGGTCCAGACAGAACTGCACCAACGGATCGGCAAGCAGGCGCTCGGCTTCAATGGTGTCGTGGCACGCTTCGCAGATCCCAAATGTTCCTTGGGCGATGCGGCCCAGCGCGGCGTCCACGGCCGTCAGCAGTTGAGAAAGAGAAACATCCGCGGCGGGCGAATGCAATGCCTCGTGAAGGCGCTCGCGGCGTTGTTCCAGTTCGGTGCGCAGATATGTTTGTTCGGCAGTAGTCATATTACCTCCTGCCACAGATTGCTGTTTTGCAGCTGAGTTTTGCAGCTGAGCTTTCCATCCGATTTCCTCCTTCAAATTGAGAAACCCGAGAGGGTGGCTTGACGGCGCCGCTACTGGCTCTATGCATCCGACCCGCCGCTGGAGCGTAAAAGAGCAAGCGGTCTCGCCGTGACTGATTCTCATTTGATGTTACAAGCGTGCAAGGCGGTTCAGGAGTTTTTTTGCTTCAGCCACGCAGCTCATGCCGTGATCCTGAAATTAGGCTTCCTACGCCCATAGTAACTCCGACCACGCCTCCTGGAAATTATTCTACTCCCGGCGCGGAAGATCGGAGTACGTTCGTTTGGAGGGAAAATGACTTGGTCCTCGGCGGGAATATTCCCTGCGCCCAATACATCTGTACATCTGTGAAGCTCCGATGAGGCGACTCCTTCTGACAATCGTTGCAGTGGCCCTGCTGCCCATGGCCGTGGGCGCTCAAACAGCGGCATCCTCCGATCTCGCCTTTGCCCAACAGGTTATGCGTGAGATCACGCAGGTGAAGGGCGGCGCGACACCAGCGGAGTGGCTGCAAGCGCATGCGGACGAAAAGCTGCAAATATTCAATGGGCAGCAGTTCGCGAACGACACGCAGCAATGGTGTGCGCGGACGGTCGTCCCGCATTCTGCGAGCGCGGGCCGTGCGTGGACGCGCTCGGCGTATTTTTATGATCCACCGGCCCCGGCTGACGATGAGCTCCCCGCGCCGGGAGTTTCCGGGAGGAAGTTACTGGAAACGACCTGCCGGCTGGGATTGATATGGATCGATATTCCGGAGAGCAATCAGGAAGTCGGAATAAAACTCTCGGAGGACATTCAGGCGGCGTTAGCGTCGCGGTACGGCTCCAGTTCGACACCGCAATTCGGTCCGGGTGGTTTCGGGTCGGCGGGATGGACCGCTACCCAACAGTGGCGCGTGGATGGCGCCGTGCTTACCGTCGCGTACGACCAATTCAAAGGCAAGCCTCATCGTACGCTCGTGCGCCTGGCCTTCGCGAACTCCGACGCGGTCCACGACGTCGTCAAGGAGACCGAGCAAGCAGGCATCGACCTGATGGCCGAGGTCGACGACTTGGTTCGCAGAGTGAAGGATGCCGGGATGCCCGCAGCGGCGACCAACGAGATGACCGCTTTACTCGAGAAGCCCGACTACTTCGGTGGGCGGAACCTACCAGGCGATACCCAAGTGGTTGCAACGTTCCGCAATTGGCTCAAGGTCGCTGAATCGCGACCGGTAGGCCAGCAGGCGGTGACGCTGGTTGTTGCCGATCGCGTGCTCGATTTTCTTAGCCATAGCGGAGTGCCCCTGGAAAAGGCGGCGCGCCAGGAGATGAACAGTCTGGGAGCAAATTATGTCCACGACGAGTTGGCTGGCGGCGAGGTCTATGCGCACGGGTTGCTGAAGAAGGCCAAGGCGCTCGCTCCCGCCGGGCCCTCGACCGACGAGGTCCTGCTCTTCCAGATGGAGCGCGGCTTCGACGAGACCGGCATGTGTAGCGCGGGGGAGGAAGAATTCTCACAAGTGATTCAGCAAGGCGAGTCCCTGCTCGCGGGCGCGCGGGCGCTGCCGACCTCGACACTAGCGTCGCTGCATTTCATGGTCGGCGATGCGTACGCGACGATTGTGTGGCTGGCCACGACGACTGACAGCGAATATCACGATCCGAAGAAGTACCAGCCGATGGCGGAATCGGCGCGGGCAAAGGCGCTGGAGCACTACCGCGCCGCCTTCCAACTGGAGCGCGGGACCTCCCGGGCGCAGAAAGCGTGGAAGGAGGCTTGGCGATTAGCCGCCGGCCTGCCCCCGACGAGCGAACGATATTTTTGCGTGTACGACTGACGGAATCGAGCGATTGGGGCGCCCGCCCCGTGCCTTCACCTCACGCCTCGCACACAAACCGGACAGGCACGCTTGTGCTTGTCCTACCACCTCCAAAAACGCGAGCGAACTGTTTGTGACTCTTGCGGACTTTTGCTACCTTCCTTGAACTATTAAATTTGATTACTGAGGAATGGAGAGCAAATGCGAATGCTACTGGAAGGAAAAACGGCGGTCATTACCGGAGCGGGTTCTGGAATCGGCCAGGCCTCTGCCGTCGCCATGGCTCGCGAAGGCGCGAGCGTCGCGATCCTTGATTCCAATGAAGCCGCGGGCCGTCAAACAGCGAATGAGATGACCGCACAAAAACTTAACGCAGCGTTCTTTTCCCTGAATGTGACCAACGAAGAACAAGTGCGCGCGGCCATGGCGCAAATCATCAACAAGTTCGGGCGCATCGACATTCTTCACAACAACGCGGGAATTGCAATTCGCCACACGGTCGCCGAGCAGGATGAACAGGGTTGGCAAACCTGCATGGACGTAAATCTCAAAGGTGTTTTCTTGTGCGCGAAGCACGTGATTCCTTACATGCTCGATCGCGGTGGCAGCATCATCAATACCGCGTCCGTGACGGGAATTGTCGGCGTGCGGAATCGCGCGGTCTATTCCGCGACCAAAGGCGCGGTGGTTGCGCTCACGAGAAACATGGCGCTGGATTATGCCCGGCATCAAATTCGAGTCAACTGCATTTGCCCCGGGTTCGTTCGCACGCCCATGGCTAAGGCTCTCTTGGAGGATCCTGTCAAAGAGAAGCGGCTCGTGGACACCCATCCCCTCGGGCGTCTAGGAACTCCGGAAGACGTCGCCAACGCCGTGCTCTTTCTAGCCTCTGATCTCGCTTCCTGGATTACGGGAAGCGCATTGGTGGTCGACGGCGGATTTTCAGCCGGGAGACCGGAGGATATTTGATGGAAGTGACCGGTCATAGTCACCGGTCACATTACCTCTCGCTGAATTGACGACGCAAGACCACCGGACTACCATGCCGCCTGCCATGTCGGATTCATCGTCCCGCCGTTTTGTTCTCTCAGGCTTGCTCGTTTGTTTCTTTTTCTCCGGTGCTGCCGGATTGATCTATCAGGTTGCGTGGAGCAAAGCGCTGGGGCTGATTTTTGGACATACGGCCTATGCGGTGGCCACCGTTCTCGCTGTGTTCATGGGAGGACTCGCTGCGGGGAGCGCGTGGCTTGGCCGGTGGGGCGCGCGCAGCGATCGGCCGATTGCGCTGTACGGCTGGATTGAAATCGGAGTAGCGGCGAGCGGCGCGGTTTCACTGGCTGGCCTGGCTGCGGTCCGCGCTCTTTATGTTGCAGCGTACCCGATTGCCTCGGGACATAGCGCAACTCTTCTGGCGCTGCGATTTTTCGGAGCGGCGATCGTCCTCTTCCTCCCGACGTTTCTGATGGGCGGCACGCTGCCCGTGCTTGTGCGCGGGCTTGCGCGGGATTCAGCCGAACTGGGAACGCGGCTCGCGCGGCTCTATTGGGTCAATACGGCGGGAGCTGTCGTGGGAACGGTTGCCGCTGGTTTTTTATTTTTGCCTATGCTGGGGTTGCGGCAAACACTGGCCGGTGCTGTTGCGCTCAATCTGCTCGCAGGAGCCCTCGCGCTCAGGCTTTCGCGTGACGAGCCTGCCGCAATCGCGCGAGCAATGCCGCAGGCAATGCCGGAAAAAAATGCCGCGATTCCGCACCAAAGCGATGTTGCGACATCCGCGATGCCGTCCCGGTTTCTCTACATCTGTTTTGCGCTCGTCGGCGCAACGGCTATGGCGTACGAAATTGGCTGGACGCGCCTGCTCTCAACGCAGCTTGGCAGTTCCACCTATGCCTTTACGCTGATGCTCGCCACGTTTCTCACCGGGATTGTTCTCGGCAGCGCTATTTTCGAGCGCTGGAATCGCCGCCACGAAATCACTCACCTGACTTTCGCACTCACGCAATCTTTCACGGCCCTCAGTGCGTTGGCATTCCTGATTCTTTTTCCATACCTGATCGAGGTGCTGCCGCCAATTTTGCGCGCCACGCATGAATCATTTCGCGGCCTGATCTTCGCGCAATTCGCTACGAGCGCGCTCGCCATGCTCCCGGCCGCGGTGGTATTCGGATTCAATTTTCCCGCCGTCGTGCTGCTGATTGCCGGCCCGCAATCAAACTCCGCTTCCGATTCCGTTTCTAGACAGAATCGGGAGCGGGCTCCGCTTGTTCACCCTGAATCCAGAAAGGGGGCCCGCCGTAACATCGTCGGCCACGCATATGCTTGGAATACGCTTGGCGCGATCCTTGGCGCTACGGCGACCGGTTTCTGGCTCCTGCCTCGCCTGGGAAGTTTTCATCTCCTTGCAACCACTGCTGCTGTGAATCTGATTCTCGCCGCTGCGATCTCGGTCGCCTCTATTCCGCGACGCCTGTTCTCCTTTGCATTAAATGCGGCCCTGCTCATCGCCGTCGGATTTATTGGATTCTCGAGTTATTTTTACGATCCCGCCGTGGCCGCATTTAATACCGTCATGTATTGGAATCTCTACGACCGCCCGTTGACTCTGCGGGAAAATGCGCATCTGGTGGACATCGTCTATTTTGCCGATGGCCTGAATTCCACGATTTCCGTGGCGCGGACCGAAGATTATATTTCCCTGCGCACCAACGGAAAAGTGGATGCCTCGAACCACGACGTCACGACGCAGCGCCTGCTGGGACATCTTGGCGCGCTCGCGCATCCGCCGCGCCGCGTACTTCTCATCGGCTTTGGCAGCGGCATGACGGCTTCGGCCCTGGCGAGCTATCCGGAACTAGAGCGCCTGGACGTCGTCGAGATCGAACCTGCTGTCATCAGCGCCGCGCCGTTGCTCACGCAGCTCAATCGCAATGCGCTGCAGGATCCCCGGGTGCATGTCACGCTCGACGATGCGCGCAATTTTCTTTTTACCACCCGCGAACGCTACGACTTGATTGTCTCCGAGCCGTCAAATCCCTGGATTGCCGGAGTCGCCACGCTCTTCACACGCGAATTTTATCGTGCGGCGCAGGCGCGGCTCGCGCCCGGCGGCGCGCTCGTTCAATGGCTGCAAGCGTATTCGCTGTATCCCGATGACCTGCGAATGGTTCTCGCAACGTTTCTATCTGAATTTCACGGCGCCACGCTGTGGCACGGCGATGCACCTGACCTGATTTTGATAGCGCCCAGCGTTCCGCCGCGGGAAATTCTGAATCGCACGCAGGTTTTGTATTCCAGCCCCGCACTGTATGAAGATTTTAAGCAGCTCGGAATGGATGAAGCCGCGGGATTGTTTGGCTTCTACCTACTTGACGATGCGGACCTGCGAACTTTCTCTTCCGGCGCGCAAATCAATACCGACGATCTCACCCTGCTTGAATATCACGCGCCCCGCTCGTTGCTGATCCACGGCCTCGAAGACAAGAACCGCGCCGCTATTCTTCTCGCTCAAAGGGACGCCTTGCCGGAGAATTTTCCGCAGGATCAACGCGATGCGGCCCTGGCTGCCGCCGCCACTACGTCTCTCAACGTGGATGATCCCGATGGAGCCGACCATTTTCTGCGCGCCCTCGATCATCGCCCTGTCACCGCCGCTATTGCCATCGCTCGCGGACGCACCGCGCTGGCCCATTCAAATTTTCAGATCGCCTATCACGCGTTTGATGCTGCGCTCGTCCTCGATCCGAATTCCATCCAGGCCGCCTGGGGCCGCGCAGAGACGGATCGTCGATTTGGAAATAATGAAAAAGCGCGCCAGGCATTTCGTCACATTCTGGAGCGAGATCCCAATAATTTGCCGGCCCTGGAATCTCTGCGACATCTCGCTACCGATTTTTCACGGTGGCCTGAAGCGGAGGATCTGGAGCGGCGGCTGATTGCGGCGGATCCTCATGCAGGCGCCGCGGCCTATGCGCAACTTGCGGATACTCTCCTGCGTGCCGGCAATTCCGAGGGTGCCTACAAGGCGATGCAGGACTGCCTGGCGCGTGATCCCTACAATTTCCAGACGCATCTGAATCTTGGCTCGCTTCTGCGCACGCAGAAAAAGTGGGCCGAGGCGCGGCTGCATCTGGAGTTCGTGAGACGTTATTTCCCGGACAGCGATGTGGGAACTTACACTCTTCTCTTTGAAGTCGACAATGCGCTTGGCGATCCGCGCGCGGCCGCCGAGGCCGTCCGTTTCGGGCTGCGCATGTTCCCGGGCAATTCGGACTTGCAGCGTTTGACCCTGATCCATTAATTCTGAATTATTCTGAAATGACGGCTGAAAAAAAAGGGCCCCCGAAGGGGCCCTCTCGTTTGTTCGCTTTTTGATTTGGAACGCGTTAGTTTGTCGTGGCCTTCGCGGATGCCGCCACAGACTTGGGCACACTCAAATAACCGGTTATAGACTTGTCGGCAACCTTGTTGACGACAAGTTCCATCGCCTGGTGCGACCCATTCGTATAGAAGTAAATCGGTTCATTGATGGCTTTATTCTTCTTTTCCAGCCGCATGTCATCAACGTACAGCGCCACTGTGAATTGGTGCTTCTTGGCACTGGCGCCGCGCAACTC
>WNFR01003235.1_pt1 | contig 18230 bp, 17 predicted proteins | sample 5400221 | NCBI WGS metagenome assembly WNFR01 (sample SAMN13153357, study PRJNA577476) | soil metagenome | isolation source: 40 cm soil under Madrone tree | place: USA:California | collected 2016-06-14
ATCTCGGCGCGCAAGTGGAACGCGCCAGTGGAACAGTCACGGCGGCGGCCGAGAACGTGCAATCGATCGCGCCTTACGATGTCGTGCGCAAAATGCGCGCTTCGGTTTGCGTGCTCGGGCCGCTGCTCGGCCGTTGTAAAGAAGCGACCGTGTCGATGCCGGGCGGATGCGTGATTGGCGATCGGCCTATCGATCTGCATCTTAAGGGGTTCGAAGCACTCGGCGCGGCCGTGCGCGTGGAAGGCGGCAACATAAAAGTTTTTGCCCCGAAATTGCGCGGTGCGGTGATTAACTTACGCGGAAAATTTGGGCCCACCGTTCTCGGCACCGATAACGTCATGATGGCGGCGGTGCTGGCGGAGGGAACAACCGTGATCGAAGGCGCGGCGCAGGAACCTGAAGTTGTCGATCTTGCAAATTTTTTGACCAAGATGGGCGCAAAGATAGAAGGCGCCGGCACGCGTCGAATCATCATCGAAGGCGTAAAAGAATTGCACGGCGTCGAGCACGACATCATTCCCGATCGGATCGAAGCGGGAACATTTCTGGTCGCGGGCGCGATTTGCGGTAAGGGAATTACCATAAAGCGTGTAACGCCGGAGCACGTGAAAGCGGTCACGAACGCGCTTGGGAATTGTGGTTTTCGACTTGAAGCGACAGGCGACTCGATTTCTGTCTCACCAAACGGTGAAACCAAACCCCTCGAGCTGGCGACGGAGCCGTATCCGGGTTTTCCCACCGACATGCAGGCGCAAATGTGCGCGCTACTCTCGACGACCGACGGCATCAGTGTCATCACAGAGAACATTTTTCCGCAACGCTACATGCATGTCGCTGAGTTAAAGCGGATGGGCGCACATGTCGATCTTGAAGGCGCGACTGCGGTGATCCGGGGCGTCGATCGTCTCTTTGGCGCTCCAGTGATGGCGAGCGATCTACGCGCGTCTGCCGCGCTGGTGCTGGCGGGGTTGAAAGCGGACGGCGTCACTGAAGTCAGTCGTGTTTATCACATCGACCGCGGCTACGAACATCTCGATGAAAAATTGAGCGAACTCGGCGCGCACATCGAGCGCGTCAAAGCAGCATAGCGGTTCTCTTTTTTCTTGCTCTTCTCGCGGCAACCGGGCAGTCGTTGTTTCACGTAAGCAAAAGGTTAAACATGGAAACATCGACATCTTCCTCCAACGTCCGGACTTGGACTGTGCTTTGCCACGCCAGCGCATTAGTCGGATTTTTTGTGCCATGGGCCGGTCACATTCTTGGGCCGTTGATTGTTTGGCTGGCCAAACGCGGCGATTCCCCGGAAATCGACGAACACGGAAAAGAGTCGCTTAATTTTCAAATTTCGATGCTGATCTACAACTTGATTGCCGGCGTGCTCTGCCTCGTCCTAATCGGTTTTGTGATCCTCGGCATTCTCCACATTTTGAATCTGGTGCTGGTGATAGTCGCCTCTATTCAGGCAAGTGAGGGGAAGCTTTACCGCTATCCGATTACGATTCGGCTGATCAAATGATTTGGCCCGTCATCTCCGACGGAGCGAGGGACCTCACGCAGGATGATGAATCACGCTAACTGGCTCGTGTGATCGAGCGCGGGGTTGAGGATTTCTTGGCTTCGCTCCGAATGACGCGTGGAGTGAGTGCGGCGCGGGTTTGATCAATCCGCGCAACGTTTTCAAATTCTCCACGTCCTCAGCGAGGTCTTTGCCTTTTGGTGTTTCCAGGACTTTCGGAATTTTATGGAAACGGCGATTGCCCATAATGAAGCCAAAAGCGTCGAGGCCGATCTTGCCCTTGCCAATATGCTCATGTCGATCCACGCGCGAGCCGCGCGCAGTTTTGGAATCGTTGACATGAATTGCAACGAGACGATCTCGGCCGATGACACGGTCGAATTCACGGAGTGTTTTCCGGAACCCTGATTCGCTGCTGATGTCGTAACCCGCGGCGAAAACGTGCGCGGTATCCAAACAAACGCCCAACCGTTCGGGCTCGCGTACGCGGCTGATGATGTAAGCGATCTGTTCGAACGTGTGACCGAGGCATGAGCCTTGTCCGGCAGTCGTCTCGAGCGCGATTCGCGTTTTCACTTTCGGAATTCTTCTGAATACGCGATTAATCGAACCAATAATTTTCTCGAGCCCCGCTTCTTCGCCGGCGCCGAGATGTGCGCCTGGATGCAAGACCAGGAACGGTAGTTTGAGTTGATCGGCTCGAATCAGTTCTTCGGAAAGAGCGCGCAACGAATTCGCATGAAACTGCGGATTGGTGGCGGCTAGATTAATCAGATAGTTCGCATGCGCAAAGATCGACAATAACTCGCCGCGCTGGGTGTGATTAAGGAAAGCCGCAATCTCCTCGGGCGTGAGCGGACGCGCGAACCATTGCATGTTATTTTTCACGAAAATTTGCATGGCGGTGCAATTGATGGAGCGAGCGCGCTCGATCGACGTGTGCAGACCGCCACTCATCGACATGTGGGCGCCGAGAAGAATTTTGGAATGCGGAATGTGGATTGCGGAGTGCGCTCGCTGTTCAAGGCGTGGCTGGTTCATTCCGCACTCCGCAATCGCCAATCCGCAATTGCTAGAATCTCTTCGGATGCCAGTCCGGTTTCTTGAGACTTCCTTCACCGGTATATTCGAAAAGCTTGTAGACCGGCGTGAGCAAGACGCCCGGACCCTTCATGTTGAGCCGCAAATTGAAATCGAGTTTGTCGTCGAGGAAATGAATGTCGCCGTTGCCGAGCATGCTAAAGAGCGTGCCGGATGCCTCGAAATCGTCGGTATGGATAATTCCATCATTGATCTTAAAGTTAGCACTTGCCTCGTGCGCGATGCTGTAGCCACCGCCGGGGACAATGTGGTTCAGAATTCCTGAGAGCGGGCCGAAAATGGGAATCGCGAAAACGTCGCCGTCGGTGACTTCCACCTTTCCATGGCCAGCCATGGTACGCGGGTCGCTGCCCAACCCGGTGAAATCATACGTGCCGCTCAACAGGCCGTGCGCGGTTTTGTAGTTGTAGTACAAATCGGTCAGACGCGGGAAATTGATTCCGCTCACGGAGACATTTGCTCGATAGCGGGAATCATTTTGCGCCAGCGAGATGTCGGCATTTCCGCCCAGCACGCCGGACATAAGTCCGCCACGAAGATCGACAATTTGCAATCGGTCGGTCGTGACGAGTAATCGTCCGGAGATTCGATCGAACGGCAGCGTCTTTCCGAGAAATTCGTAATCCATTCCATTGGCGTCATCGACGGTGATCTCGAGACGGGTATTCTTGCCGCCGCGAAATTGGTACAGTCCGTTGGCCGTAACAGTGGGCGCGTCTCGAAACTTGTAAGGCAGAACGGTTTTCCAAAGCTTTGGGTCGATCCAAAAAATCACGTCGGTGGGATGCAACGAGCTTTTGATATTCGAGACGCGCACCTCGTGCTTCTTAAAATCATAGGTGAAATTACCGGTCCCGATGCCCTCATTCCGTATTACACGAAGACCTTCGCAAGTGATGGCGCCATCGGCGAAATGGATTTTCGTGCTCGCGCCGTTCATCCAGACGCCGCGGAACCGGGTTCGCTCCAATACAATTGTTCCATCGCCTCGCCAGTTTTCCGGATTGTGATTCTCAGCCCGGATGGCGAGACGGACGGTGGGCGAACGTTGCCATTCCCATTGCCGGAGAAATTCATTCAATTCCGCGGAAGCAAGCGCACGCAGGGCGCTTGGAGCTATTGTGCTTTCGATGTTTAAACGAAAATCGTTTGGGGCATCGAAGAGATCGGCCCTGAGCTGACCGGTTTGATGTTGAAGACGCGCGTCCCGAAGCAAGGTGCGCTCACCATCCCATGAAAAATCAGTCGTAAGCTCCGAGAAAGGCACCGTTTTATAGGTGAACCGGCTAAATACGACGTGACCGATGATCGCCGGGCGAAATTGATTCTCTCCGAAATTCAGGGAACCAGAGATTTCGACGAAAGGTGGCGAGTGAAATGTCATATCTGCGACCGGCTCGCCGAGCCCGAAGGCATCGAGAAAGGTTTTTAGATTCAGGCTGCTGCGCACCTGAAAATTGGCGTGATTGCCTTGCTGGTCCCAATCAGCACGGCCCGCAAAAGTGCCCATGTCGTCACTCCATTCGCAGTGTGTGACATTCAGGCGTTGGTCGTTCCATTCGGCGGCGGCGGACAGGTCTCTCATTTGGTAGTTGCCGCGTTGCAAGCGCTCGCCACGCAGCGTCGCCTCGAGCCGCGCATTCTCGATTTCGGCGACGTCTCCGCTGAACTTTATCTGTAATGAGGGAGGCGTGGCCGGAAAGTCGAACTTTTCCAGTTCATTCACAACCCGTTGCGCAATCGACAATCGCCTTTGCCACTCTTCTTCTGGAATCGGCGGGGACGGCTTGTAATTCTCGCGTTTAATCAAATGCCCGGTGGCAGAAATCCGAATTCCGCAGAGAATTCCCTCCGCTTGACTGACGTAAATTTGTTCCGGGGGAAAATAAACATGGGCGCGAAACTTATCGAGTTGCACCTTGTCGCTTTTTCCCTCCGCGCTTTTGAGCGGCAACGTGATTTGTGCATCGCGTACATCGAGCGCGTTGAGAAATGACTGATGGTGAATGAGCGCAGCGTAATTGATGTCGAGCGAGACTTCACTAATAAGGGCGAGCGTGTTTTCGCGGTTCTTGTAGTCGAAAATCCTTACATTTTTCGCAACGAGGCCGCGAAACGGATTCAGCGTCAGCCGGCCAACAGAAGCTTCGACACCGCGCTTGTGCAGCTCCTCGACGACGCGATAGCGCCATTGCCGGCCGAAGCCTCTTTTCCCCAGATACCAGCCGCCGCCGAGAAATGCCAAGAGAGCGAGAAGAACGGCGAAACGCAGGAGGTAAATCGCCAAGCGACGCGCGAATGAGGACTGTCGATCTTGCGCTGGTGCGGAAATTTCGGGGGCTTCGAGCAAGGGCATTAAAGCATTCCTACGAGAGGCGCCGCCGATTTCAAGCTGTAGCGGCGCTCTGTGAGCGCCAAAACCGAGAGCGACAAAAAGTGCGGCGGTGACAGACCGCCGCTACAGTGATTGCAATGACAGTTTCCGAGTTGCCTGCTCTTAACGCTTCTCTCAATTTCATCAGCACGATTTTCATTGCAATGGGCTGGTACTTCATCCGGCACGGCGCGTGGCGCCGCCACATGGCTTGCATGATAACAGCATTGATCTCATCGACGGGTTTCCTGGCCGGCTACATCATTTATCACGTGCACGTCGGAGAAAAATCGTCGGGCTACAGAGGGTGGATCGCCGCTATTTACTTTCCGATGCTGGCTTCGCACGTTCTGCTTGCGTTTGCGACGTTGCCCTTGGTGATTTTGACGCTCATCCCGGTTTTTCGCAGGCGTTGGGACCGCCATCGGCGCATCGCCCGTTGGACGATACCAATTTGGCTCTATGTCTCTGTGACGGGTGTGCTGGTGTACTTGATGCTCTACAAATGGTTTCCTCCGCCAAATCTTGCGCTCGGCCATTAGTTGATGTTTGATCAGTGCACGCGGGCGCAGCGCAGATAAAACAAACCTATGGTGACGATTGCCACGTTTAATGAACCGGCCAAAGCCAGGGATCTGAAGCGACGCTTCCAGAAGGTCGGGCTAAAAGCTGATGTTTATAATGAAGGGCCTTTGCAGCAGGTCGGATTTATGTCCCGCCCACAGGCGAATGCCAAAGTACTGGTGGAGGACAACGATTTCGAGCGAGCACAAAGCTTCATGGTCGAGTGGGAGGCGACTGACCCGGACATTTCCGCCGCCCTGATTCGTTGTCCGCAATGCGGCTCTTCAAACATCGAGTATCCGCAGATGACTCGTAAATTCATGACTCCGGCGCTGGTCGGGATTCTTTGTGCGCTCAAAATTTTGCCGAAAGAATTTTACTGTCATGATTGCCATTTCACTTGGAGCAATGTGGAAGAGCCTACCATTGGCCGCCTCTGGCACCGTTTCTTCCCGGGGTTCGAATCTGGCAAGGAAAGCTCGTAGGTCAGCTGGCTTGATCGACCGGCGCGATTGATTCCTCGCGCACGATTCTTCTTGTGATGGACCTTCGATTGCTTGGAAGAATGAGAGCTTCCCGTTTTCCGGCGCAGAGTAATTCTCTGATTTCGGAGGGATTCACAATCGCGCTCTGCCGTCCATGAAATGGCTCTTTGCGTTGCTGCTGGCACTGATCATCTTCGGCGGTGCCGCCTGGTTTGGTTACAACACTCTCGTCAAACCGGAGATCGCAGTGAAAAAGGAGCAACGTGGAGAAGTCACGTCTGCGCCTACGCCCGACATCAGCCTCCCCGAGTTTCAGGCGGCGGCGCAACTGCGACAGGAGGGGAAGCTGGCCGAAGCCCGTGACGCGCTCATCGCTTTTATCCAAAAATATCCCGCCGGATTGCATGCTGAAGAAGCCAAAGATTTGCTCGGCGAAGTGAACGTGGACATTTTGCTCTCGCGTTATCCTTCGCCTGAAAAAACTGAATACGTCGTGAAATCGGGGGACGTGCTGGTGAAGATTGCGCGGAAGCTGAAAACGACGCCCGAGCTGATTATGCGCATGAATAATATGAGCGGCACGATGCTGCACATCGGCGAACATGTGCTGATCTCGCGCCCGGATTTTTCAGTGGTGATTCAACGAAAGGCGAACCTGGTCGTGCTCCTTAATCACGGCGGGTTTTTCAAGCAATATCATGTGCAGGAAGAAAAATTGTCGCCGAAACAACCGACGAAAATCACAGGCAAGATTGCAGAAATCATGGCGTGGAAGGACGGGAAACGAGTCGGGCTCGGGAGCAAGGATTATATTAGCAGCACTCGGTGGATCCGGATTGCCGGAGCGCCCGGATACACATTGTATTCGATGCCCGATTCGGCGCATCCTAATGTGGATCAACCACCGCCTCCGGTGGGACTGGGCCTGGCTGCCCCGGACATCGAGGAGCTAAGCAGCCTTGTAAACAACCGCACCCCTGTCACGATTAGTGATTGAGATTCGTTAAGCGCCCATGGAACTACAGCCGCTCGATTTTGAAAAACCGATCTTCGAACTGGAACGTCGGTTGGAGGATCTCAAGGCTCACTCCGACGAGCACGATGTCGATCTTGATTCGGCGATTAAAGTAATTGAGACAAAGCTTCGCGAAACCCGACGCCAAATTTACGGGGACCTGACTGCCTGGCAGCGTGTTCAAATTGCCCGGCACGTGCAACGGCCGTTCGCTCTGGATTACCTCGAACGCTGTTTTGCAAATTGGATCGAGCTGCACGGCGACCGCCGTTTTGCCGATGACAAAGCCATGCCGAGCGGTCTGGCCATGCTTGGTCCGCAGCGCTGTGTGGTGATTGCTCACCAAAAAGGACGCAACACAAAGGAAAACGTGATGCGCAATTTCGGCTGCGCACATCCGGAAGGTTATCGCAAGGCGCTGCGTTTGATGCGGCTGGGGGAGAAATTTGGGATGCCGGTAATCTCATTGATCGACACTCCAGGCGCGTTTCCGGGGATCGGGTCGGAGGAACGTCACATTTCGGAAGCAATCGCGGTAAATCTGCGCGAAATGATGAGACTGCGCGTGCCGATTGTCGCCGCGGTCATCGGCGAGGGCGGATCGGGCGGCGCGCTTGGCATTGGCGTTGCAGACCGTGTATTAATCCTCGAGAACGCTTACTACTCGGTTATCAGCCCGGAAGCCTGCTCCGCCATTTTATGGCGGGATCGGCGTCACGCCGCCGAAGCGGCCGAGGCGCTCAAACTGACTGCGCAGGATTTGTTGAAACTCGATGTGGTCGATGAAATTATCCCCGAACCGGAAGGGGGCGCGCACCGGGACTGTGACTCGACCGCGGAAAGTCTGGGCAAAGCCCTGCGCCGGAATTTGCAGCAGATATCTGAGATTCCAATCGATGAGCTATTAAAAAAGCGCTATGAAAAATTCCGCCGGCTCGGCAGCTTCACCGGAGACAAAAGTACAACCGCTTCGGCGTCCGTTTCACGTGAGTCTTAGCGATCGGTGTAACTCTGCGGGTTTCGGTTGGCTTGGCGTATTCGTTGCGATCGCCATGGTGCGAACGAGCGTTGGAGCAGCGGATTTTCAGTTCAACCGCGACACGCCCGCCTTCGCTAATCAAACCGTGTTCGAATATCACGAAGGACACCCTTCTTTGCGCAAGCCGTCGACTGTCAGACGCGACGCATATAAGCGCCACTGTTTCGTGTTATGCCGCACGGCCATGCAATTTAAGAAGTTTGCGCGCTTCGATCCGCGGAGCGCTCCGCTGGATGATACGTCGCTGGCCGCCCGCATTCGCGCTGTGACCCACCGAGAGCCTTGGGCAGATCCGCTCCCAGAAGATCAACGAATTCCTTTTCCGGGTTACAAGAATCTGAGGGAGATGAGCAAGGCACGTCGGGAACTTGTGCAACTAAACATCGGCCACGGCTGGCCAAGCTACTTCCGAATCAGCAATGCCCGCATGGTTTTTCAGCAAAGCGCCGGCTATCAGGAAAATACCCACGCACATTTGAATGCCGCTTTGGCGCGGGGGCAGTTGTTCGTTGGCTTCCTTACTACTTACCCCCGTCTCAGCATCAATCACTCGGTTTTGGTTTATAAGCGAAAGTCTTTTTCTCCGAATCCCGGCGTCGAACGCTATCTCGTTTACGATCCGAATCATACTGAGTCGCCGCGCGAGCTTACCTGGTCGCCGCGCGATCGCGCTTTTTCGTATCAAAAAGATTGGGATTTTGTCGGTGGCTTCGTGCGCGTTTACCAAGTTTACGGCAAATGGCTGCAGTAAAACCGATTCATTAAAGGGAGAGCATAGATGCCAGACACTCCATCGCCGCCCGAACCGCCGCCGCCGACTCCGGGGCCGCCGCCTGAACCTTTGCCGCCAAACCCGCCGCCGGTTCCGCCAATGGGAGGGTAGGCTGTAGCCGCGTCTCTGTGAAAACCTCGGCGCCGTGCTTCGCAGAGCCGAGCGATTACAGATTATGGCGGGAACAAAAACCGCAACGCCGGGTCGACCCGCGCGGCCCAGGCAGCTTCGCTGTGATCAGCGCCCTTCGCTTCCAAATACTGAAGATCATTGAAAAGTCTCCAGCCTTTCTCGACGAGACGATCGCGCAGTTCGCGTGCTTGTTCCCATCCCGGCTCGGCTGTTCCGGTATCGAGCCAGATTTTTAGCGGCGCCTTTTCTTCAATGGAATCCACCAGCCGGTAAATCGCGAAATCGTCCCACCAGATCGACGGCGACATCACGATGAGTCGGCGAAACACGTGCGAATACAAAATTCCAATCGCGAGCGTGACGAGAGCGCCAAGTGACGAGCCGCCGAGTCCGGTGAACTCCGCCTCACGTTTTGTCCGATATTTTCGGTCGATGTAGGGCTTGAGTTCGTCCATGAGAAAGTGGCCGTACTCTCGCGCCAGCCCCTTACTGCGTCTTTTTCGCTTCGCTTTGGCATCGATCACGCCGCGCGTCGGCGCATATTCGTGGATCCGTTCGTCACCCAGATTCGCTACCGCCACGATGATGAGCGGCTCGATGAGCTTTCTTTGAATTAACCGTTCAGCCGTTTCGTCCACCCCCCATTCCACGCCTGCGAATGCGGTTGCGGCGTCGAACACATTTTGACCGTCGTGCAAATACAACACTGGGTATCTTCGCAGCGACAAACGCCCGTAGCCGCGAGGCAGATATACAAGAACATCGCGCCGGTTGCCCAGAATCCTCGACGGAAAAGCGCGATGCCGTTTAATGTTTCCGGTGAGTGTATGTTTAGCCATCGAAAAACGAGACGCTTCGCTGAAGAGGTGGGCTTGTCCAGATGCACTCCGGGTGAACGAGCGAAAATGTTTTGACAGAATCGACAGAATGAAACCGAATGTCCATCTGCCAAACCTTATTCTGATAATTTTGTCAATTCTGTCTTCAGCTTCCGGATGAACGAACGTTACATTAAATGGTGGACGCCATATTTGAGCCGCGAGTTTGAAATGCTCGTGTTCGGAAACGGCGGCGGGCTGCCGCTAATCCTGTTTCCGACATCCTTCGGTCGCTATTATCAAAACAAAGATTTCGGTCTGGTCGGTTCGATAGCTTGGTACGTCGATTCGGGCCGGGTGACCGTTTATTGCCCGGATGCGATCGATCTCGACAGTTTCTACAACAAATCGATTCACCCGGCCGATCGGATGCGGACCCACAACGCCTACGAAAACGTGATCGTGGGCGAAGTGTTCGATCTCGCCCGACGCGAATGCAATTGTCATCGCGTAGCGGTTTGCGGCGCGAGCCTCGGTGCTTATCACGCGGCCAACATCGCTTTTCGCCACCCCGACATCGTGAGTCATCTCATTAGTTTGAGCGGCTCGTTCGATATCAGTTCATTTTTCGATGGCTATCACGACGACAACATTTATTTCAACAGCCCCTTTGAATATCTGCCGAACGTGTCGGACCCGTGGAAATACAATCACATGGGCATCATCATCGGCACCGGCGAATGGGACAACACGCGCCATGAATCGTATCGCTTGTCCGAAATTTTGAATTCAAAAGGCATCAAGCATTGGCTCGATGACGGAAAATGGCGCGGCCACGAATGGAGCTACTGGCGCGACATGTTGCCGTATTATTTGTCGAAGCTGTGATGATCCTTTGTCATGTCGAGCGGAGTCGAGACATCTCTTAGTGTTTAATCTGAGCGATGCCTCGAGACTACGATTTTTTGGGTCTACATCGTCACGAACTGCAACGATTCGGTCTTGTATATCGGCGTCACGAACAGCCTTTCGCGGCGAACATGGAAACACCGAGAAGGCATTGGCGCGAATTTCCCTGCTCGCTATCAATGCAAAAAGCTAATCTATTATGAGCAGTATCGTGATATTCGTGACGCGATTGCACGTGAATCGCAACTCAAGAAATGGTCGCGAGCCAAGAAAATCGCGCTCATCAATCGACTGAATCCAAACTGGATCGACTTAGGCGCCGATGTTTTACGAGACACGTAGCAGTAAGAGATTTCTCGACTTCGCCTCCGGCTTCGCTCGAAATGACAAAGGAGCTTGTTTATCCGTGTAAATCCGCGTAATCCGCGGTTCTCTCTTTATGAAAAAAATCGGAATCCTTTTTGGCCAGGAACACAGTTTCCCGCCGGCGTTTGTCGAGCGGGTGAATCAAAAAACCGGCGGCAAAGACATCGTTGCTGAGTTCGTAAGGATCGACAAGGTGATTCAGGGCGAGCCGTGCGGCTACGACGTGGTGATCGACCGGATCTCGCAGGACGTCCCGTTTTATCGCGCCTGGCTCAAAAACGAAGCGCTCACCGGCTGCGCCGTCGTGAATAATCCGTTCTGGTGGAGCGCGGACGACAAATTTTTCAATAATGCGCTTGCGACTAAGATTGGTGTCGCAGTTCCACGGACAGTTTTGTTGCCGTCCAGTCAGCCGCCGCCGGACACGAACGAAAAATCGTTCCGCAATCTCGGCTATCCGCTCGATTGGGAAGGAATCTTCAATTACGTCGGTTGGCCGGCGTTTTTCAAACCGTTTTCGGGCGGTGGCTGGAAAAATGTTTATCGGTTGCATAACCCGGAAGAATTTTTCCGCGCCTACAGCGAGACGGGCCAGCTCGTGATGATGTTGCAGGAGGAAGTGAAGTTCGACATGTACTTCCGCTGCTACTCGATCGATCAACGGCACGTACGCATCATGCCGTACGAACCGCGGCAGCCGTATCATCTGCGTTATCAAACTGAGTGGCACGCGCCGCCGGAGATTTTGCAAAAGGTTGAACAAGGCGTCCTCGCGTTGAATCAATTTCTGGGTTACGACTTGAACACAGTCGAGTTCGCGATCCGCGACGGCGTGCCGGTGGCGATCGATTTTTGTAATCCCGCTCCTGACGCCGAAGCGGCTTCAGTTGGTCAGGCCAACTTCGAGTGGGTGGTTGAAGCCGTTTCCGAGATGGCGATTCGCAAAGCGCGCGAGCATAAGCCCGGTCGCGACAACTTGAGCTGGGGCAAGTTCGTTCAGGCGGCCGCGACGCGGCGTTCGTTAGGCGACCTAGCATAAGATCGACTGGCAATGTGGGAGCGACCTTAGCGTCCCGACCATCGCGGTACTGAGGCCTCTCCAGCATTCCCTCGTCATCTTCGCGACTCGGGATGACAGCGCATGGTTTTTGGGGGACATTTGCCGCCCGCAATGAGCGTCAAGGACCACACCTTTACTCTCGGTATCGAAGAGGAATTCGCGATTGTCGATCCGGAGACGCGCGAGCTTCGGTCGCACATCCAAGAGATCCTCGAGTATGGGAAAGTTATCCTTAAAGAGCAGATCAAGCCGGAGATGCACCAATCCGTCGTCGAGCTCGGCACAGAAATCTGCCAGTCGATTGTTGATGCGCGCGCTCACGTGATCGAGCTGCGGAGCAGGCTCGCGGAACTCGCCGCCCGCAGCGGGTTAAAGATCGCCTCGGTCGGCACGCATCCATTTTCGCACTGGCGCGATCAACTCATTACTCAAGGCGAGCGCTATCACGAAATCGTCAAGGACATGCAGCAGCTGGCGCGCGCGAACCTTATTTTCGGATTGCACGTTCATGTCGGTATCCCCGATCGCGAGGTCGCCATCCACGTGATGAACCAGGCACGCTATTTTCTGCCGCACATTTACGCGCTCTCGGTGAACTCGCCGTTCTGGGTCGGCCAGGACACGGGCTTAAAGGGTTATCGGCTGAAAGTGTTCGAGCGTTTTCCCCGCACCGGCATTCCCGATGCGTTCGAAAGTCTCTCGGAGTACGAGGATTACTGCAAGTTGCTGGTAAAGACCGGCTGCGTTGATAACGCGAAAAAAATCTGGTGGGACATCCGGCTGCATCCATTCTTTGACACGCTGGAAATGCGCGTGTGCGACGCGCAATCGCGCGTGGACGACACGCTCGCGATTGCGGCTTTGATTCAGGCCGTGATCGCCAAGCTGCACAAACTGCTGCGGCAAAACATTACCTTCCGTGTTTATCGCCGCCGGTTACTGGATGAAAATCGCTGGCGCGCTTCGCGCTACGGTATCGACGGCAAACTGATCGATTTCGGCAAGGAAACGGAAGTGGAGACCCGCAGTTTGTTAAACGAATTGCTCGAGTTTGTCTCGACTGAAGTGAATGAGCTCGGCACCCAGAATGAGATGGCACACGTTGAGCGGATCATGCGCGAAGGCACTGGCGCGGATCGGCAACTCGCTGTCTGGGAACGGACGCAGGACATGAAAACTGTCGTCGACCATATCGTCGCAGAAACGTACGAAAGTCTGAACGTGTCGCGGGATGCCGCGTTCACCGGTTAAATTCTTTACCGCGTCGAGTTGGCAGAGGCTGGAAGACATCTCTGCCTCGTTTTCTTGGAAAAGGGAGACTTATTTAAACTCGCCGACGCGAAATCGGCGCCGCAAATATTCTGCAACGGCGGCTTCGTCAGGGTACTTAAAGACGATCATGCCATCTGTAATTGGAGCCGCAACATACATCGCGTCTAAAACACGATTCTCGGTTTCCAAAAGCAATAAGCCTTGATTGTACTTGCGGGTTACCGCTGCGAATTTCTGGGCGTCCACAGGCATCAATGTGATAAGAACTCCCTTACCGTCGCGAGCCAACCGCAAATCGCTGACTGAACGAACCACCAGCAACGGATGCTTATCGTCGAACGTGACCCCGGTGGCAGCATCGCGACCTGCCGGTTTCATTGGAATCGAAGCGAAAATGCGAAACAGAGGAGTCTTCGGATCGGCGGGTTTAATCTCGGCGTCAACGCCTGCCCCGAGCACGGAAAAACAACAGCAGATTGCAAGAGCGAGTCTGGGAAATGTGCGCATGCGGATGAACCAGAGGAAGTTCAGCCACGGATCCGCGAGGCGCAAGTGGCAGCCGACTAATTGTCGCTTTTTCTATTGGCTTTAATCGTTGTCTGGAACGCGACATGACGATTTGTGGCCGCTGCTGATCTAGCGCGGAGGAACTGGGCGTACGCCTTGTTTTCCACGTATGGATCTTCATCGACGGTTACTGCGTTCCAACGCAGATGCCCAAAATGCCGCCAGCAATCCAGGACGATCCCCCGATTGAATGGCTGTCCCTTGGCAGTGACAACAATGCAGTTGTTCTCGCGCCAATTCCCGACGTTTGATTCTCCCCAGTGGAGCTCGAGGCTCTTGAGTTTCAGTGCATCGAGCGCGACGAGCAGGTCCTCTGCCCATTGGAAACAGTAGCCGCGTTTCCTGATGCCATGATAGATAAGGAAATTATTAAAAATCGGCGTGCCGAACATGTGGTATTGCCGTCTCAGTTGGCTGACGGTGACATAAGCGCACTCTGCCAGCTGTGCTGCTTCTTCCGTTCGGACGCGCGGCGAAAGGGCGGCGATTTGCTTCGTCAGGGCGTTCGCCGCTGCCAGATCGCCGCTCGCCACTTGCAGCGCGGCGGTGCGCTGTTCTTGCTCGGCATCCGCAACGCTGGTCCACAGCGCGAAAAAGCCAGCCGCAATCGCGGAAAAAAGGCGGAGCAGTCGCCGACAAATGCGATCGTAGATCAACGCGTTCATTAATTCCCTAGGAGCGCCTTTGATCGCGCATACCTTCTTCGAAGACAAGCCCGCGAGTGGCTGCATCCCGCGCTGGGATTAGAGATTCTTCGGCTGCGCTGTTGCGCCGCTTAGTTTACACCCCAGTTTGCCTGGCCATGATTTTCGCGTAATTCTGAACACTTTCGTATGCCCGACCGCGCTTATCTCCATCCGATTGATCCGGAACTGCTCCCCGGCGCGCGCAATGCGATTGATGTTTGTCTTCGATTGAAGCCGCAGGAGCGGATCACAATCATCACAGACACTGCAACGCGCGAAATCGCAGCGGCGCTCCAAAAGCAAGTGGAGCGCGTCGGTTCGGATTACAGTTTGTTTGTGCTGGAGCATCACGCGCGGCGTCCGCTCAAGTACATGCCGGAGCTCATTCTGGACGATCTGGCGCTCTCGCAGGTGTCGATCTTCGCCGCGCAGACGCAGCCCGGGGAGCTTACTGCTCGGACGCAAATGACCAGCGTGGTTAATAACCACCGCATCCGGCATGGGCACATGGTGAATATCAACCGCGAAATAATGCTGGAAGGAATGCGCGCCGATTTTGTGAAAGTGGATGAACTCAGCCAGCGCCTAGTCGAGCGCGCGCGACATGCCGAGCGCATCACCTGCCGCACGCCCCACGGCACTGAATTGGAAGCGGAACTTTCGCCGAAACTCAAGTGGCTCAAGACCAGCGGGATCATTACGCGCGACAAGTGGGGTAACCTTCCCGGCGGTGAAATCTTCACCGCGCCCATGAACACAAACGGCACATTCGTCGTCGATGGCGTGGTCGGCGATTATCTCTGCGAACGCTACGGAGATCTGCAATCGAACCCGCTCACGATCGAGATCGAAAATAATCGCATCCGATCGTTACAGTCCGAGAACAAGGATTTGCGCGACGAATTTCGCGCTTACACGACCACGGACGAAAATAGCAACCGCGTGGGCGAATTCGCCATTGGCACCAACACAGCCTGTACGCACGTCATCGGGCACATTCTACAGGACGAAAAAATTCCTGGCGTTCACATCGCGTTTGGTCATCCCTACGCCGAACACACCGGCGCGAACTGGATTTCCAAAACTCACATCGATTGCGTCGGACGCGACTTCGACATCTGGTTCGACGGCGAACAAGTGATGCGCGGCGGAAAGTTTTTGGTATAATTCAGCACATGATGGCTGACGTGCGTGACAGACTTGAGTGGGTGCCGTTTGTCCCCTTCGTCGTCCGCACGTCAGATGGCCACGAATATCCGGTGCCCAGTCGCGACCATGCGCACATCTCGCCGCGTGATAATCGCGTTGTGATTTTCTTAGATGCAGGGCCCGCTGTGCTTCTCGGGCCCATCCACATCAACAGCATAGTTGATCAGCAGTCCGACGGCGAGTAGCGCGTCGCGGATCAGGTACAGTGGATCCGCAGCTTCGCTCGCGATTCAACACTGACTTCACACAGGAAAAATATGCGGCGCTGGTGCGCTGCGTAAATCAAACTGAGAAATGGCCAGCCGATTTTCGGATTTCGGAGACGCCGATTTTCTTGACGAATGAATTCACCGATGAAGTTGTTCGAGCCGCGAATGAGATTGTCGATCTTATACGCACGCCAGAATTCGTGCGGCATGCCGCGTCGGCGATTCCGAAAGGATTGGAGGTGCCGAATGAATCGGCGCATCCGAATTTTCTTGTAGTCGATTTCGGCATTTGCGCCGACGGCGGCCGACTCGTCCCGCGATTGATTGAGTTGCAAGCGTTCCCAAGCTTGTTCGGGTTTCAATTGCTGCTCCTCCATTGCATCCGCAAGGCGTATCCTGTAATTCCGCGAAATTGGACCTCCTCGTTCGGTGGAATCAAAGACAAGGCGTATCTCGAGCTGTTACGACGCACCATCATCGCCGATTCGGCTCCAGAAAGCGTGATCCTGCTGGAGATCGGACCGGAGAAACAAAAGACGCGCGTCGATTTCGCCGCGACAGAAACATTGCTCGGCGTCAGACCCGTTTGTGTGACAAAAATAAAAAGGCGCGACCGTCAATTATTTTACGATCGCGACGGACGCGAAGTGCGGATCGAGAGGATTTACAACCGAGTGATCTTCGACGAACTGGTTCGCCGGCCAGATCTGAATCTGGCATTTCGATTTCAGGATGATCTCGATGTGAAATGGGCTGGCCATCCCAATTGGTACTTCCGGATCAGCAAACATTCGCTGCCGTTTTTGAAGACAGAGCACACAAATCGATTACGCGGCGTTCGTGCCGACAGTCGATGGCCAGAAATCAAGAGCCGAGATTCGCATGATGTTTGTCTGGCCGGAAAATGGCGAACCGATTCTGGTGAACAACCTGGTTCGAATGAGCCAGGGCAGAATGATGGGCGTCGATTTCAATGTCGACAAAACGTGGGTGGGCGCTAGTATCGCGCTGCATGCGTGAGGGACAACGCACCGGCACGATCGGGCCTCTTGATGGTCGCCGGGCGGCTTAGAATTTTCCAATTCGAATGAAATCATTTTTGGTCCTGCAGATATTTGGCGCATTAATCGTGGGAATGGCATATGGCGCAGACGACGTCGGTTTGGCGGCCAGCGCTACCAATGAATTCGCTGTCGATCTCCACCGGCAACTCGCAACCGGCGATCACAATCTGTGCATTTCGCCTTACTCGATCGAAACGGCGCTGGCGATGACCTTTGCCGGCGCGGATGGAGAGACGCGCGACCAGATGTCGCGCGTGCTGCATCTTCCAAAGGATGGCGATGCTGCTGACGCGTCATTTTCCGCTCTTCAGGGCTCGCTCGAGGAAATGACCAGGAAAACAGCGGAGATTGCCGCGGAATCCAAAAAGCGCGGTGGACCGAGCGAACCGATCACACTGGCGATCGCAAATCGTTTATTTGCACAAAGCGGTTACGATTTTCGGAGTTCGTTCCTGGACCTGGTTAAAAAGTTCTACGGCGCACCCTTCGAAGCGCTCGATTTCACCAAGAACGCGGATGCGGCACGGCAGCACATCAACAAGTGGGTGGCAGATCAAACACGCGATCGAATTCGCGATTTGATTCCAGCCAACGGAGTGAACGATATGACGCGGCTCGTGCTGGCGAATGCGCTCTATCTCAAAGCGCCCTGGGCCTCGGAATTCTCCGAGGCTCACACAAAACCCAAACCGTTCCATCTCGGCGGCGGCGGCGCGCCTGTCGACGTAGCGATGATGCAGCGTCTCAGTCAATTCGGTTACGGGAAGCGCGATGGATTCACCGCGGTCGCGCTGCCGTACAGCGGCGGCGACCTTCAATTTCTCGTGCTGCTTCCCGATGAGATGAACGGGCTGCAGGCACTTGAAAAGAGACTTAGCGCCGAGATGCTGGCGCAATGCGCGAAGCTCGAACGACGTGATGTCGATCTTTCCCTGCCGAAGTTCAAATTCGAACCGCCGACAATAGCGCTCGCCGCCGCTCTAAAAGCGCTGGGGATGAATTCCGCATTCGATCAGCCGCGAGGCAGCGCCAATTTCGATCGCATTGCGCCGCGCAAACCGAACGATTACCT
>WNFR01013570.1_pt1 | contig 18229 bp, 18 predicted proteins | sample 5400221 | NCBI WGS metagenome assembly WNFR01 (sample SAMN13153357, study PRJNA577476) | soil metagenome | isolation source: 40 cm soil under Madrone tree | place: USA:California | collected 2016-06-14
ATCTTGCCCCAGTGCGGTCGTCCCTGGTAGCGTTTGAAGATTTCTTCGATATGCCGGAAATAGGGTTTATAAGGCATGCCGCGGTACATGTGTACGGCGATATAGGCTGAATCGCGTTGGTAGGCAGGGCTGAGCCAGATGTCGTCGGCATGCACGAAACGGCACTCCAGCGGGAAGTTTACCTTGAATTGGTGCTGCTCGATACACTCCTGAATCTCGGTTATTACTGTGCCGGTGTGCTCAGCCGGAATATTGTACTCCATCTCCTGGAAGCGTACGGCACGCGGAGTAGTAAACAGGCGGTGGCTATAGTTGATCTCATCGACGTTCGCGATAGACCGCCCTGAGATACGACAGACTGTCTTGCTGAGGCCGGGTAGCAGGCGGCAGGACTCAGAGAGCAGCCAGAAGACACCATTTTCTAAGACAATCTTGTTGAAGTTGGGCGATGCAGTCGGAAAGGCGAGCGCGGCGGGCCTGGAAATGCATACGTTTGGTGGGTACCACGCGCAGCTTGAGTTTCGCGATGATACCGAGCGTTCCCAGCGATACCTGCGCTGCTTTAAATATATCGGGATCGCTTTCGGGCGAACACTCTAAGATCTCGCCTGACGCTGTGACCAGGGTGATACCCGCTACCTGTGTTGAGAGGCTGCCGAAACGTACACCTGTGCCATGGGTGCCTGTGCTGATTGCGCCGGAGATGCTCTGTTCGTCAATGTCACCGAGATTCTCCTGGGCCAGCCCATGTTCGAAAAGCGCGTTTCCGAGGTTTCTGAGCCAGGTTCCACCCCACACCGTCGCGGTTCCGCGCGAGGTGTCGATGGCCTCGATGCCTTGCATCTGCTCCAGTGACACCAGTACATCGTTGGTCTGCACCAGCGGTGTGAAAGAATGGCCGGATCCGACAACCCGCACGTGGCGACCGTCGCGCCCATATTGCCCGATCATGCGTGCCAGTTCTTCGATGTTGCGCGGTTCGACGACCTGGAGTGGTGTGCACTTCACGGAGCCTGACCAGTTGCTCCAGCGTTCTACCTGCCTGGTATTCATCTGTATATATCCTTTCAGATACCTGACTCATGTCGCCTACGGCGGCGAAAAAAGGGAAAAAGGGTTTTTCGGGGACACCCCGCACCCCGACAGGGAGGCTTCGCCGCCTGCATCCCTGAATGGTTACTTTTTCTATATGAAACACTGGGCGTCGCCACGATAGGTGGTGACCTCGTCTACGATGGTACCGCCCGCGACGAGCAACAGGTGTGTGAAGCGTTCACAAAGTTCGCCTGCTTTGCTGTGGCGCATGAATACCGGGTCGCCGGGTTTGAGTGGTATGGCTCCCACGTATCTGATGGGGGTTTGAACCTCACCCGCTCCTTCGAGCGAAATGAGCTGGGCACCGCGAGGCAGATAAGGCTGGGGCTGCTTTTCGGTGCCAACTGAGCCGGAGGCGATGTAGCCACCGCCCAGGCAGGTGTAGATAGATGGGCGTGGGTGACGCACGATCTCGATAGCAAAACCGGCGGCGGGTTGATAGTGGAAGTCGCGGTAGTTGTCGAACAAGGCTGGAGCGTAGAAGCCGGATCCGACGGTAACTTCGGTCACCAGCGGCTCGCTAACGGTCGTAGCTATGCTGCCGGTACCGCCGCCGTTGACGAAGCGGAGCGATAGGCCATAGGTCCTGACCAGTTCGACGAGTGCGGCTCGGCGTGCGGCAATCTCGTGTAGTGAACGTTGCTTCAGCCTCTGTACGACTGCATTCCTGGCTGCATGACCGGGGAAGTTGTCACCCACGCCGGCGATCTGTGCCTCGTAGCCCATCAGGCCGTCGAGCCAGATGTGTGAGGAGGCCATGATGCGCTCGATCACCGGACGCGCCTGTTCAGGAGTGCGCAGCGGGGAACGCCAGACGCCGAAATGCAGACCGGGCAGATCCATCGACATATCAATTTCGAGACACAAGGGCAGGCGCACGCCGTGACGCAGGGCTACAGGCTCTATTTGCTCCACGTGTTCGAGGCTATCGACCATCAGCGTGATGTGTGTGCCTGCTGCCACTGCCCGTGCGACGGCGGCGATGTCTTGCTCGTGCCAGGCGGGATAGCCGACGAGCAGGTCATCGAATCCCTGTGAGGCCAGGTAGGCTGCTTCCTTGGCGGTGTAGCACATGATGCCCTGAAAGGATGGGTCGGATGCGAGGATGCGCCGGATGACGGCGACACTGCGCAGCGACTTTGAAGCAAGGCGTACCCGCTTCCCAGCAGCACGAGTGACTACCTGGCGAATGTTCTGGTCAAGCAAGTCAAGATCGAGGTAAGCGAACGGCATAGGGCGACCGCTGAAGACTTGCTGGTAGTAGCTGTACCGGCGCTTTTGTACGGGTATAGTGAAAGGTTCATGTAGAGGGACTGCGCTGCCTGGTGCCTCTCCTGCTGAGAGTTGGTGTTCCTGTCGTCCTTCCAATTTTTGGTCCTGCATGGTCGCTCCTTCCTGCCCATCTGATCAGGTACTGGCGGGTTTCCCCTCTGCCAGGCCAATTACGGCGGCGATCAGATGGTCGAGATCACGCCGCGCACGCACGGTATCGTGGTCGCTGATAAACTGTAAGATGAGGCCGTCTAACCCGCCTATGATGAAGCGCGCCAGGTCTGCGAAAGGCAGGGAGCATGTATTGCCGGTAGCTTCGAAGCCTTGCTGCAACAAGGTCTCAACGACAGAACTGTAGCCATCGTACTGCTGCTTGGCCAGCCATGCGGATTCCTGGTGGCGCAGCGCGTAGAGGGTAAGTTCGTATTGCATCACCTGGAGTTCTGGAGCCGCCTCGACATGGGTCCAGAAAGCCTTGAGACTTTCGGCGATGGCATGATGCAGTCCATGATCGAAGGTTGTGCCTGCCTGCACAATCTCGCCGGTCATGCGCATCATCTCCTGCAGAACGGCGAACAGCAAGTCGTCCTTGCTGCCGAAATAGTAGCGCAGCATGGCCTGGTTGACGTTGGCCTCCGCCGCGATTTTCCTGGTGGTCGTCTCGGCAATACCATCGCGTGCAAGCACACGGATTGCTGCCGCGATGATCTCTGCGCGCCGTTCAACGGCGGTATTCGTCCTGGCCATTATTTTCCCTCAATGAGGAACGTCTAAAAAGTTATTCAAGCGATTGAATAAAGTGTAACATCGATATAGATGGCTGTCAATGGGGAGTCTCCCTGTTTTGTGAGTCTTGAGAAATGACTCTTGGAGGATCAGCTAATTGGCTCTTGTGCTTCCACGATGGTTCTGGTAGGATAAAAGTTCTGCTGGAAACGACCGATTTTCTCTTTTGGGATGTTGCAATGAGCCAGGAACTTAATACTGTTGCGTTCGGTTTGGCCGCTTCCCTCTCGTGGGGAGTAGGAGATTTTAGCGGGGGACTAGCCAGCCGTCGTGCGAGCGTGTTTAGTGTCGTTGTAGCTGCACATGCGACCGGGCTTGTACTGCTGGTCGTCCTTGCCCTGGCATGGTCCGAGCCATTGCCCTCTGCTCTCGATGTCGTCTGGGGAGGTACGGCAGGTTTGGCGGGTGCAGTGGGGCTAGTAGCGTTCTACCGGGCACTGGCAGTCGGGCGAATGGGCATCACTGCCCCGATTACCGCTATGCTTGCTGCTGCTATGCCTGTAATCTTTAGCGCATTTGCCCAGGGACTCCCAAGCCTGGTGCAACTCGCAGGCTTCATCCTGGCATTGCTTGCGGTAGGGCTGATATCACGCTCGGAAGGAGCGAAAGGACGACCTGAAGGGTTAGGGCTGGCATTGCTGGCGGGGCTTGGCTTCGGAGGATTTTTGATCCTTCTCGGCCAAGTGAGCCCTGGAGCCATTTTTTGGCCCCTTGCAGTTGCAAGGTTCTCATCCACTCTCTTTATGCTTGCAATTGTACTTACCAGGCGTCAGAAGATACTGCCCAAAAGAACGGTACTTCCGCTTGTGCTACTAGCAGGCACGCTGGACGTGGCAGGGAATGCCTTCTTCGTGCTCGCGACCCATGCAGGACGCCTGGATGTCTCCGCGATCCTTTCTTCACTTTATCCAGCAGTAACTGTACTGCTGGCAAGTATCGTGCTCAAGGAACGAGTGACGCGATGGCAGGCTATTGGCATCGTCGTTGCACTCGTTGCGATTCCGTTGATCTCGGTTTGAGGCGATTCCAGCAAGAAGAGGGGCTCATTGATGCCACCCGGCCTGGGCGACGCAAGCGTCTCCCCTCCTCGTCCGCACCGCTCCCGCCCCTACGCGGGTGATCGGCGCCCCTGGTATCAGCCCAGCCCGATCAAGCGACGCTCTGCTTCTTCGATTGAGATGGCGCCTGTACGAAGTTCTTCAAGAATAGTGCGGCGTTGTGCATCACGCTCTTCACGCGAAAGTGGCGTGGAGGAGGCAGTGCCGGTCGGGCCAGCAGCGGAATCTTCAGCAAAAGGGTCTTCCGCATTTTCATACTCGATATGCACACGGTGAGCTTTGTGCTTTTGCTCACTTTTCGAAGATTGGGATTCTGCCCGGCGCTTGCTCCACTCACGACGAATGTTTGCGAGCGCTTCTTCCAGTTCGGCCATGGCTTTGTCTACTGCTGATAGCACCTCGCGTTCTATTGCTTCCCAATTCCCCTCACGCATTTGCCGGGCTGCGCGTTCTGTATAGTGCCTGGCTTGTTTGGCAGCCCGGCGGGCTGCTCGTTCGGCTTTCTCGCGCAGATCGTCCCAGCGTTCTTCGTACTCGCCATACACGTGTGCTCCTTGTCCCTGTTCCCATTCAAAGCCGAAGTCAGGCGAAAACGGGACGCCAAATCCATCCGGATCATTTTCTTCGGTAAATGGGCCCTGGAAACCAAACCGGGCATGTTTTGGCCCGCGATCCCACTGCGCACGGAAGCGGTGTCGTCCAAAACCGCCTTCCCACATCCGTGGATCCTCTTGCTCTCGCTCTTTGTTATCTGAAGCAAATTCGTTGCTCATAGAGTATTCCCTTTCATCGTAATCTGCAGCGATAATAGTAATATTACCGTACTCACTTCGTAAGTTGACTGTAGCGTCACCTTGTCCAATAACTCCGATTAGATTGCGCCTGCGCCCACGCTCTACCATTAATGGCAACCGGGTGCGTATCATTCCCTGCGAAGTCTGAGCGACAAAGCGTGCATTGATTTCGCCATGGGTACGTAACGTTACGTTGGCAGCGGCGTGCACTACGAACTGGGCATGCGCGCCGAGTGACGTATCTAGCACTGCATTGCCCCCTACCTCTGCAAACAGGCCATAGGGAACATCTACACTCAATAAGTTGCCGTCCACTTTGCCAATATTTACGTGCCCTGGAGCGTTTAATATAGCGGCATTGCCGGCAATTTGACGTGCTGTTACTTCCACGTTATGAGGGACATGAAACTCGATTCCGCCCCTGAGCCTGGCAAAACGCACTACATTATAACCAACAATGTCTTCTGCAATAGAGTTATCAAGAACCCTGAGGAACACCTGTGGTGCCCCTCCTATAATTGTTGCATCCCCTTCAACTATACCTATCTCAATACGTTGCGGTGGCACAGATTGTTGTATTTGTGTGCCTGGCGCAAGTTCGTCAGCGGTAGACTGAATGTCAGAGGTTTTAGCGTCGAAATTTGTAGCGCGCGATTCGCTCTCCGCTGCCTCCGGTGACGAAGCGGGAGCAGCATTGCTCAGAGGTGTATTGATATCCGAGCCAGGATCATGGTCTCTACTTGCCACAACTGTACCTTTCTGTTTGCCCCATGTGCGTTCAGCACGCCATTTGATAGGTCAATGACCGCTGCTGCCTTCATTCGCTGTAGGATCGTGTGCGAGTATTTGAAGGGCTTCGTCCGTGGAAATGCGGCCAGCGGCTAAATCGGCTAAAATCTCACGACGCATGCGCCGGTGATCTGCTGCAGGCGAATCTTCTTCAGGGCCAAACCCCATCGTCTCTAGCACATCAGCTAAACGGGCCTTGACTGTCGGATAAGAAATGCCTAGCATGTCTTCGACATTTTTGATGATGCCACGGCAACGCAAAAATACCTCGACGAACTCCAGTTGTAGATCATCCAAGCGGGCCAGGCGTCCGAAGTGCGCTTCGACGCTACGATCACTGCGAGTGACATTTCGTTGGACATCGGTGGAGTGTTCACGAAGTGTAAAAGAGCCTTCGAGGGCACTTCCACAGTTGCTGCAACTGAGTCGCGAGATTACCATGTCATTGCCACAGACAGGGCAAATTCCGTTAACTTGATTCGTCCGCTGCATTCTACAAGATCCTCTAACTACTAAGATAAAGGGCGCCCTCTACAATCGTCCCCCCTTTAATAAGAAATATAACACGAGTGATTAATAAAATCAAGGTCGACCTTGATTTTATTAATATCGACCTTGATTTTATTAATGCGAGGTTGCTGTATTGCATGCGAATGGGGAGAGGAGATGTGGCGATTGCTGTTAGTGCATGGGCATACACTCCTGAGCAAAGAGACGCAGTGATTCTAGTTTTGTTGCGTCAACGAACCTGACGACGAGTTCCTGTATGCCCGCTTCTGCAAATTCTGCCAGGCGTTGGCGAATCATCGCGGGAGTTCCGATCAGTTGAGTGCGGCGTAATTCCTCAAGATCGCTGCGCTCTGCCGGCGTCAATTTTGCGATAGCCGCCTCCTCTGTTTCGGCAATAGCGCAATAATCGATGAGGGTGGTACGCCGGATGCTGTTGTAATCGCGTCCGAGCTCATCACAATGTTGTTTGAGGACTGCCAGCTTATGCTTGATGGTAGCGATATCTCCCCCAATATTGCAGGCGTCAGCATATTGTGCGACCAGCCTGAGAGTGACCTTTTCCCCTTCACCGCCAATCAGTAGAGGGATATGTGGTTTTTGTACGCCTTTGGGCTGGTTGATGGCGCCTACAACCTTATAATAGGTCCCGTCAAAGATGGCTTCATCCTGCGTCCACATTGCCAGGATGACCTGGACGGCCTCGCGCAGGCGCTGCAAGCGTTCGCGCGTGCCGGGATAGGGGTAGCCATAGGCAAGGTATTCGTGCTCGTACCAGCCTGCGCCGATGCCTAAAACAAGCCGGCCATGACTGAGCACATCAACGGTGCTGGCCATTTTTGCTAAAAGCGCGGGGTTACGATAGCTGTTACAGGTCACCAACTGGCCAATATGGACGCGTTTGGTGTCGCGAGCCAGGGCGGCGGTGCTGGTCCAGCATTCAAAGGTCACTTGCTGGGTGGGTGTGGGAACGGTGTGGAAATGATCGTAGAGCCAGATCGAGTGATAGCCGAGCGATTCGGCTTCGTGTGCGACGCGAGTCATAGCTTCGTAGGCTTCAACCGGATCGGGAATGTCTACCAGGTCCATGTGCCATCCCTGGGGAACCATTACTCCGTAATCCATTGCCATGAGCAAAGCTCCTTTCTGTGTTTGAAGGAAAAATAGGTTGTATATGTAGTATAAAGGGAAATGATGAGAATTTCACAGCGTCACAGACCGGGGGATTGTAACGTTCAGTGCTCCTGACAGGATAGTATAATGGAGACTGGAAAACAGCTCTAAGAACGCATGAGGGATTAATCGAATGCTCAGTTGTAAGGAGTAATGTGCCGGGTTGTTTTCTCCGGCACGAGAAAGAAGGTAGCTAACACATGAGTGAAGAAAAAAGACAACGGAAAGAAGCAATTGCGGCCCTTCTCCATCAGACGGCGGAGGATCATCATGTCGCATTTAAAGAGACCGACGGAGTTGATGCAGATTGGTCGATCTGGTATGCAGGCCACCTGCTAGAGAAAGGTTTTGACACATTGCTCGATGCGAAACTGCTGAAAAGCGATTTAATTTATCTGCTGGTCCTGGTAGATAAACAGCAGATGAACGAAGCTCCTGGAGCGCATTGGGAAAATTACTATGCTGACTTTTTTGTCAAGCGCTATCTAAAATAGCGTTACCATTTGATATCTATATATTGATTATTCTATTTCGCGGTCCAGCCACCATCGATGACCAGGGTCGAGCCGGTGACGAAGGCTGCCTCGTCTGAGGCGAGATACAGGGCGGCATAGGCGATTTCGTCGGGCCGCCCCATGCGTCCAATTGGTTGGCGCGCGTGGAGTTGTTGGCGCATTGCTTCTTCGTGACCCGCAAAGTTGCGCGCGAGATAGCCTTCTACAAACGGGGTCTGCACCGTACCAGGACAAATGGCGTTGCAGCGAATCCCCTGTGTCACAAAATCGATAGCAATTGAGTGTGTCATACTGATGACAGCTCCTTTGCTAGCGCCATAAGGGAAGCGTCGATCTACGGCGATCATGCCTGCCACGGATGCCATGTTGATGATCACTCACCCCTGCGGTTGTTGGGCAAGCATGTGTGTGAGAGCGTATTTGGAGCAGAGGAAAACGCAGCGTGCGTTGACTGCGAACCAGCCCCTGTGACCAGGGCGACTTTGTTATCCAGTCGAAACATCTTGTTTTCACCTCACGTGTCTTTTAACTTCTCTTGAAAAGGTATTTCTGACCTATCGTTGAGGAATTGAACATACTCTATTTTACCAGCAAACACTGGCAAAAGGATATAATATGCTTTGAGAGTTGGTTGGCAGCTCATGGTAGAATATAGGTTGACTGGATCCCGCAAGAAGCGGGGTTAATCCAGGTCAGAGGTTCAGGCCGCTATCCATAACGATGCTCATGACGCTTCCTGCTTATACTAGCGCCAGAGAAGACGAGGTGCGTCAGTTGGGTAGAATTTATAACTAGAGCGAGGGTATGTATCCGATATGCAGATAGGAGTCACTTTTCCACAGACCGAGATTGGCAAGGATCCCGTGGTCATCCGAGACTATGCGCAAGCGGCCGAGGGATTGGGTTACAGCCACATTGTTGCGTTTGATCATGTCCTGGGGGCGGATCCGACGCACCGCCCGGGTTGGCAGGGATATACTCATCGGAGTATGTTCCACGAGCCTTTTGTACTCTTCGGCTACTTTGCGGCGCTGACACGCCTGGAGATGGTCCCAGCTGTGATTATTCTGCCGCAACGGCAAACTGTGCTTGTCGCTAAGCAGGCAGCGGAGGTGGACGTGCTCACCGGCGGTAAGCTGCGCCTGGGGGTAGGAGTGGGCTGGAATCCGGTGGAGTACGAGGCACTGGGCATGAACTTCCATACACGAGGGCGCATGGTAGAAGAGCAGATAGAGGTGATGCGCCTGCTCTGGAGCCAGGAGATCGTCAATTATAAAGGCAAATTTCACACCATTATCGAAGCCGGGCTGAATCCCCTCCCTGTGCGTCGCTCCATCCCGATATGGATGGGTGGGAGAGCGGATGTACTACTGCGGCGCACTGCGCGCCTGGGCGACGGCTGGCTCCCACAGGGGAGACCTGATGCCCAAATGCGCGAAACCGTCGAGCGCCTGCGAAGCTACATCAGGGAAGCGGGCCGCGACCCCAGCGCAGTAGGCATCGAGGCGCGTATGAACGCAAGCGACGGTGACCTCGACGAGTGGATTCGCCAGACGGAGGGATGGCGGAACCTGGGCGCGACGCATATCTCTATTAACACGATGGGCGCTGGGTTCAAGTCACCTGACGAACACATCGAGGCCATGCGCCGCTATAAAGAGGCGGTTGCTGGCTAAAAATTTAGCTAGCCATCCAGATTATCTGTGGGAGAATCAGACCTTGTTTACACTATACTGTAATCCTGTAAGATCTCCTGTGCGGCACGGGCACCTTCTCTTGCTCCACCCTCCATGAAGCCCTGCGCCTCGATGGAACAATGCTCGCCCGCAAAGTGAATCTGCCCCTGGCGTACGCGCTCATAGCCGGCAAAGAGGGTGTATTGTCCGACACACCACAACGAGTAGCTCCCACGGAGGTACGGATCACCGGTTGGATAGCTGAGCGTTGCAGTCCCGGTGTAGTGGGCGCTGATGCCAGGAAGGACTTGCTCCAATTGTTCAAGGCAGTGATGAGCATACTGCTGTATCTTCTCTGAGTCCCTGGTTGTTGAGTAGGGAGCCGGGGGCGTATAGGAGGCTCCAATCGGACCGCTGGTGTAGTCGACGAGAATGCCAACAGTGCCTGTTTGCCCCAGAGAGGCGTCCCAGAGAACCTGGATATCCAGGTCGGTGATTATGAAACCATTGTTGACACGAGGCCAGGGTCCATCCTGAACCCAAAAGGGAGAATCGAACTGCAAGAAGAGCTTGGAGATGGTGCCGTAACCAAGCTGCGAGATGGCTGTATGCTTCAAGGCATCAAAGCCCGCCTGCCGGTAGTCGACTTGCCGTAGGGTACTGAAAGGAAGGGCAAGAACGATATGATCACAGGTGACATCAGATAAGCCATGCGGAGTCGCGAGGGACAAGGTGACAGAATCATCATTATTCCGCTTGATTGCGACAAGCTGATGGTTCAACTTGACACACTCTTCCGGTAGACTTCTGGCGATGGCAAGTGGGAGCTGCTGATTGCCTCCTGCAATTTTCACACTTCCGCGCATTGGTCCTGAAGTAGCCGTGCGCTTGCCGGAATCCCATGAACCAAACATATAGAGCAGGTTGAGTGAACTCTGTACCTTTGTATCGAGGCCATAGTAACCGGTACAGCCGACATCCAGAAAATGGCCGAGGGGTGTATTATGCCCTCCCTCTACGTAATGCTCGATCCAATCATAGACGCTCATGTGATCAAGGCGGTATCCAGTGTCAGTATAGTGGGTGCAGGTGGTTGGGAAACCCGACTCTTGAACTTGCTGCTGTAAGATGGGGTAGATTGATTTAAAATCCTTTCGCATTTGTTCTGCACTATAATAGTGGTTGAAGAGATAGGTGATGCTCGGGACATTGCGCGCCCTCGCCTGTTCCAGGTCGATGGTCTTGAGTCCGAAGCGCCGGATCAAGCCATGGATCGTTTCGTGGTCGCTATCGATGAATTCGCCACACCATTCGGTGGCCATGCCTGCCGGCCAGGTCGTTGTATCGGAATGCATACGACCGCCTATACGGTTTGACGCTTCGTAAACGTTGCAGGAAAGACCTGCATCCTGCAGTGTCAGGGCCGCATTGAGCCCCGCGATACCCGCGCCAACGATAGCAATGCGAGCAGGTTTTGCCGCATGATACTGCTTTGTCATTTTTACACCCCTGGAATATAGCAATCCTTTATGGTTAACTGTACACAAAAGATGATCGCGATTAAGTATATTCGATAGATGAAGTGAGGGAAAGGAAATGCAAGGACCATTGGTATTTGTGGTGCAGAAACACCAGGCCTCCCGTTTGCATTATGATTTCCGACTTGAACTCGATGGTGTCTTAAAAAGCTGGGCGGTCCCGAAGGGTCCATCGCTCAACCCACAGGAGAAACGACTGGCTATGATGGTTGAAGATCACCCGATAGAGTATCGAACATTCGAAGGGGCGATTGCCGGGGGCAGTTACGGAGCAGGAGAGGTGATCGTGTGGGATCAGGGAACATACAGGACTCTTAAAGGGACAACAAAAGAAGAGATGCAGGAGCAGGTACGAGATCAGTTGAATAAGGGGCATTTAGATGTGCTGCTGTTCGGAGAAAAATTAAAAGGAGAGTTTGCGCTTGTGAGGCAGAAAAGGATGGGAGAGAAGGCCTGGTTACTCATAAAAAAGAGGGATGAATATGCTTCAGATGAAGATATTACCCTGCAAGATGGATCGGTCATCACGGGAAAGCGTTTAGGAGAGGCTGTATGATTTCCCTAATCTGTGCTGTGCTAGAGCATGCTGACGCCACTCTACAGGAGCAGAGTGGTGAATTGTTGAGTGAGCTGGTGGACATCGCCCAACGCCAGCCAACACCAGCGACTGTATGCGCTGTGCTTCTCCTCTCTCAAGGGACTGAACTGCCCGATGTCAGTCTATTGCCGGAATTGGGAGTAAACCGCCTCTATATCCTGGAGCATCCACTCTTAGATCGCTACTCGACAGAAAGTTATGCTGGTGCGCTGGCATGGTTTATGCAACAGCGTGCACTTATGATGATAGCGACGAGTGCGACGCCGAACGGACGTGACTGGATACCACGGCTTGCTGCACAGCTTCAGCTCCCATTTGTTCCGAACGGCCTGAGCCTCGATCTACATGACGATGGCCTCTTTGCGTTGCGTTCGATCTATGAGGGGCGGGCTTATATACAGACGCGCACTGCTTTACATGGTCGTACCGCACTGGCAACGCTGGTCCCTGGCGTGCGGGGTACACCTGCAAAGATACAGCAGAAACTATCCTCAATGCTGCCCCTGGAAATCACGCGCCTCATCCCCGAGATTTCACAAGGACAGCAAAATTGTTCGCCCCAAGCTCTATATTGCCTGCGGCATCTCTGGCGCGGTACAGCATACCAGTGGTATGAGCGAGGCACAAACAGTGATCGCCATCAATCCCGACCGCAGTGCGCCGATCTTCGCGTTGGCTGACCTGGGTTTGCTGGGCGATGCCAACCAGGTACTTCCGCTTGTGGAGAAGATGCTTGAGCAGTCTGAATAGACAGATATGTGGTACACTCATGATAGCTGAGCAACTATGAGAGTCGGTAAAGGATGAGTCTAGAGCGATGCAACACTTTGACGCTATCGTCGCCGGCGCAGGACCGGCGGGAAGCAGCGCAGCCCTGGCAATGGCGCGCGCAGGGCTACGGGTGGCATTGATCGAGCGTGGCGAGTACCCGGGGGCAAAGAATGTCTCGGGGGCGGCTCTGTATGCGCCCAATCTACTTGCAGATCTCTTGCCCGAGTATTGGGAAGAGGCTCCGGTGGAGCGCTATTTGACACGACGCGTCGTCACCTTGCTCGGACAGGAAGCGGCGGTCTCTCTCGATTTTCGCACGAATCATTTCAGCAAGCCACCTTACAATGGTTTCACTATGCTACGGCCCAAGTTTGATCGCTGGCTGGCGAACAAAGCAGAAGAAGCAGGCACTCTACTGATTAGCTCTACCGTTGTTGATGATCTGCTTTATAAAAATGAACGGGTCGCCGGTGTACGCTGTCGCCGCCAGGATGGCGACCTCTATGCTCCAATCGTCATCGCCGCCGATGGTGCTAATTCGTTCCTCGCGAAGAAAGCGGGATTGCAGCACGAGTTCCGGGGCGATGAGATGACGCTTGGTGTCAAAGAGGTTGTGCGTCTCGACGCCCATACTATCGAGGAACGTTTCAACCTCAATGGCGATGAAGGTATGACCAATGAATACGTGGGCTATGCTACAGGTGAAGTCAAGGGCGGCGGATTCCTCTACACCAATCGTGATACGCTCTCTCTGGGTGTCGTGGTACAGATCGCGTCGCTTGCCCAGAAAAAAATGCGGGCCTATGAACTGCTCGACCAGTTTAAGCAGCATCCTGCTATTGCTCCGCTCGTGCGCGATAGCGTGACGCTGGAGTACTCGGCGCATATGATTCCCGAAGGCGGCTGGGCTATGCTGCCCACCCTCTCTCGCGCAGGCTTGATGGTTGCCGGTGATGCCGCGGGCTTCGTCTTCGCTGCCGGTCTTTTCCTGGAGGGTATGAACTTTGCCATTGCATCGGGACTGGCTGCTGCTGCTACCGCGCAAGAGGCCCATGCCAATCAAGATTTTTCAGCAGAGAGCATGGCACGCTATCGCAAGCAGCTCGAATCGAGCTTCGTGCTGAAAGACTTGAAGAATTTCAGACATGCGCCAGCATTTGTAAATAACGAACGCTTGCAGAACGTCTATCCCGAGCTGCTCTGTGAGACGATGGAAAATATTTTCCGCTCAGATGGCAAGCCACGTCGCAAAATTGGGCGAGTCGTACTCGATACCATGCGAGGGAAGGTACCGTTACTGACACTGCTACGCGACGGGTGGCAAGCCGGGCGAGCATTGTTGTTCTAACTACACGAGGAGCCACTAATGCAGCCAATCGAGGAGCGTTTAGAGTTAGTACGCTTCAAGGTCGATAAAACGCCACATATTCGCCTCGATCGCGAGAAGTGCGTTGGATGCGATACTACTGCCTGTGTCTATGTATGCCCTGCAGGTCTCTTTGAATTGCTCGGAGGAGAGATGCACTTCTCGTATGAGCATTGCCTTGAGTGTGGGACGTGCTATGTCGCCTGTGATCGTAAGGCGATCGAGTGGGAGTATCCACGCGGCGGCTGGGGTGTGAGTTTCCGCGCGTCGTAGACGGGAGGTCGCGTGTTGCATATTTGTGTATGTGTCGAACAAACGCCCGATAGCGCCTCGGTCTACATCGATCCTATCACAGGGCAGGTTGATAGCGAGCGCTTCGTACGGGTGCTCAACCCGGCGGACGCCTGTGCAGTCGAGGCTGCAGTACGGCTTAAAGAGCAAGCAGGTGGTAATGTTGAGGTGCTCACACTCGGCCCCGAAGACGCGGAGGGAGCATTGAGAGCCGCACTCGCTATAGGTGCCGATACTGCTAGACGACTCTGGAACCCACAGGCTGTCGCATGGGGACCATTTAGCGTAGCAGCAGCGTTGGCAGCTTATCTCCAAAGCGAAACAGCCGGACCTGACCTGATTCTGTGTGGTGACGCGAGCAGCGATTGGTCATCAGGTATTGTCGGGCCAGCACTGGCCCAACAGCTCGACCTTCCGCAGGTAACAGGTGTCATACAGCTCGAATTACTCAGGGATCGCATAACGTTGCAAGCAACGCGTAAACTCGAACGAGGCTACCGTGAACTATTAGAGGCGGAACTCCCGCTACTCATCACCGTCACAGCCGATCTGAATGAGCCGCGTTACCCTTCATTGCCAGCACACCTTGCGGCCTTGCAAGCAAGAATTCCCGTACTCGATCCAGAGCCACTCATGAACGATACGTGGCTGGATGGAGCAGACGAGATGGCGCTGCTGGAGATACACACTCCCCGCCCTCTCCCACGACGCATTCCTGCACCGGATAGCCGGCATAGCCCTTACCAGCGTATTGGTGAGATTGTAGCAGGTGGGGCCACCGGCCGGCAGGCACGCGTGGTGGAGGGGTCACCGGAGGAACTAGCCAGGGCATTAATCGAGTTCTTGAAGGCAAGGGGTTTCGTATAGCCATGTCGATGACTGAACGCGTCTACAGCAAACTCTTCCAGCCACTTAGCATAGGTCCACACGAGGTGCGCAACCGCATTGTATTCGGCAGCCATACCACCAACCTTGCACGTCACAACCTCCTCAGCTCACAGCATGCAGACTATTATGGCGCGCGTGCGGAGGGGGGAGCAGGTATGATTGTGCTAGAGGAGCATGTCGTCCATTCCTCTGATATGCCTTACGAGAGCGCTGTACTGGGGTATCTTCCTGGGACGGCACAGGCAGTCGCGGCGGTAACCGAACGTATTCATGCTTATGGTGCGTTGACGCTTGTGCTGCTCAACCACAACGGACAACAGTCCACGAGTCACCATCACCAGCGCGAATTGTGGGCGCCATCTCCCGTAGCCGATGTCGCCTCACGCGAAGTGCCGAAGGAGATGGAACGTGCCGATATACGTGCCGTCATCGATGGTTTTGCGCAGGTAGCACGCACAGTCACGCAGGCTGGAGCAGATGGAATCGAGCTCCAGCTCTCGGATTATTCGCTGCTCCGCCAATTTCTTTCGCCACTGACGAACCAGCGCAGCGATAGCTATGGAGGCGCACTTGAGAATCGACTACGTTTTGTGCAAGAAACGCTGGAAGCGGTAGATGCGGTTGTCGACAGCGGTCATGTGCTGGGCATACGCTTCTGTGCAGACGAACTCGCGCCCTGGGCAGGTTTGACACCTGAGCAGAGTCTTGAAATTATGTGTCTACTGGTGGCTACGGGGCGCATAGACTATATAACCGTGACCATGGGAAGTATTTTCAGTACGCATATGTTCCCATTCCAGGCGTCGATGCATGTCCCGCCGGGTTACGCGGTCCACCTGGCAGGCGCAATCAAAGCAGCCGTCAGTATACCTGTTTTCGCTGCCGGGCGCATCATGAACGCGGCACAGGCTGAACGTGTGCTGGCAGAAGGACAGGCCGACGGCGTAGAGATGATCCGCGCTTTGATCGCAGACCCCAATGTGCCCCGGCTCTCGCAAGAGGGACATGCCAGGAGGGTGCGTCCCTGCATTAGCTGTAATCAGGGGTGCCAGGTACGTGGGGTCATGAATGCCGCTATTAGCTGCAATGTGAACCCGGATGTTGTACATGCTCAATCTCTCCAGTTAGAAAAACGTCTCGTAAATGATGGTCAGAAGGTATACATCATTGGTGGTGGGCCAGCAGGAATGGAGGCAGCGCGCACAGCCGCCCTCGCAGGGCGGCGAGTAGTACTTTACGAACGAGAAACAACACCAGGTGGAGCGGTGGCACTCGCGGCAAAGGGGCCAGGACGCGGCGAATTGCAGTTTATCATTGACTACCTACAGTCAGAGCTTGAGCAACTCGGCGTTGAGGTTCACACAGGGATCGAGGTCACAGCAGAGATGATTTTAGCGCAACAGCCACACACTGTCGTCATTGCTACGGGAGCGCATACGGGTACAGGTTTGTTGCCGATCCCTGGTCATGATCTGCCACATGTCACAAGTGTTCGTCGTGTGCTGGCCGGAGAGCCGGTTGAGGGGCAGCGTGTTGTTCTTGTCGATGAAACTGGGTCGCACGGCGTCCTTTCTGTTGCTGAAAAGCTGGCGCTGGCAGGAAAAAGTGTGGAGGTTGTGACCGAGGATTTTTACGTGGGGCGTGATCTCGTGGCCAGCCATGATATTGGACCCTGGAAGCAAAGAGTGCTCCCCTTTCGCATTATACTGACTCCACACACGACAGTCATACGTATCGAGCCAGAGAAGGTCATCGTCGCTGACCGTTTCGCCGAAGGCGAGCGTGTGCTTTCTGCCGATGCCGTCGTGCTGGGGACGTACGAGCGTCCAGCGCAAGAACTTTATGTGAGGCTCAAGGGGCGTATCCCGCGTCTCTTGCGTGCCGGGGATTGTGTCGCGCCACGTCGCATTGAGCAGGCTATTTTAGAAGGCCGGCAGGTAGGGGAACAGGTCTAAGGAGGTTCATTACAGTTCTTTCCCCTGGCTCGCTTAGAAAAAATGCATCTGGTATAATATCCCTAAGTAACCGTTGTACGTGTACTTACTTTAACCGTTCGTAGCATCTAAACAAGATCAACACTTGCTGCTTCTGGTCATCACTGTTTGTGCCGCTTTGCGTGCAATTATTTGAAGCAATAGAGTAACTATTCAGGTCTCCTTTCTCTTGCACCGCCTCCAGCGGCGGGGTGAGAGAGAAGGGCGGGGACACCCCGCACCCCGCCAAGGGGCCTGCAAGGCCCCTTGGAACCCCTGCTGAATAGTTACGCAATAGAAGCTTGGCTGGAAGATGAGCATGCAAAGCGAGCGTTGGAGCAAATAGTCTCCTGCATAAAAGGAGCTTGAGCTTTGCTTCATACTCAGTTGCTCGTTCACATTCGCGATGCCATTGTCGCTGGATCAACAGGTAGGATGGCAATGATCCTTCTTATCTACGGAGGACCATTAATCGGCTTACCCAGATTTGATGCCGTAAGTATGTTGGGCTCACTCGCTGCTGCGAACAAGCAATCTGCCGTGACGCTGGGCGGTGCTATCCACTTCACCATGGGCATTCTTTTTGCCATGCTCTATGCTGCTTTATGGAGTGTAGGGATCGGCAGCGCTACCTGGTGGTGGGGACTGATCTTTGGTGCCATTCATGGTCTACTTGTGATACTGCTGCTGCTCGTGTTTATGCGTATAAATCCGCAGCTATCCGAATTCATCAATGGATTACCGGTGATGGTCGCCATCTTGCTAAACCACATGGTCTTTGGAGTAGTCGTCGCACTGGTCTATGCAACCTAATGCAGATCTCATATGTTTTGAAAGGCAGTTCAATGTATGGCGGGTCAATACCGGTATTTATTCACACCCATGCGCATCGGGCAGACGGTTATACCAAACCGTATCGTCTTTGCAGCTCATCTGACTAACCTTGCAGAGGATAATCTTCCTGGGCCGCGTCTCATCGCCTACTATACCGAGCGCGGGCGAGGTGGGTGTGGCCTCATTATTACGGAGGAACAATCAGTACACCCGAGTGACTGGGCCTATCAAAAACTGATACATGGTTTTGATCCCCACGTTATACCTGCATACCGGCGTTTGACCCGCGCGGTTCACGAACAGGG